>Ga0169931_10001295_pt1 | contig 41316 bp, 38 predicted proteins | sample Kivu_15m_20L_FD_129675 | JGI IMG/M metagenome (GOLD analysis project Ga0169931, IMG submission 129675) | Freshwater microbial communities from Lake Kivu, Western Province, Rwanda to study Microbial Dark Matter (Phase II) - Kivu_15m_20L... | ecosystem: Environmental > Aquatic > Freshwater > Lake... | reverse complement strand
ACTACACTTCTTATTGGCAGCATGGCCAGTAGTAGGAATATGGTTTACAGCACTGGGTGTAAGCACCATGGCATTCAACCTGAATGGATTCAACTTCAACCAATCAATCATTGATTCTCAAGGACGCGTAATCGGTACATGGGCTGACGTAATCAACCGCGCTAACCTAGGTATGGAAGTAATGCACGAGCGCAATGCGCACAACTTCCCCTTAGACCTAGCTGCTGGTGAAGTAGCACCTGTAGCATTAACCGCTCCCGCAATCAACGGTTAATAATCAATACTAGTAAATGAAAAGCTCCTCACCTAGTGGTGGGGGGCTTTTTCTTATTAGGAATTTTTTTTAAAAGCTTCCCCAATCACCATTTTTCCTTTGAGAGGAAATATTGTCTTATATTTAATTCCACTCACTAGTATTTGATATTCGCGAGCGATCTTCCTTAAAATAGCGATCGCCATTTTAAGTTATACAACCCCACATAATTTGGTCATATTTGGTAAATTTCCTGTTGGGTGGAGAAAACCCAACAATAATGGAAATCTGGTATTTCAAAACTACTAACAGTCAAATTAGCATTCCTACCAAGTGGGATCGGTAAAAAGATGTATGGTTAATTCCTTTGTTACTGCAGGAACAGGTGTGATGCAGGCCCGGATAACTTCACCATCATCTAATTCTACAGTACAAGCATGACAAGTCCCCATTAAACAGCCAGTGGGGATGGACACTCCTGCTCTTTGTGCCACATCTAATAGAGATTCTCCTATTGTGGCTGTGACGGTAACATTATCTGGTAAAAAGCGAATATTAATCGTCATGATAAATGGGAATATGAGATCAAGGGTTTTTACAATCTGGTGGTGTCAATGTTAGTTAGAGGACTCAAATTCAAATGGCTTTCAATTTCAGCAGCTAGGGAATCTAAAATCTTTTCTCTGTGTTCTCCGTAATTAGCAACACCAGTGGGCAAAGACTTAAGACCGCGCTGTTGACGAAGACGATTTAGCCAACTGCGTCTCCAAGCTCCGTTATCAAAAATTCCGTGTAAATAAGTACCCCAAATTGATTGACAATTATCTACTAGACCTAAATTAGCATCATCAAATAGAGGATGACAGGGGGATTCATGACTGGATTTATCCGTGGGTTCTTCCACGCGAGAACGTCCTTGGTGAATTTCAAATCCCTGTATGGGTAAACCCATCTGGGGATAATTGGAAATTACCTGACGTTGACGAGCGGTTTTTTGCCCTGTAATTATGGTTTTAATTGGCAATAGGTTTAGTCCCTGATATTTACCAGGTGGACCCTCAATTCCTTCTGGATCTGCTACTACTTGACCTAACATTTGAAACCCACCACAGATACCTAAAACTGTACCTCCACTGGCCGCATATTGTTGAATTGCTTCCGCCATGCCACTTTTTTGTAGCACAATTAGATCGGCTATGGTGGTTTTTGTCCCTGGAATAATCACCGCATCAGGATATCCTAACTCCTGTTTAGGACTTATATATTTCACTGATATTGTTGGTTCCGATTCCAATGGATCAAAGTCGGTGAAATTAGCAATTCTGGGTAATCGGATAACTGCTATGTTCAGATCAGATTGAAATTTTTTAGTGGATTTGCGATCCAATAAGTCTAGGGAATCTTCTGCGGGGAATATTTCTGAAATGTATGGTATCACCCCAATTACTGGAATTCCCGTCCTTTCTTCTAACCATGTAATTCCCGGATCTAGCAGAGAACGCATTCCTCGGAACTTATTGATGATTATCCCCTTGATTAGAGCTCGTTCCTCTGGTTCTAACAATTCCAGGGTACCAACCACATGAGCAAAAGCTCCACCTCTATCAATGTCAACTACGAGAATCGTGGATGCTCCTAGATATTTGGCCACCCGCATGTTAGTTAGATCTCGATGCTTGAGATTAATTTCCGCAGGACTTCCAGCACCTTCACAAACAATCAAATCAAATTCCGAGCTTAATTGTTTCAGACACTCTTGGATCGTTTGCCAACCTATTTCAAAATACTGTTCATAATAATCCGTAGCACTAACCTTACCTACAACTTTTCCCTTAATAATGACCTGAGAAGTCATATCTCCCTGGGGCTTGAGTAAAATTGGATTCATCTCTACTGTTGGAGGTATTTTAGCTGCCCAAGCTTGTACAGCTTGAGCGTAGCCTATTTCTCCACCATTGGCAGTGACATAGGCGTTTAAAGCCATATTTTGACCTTTAAAGGGAGCCACTCGCCATCCATTTTGAGAAAAGATACGACACAAAGCTGTTGTGATTAGGGATTTACCCGCGTGGGATGTTGTTCCCACCACCATAATTGATTTCATACTTCCATCCGAAATTTAGATTGACGGTAGACGCAACCAACGAGTTATAGCATCTTGCAGGCGATCGCCCCATGAAGCTCTAGTCCAGGGTTGGTGGGCAAATTTTTCCACCAATTGACGACCAAGGGGTGTGAGACGAAATCGATCGGTGATTCCCTGTCCATCAACTTCTCGACGTAATACCCCGACTTCAATCAACCAACCTAAAGCATTATCACATCTTAACCCTGAGAGACTAACTTGGGTATAACCCTGTTGGACACCATTTACCGTGGCGATCGCTCCTTGGGGAATACTTTGACTTTGCATGTCTCGAAAGAGTTTGAGGCGAAAGGGTGAACAGATGAGGGCTCGCTCTGCTCTAGATAGTGTTTTTCGAGTATACACAAAAGATTTAGGATTTGGCGAATTTACCATATTCATAAGTTTACATATTTAGAGTTGTGTTATGGTATCATGTAAGTCCTACAACAGATGCAATTTCAGCTATTATTTATTTTCCTTGAATCAAACTATTAACTCCAACCTCTGGTGTTTTTTATAATAGTCGGTTAGAAACCGACTTAATGTACCCTACAATAAATCAGCGAGTCTCTCCCTGAGAATCTGAGCTTGTTTTTCTGCTTCTGCTAGATCATCTCTAGCAGTTTGCACCACAGCTGGGGGAGCTTTGTCAACAAAGTTGGCATTATTCAACCTTCCAGTTAAAGCATCTATTTCTACTTGCACTTTACCTAGGCTTTTTTCTAATTTGGCTTGTAATACTTCTACATCAACTACTCCAGTTAGGGGAATTACTATCTGCACCGTACCTACCACACCTGCAATGGAATTTTCCTTGACACTTACCCTAGGTTCTGTGGATTTTGTAAATTCGGTTTCCGATGCTTTTGCAGGAGCTGGAAAATATTTAGCCAAAAATTCTTGTCTGCTTTTCCAGGTGAGGAAATGACGCAGAACAAACCAAACTACATAAAACAAACCTACAGCTTCAAATAAACTCCCAAAAAGTGGTACCCTCAATAGGGTATTGCCTACAAAAAAGGCAACTTTGAGTATCGCTAATACACCCAAAATTATGGTTATGGCTCTGAAATTATCCCAATAGGGACCACTGAAAATCTCACCATTGTTATTTCCCACATTAGTTTCCCCATTAACTTCTGTTTCTTCCCCAACCTCGCTACTCTCTTGAGGAATGTTAATAGTTAAAGTTTCTACCTTAGCTAGGTCTTTAATATAATCTTGCCCAACAACTAAAATTGCCCTTTCCTTTTCGCTATCACTTTCTAAATTAGCAGTTATTTTTGCCCCAGGTTTAACATCAGCTTCCGCACGCAAATTGCGAATATTACGAATGGTAGCAATCAATAAATCAAACTGCTCTTCTAACTCAGAATCAATTAATTTATCATCCGCTTCTGGATAACTTTGTAAGGCTAAAAATTGCCCGTTGTTTATTGGTTGCTGGGTGAGGGTTTGCCAAATTTCTTCCGTAATATGTGGCATAAAAGGATGTAATAACTTTAACACCCCAGATAAAATAGAGCCTAGTATTTGCTGGGCAGTTTTCCGCGATACGGGATCCGCATCCTTTTGTAATCTGGATTTTACGAGTTCAATATACCAATCACAAAAATCTCCCCAAATAAATTCATATAACCCCTTAGCTGCTTCCCCTAACCCATAATTATCAATATGGTTGTTGGTTTGTTTTACCACTTGATGATAACGGGAAAGAATCCATCTGTCACTCAGTTCTATCCCCTGGGGTTCCCCCAACTGCTCTGGTGTTTGTCCTTCCAAATTCATCATCACAAATCTGGCCGCATTCCATAATTTATTAGCAAAATTACGAGATGCTTCTACCGAAACCGATTCATCCTTTTTACGGTCATATTCTATACGGATATCTTGACCTGCACCAACCACCTCTTTTACTAGGGTATAACGTAGAGCGTCCGTACCATATTTATCAATCAACAATAATGGGTCAATTCCATTATTAGCTGATTTGGACATTTTTTTGTTGTTTTCATCTCGAACAAGACCATGAATATAAACCGTTTGAAAAGGCATTTTACCGGTAAAATGTCCAGCCATCATGGTCATTCTTGCTACCCAGAAAAATATAATATCAAAGCCTGTAACGAGAGTAGTTGTGGGGTAATATGTGTCAAGATCCTGGGTTTTTTCTGGCCATCCCAGGGTAGAAAATGGCCATAACCCGGAAGAAAACCATGTGTCTAATACATCCGGATCTTGAATTAGTTGCACATTTTCAATCCCTAAAGCTCGGGCCTTTTCTAGGGCCTCCGTTTCGTTGTGAGCCACAAAATAGGGTGTGCTGTCGGTAATTTCTCCCCCAGTTTCACTCACAGCATACCAAGCGGGAATTTGATGACCCCACCACAACTGACGGGAAATACACCAGTCCCTTAGATTAACTAACCAGTCACGATATACTTTTCCCCACCTCTGGGGGACAAATTCCGGTGAGTTCTCTTGGTCTAGGAACTCTAGGGTTTTGTCCGCTAAAGGACGAATTTTCACAAACCACTGGGTAGAAAGTAGGGGCTCAACAGGAACTTTACCGCGATCGCTATAAGGTACTGTATGTTTATATTCTTCTACTTTTATTAGTAGATTTTCCGATTCCAAACGACTAATTACATTCTTTCTAGCAACAAATCGGTCTTGTCCTTGAAACTCCCCCGCATTGTCGTTAAGAGTGCCGTCTTTATTCATAATATTAATAAACGGCAAGTTGTGGCGTTTACCCATTTCAAAATCGTTGGGGTCATGGGCGGGGGTAACTTTCACACATCCCGTACCAAAAGCAGGATCAACCAACTCATCAGCAATAATGGGGATTTGTCGGTTCATAATCGGCAAATTTAGGGTTTTTCCGATTAGATCCTTATACCTTGAGTCTTCTGGGTTGACTGCAACTGCTGTGTCTCCTAACATGGTTTCTGGTCTAGTGGTAGCTACCTCCACATATCCAGTACCATCAGTAAGGTAATAGCGAAAATGCCACAGATTACCATTTACTTCCTTGGGTTCTACCTCTAGATCCGATACAGCAGATTGGGAAGCTGGACACCAGTTGACTAAATAATTACTACGGTAAATTAACCCCTCTTCATAAAGTTTAATAAATGCTTCTAAAACAGCTTTTGATAACCCTTCATCTAAGGTAAAGCGTTCCCGTGACCAATCCACTGAAACACCCAAACGTCGTAACTGATTAATAATCGTACCACCAGACTCAGCTTTCCATTGCCAAGCCCTTTCTAAGAATTTCTCTCTACCTAATTCGTATCGGTTTTTACCTTCTGATTTAAGTTGTTTTTCTAAAATAGTTTGTACTGCTATACTTGCGTGGTCAGTACCAGGTAGCCATAGTGTATTCCGCCCTTTCATCCGATGATATCTCACCAGGGCATCAATTAGCGCACTTTCAAAGGCATGACCCATGTGCAAACTACCAGTGACATTTGGAGGCGGAATAACAACACAGTATGGCACACCGGGGTGGTTAGGATTTGCTTTGTAAATTTGATTTTCTTCCCAGGATGTTTGCCATTTTGCTTCTGTGGAGAAGGGTTCGTAAAGACTAGGAAGATTGGTGATTGCAGTCATGCTAGAAATAATCTGTTTAGGGACTAGTTTTTGAGAACTCGGATCCATTGTGCCATAAGGTTGAAGACTATGGGAAAAATCAATGGGGAGGAAGATTGAAAAAGCGCGTCTAACCCCTAAATTAGTCCTGCTGACTCATATAGTCTTTTGAACAGGGCTTTAATTTTTGTTCCATAGTCTAAATCCGCTGACCATCTCCCGGAAAGTTGATCCACTGAGGGTGCTACTCCCCTAGTCACAAACCTAAAACGCGGATCTACTTCTTCTTGCACTAAGGGTTCTAAACTTGCGTATGCCTTTAAGTGTTGAATATGAGCTCTAACACCAATTCTGGCACTGCTAAAAGAAGCTGCTTCTGCACCACCACTAATTCCTCCTAAACCAGCAAAATTGTTTTGTAGTGGTTTAATATCCCCGCCAAATCTTAGAAATCCGGTTTCTAAACACATCTGACAAAAGGCAATGTCATGATTTACACCCTCTAATGTAGCTTCTTCTCGATAGAGTTTTGGTATATCTCCAAACTGATTTAAGGCATTTTCGTTGTTGTTGCGCAAAAACAGTTGTAGTTGCACTTCGGTCGTACTACCATTGGAAATTATTTGATCAATATGTCCAGCACAAATGGCCAAAACTGACCGCAGTTTTACAGTTTTGGTGCTGCTATCCCAAGCAATAGAAATGTTAAACTCCCGCAGTTCGATGGCTTTAACATAAACTATACGACGATAAGTTACACGATTAATATTAGATCCCTGTGATAAATCAATGCGCAGTCTATCTACTAGGTCTACGGGGATATAGGAATTACCATTAATTAATATTCCTTGTTCACCATAGTTTTGCCCATTAATATTAATGTTAATTGCCAGATAATTGGCATCTACAGGAGTCTCAGGTTGAGGAGCAATGATTTTACTCCAACCAACTAATCCATCAACAATTCCTAGGGCAAAATCTCGACGACGAGTCTGTAATAAATTCCGGTCTTCTGGACTGGTGATAAACCCCACCTGCATCAGTAATGCAGGAAGATTGGTTTGACGACAAAATTGTAACCTCCCCAAACCACTATCCGTGTCTGGTCTCACTCCTCGACTGGGCAATTGATTGACGCGACGCAACAAACCTGTTAACAGTATTTCTGCATTTTGTTTCCGCTCGGTGTTGTTGGCAATATAAAACACTCCCGCACCTCTGACTGTGGGGTTATTAGCACCATCAGTGTGAATTTCTAGCGCCACATCACCAGCGCGACTACGAGAATTAATCCAAGAGATGGTTTGGACAGCACTTAAATCATCGGGAACAGATAAAACTTCTAGGTTACGACCTCGCAGTTCTGTAACAATTAGGTCTCGTAACAAAATCATTTCCCTGGATTCTGTCGTACCCCCAGCTATAGATCCCGGGTCAATTTTGCCATCTTCTTTACCCCCATGTGCAGCAGAAATGAAAATACGTCCCATTGTGATGAATTCCTATGGTTAAGCTAGATACATTCACACAGCATCCTTCCGGGTGTTCCCGGACAATGCAGCTGTGTCCGGGATTGTCAAGGAAATTCTGACTTACTCCAGCAATCCCATTCTACTAATTTTAATGGTACTATGAACTTGTGCGATAAATAGTTCCTGAAGAAATGCAAATCCCCCGTTTACACCCAGATACCGTGGAAGAGGTTAAACATCGTGCGGACATTGTGGATGTTATCTCAGATTATGTAGTTTTACGCAGACGAGGTAAGGATTTTGTCGGTTTATGTCCTTTTCATGAGGAGAAAACCCCCAGTTTTACTGTTAGTCCTACTAAGCAAATATACTATTGCTTCGGTTGTCAGGCTTCCGGAAATGCTATTAAGTTTATGATGGACTTGAATAAGAGGCAGTTTGCAGAAGTGGTTTTGGATCTAGCTAAACGCTATCAAGTTCCTGTGAAAACTTTAGCACCAGAACAAAGACAGGAATTACAACGTCAGTTATCTTTGCGGGAGCAATTATTTGAGGTTTTAGCATCTACGAGTCAATTTTATCAACATGTTCTAAGACAGGATATAGGCCAACAAGCACTAGAATATTTACAAAAAAAACGGTTTTTAAAAACAGAGACTGTGGAAAAGTTTGCCTTGGGTTATGCTCCCCCAGGTTGGGAAACTTTATATCATTATCTGGTGGAAAATAAAAATTACCCCGCCCAGCTGGTAGAAAAAGCTGGTTTGATTAAACCAAGAAAGGAAGGTGGTGGTTATTATGATGTATTTCGTAATAGGTTGATGATTCCCATCCGTGATGTTCAAGGTAGGGTGATTGCTTTCGGTGGTAGAACTTTGACTGATGAACAACCAAAATATTTGAATTCTCCTGAAACGGAATTATTTGATAAGAGTAAAACCCTATTCGCTCTGGATGTGTCTAAAGATGCTATTTCTAAATTGGATCAGGCGGTGGTTGTAGAGGGATATTTTGATGCGATCGCACTCCATGCCAATGGAATTAATAATGTGGTAGCTTCTTTGGGTACGGCGTTGAGTTTGGAACAGGTAAGATTATTATTGCGATATAGTGAATCAAAACAATTAGTGCTAAATTTTGATGGAGATAAGGCGGGGATTAATGCCACAGAACGAGCAATTGGGGAAATCAGCAACTTGGCATATAAGGGTGAGGTACAGTTAAAAATCTTGCATATTCCTGATGGTAAGGATGCGGATGAATACTTAAAAAATCACTCGGTAACAGACTATGGGCAATTATTAGTTGACGCTCCCCTGTGGTTGGACTGGCAAATTGCACAAGTTATTCAAGGTCGAGATTTAAGACAACCTACGGATTTTCAATTGGTGAGTAGGGAGTTTGTTAAGCTATTGCAAAAAATTTTAAATAGTGACACCTTGAATTACTATATCTCTCACTGTGCGGAAATCCTCAGTTTAGGGGATACTAGATTAATACCCCTGAGAGTGGAAAATCTCATCACTCAGGTTGCACCCCGTCGCACACCAACTCCACGCCCTCCTCAACCAGATTCCACCACATCCCCAAACACACACCAAATATCCCATCCTCAACCCAGTCTGTTGGAGCAAGCTGAAGGATTATTATTAAGAATTTTTCTCCATTGTCCTCAAGAGCGTCAAGTAATCATCGAAACCTTGGGATCCAGTAATTTGGAATTTAGTGTTTCCCATCATCGTTTTTTATGGGAAAAAAGTTTGCAGTTCCCTTCACAAACCCTAGATTTAATTTCTCAATTACAGAACCTCTATTTGGAAACACAAAATGATCTAGGTCCGGTTCAGCATATATTTCAACTGAATGAGAAGAATAAACAAGAAATCTTACTACGCACAAGTCAACTAGTGCAAGCTGCAATCGCCTGTATGGAAAAAGTATTTAGGGAAAATCGCTATCGTCACTTTTTAGAACTTTGGCAGAAAACAGATCCCAGCACGGATCCAGATCAGTATAGTCTTTATGCCCAAACTATATATGCTGACAAGATGCGAATACAGGAATTAAGCAAGCAACGTCAATTATCTATAGCAGACCTAATTAATTAATAGGTTCAACTCTTCACAATTTAGCAGATCCTTGATATTATAAAATCAATCACATTTGCTAACCCTGCTTGAACTTTCAGGTTAGTAAAGATAAATGGTTGTTCCCCACGCATTCTCTTAGTGTCTTGTTCCATAACATTTAGATCTGCACCCACGTAGGGAGCGAGATCGGTTTTATTAATAACTAGTAAATCTGACTTAGTAATTCCTGGTCCACCCTTGCGGGGAATTTTATCCCCCGCAGCAACGTCTATAACATAGATGGTTAAATCCACTAATTCCGGACTAAATGTAGCAGCTAGATTATCTCCCCCACTTTCTAAAAAGACCACATCTAAATCGGTGAATTTTTCTTCTAACTGTTCAATAGCTGCCAAATTCATAGAAGCATCTTCTCGAATCGCTGTGTGAGGACATCCCCCCGTCTCTACCCCTAAAATACGCTCCCTCTCTAATGCTTGAGAGCGAACCAAAAATTGTGCATCCTCTTGAGTATAAATATCGTTGGTAACAACCGCTAATTTATAACTCTCCCGCAATGATTTACATAGTGCATCCACTAAAGCTGTCTTGCCAGAACCTACGGGTCCTGCTACTCCTACACGATAGGCACTCATAAGCAATAATTAGTTATTACTAGTGTTAATATTTATCAACTACTCTAACTCCTGAATAGTCTTGTGTACTGAGTTTCGTGTTGCATACTAGCTAAAGATAAACCCCAACTACAGCAACTGAGATGATCATCTTCCAGGGAAAGAATTTCCTCCACCGTTATATCTAATAGTCCCTGTAACTCCCACAACAATTCTTGACCACTGGTTTGACCTAGGGGAATAAGTTTTATGCCCGCTGTAATTAAATTACTCGCCCAGCTATGTAAATATGCCAACAACCCCACTCGAGCATCAATTTGCCAATGACCACAGCCAATACCAAAGGCGATCGCATAGTTACAAGGATAACCAACCGTATTGGATATGGATGTAATTGGGGGTGATAACTTACCCAATAATTGTAAGAGAGATCTTCCCATTTGCCAACTAGCAGCGCGCAGTTCTTGTGTATCTCTAAAAGCAGACAACCAATAGTTCCATTTTTTCAACCCTTCTAGATCTGCCAAATTAGTGGATTGTATGGCTCTAATCATAACTGCACCATCAATACGAATCGAACCGTAGCGCAATTCGGAATCTAACCAATTTTTCAATCCAACCCTGTCGTGAATAGTCCTATTTTCCACCAGCACTTCTAACCCCTCAGAATAGCTATAAGCACCCACAGGTAAAGAGGGACTGGCTAGTTGTAGAATAGACAAAAAACGACTATTCGTGAGAGTGATGGTCTCCATAAGCTCCTAGTTCGGGGTAAAAAGGTGCTACCTCTTCTGTCACCTCCAACTGCAATTTTTGCAGCATCGATTGTAGCACTGAATCGGGAGACAGTCGCAAATAATCAGTAGTAAGTTCCACTGGTATATGACGATTGCCCAGGTGATAAGCTGCTCGTAGTAATTGTATAGGGGTTGCGCCAACCACTGTCAAAACAGGTTCAGGTTTGGCAACAATTTTTATCCAAGTTGTTTCACTTTCATCTGCGAGCATATCTCCATGATGAAGAACCTTCCCGCGAGATAAACGCCAACATATTTCCTGTCCGGTTTCTAATATCAGGCGATAACGACTGCGCTTGCGTTCTTCAGCAGTAAGGGGTAACACTAAGTCAAAAGCAGTGTGACCGTGGTCGCTTTTCAGTTTTGTTAATATCAACATGGCACCCACTTACATCCATTAAAACCAAGAGACGGAGAGGGAGGGATTCGAACCCTCGTTGAAGTTTCCTCCAAACAGCATTTCCAGTGCTGCGCCTTCAACCACTCGGCCACCTCTCCAGTAGGTCATGAGTTATAACTATAAACTAAGATCTTAAAAAATGCAATGGTTAAATCAAAAAATTTTTGCCATTTTTGCCAGATATGTTTTTTACAATAGAGTGGTAAGCTACATATTTTTCCAACTCCGACGAAACATGGCTCAAACCCACACAATTACAGTTCATAATCGCCAAACTGGTCTATCCCATAGGGTGCAAGTTCCCGATGATCGGTACATTCTCCACTCTGCAGAAAACAATGGTGTGGAATTGCCCTTTTCTTGTCGCAATGGGGCTTGTACCGCCTGTGCTGTGAGAGTTTTATCCGGGGAAATTTATCAACCCGAAGCTATTGGTTTATCTCCAGAATTACGTCGTCAAGGTTATGCTTTGTTGTGTGTAAGTTATGCTTGTTCCAACCTAGAGGTAGAAACCCAAGATGAGGATGAAGTTTATGAACTTCAATTCGGGCGATTTTTTGGTAAAGGTAAAGTAAGGGCTGGGTTTCCCTTAGAAGAGGACTAGAGGCAAATTAATGAGGATTATAGAACTTTTCCTAGGGAATGATAACAAAGTACCCAGGATGGCAATTAGGGGCAATTCCTGGAATTATCTAAGTTTGTTGCCAATTGTACTTTGTTGTTCACTAATGTTGCTCTTAGTAGGTTGTCAAAGCAAGGACAGAACCAAAGATAGTATAGTTCAAGCGAGAGTAGTAAGAGTAGTAAGCGGGCAAACCCTAGAAGTGGCAAAAATAGGAGATCCGACAAATTCCGTATCCTCCGTGCGATTAATTGGTTTAGACGCCCCCGACCTGCGTCAGTACCCTTGGGGAGAAGATGCCAGAAAATTATTAGAAAAGTTGATTCAAGATGCCAATAGTGATAATACTACCAATAATAATACCAATAGCGCCCAAATCAAAGTGGCCCAAATTAAACTAGCCCAAATCAAACTAGAATTTGATTTACAAACCCAGGATAAATTTGGACGCAATCTAGCTTATGTTTGGAAGGATCAAGTGCTAGTGAACGAGCAAATCATCAAACAGGGGTATGCTCTATTTGCAGGAAGATCCCCCAATCACAAGTACGATTTACGCCTGGAAAATGCCCAACACTGGGCTAGACTCATGGGGGAAGGGATTTGGAATCCAGAAAACCCCTTACGTCTGACTCCCGGTCAATTTCGTCGGATCAACGGTTGAGTTCTTGCTTTTTTATTTGCCATGGAGATGACGAATTTACAAGTTTTTCTAGATATTGCTACAGAAGCAGCCCTAGCTGCTGGTGTGATTTTACAAGACTATTTAGGAAAGGTAGAAGATGCAATTACTGAAAAAGGCAGACCCGGTGATTTAGTCACTGCTGCTGATCAAACCGCTGAAAAAGCAATTTTGGCAGTAATTAACCGTCACTTTCCCGAACACTCCATTCTAGCTGAAGAATCAGGAAAAGTGGGAAATCAGACCAGTCAGTACCTGTGGGTAATTGATCCCCTCGATGGCACAACTAACTATACCCATCAATATCCCTGTTTTTGCACTTCCATTGGCTTACTAGTGGAGGGGGAGCCAAAAGTGGGTGTGATTTACGATCCTCTCCGGGGTGAACTATTTCAAGCTGCTTCTGGTCTGGGTGCAACACGTAACCGTCGTCCCATTCGAGTCTCCTCTACCACACAATTGAGCAAAAGTCTCCTAACTACGGGTTTTGCCTATGATAGAAGAGAAACAAGTGATACTAACTATCCAGAATTTTGCCACTTTACCCACCTGACCCAAGGTGTGAGACGGGGAGGATCCGCAGCCTTAGATTTAGCCTACATCAGCTGTGGAAGGGTGGATGGTTATTGGGAAAGGGGTCTTGCTCCTTGGGATATGGTTGCTGGTATAATTTTAGTGCGGGAAGCAGGAGGCAAGGTTACCGCCTATAATGGTAGTGATTTACAAATTGATTCTGGGAGGATCCTAGCTACTAATAGTTATCTTCACCAGGTCATCAGCGAGGAGCTGATGCAGGTTAACCGTTGATTACAAACCTAGTGGTTTAGTTATTTTTTTGGTGGGAAGCAAAAATCATGGTGTATCAACCAGCAGCGGGAGCTAGAGATTTATTACCCTTAGATGTGGCTCAAAAACGCTGGATTGAAGATAGGTTACAACAGGTTTTTCATCGTTGGGGATATCACAGGATTATCACCTCAACTTTGGAGCGTATGGATACTATTATGGCTGGAGAAGCTATTGATCGCCATAAGGTTATACAGTTACAAACCGGTCAAGATGAAGAATTGGGTTTACGTCCCGAATTGACTGCTTCTATTGCTCGGACTGTGGTTACCCGTATGGACATGGCTCATTATCCCCAGCGATTATATTACAACGCCAATGTGTTTCGTCGTAATTGGGAAAAACGACACAATCATCAGCAAGAATATTATCAAGCAGGTGTGGAACTGTTAGGTGCTGAGGGTTTATTGGCTAATGCAGAAGTGTTACTTTTGGCCTCTAACTGTTTGACAGCTCTAGGGTTAAACCAATGGCATTTAATTTTGGGTGAAGCAGGAATTACTAAGTCCCTACTCAATGCTTTCCCCCCAGAAATTAGAAGTCAGGTGAGAATGGCGATCGCCAATTTAGATAGCGTAGCCATAGATACTTTGCCCCTGGGTGAGGATTTACATAAACAGGCGAGAATCATGATGGATTTACGGGGGAAAAGTGGAGACGTGTTGCAAAAAGTCAGCAATTTCCCTTTAGATTCCAGTCAGCAAGCAGCGGTGAACCATCTGAAATCCCTGGTGGAATTATTAGAAGCGGAAGGGAAATTTTCTCTTATTCTTGATCTGAGTCTCATTCAAACCATTGATTATTACACGGGAATTGTGTTTGAAGTGGTAGGTGATCTCAATGGTCAGGCCCAGGTTTTAGGACGGGGAGGTCGCTATGACCAACTGTTGGGTTTATATCATCCTCGAAGAGAAAATACTCCTGGTATTGGGTTTGAATTGAGTATTGATGATTTATATCAAGTTTTGTCCAGTACCCAACAATTACCCCAAACTATTCCTTCCAGTAATTGGTTGGTAGTACCAGAAGGGGACAATGCTCAAGTTGCTGCTTTTGCCCATGCACAAAAGTTACGAGATTCAACCCATCTAGTTAGGGTAGAAATGGAATTAGGAGGAAAAGATCCTCAAGGGGTTCGTGAATATGCTAGAGAACGCTCCATAGCCCAAATTGTCTGGATTAAATCCGATGGCACAGGCACAATTGAAACCGTTAGTTGATGGAAAGATAATTAAGAGAGGAGAATCTATGCCACATACAATAGTTACAGAAATTTGCGAAGGAGTTGCAGACTGTGTTGATGCTTGTCCAGTAGCGTGCATTCATGAAGGTCCAGGTAAGAATATTAAAGGTACAGATTGGTACTGGATAGACTTTACCACTTGTATTGATTGTGGTATATGTTTACAAGTTTGCCCAGTAGAAGGAGCAATAGTTCCCCAGGAACGACCTGAATTACAAAAAACACCACAATAATACCACAATCATAGGTGATAGATAATAAGTAGACATGATGATAAACAACCCGGAAAATAGTCCTAAAAACAACTCCAGAAATAATTACCTACTAGAAGTAGAAAACGTCCACGCGGGATACATTAAGGATGTGGATATTTTGCAAGGGATTAATTTTCGGGTTGGTTATGGAGAGTTGGTCACTGTCATTGGTCCTAATGGTGCAGGGAAATCTACCTTGGCTAAAACCATTTTTGGACTCTTGACACCTCACACGGGTACTATCACCTTTGGGGGAGAAAAAATCAACGGGTTAAAATGTGATCAAATCGTCAAGCAGGGTATGTGTTATGTACCCCAAATAGCTAACGTTTTCCCCTCATTAACCATAGAAGAAAATTTGGAAATGGGCGCTTTTGTCAGAAATATCCCCCTAAAACCCTTGAAAGATAAAATCTTCACCATGTTTCCTAGATTAGGCGATCGCCGTTTGCAACGTGCTGGAACTCTATCTGGTGGAGAAAGGCAAATGTTAGCTATGGGTAAAGCTTTAATGTTAGAACCGAGACTATTATTATTAGATGAACCTTCAGCAGCTTTATCTCCTATTTTAGTGACCCAGGTCTTTGAGCAGATTAAACAAATTAACCAGGGGGGAACAGCTATAGTCTTGGTAGAGCAAAATGCTCGGAAAGCACTAGAACTAGCTCATACAGGATATGTACTAGTCTCTGGAAAAGATGAGATTTCCGGATCAGGTCAGGAATTACTCCAAGATCCCAAAGTGGGAGAATTATACCTGGGTGCAGGAGAGACGAGGAGATAGTAGATGCGGAAATGTTGGGTTGCGTTCTACCCAACCTACAATCTACCTACCATATTTACACTACCACCAGCAGTTAAAAGTTGTTTTGCAGTTAATTGTAAACCGGGGAAAATAGCAGAAACAAGAAGATCATCATGTTGAAACAACTGCTTTTGATACTCATCTTCAATTAACTTACAAATAGTAATAGTTGGCTCCTTAACTTTACCAATATATTCCCTACCACCTAAACCCAAATAATCTATAATCCAATATTCAGGTACACCTAATAAAGCATAATCTTCCACCTTACGAGCATAATCATTTTGCCAGTTTGTACTCACAACTTCTGCAATTAATTTAATTAATTTTCCTGATGTAATTACAGGTTCTTGTTGCCATAAAGGCTCATTAATTAATTGAGTTTGATCCAGTACAATCACATCAGGACGAAAAGCCGTATTAGTTCCCAAAAGTTTCACCAAGCAGCGAGAAGGTGTAAAATATGGTAAATCTTGATGATCAATTTCTACATTGAGTTTACGACTGGTAAAAGCTGATATTTGTTCATGTGGTCCAGTGGGTTCCATCTCGATTAATTCCCCATCAATTAATTCATAATGATTATTGTCACCATATTGAGTAATAAACTCATTGACAGTGATTAGTTTTGGTGCTACTTGTACCATGATGATTTTTCCTCATAATTTAGTTCAATATAATTCAACTATACTTTAGCTAAAGTTACTTTTTCAGGCTGATTTTGATATTTACCTACTCTATCAGCATAAGTAGTTTGACATGGTTCTCCTTCTAAAAACAATAATTGCACAACTCCTTCATTGGCATAGATTCTACAATCAGCACTTGATGAATTACTAAATTCTAGGGTAAGTGCGCCATTCCACGAAGCCTCCGCAGGTGTAATATTTGCTATCAAACCCACACGGGCATAAGTGCTTTTTCCCAAACAAATTGCAGTTACATTAGGAGGTATTTGTAATTTTTCTAATGCTACTCCTAGTCCATAAGAATGTGCAGGAATAATAAAAAAATCTCCATCTTCATCATGTTGTAAATCCACAGATTCCAAATTTTTGGGATTAAATTTTTTAGGATTAACAACTGTTCCAGGAATATGTTTAAATACTAAAAATTCTTTAGGTGATAAACGTATATCATAACCATAGGAAGATAAACCATAACTCAATGCAGGTACTTCTGCGCCAGATTCTAACTTGATAGTGCGAAGTAAGCTAGGTTCAAATGGTTCAATCATTCCTTTCTTTGCTTGTTCAATTATCCACTTATCATTCTTCAGCATTTGATAGTTACCTAAATTCCCAATCTCGTCATTCTAGCATGATTAAGGATACCAATACAGTAACTCCCGAAGAAATTGCTCAGTTTCGGACCCAATTAGCGGATTATCCCAGTGCGATCGCGGCTTTGGATGCAATTGAGGAGTATGAGGGCTATTTGGAGGATGCTATACCATTTAAGGTGCCCACCAAAGCGGGTACAGAATGAGATAAAAAGCGAGCGCGGCAGGGTTCGAACCTGCGACCAATTGCTTAGAAGGCAATTGCTCTATCCACTGAGCTACGCGCCCAATTTCAGCACTTGTAAATTCTCAAAACATCCCCCCCTATTCCCAGACTCAACGATCGGGGAAGATTTTTTAGGCTTTCGTGTTTGGTGGAGTCCCAAATGCCATACAATTCTACAATAGACAGGAATTGTCGGAATGTCAACCTCTCGTCCAAAAATTAAACTGTGTCTTTATGTTTGTATAAGGTTCTGAGCCATAAATCAAAATCTGACGATAGCTTGTCAATGGTTCCTCAATCTCGATATACTGGACAAATGGCGAGCTAGTTATTATAAGTTAGTGGTTAAATGTGATGAATCCCGTGCTTCCAAAGCTCCTACTAATTCTAGTTAATTTAGTAACAGACTAAGTGAGAATAAGAAGTTTAAATTTCCTGATAATTGCTGATAGGGATGTAAATGGTGCATAAAAGTTCGATTAGTGCCTTACAGACAAATAAAGTTAACAAATTTTGGTGTCTACCGTGAGAAAACTAACAGATTCAGACAAGACTGAAATTCTCAAACTCTATAGAGAAACCGCCGAAACTACCTCAACTTTGGCAGAACGCTATGGAGTGAGTAACTCCACCATTAGCCGTCTGCTTAAAGGTATTTTACCGGAAGAAGACTATGAGTATCTAGTTTCCCTCAAGCGCGCTGCTAGAACTCCGGAAGGTAGGGCCCTGGTAAGCTATGAACAACTACCCCTGCTGGGTCAATCCCAGGAGGATGAGATTGCAGCTACCCAAACTCCCGTGGAGGAATTAGAACCTCCCAAGGTTGAGGTAACCAGAGTTGATACACCTCAGATGGAAGTGTCTAAAGCTGTAATAAAGGAAATTGCAGGTGTTGTAGATATTCAAACTACACCCATTCCTGCTCCCATCATTAGAAGAGTGAAAACACGCTCCTCTGCAACGGACAAGCCTCCTTTTCCAGTCTCTTCAGACCTGGAACCAGTTAAAGACCAAGCTACAATCCTGGAAGAGACCGATTCTCAAGCTAGTATCATTGCTAATATGTTTGGTGATGATTTGCTGGAAGATTCAGAAGATTTGGATGATTTAGATGATGATTTATATGAAGATGAGGAGGACTTTGAAGAAGAGGAGTTTGAAAGACCCACACCTTTTGTAACCCGACCTAGGGCTGGGGATAGCTCTGTGCAAATTTTGCCACTTTCAGTTGCGCCCCTACCAAAAACATGTTATTTAGTCATTGACCGCTGTGCAGAATTAATTACCAGACCCCTAAAAGACTTTGGTGATTTAGGCGCTATACCCATTGTGGAAACCCAACAAAAAACCCTGCCAGTGTTTGATAATCATCGAGTGGCTAAACGGTTTTCTACCAAACGCGATCGAGTGATTAGAATACCTGACAGTAAGGTGCTGCACAAGACTACTAACCATTTGCAAGCCAAGGGTATTACCCGACTATTAATTGATGGTCAGGTTTACTCTTTGACCTAATGTGTACTTAATAACTCAATATAACTCATACCTAATTACCTTACTACCAACACCTGTGTCACTGTAATGATTAACTCTGCATCTTCCTCGATTAGCGATCGCAAGCCTTCTAAAGTGGAAGGGATCAAAGAGAAAAGTAACTTTCTCAGGGAACCCCTAGCCACGGAAATCCTTGAGGATACAACCCATTTCACCGAGGACGCCATACAAATTCTCAAGTTTCACGGTTCCTACCAACAGGATAATAGGGATAACCGCGTCAAAGGACAGGAGAAAGACTATCAGATGATGCTGCGGACAAAAAATCCTGGTGGTTTAGTTCCGCCCCAGCTGTACCTAGCCTTAGATAAATTAGCTGATGAATATGGTAACCATACACTAAGAGCCACTACCCGTCAAGGTTTTCAAATTCATGGTGTGTTAAAAAAGAACCTAAAAACTGTAATTGGAACCATCATCGAAAATCTGGGATCCACCTTGGGAGCTTGTGGGGATATTAACCGTAATGTGATGGCCCCTCCCGCACCTTGGAAAAACCGTCCAGAATACCAATATGCTTGGGAATATGCCCAAAACGTTGCCGATTTACTGTCTCCTCAAACGGGAGCTTATTATGAAATTTGGTTAGACGGGGAAAAAGCTATCACAGGCCAGGAACACCCAGAAGTAAAAGCAGCAAGGCAAAAAAATGGCACTGGGACTATTTTTCATGACTCGGTAGAGCCCATTTATGGCACTTATTATATGCCACGTAAATTCAAAGTTTGCGTGACCGTACCCGGTGATAATTCCGTAGATTTGTATTCCCAGGATTTAACCCTGGTAGTGATTACTAATGAGCAAGGAGAACTGGAGGGTTTTAACGTCTTTGCTGGTGGTGGTTTAGGAAGAACCCACAACAAGGAAGAAACTTTTGCTCGCTTAGCAGATGCTATTTGCTATGTAGATAAAAAAGATGTCTATGAGCTTGTGAAAGCAATTGTTGCCACCCAAAGAGATTATGGCGATCGCACGGACAGGAGACATGCCAGGTTAAAATATCTAATACAAGACTGGGGAGTAGATAGATTCCGGTCCAAAGTAGAAGAGTATTTTGGCAACAAGGTTAAACCTTTCCAAGAGCTACCACCATTTAAATATGAAGATTTTTTGGGATGGAATGAGCAAGGGGATGGTAAACTGTTTTTGGGGATTTCCATAGACAATGGTCGAGTAAAAGATGAAGGGAAATTTCAACTAAAAACAGCCTTACGGACCATAGTTGAACAGTTTGACCTACCCATGCGTCTTACCCCCAACCAGAACCTAATTTTCTATGATATTGTCCCCAAAGATCGGCAAACCATTCAAGCCATTTTAGAAAGATCCGGGGTAGTTACCAATCCTCAGACTATTTCTGCCCTAACCCGCTATGCTATGGCTTGTCCAGCTTTACCCACCTGCGGTTTAGCTATTACCGAATCAGAAAGAGCAATACCTGGAATATTAGAGCGGATTCGCACCTTACTGGATAAGGTAGGTCTGCAAAAAGAACACTTTGTAGTCAGGATGACCGGTTGTCCCAATGGGTGTGCTCGTCCCTACATGGCGGAATTAGGGTTTGTAGGGAGCGCGCCAGAATCCTATCAGGTGTGGTTAGGGGGTTCCCCGGATCAAACCAGATTAGCACAACCAATAATTGAGAAATTGCACCACAATAGTATTGAGAGCTTTTTAGAACCGATCTTTGTCTTTTTCAAGAAGTCCCGTCAAGCGAAAGAGAGTTTTGGTGATTTTTGTGATAGAGTTGGTTTTGATGCCATTCGCCAGTTTTCATCTACTTACAAGCCAGAAGAGGTAGTTAGCACTAGTAAATACCGACATCGGGTAAGTTTGCAAGATGACATTTACTTACAGCTCAAGCAAACATCAGAGAGAGTAAATAAACCCATGACCCAATTGGCTAATGAGGCTTTGGCTAAGTATTTGGCGCAGTTAGATTAAACACACCTGACTGGAGCTTTAATCCAGGGAATTGAATTCCCTGGATCCCCCTAAGATTAGAAACTAAAGGTGGTTCTCAATGCGCCAATAATGACACTGTCATTTTTCTTGTCGTGATTTGGTGCAGTTAGCCAAATCAGACCAGGAGTGATGGTAATATTGTCATTGACCTTAAACTGATAAAAACCCTCCAAATGATAGGAAGTATCTTTGTCTTTAAGTCCAGACAAAGTGGTACTTGCATTTGTTACTTTTGGCTGCATACCAACTATTAGACCGCCCAAATTGCCTTTTTTCCACAAATCTGGAAATGCCAGGTTAACAGCATAGTTCCAAATATCCACATCTCCTTTTATACCCGTTAACAACTGGCTCTTGGTATATCCCGCCCAACCTTCTAGACGTAGTTTAGGGGTAACACCCAGGGATGCTTGTAGTCCGTAGGAATTGCTGGAGAAATTGCCCAAGAAATTGGTTGTAGCATTATTACTACCCGCAGCAAGTGGCAAATTGTAGGAGTTGATGTAGGTCAGTCCCAGAGTAAAACGGTCACTTGGTTTAACAGTTAGCTGAGCCAAAGCTCCGTAGGGTCCCTCAAACAAACCCTTACCAGAAGCAGGACTAGCAGCGCTACTGCTTCCAGTACCCATATCTCCCCCCAAGTACCCCAAGCTTAATGTTAAATTTTTATTAAACTCATGGTTTATTCCCAAACCGCTAGCACCCAACTGGGAGTAAATAGGGTTACGCGTACCAAAGGTAGATAAAGCACCAAAAGCACCATCACCATTAAAGCTAGTAATAGTGGTAGTTAAGTCCTCCGCTGCACCATCATTAGCAACAGCTATGACCTGGGTTTTATTACCTATGGGGAATTTATATGATAATGCACCCACAGAAAGAGCTGTACTATCTCCACCACCACCAAAGTAGAAACCTGCTTCTGGAGTTCCCACATTGGGATTTCTAATGTTATTACTTTGAAGTCTGGTAAATAGGGTATCTTTACCTGTAAAACTCGTAATAAGCTCTAATCTTGTCCGCGCTCCCAAGGTGGCACTTCTACCTGTTCCTGGATCTCCATCAACCTTCTTAGCGGAAATGTCACTAATAACAGCTACTACCTGACCTTGCAATTTTGTGGTTGTAGAAAACTGGGTTCCTTCCAATCGGGTGGTTTTAGCCTCTAATGTATCCACACGACGCTTGAAAGTTTCCAGTTCCGGACCAAACTGTTTTTGCAGTCTCTCTATATTGGCAATGTCCTGTTTCGTAACCTGATCAGCAGTAGCACTACTAATTAACTCATTAACACGGTCTAAACAAGCACTCAGGGCGGCAGCAAATTCAAATCTGGTCAGTGTTCGATTACCACGAAACTTGCCATCTGGATAACCACCTACACAACCATAACGCTCAATTAATGACTGTATTGCTTGAAATGCCCAATCCCCCGGTTGCACGTCTGACAGCTGGGACACGGATGTCATTTGGGATATGTAGTTTGGCTCAGATACCTGTATAGATGGTTCTGTTTTTGACACATCCTCGGCTAAAGCACTGCCACCCATGGAAATGGCATAGCCAAGTACAGAACTTGTTAGCAGATACAACAGAAATTTTTGCATGGTTCCCTCACACCTCTTTATAACTAGGACTTTTACCCACTACCGGATAAATGCAAACACTTAGGAAAAATCCTTTCTTCCTTACCTTAACACCAAGAAAACATTTTTTTAACCTCAAGTTAACAAACCCTGATTTATTTCCCACTTAATCGTGGTTGTATTCGTATTTCGCATAGCTACCATGAAAATCTCGTCCATACTTATGATTTCTCATTGCCTATTGACATGATAATGATAATCACTATAATATTTTTCTGATGATGTTTTTTAGTATGGTTGGAGGAGAGAACATGAAAAATTTTGGCAAAACTACCAAAACTACTAAGATTACTAGAAGGATTTTAGGTTGGTCATCTTCTATCCTATTTCTTTCTTTAATATATGGTTGTGAGCGATCGCAGGTTAATTTACCAACAGAAAAATCAACGTCAACCGAATCTAGTCCAGCTACTCAAACTAAAATAGTGGCAACATTTTTACCAGTCTACCTATTCACTAAAGCTATAGTAGGGGATGTAGCCAAGGTAGACGTGTTAGTAAAGCCTGGTACTGATATTCATGAATATCAATCTACCCCAGATAATGTCAAGGCGATCGCCACTGGGAGTATTTTGGTAAAAAACGGACTAGGGTTGGAAGAGTTTTTAGAGGGTACAGTGAAAAATGCTAAGAACCCTAAATTAGTAGAAATTGATGCTAGTAAAGGGATTAAGGTGATGGATGATGGTTCACCGGTGGAGAAAATAAAAGGGGAGAAACATGACCACAAACATGATCACGCCCTGGGGAATCCCCATGTATGGTTGGATCCGGTATTAGCCAAACAGCAAGTCATTAATATTAGAGACGGTTTAATTGCAGCTGATGGGCAAAATAAACAGACCTATCAAACTAATGCAGCAGCTTATATTCAGGAACTAGATAATCTAAATAAGGAATTTGAGCAAACTCTTGGTAAGACACCTAACTGTACTTTCATTACTTTTCACGATGCTTTTCCTTATATGGCTAAACGTTATAATATGAAACAGGTTGCAGTAGTAGAGTTACCAGAGGACAAACTTGCACCAGGAGATATACAAGCGGTAATTAATACGGTGAGAAAGTACAAAGTTAAAGTTTTATTTAGCGAACCAGGAATAGATAATAAACTACTTACCAGTCTTGCTCAAGATTTGAATCTAACCTTATATTCCCTCAATTCGTTAGAAACAGGAGAGAGAAATCCCCAGTATTATTTTCAAGCCATGAGAGACAATTTAAAAAGTTTAGCAAAAGGATGTCAAAAACAATAATGACTCAAAATCCGTCAAGAATTACATTACCAATACTAAAGGTAGAGGGGTTGACCATCTACCAGGGGAAATATTTGGCCATTAGAGATGTTTCCTTTGAATTGTTTCCGGGGACGGATACAGCTATAGTTGGACCTAACGGTGCTGGTAAAAGTACCCTGGTAAAGGGTATGTTAGATTTGATTCCCCACACTGCTGGGAAAATTGAGGTTTTTGGTTTCCCCCTTTCTAGATTGGGGAATTTACGTCAATTACTGGGCTACATACCACAAAACTTTATCTTTGACCGTAGTTTTCCTATTTCCACAAGTGAGTTAGTAGGACTAGGTATTGGTCAATATGAATCAGTCAGTGGGAGAAATAGCTCTTCTGTTAATTCATGGTTATGTAAATTTCGACAAATCCGACGACAACAATCTACAGCTATTAAGGTAGCATTACAGCGTACAAATGCCTACCATCTAAGAAATAAGACCATTGGAACACTCAGTGGTGGTGAATTAAAAAGGGTTTTATTGGCCTATTCTTTAGTAACTCCCCGAAAACTGCTAATTTTAGACGAAGCTTTTGCTGGGGTGGATATCCAAGGAGCAGCAGATTTTTATGCTTTGCTCAATCAGTTAAAATTAGAAGAAGGGTGGACCGTATTACAGGTTTCCCATGACATTGACATGGTAAATCGCCATTGTGATCGAGTACTTTGCTTAAATCAAACCTTGGTCTGTTCTGGTAAACCGGAAATTGCTCTTTCACCACAAAATCTGTTAGCAACCTATGGACCAGGTTTCAGTCGTTATCAACACCATCATTAAATAATGACTAGTCTTATTACTAATATTCACGACCTGTTCAATCTTTTGCAATTTCCATTTATGCAGCGAGCCATGATAGGCGCGGTATTAATGGGAACATTAGGTGGGTTATTGGGCAGTTTTACTACCCTGCGTCAATTATCCTATTTTAGCCATGCAGTGGGTCATGCAGCACTGGTGGGAGTAGCTTTAGGAGTGTTATTAAATACCAATCCCCATTGGATGTTATTGCCATTTACCCTAATTTTTGGTATCATCACCCTATACATAATCGACCAAACTGATTTAGCTAGTGATAGTGTGCTGACTATAGTATTATCAGGATCCTTAGCCATGGGTGTAATCCTCACCAGCATGATTCAGGGATATCGTGGTAACCTAACGGCGGTTCTCTTTGGAGATATTCTGGCCATTGACCATACGGATTTAATTTTAACCCTGATTATCTTATTAATCAGTAGTATTTTTATATTATCAACCATGCGATCGCAAATTTTGTTAACACTCAATCCGGATGTGGCTAAAGTTCAAGGTGTACCAGTTGAAGTATATCGCTATAGTTTTGTGATTTTACTATCTTTAGCAGTTGCAGTAGCAATTAAAGCAGTAGGGGTATTACTAGTGAACGCGTTTTTAGTGATTCCCTCAGCGACAGCCAAATTAATGAGTGAGCATTTCAGTAGATTTTTAATCTTATCAGTGGTAATAGGTTGTATCAGTAGTATTATTGGCATGACAGCTTCTGGTCTATTTAACCAAGCTTCTGGTCCAACCATAGTAATTGTGCAGTTTCTTTTGTTTGTGTTTACTTTTAGCTGGGTCAGATTGAGGAGGATATAAATATTAACAATTTAGCTAGTCCAATATTAACTCTAATTGCCTAACAGTGGTAACTTTGTTTTGATTTCTATCTTTAATATATTCATTAATACAGGTTGCAACATATTCAGCAAGTTTTACGGGAACTGCGTTACCTATAATTTGCTCCAGATCTGTCTTACTACCATTTAAAATAAAATCTTTGGGAAAAGTTTGAATTAAACTTCTTTCTTTAGTTGTTAATGGTCTTACCTGATCTGATATTTCAATTGGGTCACCATCATGCTTCTTATAACCCTTGGGAATTGGTCTATTTACACCACGAATTGTTGGACTTGGTTCATAGATGCTAAAAACTCCTCTTCTTGCATAACTTCTAGGATGTCGGTAGTAGTATTCAACACCTAATGAGTTGCCAAAATATTCGAACAATGTCATAGGTTGACTAGATTGATTTTTGTTCAAATAGGGAGTTAAAAAATTGTCAGGTGACTGGTTATTTCCTACCAAAAATAAACGCTTTCTTGACTGTGGAACTCCACAGAAACTTGCATCCAATACTTGATAAGAAATTCCATAACCAGCTTGCTTAAAAACTAATATAGCTTCTTTAAGAATAGGACTTTTAACTATTCGCTCAACATTTTCCATGACAAACCATTCAGGTTTGGTAGCTACCACAATCTTGGCGTATGAAATAGTCAAGTTTGCACGGCCCAATGTTTCATCTCTTTTTCCTGCACTTGAAAAGTCCTGACAAGGTGGACCACCAATAATCATTTGTGGTTTAAGATTTTTGATAAATTCAAGTCCTGCTTGGGTTCCCAAATCCGTTTCGTAAACTGGGTGCTTGAAATTGTCCCGGTAAACCTTTACAGCAGCTCTCCACTGGTCAAATGCTGCCAATATTTGAAAACCTACATTTTGAAAACCCAGCGATAATCCCCCACATCCTGCAAATAAATCTACTGTTTTCATCATCGAAAAAGTTCTGGATAGTTATAAATAATTGCATCAAATCTTCTGGTCGCAAACATTGTCCTGTGCTTCTTATTTGAGTGACTAAGTCTACTCTAGGTAGGGAACCTATAATGAATTGCTGATATGATGTGCACGGGCTCTCAAATGAGAAAAAGAGATCATCAGAAACTGGACTGATGCCATAAAGTTGTTCTGCTGATATTTTCCCGTGATTTATCTTTAGTTCTTTGTCAAGACATAAGTATATATTCCCCAAGCCCTTAGAATGGATAAGGTTCGTCAACCCTATTGGGAATGAAGAGTTAAATTGGTTCTTACCCCAGGCTTCTGCTTGGGTAAAGTCTCGGTTTGAATATGTTATTCCATATAGACCAGGTTCTTGCTTTGTCATTATTTCCTACAGCTATTAAACATTGATATACAACAATTTTCTTATGAAAAAATTTCTTTGAAACCCCCTTGACAAATAACTATGACTTTGTTACAGTTATCTAATGTGAGCAATAAACAAACCTAGCCGGGATAGCTCAGTTGGTAGAGCAGAGGACTGAAAATCCTCGTGTCACCAGTTCAAGTCTGGTTCCTGGCATTTCCAAATCCCCTATCTCCCCGAGTTTCAACCTAGTGGTGATGGTGATGATGGGTGGACAATTGAAGATTTACTTCCTGTCCTGCTTCCTTCATCAGCTCGCTAATCTGGGTATTAGCCCAACCGGCAACCATTTTTAAGAATTGTGGGTGGTCATTAACACAAGGCATTTGCACATAGTCTAGACCAGAATGCTGCTTCTCTAAATCGTGAATTATATGGTGTACATCCAAAAGGGTTTCATGATTTTCTGTGGCAAAACCAATGGGCATAAATATGATCACTTTAGCACCCAATTGAATTAAATTTTTGGCAGCTTGAGTAGCATTGGGTTGAGTCCATTCAATTAGAGGTGTGTCGTGGTTTAACCAACCCACAGAAATTAAGGGATAACGGTGAATTAATTTCTCCCTGACTAATTCATAGAGAATTTGACTTTCGTCAATTCCTGATGTGAATCCTTTGGCTTTGTGTGGACAACCATGATTGAGCAGTACAATGCCAATTTGGGAGGGTAAATAATTAGTCGCCAAATCACTACTAACTTTTTCCTCTACTATTCTTGCCATTAAACTTATATATTCTGGCTCATTGTAAAATGACGGAATATAACGCGTTCCCTTGAGCCAATGTTGTTCTCCATCTGATAATTCTGCTAAAGCGTTATTAACTTGTTCAATGGCTATACCACTGGTGAAAATAGAGTCTACTACCAATAAGGGATAGATTAAGATTTTTTCAAAGCCTTGATTTTTAATCTCAGCTAAAACTTGTCCAGGCAAAAAGGGAGCGCAAAAGTTAAAAGCTTTGAAAACTTGAACCTTATTACCCCACTTATGTTGTAATTCGTGTTCAATCCCTGCTCGCTGCTTTTCAAAAATAGCGTTGTGAGGAGAAATAAAATCATGATGCGTATGTCCCCATTCATGACGGTCAAACAATGCCAAAAGTTTAGCTAGGGGAGGATAGATCCAAGTCGGGACGGGTGCAAATTTAGCTGTGAGCAGATTTAAAGCCTGTTCATTATAATTAGCAAAATCCTCATAACTCTCCACTTCACCATAACCCATTAGTAATACTGCTATGGAGTCGTGGTTTGGTAGATGGTCGTGAGTATGTTGTAGTTTTTCTGGTGTTACAACCACAATAATTACCTCAATATTTTAGTGGAATCATCTTGGGACTTTTGATGTCAATTTTAAAAATCATCAAAGCCAAAGATCACAATCTATACTTATATCCCCAACCATTATTATCCTATCCCAGGGGATAGGATACTGTTGCACATAAAAATATACATACTCTCAAAAAACTGGAGACAAGGGGTGAAGTTATGCAAATTGTAATCTGTCCTGGAATTCATCAGCGGGAATTAACTCAAAGATTCATCGAGGATTTATGGTCTGTAGGGGAAAATAATCTCAACAATCTACAGATGGATAACATGTTAGTATTTCCCGAGGAGGGAATTTTAACCTTATCAACATTTCATATTTTACTGTTTCTGGGCGATCGCCTGGGGAATAGGTTAGAATTACCGGTGATATTCATTGGGTTTAGTGCGGGTGTGGTGGGAGCGATGGGTGCTGCTATCAAATGGCAAATGCGGGGTGGAAATGTAAAAGCGTTGATAGCTATAGATGGGTGGGGGGTTCCGGTAGGTGGTAATTTCCCCATTCATCGTCTGAGTCATGATTATTTTACCCATTGGAGTTCTGCTATTCTGGGTAGTAAGCAAGATAATTTCTATGCAGATCCACCAGTAGAACACTTGTCAATGTGGGGATCACCCGGAAAAGTGCAAGGTTATTGGCAAAACCTATCCACAGGGTTTTCCGGGTGTCCAACCTACCTGAGTGCAACGGAATTTTTACATTTGCTGCTAAAAAGTTATGATAGTAAGTTATGAGTAAACCAACCATGGAGGTTAAACCTTGGGTCTTGATTTTCGCCAATCACCAATCAAACAATTCTCATGTTTCCCACGGAACCTACTGCAATTAATCAAGGCTTTAGTGCCCTGGTCAAAAACCGCAATTTTATGCTGCTGTGGATTGGTCAACTAATATCCCAGTTAGCTGATAAGGTATTATTAATACTAATGATTGATTTATTGGAGAAAAAATACTTACCTCCCCATTTATCATCGGGGACTGGAAGGTTTTATCTGTATATGGCATTTACCCTACCAGCAATATTCTTTGGTTCGGTTGGTGGTGTAATTGTTGACAGAATGCCCAAGAAGTTAATTATGATTGGTTCCGATGTCATTCGCGGTGTATTAACACTGAGTATAGCGTTCTTGCCTCGACAGCTGGGGATTCTATTAGCACTGAATTTTGGTATTTCCTCGGTTACTCAATTTTTTGCCCCAGCGGAACAAGCTACCATACCTCTTATGGTCAAAAAAGAGAACTTGATGGCAGCTAATGCTCTATTTAGTAGTACCATGATGGGTGCACTAATAGTAGGTTACGCCTTAGGCTCTACTATTTTAAATGAGGCGGAACATATTGGTATTGAGTTTGGTAAAGAACTACTGGTGGGTTTATTATACTTGCTATCTGCTGCTATTATGCTACCCATCCAGTTTCGAGAACAGCGTCACACTTCTGTAGTCAACCCGGTGGCAGAATTTTTGCAGGGTTGGCAATATCTCAGGACAAACCGCTTGGTATGGAATGCTATGGTTCAGATTGTAGCTCTATACTGCGTTTTTGCATCTTTACTGGAATTATCCATTAGACTAGCAAACAGACTAAGATTAGAACAAACAGATTTTAGCTTTTTCGTAGCTGCAGCTGGTGTAGGTATGGTTCTGGGCGCAGCAATAATTGGACATTTTAGTCAACAGCTAGATCATCAACCCTTACCCCTAATTGGGTTTATGTTTATGGCATTGGCATTGGGAATGTTTATTTTCACCTATAACCTTCCCTGGGGTTTATTTCTATGTGTTTTCCTGGGTCTAGGAGCATCCCTGGTTAACGTGCCCATGCAAACCCTAATTCAACAATATACTCCCCCATCCATGCACGGGAAGGTATTTGGCTTTCAAAATCACGCCGTGAATATTGCCCTTTCCTTCCCCCTACTAATTACTACTAAACTGGTGAATGCTCTGGGTTTATCTTTATTTCTGTTTGGCATGAGCCTCACTGTGGCTATAATTGGCCTGTGGACCTGGCAAAATACTAGAGAATAAATAAAGTGTCGGGTTTTCAATTAAAATGGTATCCTAAATACAAAATCCAGGCTTAATTTTAGTTATATTTTGAGGTTAATCGTGCGATCGCCTTCTCAAATCAATTCCTCACAGTCTGAAAAACGCAAGTCTGCTCCTATCTCCCACTCCTGGACCCAACCCATAAGAGCAACCGGTGGTTTTGCGCTGTTGGATAGTCTACTTCGTCATGGAGTGGAGTATATTTTTGGTTATCCCGGAGGAGCCATACTCCCTATTTATGATGACCTGTATAAAGTAGAAGAAACAGGTAGTATTAAACACATTCTAGTTCGTCATGAACAAGGTGCTTCCCATGCTGCGGATGGTTATGCCCGTGCAACGGGCAAGGTGGGGGTATGTTTTGGTACTTCCGGACCGGGAGCTACCAACTTAGTAACAGGTATTGCCACCGCCTACATGGACTCCATACCCATGATAATTGTCACTGGACAAGTACCCAGACCCGCTATTGGTACTGATGCTTTCCAAGAGACAGATATTTATGGTATTACCTTGCCCATAGTCAAACACTCTTACGTGGTGCGGGATCCCAAGGATATGGCCAGAATTGTGGCTGAAGCCTTTCATCTAGCTAGTACGGGTAGACCTGGACCAGTTCTCATAGACGTTCCCAAGGATGTAGCCCTGGAAAAATTTGACTATACCCCAGTGGAACCAGGTTCGGTTAAATTACCGGGATATCGCCCCACAGTTAAGGGCAATCCTAGACAAATTAATGCCGCTATTCAACTAATCACAGAAAGTCGCAAACCACTCTTGTATGTCGGTGGAGGAGCGATCGCCTCTGGATCCCATAAAGAAATCAAAGAACTGGCGGAATTATTCAATATCCCAGTCACCACCACCCTGATGGGAATTGGTGCATTTGACGAACATCATCCCCTTTCCTTGGGAATGTTAGGTATGCACGGAACTGCATACGCTAATTTTGCCGTAACAGACTGTGACCTACTAATTTGTGTAGGAGCAAGATTTGATGATAGAGTAACAGGAAAACTAGATGAATTTGCTTCCCATGCGAAAGTAATTCACATTGATATCGACCCAGCGGAAGTGGGCAAAAACCGAGTTCCGGAAGTTCCCATAGTTGGGGATGTGAAAAACGTCCTAGAGGACCTATTAAGGCGATGTCATAACAATCATCACAATTACCATAATCGCAATCAGGAATGGCTAAACCTAATTGGTCGTTGGAAACAAGATTACCCTCTCATTGTTCCCCATTACCCTGACAGCATTTCCCCCCAAGAAGTAATAGTGGAAATTGGCAAACAAGCTCCCAACGCCATTTATACCACCGATGTGGGACAACATCAAATGTGGGCTGCCCAATTCCTCAAAAATGGACCAAGACGGTGGATTTCTAGTGCGGGTTTAGGCACCATGGGTTTTGGCGTACCCGCAGCTATGGGAGCCAAAGTGGCCTTTCCTGAAGAAGAGGTCATTTGTATTAGTGGTGATGCCAGTTTCCAAATGTGTTTACAAGAACTGGGAACCTTAGCACAATATGGCATAAATGTCAAGACCGTAATTTTAAATAACGGTTGGCAAGGAATGGTAAGACAATGGCAAGAGGCCTTCTATGGTGAGAGGTACTCCTGTTCTAATATGGAAGTAGGAATGCCTGATATTGAGCTTTTAGGGCAAGCTTATGGCATTAAGGGCATGGTGATTACTAAACAAGAAGAGTTATCACAAAAAGTAGCAGAAATGTTAGAGCATAAGGGTCCAGTAGTGGTTAACGTTCATGTCACTAAAGACGAAAACTGCTATCCCATGGTAGCACCTGGTAAGAGCAATGCCCAAATGTTCGGGTTACCCAAACCAGGACCAACCACAGTAGTAGAATCAACGTATTGTAACCATTGTGGGACCAAAAACCCTTCCACTCATAATTTTTGTTCCCAGTGTGGGTCTAAATTGTGATTGTGACCAGTCACGGGGGAGAAAGCTTCCCCGGATTTGGTAACTAGAACAAATTCCAGACCAAAATGCCAGTGAAATATAAAATAGCCACCACGCCAAAGGTCATCTGTAAGCGTCCCAAAATGGGTTTAATTTCATAAGCCACAATTAAACGATCTCGATCAATAATTTCCCGTGGCTTATGCCATATTTGTCCATCATACCAGCCAGATTCCTCATATAAGACCGTAGCACTGTAAAGGCGGTCTCTTATATAGAACCAACCTAGATACAACCTGATTAGTACCAGAACCACCACTAGACTAGCAATAGCAGTACCACAAAGGATAAAATGAAATATATGCTTTTCTACAGGGAAACTAGAAGCTGAAACCGGACCAGCTATCAACCAAGACCAACCCCAAATCCATAAAATTCTGGTCAGGTAACCACGCGAACCTAGGGTACTCTCCCCAAAAAACCAGGAATTTTTTAATTCCTCGTACTCGTGGAGCGGTTGCTGTTCAATGGGAACTGGACAATTATCAACCGAAGATCTTATCATTTGGATCATCCTCAAGGTCTTTAGGGTTTTCTAAAGGAATATGCTCTGCATGACTCCAGAACGCTTCCAAATTATAAAATTCTCGTTCCTTGGGCATCATAATGTGAACAATCACATCCCCATAGTCTTGTAACACCCAACTACCTTCCCCTTTTCCTTCTGTGCGCAAAGGACGACGTTGTAATTCCGTTTGCACCTTTTCTTCTATAGCAGAGGAGATGGCCCTAACCTGGACCCTGGAATAACCAGTCATCACCAGAAAATAATCGGACAGGTAGGAGACATCTGTTACCTTGAGCAGTAAAATTTCGCCTGCTTTACGTTCTGATGCTGCTTGTGCTATGGTGAAGGCTAATTTTCCACTGCTATCTCCAGTTTCCACCATTGGGGTGTTTACTGTCTTTTTGCTGTGTGGAATTGATTTTAACGGTAAATTGCTTGGGAAATAATCAGTCATTAAACCTCAACTGTTACACGCCATAAAATAGATGATAACAGAAAACCTCATCCTTACGCAATGCGGAGTTTATTGTGGGAGCGTCAATCCACCAGTAATTCTATAACCAACCACGCAGAGCATAGACTAAGTAACCAATATATTCTTTTAAAGCGTTGGTAAAATCATTTAAATTGTCAGCACTGGGGAACAAATTTAATATGGTGGACTTAGGAGTAGCAATTAGTTCTTCTAGGTCACTCCGACTGACAATAAAATCCGTGGGAGCGGGAATTACTTCCACACCCTGACGTTGAAAAATTTTCAGAGACCGGGGTGTGTGCATGGCTGAGGTTACCAATAACACTTTTTTGATTCCCCGACTTTCCAGGATTTTCTTGACATTGACGGCGTTTTCGTAAGTATTCAAGGAATTTGGTTCCTCAATAATTACTTCTGGAGGAATACCTAGAGATATGAGAATAGTAGCCATATCCGCTGATTCTGGTGGTCCACCACCACGCCAATCAATACGTCCACCACTTAAAATAATCAAAGGTGCTTTTTTTTGTCCATAGAGTTGAGCAGCATAGATTACCCTGTCTCCGGACTCGTTCAAGTCTACTGTGGAACGAGGCCAAGCAGCTGGTTTGGTAGCACCACCCAGAACCACAATCGCTTCCGCTTGGGGTATTTTTTCCAGGGGGATGTTTTGCCATTCCAGGGATGCAACCAAACTTTTAGATACCCACCCATTACCAGATATGATTAGTATAGCTAAGGATATCCCAATCCAACCCGCTGCAATTTTAGGACGTTTCCATAGGGTGATCAGGGCAATAACTAAACTTATACTAGCTAACCCCAAAGGATAAAAAAACAGCGGTAGTAGTTTAGAAAGATATAAAAACATAGTTGGTATATTGTGGTTTAACAAAGGTTGGGCAAAAAGTTACCTATTTTTCCCAAAATCGAAAATTGAAACTTCCGGGAGGACGACGTAACCGACGAACAGGTAATCTTTTTTTCCGCTTAGTAACTCTAGTATCTGATTGTTCGAGATCATCATCCTCTACTAAATCATCTTGAATTTGAGTGACGGTTAATTCCTTGCTTCTCCACCAAGCAATAATCCAACCTCCACCTAAACCAGCTAGACAACCAAACAAAATACTAATAGGAGCAGAATAACCTATAAACAAAAAACTAAACATGAAAACTAAACAGTATTTCAGCGCAGCATCAATACCATCATTAGCAGCAACATTGGGAATTGTTTCGTTATTCTCGTTAGCAATAGTGAACCAACCTAAAGCTAAACCACCCACAATTCCCAAAAATACGCATAGAATCAAAGAAGCTCCCGCAAACCTGGAAATCGCAGCTAATAAAAACCCAAACACGAATTGAGAAAAAAAGTTGGGTGATGTGGATAGTATTTCGCTGAGGATATTTTTGTTGGATGCCATAATTTCATCACTCTCATCTAGCTTTAACTTATCTAAATTTACCACTAATCTGTTGAGCCAAAGGTTGAGTAGTATCTACTACCATAATGTATGGTAGTTCCTCCTCCGTAAATACTTCGTATTGCTCAACTTGACTTGCTAATAATTCGGGAGTAGCATCAGTAATATCATTACTACGGTGTAGTATACGTTCCTCTAACACCTCTAATGGTGCAGTACAGTAAACAATTTTTGCAGGTAGTTGATGTTTATTTGCTTGATCAATTACCTGTTGACGTAAATACTTACGATCATATTTAGCATCCAAAATCACAGACCAACCTTGATTAGCCAGTGTAATTCCCCATACTAACAACCGATTGTAGGTCTTTTGAGTCATTTCTGGAGTGTATATTTCATTGCTACCCCGCTCCCTAAGAGAAATACCCGCCAGATGTTTTCGCACCGCGTCAGAACGTAAATGAACCGCCCCCAGTTTAGCAGCTAAATACCTCCCAGTAGTACTTTTACCAGAACCAGATAACCCACACATCAATATTAATTCTCCCTGTCTGGGTTGGGTGTATTTCCACGCCTGTTGATAATATTTTTCAGCTGTTTGGGATGCGATCGCTCTAGTTTCTGACCCTATAGCTTTATCGTCTAATAGAAATGAATTTACTTTAGCTCTGACATAAGCTTGACGAGTTAAATATAAAGGTAGTATTTGTAAACCCTCCCAGTCTCCGGTTTCCTCAACATAAGTATTTAAAAAGGTATTTGCTAAATCTTCTCGACCTTTTGTCTCCAGATCCATGACTGTAAATGCCACATCATACATAACATCCACGAAGCGAAAAGTCTCATTAAATTCAATACAGTCAAAAAGGATAATTTCTTCATTCCACAGAGCAATATTTGCTAAGTGTAAATCTCCATGACACTCACGGATGCGTTGGTGGGCGATTCTGCTGGCAAATAATTCCGAATACTGCTGACAAAACTTATCTGTATAGGCTTTTGTTTCTTCAAATCTGGACTGAGTTTGGGGTCCACCACTATATTTTTGAATATATTTTAATGTTTGAATATAATTCTCATCAATAGCTGACCGCACCAAAGCTACTTGTCCAAAATCACTAATATAATCATTAGTCAGACATTTAGTGTGATAGTCAGCCAGCATCCTTCCTAGTTCTTGTAGATGGAGCTGATTTAACTTACCTTGGGAGAGTAGCTGACTAAATAAAGCATCAGCAGGAAATTGAAGCATTTTCACCGCATACTCCACAATTTCACCCTTTCCCTCCAAATGGTATTTTCCACCACTCCAGGTAATGGGTACAACTTGTAGATATAACTTACTAGCACCACGTTGATTTAAGCGTAATTCTTCCTGACAAAAATGTAAGCGCCTATCCAGAGTTGAGTAATCTAAAAAACCAAAGTTAACAGATTTCTTCAGCTTATAGACATAATTGCCTGTCAAAACTACCCAAGAGATATGAGTTTGAATGACTTGAATAGGTTGGGTTACAGGGTGAGGATAAAATTCCGCTTGTAACATCTGATCAACTAAATTTTCAAGACTTGTAGTTTCCATTGAAGTTATATTTAGTTTCCAAGAATCCCCGTACCCGCAGCACGAGGATTCAAGACTGCTTAACTCTTAGCTGCAAAAAAACTCAAATGATAGGGAGTTCCCTTAGCTGGGTGAACTTGAACTTCCCTCAGAACAGTTTTACCAGTCCATTGAAGATCTGGAATACTCAGTTCAATTTCCGTCTTATTAGGTGCAGCTTGTTTAAGTAAGCGGTCAACTGTTTTAGCTTCCAGAGCCAAGGAAATTGACTCGGTACCGTTATGTCCATACAAATTGGCGGGGATTAAACCAGAACGGCGTAAAGCTTTGGGTTTAATGCCTTCTGGACGTTTTTGAGATTCTACTGTCAGTGCCATACTAGTTTTAACTTGTCAATTAGTTATCAGCTATCAATCACCAATCACCGTTCCTGCTAAACTGCAACTGGTGTACCATTGGGTTGCAATAAAGCCCGTTTTGGGCCGTGGATTGGATCCTCCACAATTATAGTCTGATCACGACTTGCTCCTAGGGAAACAATCGCGATCGGAACTTCCATCAACTCCGCTAGGAATCTCAGATATTCCAAAGCATGTTTAGGCAAATCCTCTAATCTACGGCATTCCGTAGTAGAAACTTGCCATCCAGGTAAGGTTTGATATATAGGAACACAGCGGGAGAACTGACGGGCACTAGTGGGGAAATGTTCACACCGTTGACCATCAATTTCATAAGCTACACAAACCTTAATTTCCTTCAACTTATCCAGAACATCTAGTTTAGTAATAGCCATACAATCCATCCCATTAATACGGACAGCATAACGTCCAATTACCGCATCAAACCAACCACAGCGACGTTTTCTTCCCGTAGTAGTGCCAAATTCCGCGCCCCGACTGGCTAACAAATCACCAATTTCCCCCTGGAGTTCCGTGGGGAATGGTCCTTCACCCACTCGGGTGGTATAGGCCTTGGAGACGCCGATTACCCGATCTATCATTGTTGGTCCCACACCCGTACCCACACAAGCTCCTCCAGCGACAGGATTGGAAGAAGTAACATAGGGATAGGTTCCATGATCTAAATCCAGAAGAGTGCCCTGAGCACCTTCAAACAGAATATTACGTCGTTTTTGCACCGCGTCATATATTCTCACCGAGGTGTCAACCACAAAAGGACTTAATCTTTTGGCATAACCCAAATACTCCTGAAAAACCTGTTCTGGATCCAGGGGAGGAAGATTATACAACTTCTCTAAAATTGCGTTTTTATAGTTTATTGTCCATTCCAACTGTTCTCGTAACCCGTCAGCATCCATCAGATCTAAAACCCTGATTCCAGTTCGTTCTGACTTATCCGCGTAGGTTGGACCAATACCTCTCCCGGTGGTGCCAATTTTATGACTCCCCCGCTGCTCCTCCGAGGCCCGATCAATCAATCTATGATAGGGCATAGTAACGTGGGCAGTCTGGGATATGCGCAGATTATCCGTGGAAATATTTAATTTTTCTAGTTTGTCGAGTTCTCCTATTAACACCTGTGGATCAATTACTGTCCCACAGCCGATAATACACTCGGTATCTGGATACAATATACCAGAGGGAATTAAGTGCAACTTAAATGTTTGACCGTTCACCACTATTGTATGACCGGCATTAACCCCCCCCTGGTAACGTACCACCACATCTGCAGAGCGGCTGAGTAGGTCGGTTATTTTACCTTTTCCTTCATCGCCCCACTGAGCACCTATGACAATGACGTTAGCCAAGAGATTATATTAAAAGTAAAGTTTTCACAAACGATCATTATGACCAGATTGTTTAGCATTTGTCAAGAGGTTTTTTCAGATATTTCAGCCAGGAAAATGAACTGTTCCTCACTGTTTAACCAAAGGAGAAAACCATATCGTTAAAATCATAATCGCTAATCCCTATACCAGCGGGTAAATCCTCAAATCCAAAGACATTGTTCCCAAAGCTCTTGATATGAGCCGATCCGTCTGGGTTAGCTGCACCGAAGCTAAAGTAAGCAACTGGCAAACTGGTGTAATTTTGCGCAGTGGCTCCACTATTATTTGGATTAACCTTAAAAAACTCGTTAATAGCATCTTGTATGCTACCAGAATAATTACCACCATTAGCAATGACGAAGGGTGTATAAATTTTCCCTTGAATACCAATTAAATCACCACTAACACTATTGCTCGCTCCTCCACCTCGTACAGTGAAATTGCTAACTACCCTGTTTTTGTCTAAAGCAGCGTTAGCGTAACTAGGTTGTCCTGGTGCAATACCATTAACCGTTCCAGTAGCATCATCTACCTGATATAGGCCAAATATGTTTTTAAATAGTGCATTGGTTTGACCCAAGGTGTTTTCCAGTGCTGTCTTGGCTTCCGTTGGTTTATAGTTAGTGGGGAAATTGTAGGACACATTATTAACTATATTGGTTTGGGAACCCCCTTGTTTAGACATGAGAGGGTCTCCAGGGTTAAGGATGGTTACTGGATATGTGATGATGTTTGTTGCTGTCACAGTAACGTTGACAGCAATGTTGACATTAGCTGTAGCTATTAAGCCCTCTTTATTGGAAACGGTGTAAGTGAAAGTATCATCCCCTACATAGGTGGGACTTAACAGAGTGTATGTTAAATCATTACCATTAATATCCACTTTCCCATATTTACCATTTGTGACACCAATAATTTTCAGTTGGTCGTTTGGATCTAGTAGAGCTGGATTTGTGTCATTTATCAGGGGGTTAACAGTCCCGCTAGTAGTTCCTTTAATAATGGGTAACAGGTCATTAATCGCAACGGGAGGAGGATTACCCATCTTAATGTTTAGGCGTTGATTAGTAGGAGTGGCAAAATAATCTTTAATTGTTATAGAACTACCAGATCCTAATGTTATCAATAGGTCGTTTCCAACTTGGGTTTGACTGATATTACCAGCGTAAAAACTTGATAAATCTAGGATATCAGCACTGTTGGCATTCTCAATGGTATCCTTCCCTGTGGTGGTGGTTGGACCATAACCGCTGAATATATTAGCTGCTGAATTGGCAATAATATAATCACTACTAGAAGAGTTAATTAAATTCTCAACAATTACTCCATAAGCCAGTCTTGTCCCCGATGCTGTAGCCTTATAAATTCTTCTACCATCAGTAAAACTAACCAAATTTGAATCCAGCACAACATCATATTCAACTGTATTAAAATCAGCTTGTTTTGATAACCAACCACCAGGATTCATGTCTAGGCGATAACCCATGCTATCAGGTAATAAATTGGCAAGATTTAAAGTGTCCGTTCCACCACTATCCCAGATTGTGCTCTTACTGCTAAGATTTGAATCACCAACGGTTTTTATTCCATCCGAGTATAAATCTATCTTAGTGAAATTATAAGTAGTGTTACTTCCATTATATTCCTTACTTCCATATAGATCTTGTAATGCTATAACATCAAATGGCATTGGTGTAATAGGCTGAGATCCGGAATTGAAGTTGTATGTCATCAGGGTGTTATCCCCATTGTCTTCACTATAAGCAAGATAGGGAGAATTATCTTCTGATGAATAGCGATTGGGATGTTTTGTACCTAAAGCATGCAGCATTTCGTGCATTAAAGCAGTATACCCGGGAGTACCTGGACCACCCTGAAATCCACTTGGATCTGTATTATTATCTTGTTTAGCATTAAGAAAAATATCACCTCCAATAGCACTACCATTAGGCGGGTATGTATAGGCATATTGAGGGGTGGTAGAAAGCAAAAAGCGAATATCACCGTACTTGACAGGAGAATCTTCAACTTCTACAAAATTGCGGCCAATTAGTGGAGCAATTGTATCATTGAAAATTCGCCGCACATTATTTTTAACCGCATCACTAACAGTTGCTAATCCGTCCTCAGTACCGTAGTATTTACCTCCAGCATAAAAACTATAGGTTATAGTGTTGTTACCCCATGTATCACCGCTTAAAAGTGCGTTATTTATGGACTGGTTAGTTATTAGAGTCATAGGAAATTTTGTCATCTACTCAAACCTGATTATTATTGTAAGCTGATGCTCTCCCGATTTATCGGTTCAGTATTAGCTCAAATAAGAAATTGCCACAATCAAAATATTTGGGTCAAACCATAGGCCAAAATAGCACTACCAATGGGAACCGTTAAATTATCAATCCCCCAAAAGGAAACGGATTCTAACAATGTGGCAATGATAGATACTAGCGCTGATACTAACCATATTTGCCAACTAATTCCCCGTGTTGCCAACAGAATAATTATACTTACCAAGTAACTGACAACTGTCATGGTTAAAGAACCTTCCCAACTTTTATTCACGCCAAATAGATAATACTTGTGCTTACCAAATCTTTGTCCAATTAGTGCTGCTAATCCATCACCCCAGGTCATAATTAAAATACCTAAAGCTGCATACTCTGGTTTATGCAAGTACCAGAAATATCCAACCAAAATTCCAATACTCACAGCATAAAAAAAAGTGCCTAAACTCCGTCTCCCCACACTATTAATTCCAGGTAAAATTGGCACAAAATATGATAAGACACTAATTAGACCAGCTAAAATTGCCGCACTAATTCCCACGTAAGCAGGAATCTGGAACCACCAAGCTAATAAAATTACATTACCACTACCAATATGCACAATTTTACGGATGATTTCCGGTTGACTAGGAGTAAACCGACTGACGAACCAAGCAATTAATATGATCAAAAGGATCCAACCAGCAGCGATCGCAATTTTCAGCCACAATGGAAACATAGATTCTAAACCGGAGAATATAATCTTGAGGTATACAGTTATTATCAAATATTAGGGGTGTGGAGTTTAATCAACTCAACCTAGGAAAAGCGGAGGTAGTTCTCTAACCAATAGAATCTCCGTTTCCTCCCTTTCGCTTTCTAAAGTCTATCTTCGGATTTATGAATTCCTGAGCAATAGTGCTTATGTTTATATTATTAGATGGAAATCATAAGAGTTAACAAAGATCACCTTTGGTTAACAAATATCTATGGCTATTGCTAAACGTTACTGAGTATTGGCGCGTATTTGTAAATTATTGCCATAAAATACTGTGAAATCTTTATACCAATATCAAAGAGATTCTCAATCTGGTATTGAGAATGGATATGATGATCCAAATTTTGAACATTTGCACCCGGT
>Ga0169931_10001294_pt1 | contig 41342 bp, 26 predicted proteins | sample Kivu_15m_20L_FD_129675 | JGI IMG/M metagenome (GOLD analysis project Ga0169931, IMG submission 129675) | Freshwater microbial communities from Lake Kivu, Western Province, Rwanda to study Microbial Dark Matter (Phase II) - Kivu_15m_20L... | ecosystem: Environmental > Aquatic > Freshwater > Lake... | reverse complement strand
GTTCGCGCTGAAGTCATTCAGGTCAAATGCGTCATAATCGAAGGTGATGGCGTCAATCGAGAAGACCAGCAGAATCAACTGCTCTCCAGGCGGAAGACCCGGGGTCTCGGTCGAGACGTCTGGAGGGAAGAAAGGCAGATTGAAGCCGCTCTCGTCGCCAGGGAGATATACTTCCCAGTAAGTAGTGTCCTGCGCAAGGTCGGTGATGAAAGCGTAGTAAAAGTCAGCCGGTACGTCGGTGGCAAGCGACCACTCAAACCGTCGTTCAACCAGGCGTCGTGCGGGCGCAGCCGGATAAACGAGGTCCGCCGGCGGGAGGAACGGGTCAAACACCACCAGGGCGCTGGTATCGGTCAATCCACGTACATAATTCACCGCGAACGGAATTCCGCCACTGACCGGCTCCACCTGCCCCACCATGAAGTAACGTACCCCGGACAACTGTGGTTCGCTGAGGTCAACAAAGCGATTGCCCGTGATAATGCTCTCCGTGCCCTCCGCGAGTGTCAGCAGGTCGATGCCACCTTCGGAACCGAAGTCGAGGAACGGTATGGCACGATTGATCTCAGGGCCTCCGACAGCAATCGGTGGATTGACGAACTTGAAGGCGATCGACTCATCCAGCGGGATGTCACACTCGAGATCCACATTGTAGGTCTCGCCGGACCGCCCGACGATGCCACGACGGAGGCCCATGTAAAGCGGAGTGAACTCTTCTGAGACAAGGTTGAACGTTCCGCAGAGCGCAACGATGGCCTGATCGCCAAAGCGGGAGTTCATGGTGTAGGGGTACACGTCCACACCGCCGACATACGCGACCTGCGTGAAGCCGGTTCCCGGAGGGTTCTCACCACCGGGCGAGGGCGTGGATGTCCGAATTATGGCGATGAGCACCTCGTCTGGCCCTGGGTCTGTGATCTTGTCGAGACCAGAGAGGTTGCCCTGAATGACCGCCCATGGGTCAGCCGGCGGCGGTTCGCCCGTAGAAGGCGGAATGATTGGATTCAGGAAGATGACGACGTTCTCTGCATCCACCCGGGTCACCGTCGAGGCCGAGAATGCAGGCGCGATGGCCGTAATGGTCTGTGAACCGCGTATAGACGGATCAGAAATCGTAACCTGCCCATTTTCATTGGTGACTCCCGTAAAGCTCGCCTCGTCGGCGCGCAGATGAAGGGTCACGAAGGCGCCGGGGACGCGCGCGCCGGTCATGGCATTTGCGACGGTTACGTTCACCGAGCCATCTACGGGACCGCCCCACCAGCCACCGGCGTCACTCCACGGGTCATAGTAGGTAAAGCGAGGGCGCGCGCTGAACACCTCGTCGCCGCGAACGACTTCCACCTTGACTGCGCCGGCCTCACCCGGAGGGGTGCGTACGGCGAGTGTGTATGCGTCGATAAATGTCACATCCAGCGCATCTACCGAGTCAAATCGAACTCCGGTGTCAGGCGTAAAGCCCTCTCCACTCAGCACCACATAGGTGTTGCCTGCGATGGCACCACGAACAGGCGAGAATGAGCTCAGAATCAGCTCCGACTCGTATGTGAAGGCCGCAGAGAGCGTGTCGGAGTTGACTCGATTGGCGACCTCCACGTCGGCCTGGCCCGGAATCCCTGCGGGAGTCACGGCGGTCAAACGCGTCGACGACGATACCCGAATATCGGAGGCAGAAACGCCACCGACCCGAACCGTGGTGGACGCATCAAATCCGTCTCCGACGATGGTCACGGTGGTTCCGCCGGCCGCCGGCCCAGCCGCAGGTGACACCGAGACAATATCGATGTTCGGAAGGTAGGCAAACGCGCCTTCTCTTTCCAGTGTGACCCCGGAATCCAACGCCAGCGCGATGGAAGCGGGACCGACTGTTCCCGGCGGTGAAAGGACACTGACCGACCACTCGTCGCTGTCCACAATGGTCGCAGCGGCCGAATCGAACGTCACAGACTGCACTGCCGCCACGCCCAGTCCACTGACTCCAATGGTCACGGGTGTTCCACCGCTCTCGGACCCCGACGCAGGGGCGAGCGCCACGATCTGTGGTGCTGCAGAGACGCCCACATACACATAGGCGTCGTCGAGCGAGTCAGCCGCGCCTTCGGCGGGCACGACCGTCACCGGCACGACTCCCTGCGCTCCCGGAGGCACCACGACGTCGAGCGTTTGCGGCACCGAAGTCAGGTCACGAGCGTTGATGCGCGCCACCTGCTCGTCAAAATAGACGGCTACCACCCCCTCGAAGCCAGAACCGTTCAGCGTCACCGTATTGCCACCCGCGACGGGTCCGGCTCCCGGAGAGACGCTGGCAAGCTCAGGCTCGGAGAAATACACGAACGCGTCATTCAGAATGCGTGTGCCGCCCGCGCCTGTTACCTGAACGTCCGCGGGCCCCTCCACTCCGGGCGGAGCCACGAACCGAAGCTCTGTGGACGAAAGGAGCGCCATATCGGCGCCGGCGCGTCCCCCGATGGCGACACGCGTCGCTTCATCGAATCCGGTACCCGTGAGTACGACCGGAATACCGCCGCGCAGCGGTCCGCGCTCCGGCGTAACGCCAGACGCGCTCAGCGCGGCAAGGAACGTGAACGCTCCCGACAGTGATGTCTCGCCGGCGGCGTTGGTGACCTTGATATCGTAGGTACCGGGGGCCGATGGCGGCGTGAAGAAGAGCAGCGTAGTGTCATCCACGTAGTCCACGCCGGCCACCGAACGACCATTCAGTACAACCTGAGTGTCCGGCGTAAAGCCACGACCGAAGGCAAGCACCAGGGTGCCTCCCTCGGCCGGCCCTTCCGAAGGCTCGACGGCCTCCAGAATCGGTATGGTGGAGTCGATTTCTTCGCCAGCATCCCCTGAAGCCACATCCGGGTCGAAGAAGGAATCCGGCCCTGCGTCCTCGACGTTCTCCAGCTCCTCATCCGCGGTGTCGGTGGCGACGTCCGCAGTATCGATGCCCGAATCAGGGCGAGCGTCCTCATCGTCCAACGCGTCGTCGTCCGTCGAAACATCTCCGGAGCTGACGTCGGTGTCAGTGGTCAGGATGTCCGCTCCGGCGTCGCTATCCACGGCGGGGGAGGTGTCGTCACCACACCCCGAATGGAAGCCAACGCTGATGGACAGCAGAAAAAGGGGCAGCAATCGGCTGAGATTTCCGTTTGCAGACATGGAGCGTGCCTGTGTGGGCAGTGGAAAGTACGGATGGATTATTCGCTGTCGAAGATGCGGCGAAGGTCGAGTCCGCCGGCGTAACCGTAACTGACGTAGGAATCGTAGCCGTGAACCATAATGCCGAACGGCTGGTCGCCCGATAGCGTGTGTACGCCATCCTGTAACGGAATACGGGCCGAGTGAAATTCTCCGCGGCCAAATACGGTCCACGCCTCGGCAGCGATCTCTTCGCCATCCAGGACAACGACCGAATCGGTGGGTGCGGTGATCGTCGCCCAGTCAAACTCAAAAGCGTTCGGGGCAAGTACGGTATAGTCCGTTCGATACTGCTCGACCGGGACGGCCAGAATGAAGGCAGGATCGCCGGTTTCGGCGTCCTCATGCGGAGGCTGTTGAGCGTCAATCTCATCTGGATAGGGAGACTGCTCTGCCGACAGAAATTGTCCGACCATGATGGGACCGTCGGCGACGATCTCAAAATCAACAGGGCTTTGCACCTCAAACCACTCCCCTTCGTCCAGCGTATACTCGCGAACCCGCGGCACGAGGTCGCGCAGGAACCAGCTGTCAGGCAAGCCCAACAACTCGACGGTGACGTTGTCGCGTCCCGCCATGACGCGCCACACATCCGCCTCATCCCCACGAGGCGCGCTGCGCGTCGCATTGTATCGACGTCCCCAGGCGAAGAGAGGCAGCATCTGGTGTTCCAGGTGGTCGGCACAACACGTGATGTAGTCGGCACAAAGAGAGATGTCAGGTTCGCCCGCGTCATTCACGCAAGGACGCGGACGGGCAGTCAGGCGAGTGGCCTCACAGACCCAGTCATCAAAACTGGCGCGGTACACGCAACTGTCATCGTTTGGCGCGTTCGCTGCTTCCGAGCCACCAAATACGGCCACCGGACGGTTCGACGTCACGCGCGTGCCTGTCAGATCAGCCCCCGCACGGTCGGTCGAGATGTTCAGCACCATGTACTGTTCCAGATCGACGGTGTACGTTTGTCCTCCACGCATCGGCGGGATGTTGACGCGACGAACCTCGTCACGACCGCCCAGCGTTATCAGAGGGTTCTCAGCCGTGTACTCAGGGAACTCCACCGTTACCTCCGTCGTGCCTGGCAAAACGGCGGCAATCGTCAGGTAGCCCTTGAGCACATCGAACGTCTGACGCCGCGTCATCACCCGATACTCGGTGCCCAGCGATGAGGTGGGAAACAGAAGTGACGCATCGTTCGAGTACACTTCCTCGTTATCGAGCGGGTTGAACTGATACGCAACGATCGGCACCGTCGACTGAAGGCGGATCGCGTTGTAATCGATCTCGGTCCCCTCAATATCCGTGATCGGCGTGCCCGCGCGACCACCGACCGTAAAGTCATGCATGGGGATGATCTCCAGTCCGCCGGAAGGCACCGTGACACGGGTGAACTCCCGATCATACAGCGACACGGTCACCTCGGCATCCACCTCGGGTGTCGGATTGGAGACCACGACCGCAAACACCTGCCCATCTGCGTCCAGCGAGCTGCCGCCCTGCACAAGAAATGCGTTGTCCAGATCCACAGCCCAGTACTCACAACCTACGTAAGAGTCCGTCTTCACGATGTATTCGCAGAGCGGCTCACACCGGTCGATGTCACAGATCGTCGTACGGTCATCCTCAAAACAGTTCGTCGCGAACTGAAACCCCAGACCGCACTCGTCACACGCTTCCAGCGTGCGGTCATCGACGCATCGACCTTCACCCGGCAAACACACCCGGGGAATCAGCGTCGGAACCCCGTCCACGTCCTGACAGGTCTGATTGAAAGGGACGTCAAATACCCCGGTAGCGCTGCCGATCGCGTTGCAACCACGATAGGCGTTACACCCTTCGCAGGCTTCCACAGCCAGAGGCTCGCAAACACCCGGCGTCTGACAGACGCCCTCAAAGCATACGTCTCCTGCGTTACAGTCGAAACGGACCCATTCACCCTCTTCGTTGCACAACTCAGACGCTTCGCCGCCCGTCGATGCACAGCGCGACTCCCCCTCCGCACACTCCGGCGGGGGCGTGGTATCGATCTCTTCCGTCACATCCTCCGCAGGCTCTGTATCGGGGACCGACACATCCTGAACGTCCTGTACCGGGAAAACGTCGACTCCGACGTCTTCCACCACCGTACCGGCATCCGAAGAACAGCCAGACCACAGCACACAACCAGCCAACAGGCCGCGAACAGCCCATCCAGTTCGAACACTCACGCAGCTTACCTCAGACAACCTCAGAAGGCCCTCATTCATGAGGGAACCGTCTGAAACCATAAAGGATGCGACCAGTTGCGACAAGTGATGCTTTTGCTTTCCCGCGAGTTTACCGACCGAAAACCGAGCCACGTTCCCAATCAGGCTCCCGAGCCAGGCCGCCTGATCTTGCGCACCCCTGCCTTCGCATCCAGCGATTGAAGCCCTTCAAGGCGCCCGTGATCCGCCTTTTCGACGCCCGAAAGGCAGTCGCCGCACAACATCAACTCGCCCGGCTCTGGCTTGCGATGGACTTCAGCCGACACGCCACAGGCAGCGCACTGGTAGGCAAACTGCTGTCGCGCAGGCCGGGCGCGCCCGCTGCTCCAGTCCGGACCAAAGCGGCGTTCTGCACACACGTGGCACAGAACGCCGTTCCTGCCTTTGGGCACAAAGGGCAGCGTATCTTCGACCCCACATTCGGTACACGTGATGTGGAAATGCACGCGGGTCGGGCCATTCTTTTTCACGACGGGCGAAACGGCGCCAGACCCGGACGACCTCGCCGGGCGAGCAGCTCGGGATTGTCCGGGACCAGCCAGCAAACGCGACCCTGACTTGTCGGAGCGTGGAGGAGAAGGCATATCGACTCGTGAATGCAGCGCGTTCCGGAAGTCCGTTGAACCCCCGAAACGGGGACCGCAGCAACTTAGCCGCATCAGGCACTCTGGCAAGCGATCTTCCCCCTTTTTCACGGCCCGCGCATGAATCCCATCTATGCATCGCTCTCCGTCGGAGAGCTCGAACGCCTCATCACACACCACGACCACCAGTACTGGGAGCTCGGCGCGCCCGAGGTGCCCGACGAAGTGTATGATCAGATGGTTGCGGCCCTCACGGCACGTCACCCTGCCTCTGAAGTACTGCGTCGCATTGGCGGTCGCGCGCCGCAGCAACCATCTCTCCTGCCCGAGGAGTCGGATCGACCGCAGCTCAGCGGCAATCGCGTCCGGCACGCGCGGCCGATGCTGTCGCTCGACAAGTGCTACACCGAAGCGGAGCTGCTGCACTGGTTCGATCGGTTCGCCGGCACCGCGACCGCTTCGCACAAAGTGGATGGGCTGGCGATCTCGATCCGCTACGACGCAGAAGGACGCCTTGAGCTGGCAGCCACCCGGGGTTCCGGCACCGAGGGCGAGCTGATCACCGCGAACATAAGACGCGTTCACGGCGTCCCGCATCAGATCGCCCTGCCAAATATTGAAGTGCGTGGCGAAGCCTACATGCCACTCGACGTTTTCGACTCGCGGTACGCCGACCAGTTCGCAAATCCGCGTAACCTCGCCGCGGGCGCACTGAAGCAAAAAGATGCCGAGAAAACAGCTGGCTACGGCATCCGGTTTCTCGCCTATGACCTTCATGGCGTCCAGCTGCCAACCGAAACAGACAAACAGGACACCCTGCTGCGCCTCGGATTCGACCCGGTGCCGGCTGTGCAGGTCACACGGCATACCGCGCAGGCCACCTACGAGCAGCTGCGCGACGAACGCCCTACCCTGAACTACGAAACCGACGGCGTCGTGTACAAAGTCAATGACACGACCCTCCACGACACGCTCGGCATCACCGCCCATCACCCACGATACGCGATCGCCTACAAGTATCAGGGTGAATCCGGGCAGACCACCGTCGAAGACGTGATCTGGAGCGTCTCGCGCACCGGAGCCATCAACCCGATCGCTCAGGTCGCGCCCGTGCAACTCTCGGGCGTCACCGTAACCCGCATCTCGCTTCACAACCTCGGCATCATCGAGCGTCTTGCAGGGCGGCAGCTCGCTCAAGGGTTAAATCCCGATTACCCGCTGTCGTCCGGTGCGACCGTCTGGGTTACCCGGCGTGGTGGGGTCATCCCGCATCTGGAGTCGATTCTGCTGCCCGGTCACTCCGACCTTGTCCTCCCAGGGCAGTGTCCGAGCTGTGGCGGGGATACCGAACGACGGGACGACTTCCTGTTTGCGACCCATGTCGCCGGTTGCTCGACACAGGGGCGACGCCAGCTGGAGCACTTCACAGCGACCATGGATATCCTTGGGATTGGTCCCAAACTGATGGAGCAGCTGTACGACCGTGGCATTGTCACCGAGCCTGCGGACTTGTTCGAGCTGACGCCAGCCGAGTTGCAACGGCTGGATCGCATGGGCCCGAAGGCTGCCGACAACGTAGTCGCCGCAATTCAGAGTCGTCGCACCGTAGAATGGACGCAGCTGGTCGCCGCGCTCGGCATCGCCGATCTGGGACGCAGAATGGCCCAGATACTTGCGACCCGCTTCGCGGACCTTACCGCCCTGCGAAATGCGACACCCGAACAATTGCTGACGGTCGAGGGTGTCGGCGAGATTCTGGCGGCTCGGATTGTCGACGGATTAAAAGACCTTGCGCCGATGATCGACCGGCTTCTGGAACATGTGAACCTGACCGTTGCCAGCACGGACCAGAGTCCGTCCGGACCACTCTCGGGTCAGGCATTCGTATTCACCGGAACACTGGTTGCGATGGGGCGTAAAGAGGCGCAAAAGCTGGTTCAGCAGCTGGGAGGGATGGTACCGGCGACGGTCACCTCGTCGACGACGCACCTGGTACTTGGCGACGCCGACTACGCGGATTTTGAAGCGGGACGAGTCTCTACAAAGCTGAAATCGGCGCAAAAGCTAATCGCCAGTGGCGCCGCAATACAGATCATCCCGGAGCGCGAGTTCCTGAAGCTGGTGGGACAGCAACAAGCCCGCTGACTGCAGCATTGCCTACGCGGCAACCCTTCGCATCGTGTTCTGGCATTGACGCACATGGAGTGATAATCGCGCCCTTCCGTGCAACCTGACCTGTCCCCATGAAATTTCGGAGTGTCGCCGTGGCCGAGTTTATCAGTGAATTGAAGCGAACCCACACCTGCGGAGCCCTTCGCGCCAGTGACATCGGATCGGAGGTGGTTCTGATGGGCTGGGTGGCGACCCACCGCGACCTGGGCGGCTACCGATTCGTTGACCTTCGCGACCGATTCGGAGTGACGCAGCTGAGTTTTGACCCCGAGCGTGACGCCCAGCTGTTTGAACAGAGCGGCGAGCTGCGTTCCGAGTGGGTGGTGGCGGTTCAGGGCAAGGTCATTGGTCGGGGCTCCAATACGAACAGGAACATGCCTACCGGCGAAGTGGAGGTCGTGGTGACCCGCCTTCAGGTGCTGAACAAGGCCGTGCCGCCAAAGTTTCCGATTCGGGATGAGGTCGATGCGAGCGAGGACCTGCGGCTGGAGTATCGATTTCTGGACCTGCGCCGCAGCCCGATTCAGCAGAAGATTGTGACCCGTGCAAAGGTGACCGGCATCGTTCGAAACTACCTGCAGGAGCATGGATTTCTGGACCTGGAGACGCCTGTCCTCACCAAGTCAACGCCGGAGGGCGCGCGCGACTATCTGGTACCGTCGCGCGTGCATCCGGGAGAGTTTTACGCGCTGCCGCAGTCTCCACAGCTGTTCAAACAGCTCTACATGATCGCGGGATTTGATCGTTACTTTCAGATTACGCGCTGCTTTCGAGACGAAGACTTGCGGGCTGATCGGCAGCCAGAGTTCACACAGATCGACATTGAGATGTCGTTTATTGACCGCGAGGACATCTACGCGCTCTGCGAAGGCATGATGAAGGTCGTCTGGAAAGAGGTTCTGGACTACGATCTTCAGCTTCCCCTGCCGCGCATGTCGTATCAGGAAGCGATGGATCGGTTTGGTGTCGATAACCCGGACATGCGCTACGGGCTCGAACTCCGTTCGGCGTCCGACCTGGTCGCGGAGAGTGGCTTCAGTGTCTTCGCGCAGACCGTGCGAGACGGGGGTGTCGTCAAGGGCATCTGTGTGCCCGGTGGCGAGAACCTCTCTCGAAAGCAGCTCGACGACGCGACCGAGTTTGTGAAGCGGTATGGTGCCAAAGGGCTCGCCTGGGCCAAGGTGGGGTCTGACGGTTGGTCGGGGCCTATCGCAAAGTTTTTCCAGCCCGCCGAACAGGCCTCTATCAATGTCAGGTTCAACGCGGTGGTTGGCGATGCGCTGCTGTTTGTTGCGGACAGAGCGAGCGTGGTTGCGCCAGCTCTGGGTCAACTGCGAAAGACGCTCGCGGCAGAGCGCGGTCTGATTCCAGAAGGCGTGTGGAAGTTTGTCTGGGTCACCGACTTCCCGCTTCTGGAGTGGGACGAGGGTTCAGGGCGATGGTTTGCCATGCACCACCCGTTCACTTCACCCCGGGTCGAGGACATTCCGCTCTTTGATACCGACCCCGGTGCAATCCTGGCTCGCGCCTACGACCTTGTGCTGAATGGCAACGAACTAGGCGGCGGAAGTATCCGAATCCACGATCAGGAATTGCAGGGTAAGTTGTTCTCTATTCTGGGAATTACTCCTGAAGAAGCCGAGCTGAAGTTTGGATTCCTGCTGAAGGCACTGCGCCATGGCGCACCGCCTCACGGCGGGCTCGCGTTTGGTCTCGACCGAATCATCATGTTGCTGACGGGTGCGAAATCCCTGCGCGATGTCATCGCATATCCCAAGACCGCCAGCGCCTCGTGCCTCATGACCCAGGCGCCGTCGCCTGTCGATGACGCGCAGCTGCGAGACCTTCATATCGCTCGTCGCAAGCGCGACCCGTCGAACGGCTGAAATCCGCCGCAGCTCGACCTTCGGACAACGACCGCGCCAAGGACGCCTGTCGCACGCACGACGCGCGGTTGACACATCGGATCACGATCCGATAGCGTCCCGGCCCGGTCTGCAACCCGCGAACGGAGCAGCACCAGAACCGTTGCCCACGTTGAGAGAATGCAGCGAAACATCCTGATTCCCATTGTGCAGACGCTGGCGTTCATCGCCCTGTGCGTCCTCGTGCTGTTCTCTGTCGCTCAGGTGAACCATCTTGAACACCTGGTTGACGAGAGCGAAGACCGGGCGACCGAACTGACTCAGGCAGTGCAGGCGCTTGAACGTGAGCTTCGGTCGGGCGCCCTTACCGCGGCAGCACCATCAGGTGCCGGGGAGGCAGGGACCGCAGCGCAGGTTTCGGCCGACCCGAATATCGAATACCACAGACAGTTCTACACTGCGGAAGACTGGAGCGCGCTCAACGCGCCGGGTAATTATCTGGTGCCACGCACCGACCGGTTCAACGTTGAGGGCGCGGTAGCCGGCGGGACCATCCACAGGGCGTTCATCTCCGATATTCCGGGGCTCAACTGGGTCGTGAACAACGCCGCAGATATCAGCGAACTCTATAGTTACGTCACGGAGACGCTTGCTACACGACAAAGAACGGACCCGAACCGCTGGATTCCCCAGCTCGCGCATCGTATCGAGGTGAGCGACGACTTCCGCGAGTACCATGTTTATCTGCGCAGGGGTGTGATGTGGCACCCGCCAGCCGTCGACCTGGGCGACCCTCGTTATGCGTGGCTCGCCGGCCCCCACGAGGTCGTTGCCGACGACTTTGTGTTCTATCTGGAGATCATCCAGAACACACAGGTTGAGGCTGCACACATTCGCAACTACTACGAGAAATGCGAAGGTATTGAGATCATCAACGATCACGAGTTTATCGTTCGCTGGAGCGAAACCACCTATCCGTCGATTAGCTTCACTCTGGGGCTCAGCCCGTTGCCCCGCTGGCTCTACGGATATGATGAGGATGGAAATGCGTTCGACGCTGAAACGCTGGGACGACAGTTCAACTCGCACTGGTATAATCAGCGGGCCATCGGCATGGGACCGTACCGATTCGTAGAATGGGAGCGCGGCGGTGCCATTCGTCTGGAACGCAACGAGGATTATTACGGCGAACGGCCTCCCATCGATACCATGGAGTTCGTCGTAGTGGCCGATGCCACGGCCAGGCTGAACAACCTGCGTGCCGGTGATCTGGATTACATTCCGCTCCAGCCCACCCAGTACAACAATGAGATTACCAACGGCGGCACCCCTGGTTTCACTAACGGTGAGCTCATGAACGAGGTTTATCAGGGGCCTGCCTATCGGTATCTGGGTTGGAACGCCGACGGAAAGTTCTTCAACGACCGGCGCGTTCGACTCGCGATGACCTACGCGCTAAATCGTCAGTTGCTGCTGGCAGAGAACTTCTTTGGTCTGGGTACGCTCACCACGGGCCCGTTCATGATGGGCAGTCCTGACTACAATCTGGAGCTGGAGCCCCATCCGTTCGACCTCAATCGCGCAGCCGAGCTTCTTGAGGAAGCAGGATGGACAGACGGTAACGGCGACGGCATTCGGGAGAAGATGATCGACGGCCAGATGGTCAATTTTGAGTTCGGTATGGTCACCTATGGCTATCGACCCGAGTGGGTCGCCGCCATGGACCATTATCGTAACGACCTGCGCCGCATTGGCGTGGTGATGAACGTGGAGCCCGTAGAGTGGGCCGTGATGACGACACGTATGGAGGAAAAAGACTTCGACGCTTACACGGGTGGGTGGCAGCTCGGCTGGGACAATGACCCCTATCAGATATGGCACTCGAGTCAGGCCGATGCGCCACGTTCCTCGAACCGGGTGGGCTTCCGCAACCCGGAAGCCGACCAGATCATCGAGGAGTGTCGCCGCACGTTCGACCCGGCTGAACGAGCCACCCTGCTGCGTCGGTTCCATGAGATCGTGTACGAGGAGCAACCCTACACGTTCTGGTTCAGCGACAAGCAGATCGGGGCATGGCGGTCGAATTTGCAGAACGTGAACTTCTCGGTGATGCGGCCTTTCGATCAGAGCCTGAACTGGTACCTGGCATCTCCCTGACCCGCCCCGCGGCCCTTCCTGGACGCCAATGCTGCAGTATATTCTAAAGCGGCTGCTGCTGATGGTACCGACGTTTGTGTTCATCACGATCATCGTGTTCATCATCATCAATCTCGCCCCCGGCCGACCTCCACAGGCCGGCGGAGGCGGCAGCGAATCAGCCGACCAGAGCGCGAATAGCCGCGAAGGGTTCCGTCTTTTCAAGGAGCAGTATTACCTCGATCGCCCCATCGTGCTGAACACGCGCTTTCTGCTTGATGAAGCTGATGTCGCTGACGAGCTTGAACTCATCGCGCTGAACATGGCCGGTGCGATTCAGGGTGAGGCTGAGGCCCATGCTGTAGGAGCCACCGCTGCCCGCACTCTGGTGGCCATCGCCAACGCACCTGTCGTTGCCGCACAGGCAGAGCTCGCCGCACCGAACCTGACTGACGAGCAACGTCAGGCGCTCCGGGATCGCATCGCGACCATGCCATTTGCTGAACTCGACGCCATTCGCCCTGCCCGGCCACCACAGGCTGACGTGTTTCAGGCTGAAGAACACGTGGAAAACTGGGGACAGGTCATCGTCCCTGAGCTCGTGACGCTCGCGGGCCACTATCTGGCTCTGACGTCGGCCGACGGCGGTACAGACGGTCGTACATGGCGAGCCGACGTCACCCCGTCAACGGATGCAAACGGACGAACCACCGTAACGCTCGATGGCGTCGAGTGGCACGTCAATCGCGTATTGACCGAGAAGGTACGGTTCCTCGCCGTGCAGCGTCTCTCTGTGAATGCGCGCCGCCCTGTAATCGTAAGGGCGGGCGAACAGGGAACGGATGAGGAGCGCGCCCTGAACGCGCAGATTGTGGCCGAAAACAATCAGCTGACGCGCCGTGTTTACGATCTCAACGCAACTCCCGAAGCGCGCGCCGAGGTGCTACTGGCGTGGCAGTCATGGTTTAGCGAAAACGAACCCCGATTTGCAGGAAGCCTCGCCAGAAACACCTGGATGCTCTTTATGGAGACCCGGTTCGCCAAGTACTGCAGCAACCTGCTTCGACTCGATCTGGGTACATCGCTTCGCTACAATCGACCTGTTGTCGAGGTCATTGGCGACCACTGGGGATACTCCATCTATCTGAGCCTCGCCTCGCTTTTGCTCTCGTACTTTATCAGCGTCCCCATCGGTGTTCTCGCAGCCGTAAAACAGAATCAGTTCGCAGATCGGGGCGTCGGTATCTTCCTGTTCGTTCTTTACAGCCTCCCGTCGTTCTTTGCGGCGACGCTGATGCAGACCTACCTGACGAACGCTTCTGACTTCGCGCCCTGGTTTCCTGTGAGCGGATTTATGGGCGTGGACCCGGACGACTCCACTACCCTCGAAATCTTCTGGGACATCATCTGGCATATGGTGCTCCCGGTCATCTGCCTGACGTATGGGTCACTCGCCGTATTGTCACGGTACGCCCGTACCGGTCTGCTGGACGTGATTCGTAGCGACTACATCCGAACCGCGCGTGCAAAGGGACTCTCGGAATTTGTCGTCATCCTGAAGCACGCGGTGCGCAACGGCATGATCCCCATCCTGACGCTGCTTGGCACCACCTTGCCAGTGCTGATTGGCGGTTCCATCATCATCGAGTTCATCTTCAACATTGAGGGCATGGGCAAACTGATGTTGACCGCCATCAACTACCGCGACTTCAACATCATCATGGGTGTGTTGCTCATCTCCAGCATTCTGACGCTGTTGGGCATCCTGCTCAGCGACATCTCTTATGCGCTGGTCGACCCACGCATCAGTTTCGACTGAGGAGGAGCCATGGTCGACGCATCAGCAACCGCCGCGGCTGCAGCAAATGAGTACACCTCCTACTGGGCGATTGTCTGGGAGCAGTATCGCAAGAACAGAATTGCCAGCTTTGCGCTGTGGATGATTGTCGCTCTCTTTGCGACCGCGATTTATGCGCCTGTGCTCAGTTCGAAGTTGCCATTTGTCTGGACCGACGAGGGCGGGGTTTCTTTCCCATGGTTTCGAGCGCTGCTGTTCAACCGCAATGTGTACGCCAACGGCATCGACCTTTTCTTTAATCTTCTGCTGGTATTGACCCCGGTTTTTATCGCTGCACGCGTCTATGTGGGAGCCGCAGGGAAAAAACTCTCCGCTCGATTGCAAGCCAGACTCTGGTCGCGAACGCTAGGTAGCCTGAGCCTGCTGGTCGCGGGCGCGTTTGCGGTGCTGATGTTCATTGAGCCGCGCAGCCTGGTCCCCGAATATCGTGAGCTCATCGTTGAAGGTAACCGCGGCTGGGGATTGTTCCCAGCCATCCGAATTCAGGCTGATGACACCTTGCATGGGCTCGGAGATCTACCGGGGTTGCATAGTCCCCTCGGACGCGATGACGCAGGGCGTGATGTGCTTGTACGCCTGCTCTACGGTACGAGGGTTTCGCTGTCCGTGGGCGTTATCGCAGTCAGTATCTACATCACACTCGGAACGATTCTGGGCGCGCTGGGAGGGTTCTTTGGTGGCCGCATTGACCTGATGGTGCAGCGCCTGCTCGAGATTTTCCTGTGCTTCCCGACCTTCTTCATGATCCTGACTTTTATCGGTTTCATGCCTCAGCCAAGCATCACGTGGGTCATGATCATCATCGGGTTTCTGGGCTGGACTGGGCCGGCTCGTCTGGTCAGGGGTGAGTTCCTGCGCCTGCGTAACATCGATTTCGTCGCCGCTGCCAGGGCGTGTGGCCTGTCAGACGCGCGCATTATTTTCAGGCACATCCTGCCGAACGCCATCGGCCCAGTCCTTGTGAACGCCACCTTCGGCGTTGCTTCGGCGGTGCTGGTGGAGTCTTCGCTCTCCTTTCTGGGCCTTGGCGATCCCACTATGCCCTCGTGGGGGCGAATTCTGGCCTATGGTCGTGCGTCCAGCGACACCGCCATGATGCTGATTGCCGGTGGCGCCATCTTCGTCACGGTCTCGGTGTTCAACCTCGCTGGCGAAGGTTTCCGCGACGCCCTCGACCCCAAACTTCGGCGCTAACATGGCGATTCAGAACGACCAGCCAGTGCTGGAGCTCAAGAACGTACGCACCTACTTCTTTACCGACGCCGGCGTAGTACCCAGCGTGGATGGCGTCAGTTACAAGGTCGCGCGAGGGAAAACGCTCGGCGTCGTCGGGGAGTCCGGGTGCGGGAAGAGCGTCACCGCTCTCTCCATCATGCGGCTGGTACCCAGTCCACCTGGCAGGACTGTGGGAGGACAGATACTGTTTGAGGGAAACGACCTGCTCACCCTGTCCGACAAGGAGATGCGGCGGGTGCGTGGTAATCGTATCGGCATGATTTTTCAGGAACCCATGACCAGTCTGAACCCCGTGTTCACGGTAGGAAATCAGATCATGGAATCCATCGAACTACACCTTCGACTCCAGCCCCGCGAGGCACGCGAGCTGGCCATCGAAATGCTCGCCCGGGTAGGAATCCCCTCGCCGCACACGCGCATTGATGAATATCCCCATCAGATGTCGGGCGGTATGAAGCAGCGCGTGATGATAGGCATGTCGCTGGTATGTAATCCCGCCCTGTTGATCGCTGACGAGCCAACAACGGCACTGGATGTCACGATTCAGGCCCAGATTCTCGATCTGCTTTCGTCGCTGCAGCAGCAGAACGGTATGAGCATCGTGATGATTACCCACGATCTGGGGGTTGTCGCTGAGGTGTCTGATGACGTGGTCGTCATGTATGCAGGTCGAGTGGTGGAGTACGCATCGGTGCACGCGCTGTTTGATCGTCCGATGCATCCCTATACGCGCGGCTTGTTCTCGAGTCTTCCGGATATTGAATCTCCGCGCGGCGGTCGCCTAACGACCATTCCAGGGATGGTACCGTCTCCGTTGCGCTTCCCAACGGGCTGCCGTTTCCGTACGCGTTGTCCTTTCGCGTCCATCGAGTGTGCGCAAACAGAGCCGCAGCTGCGTGAGCTGACGCCAGGCCACCTGGTTGCTTGCCATTTCGCAGAAGAAGTGGCGGCCGATACCCGTCCGCGGACCGGCCCGTATGAGGACGGAAAGCATATTATTGCAACGATCTGATCCACCGGAAGCGCCGCATGTCCAGCTCTGTCGAACCAGCGCCACTCATTGAGGTCACCGGCCTTCAGAAGTACTTTCCCATAAAAAAGGGACTTCTGGGTCGGACAGTAGGCCACGTGAAAGCGGTGGATGATATCTCGTTTTCGATCATGCCGCAGGAGACGCTGGGCCTGGTGGGTGAGTCCGGCTGCGGCAAGACGACGGCTGGGCGGAGTCTGCTGCGCCTCATCGAACCCACCGCTGGGCGTGCGATTTACAAAGGCGTCGATCTGTTCCGTCTTCCAGAGAAGACACTGCGGCAGTATCGGCGCAACCTGCAGATCATCTTTCAGGATCCGTTCTCCAGTCTAAACCCGCGTATGACGGTGGAGAACCTGATCGGTGAGGCGATGGTTGTCCATGGCATGGCCACCCACGACGATGTTCGCGAGAAAGTCTGCTCGCTGCTTGAAAAAGTGGGTCTGCAGGCCAGTTACGTATCGCGCTACCCACATGAGTTCTCGGGTGGTCAGCGTCAGCGCATCGGCATTGCGCGTGCGCTCGCACTTCGTCCCGAGTTCATGGTGTGTGACGAGGCAGTCTCCGCTCTGGACGTCTCCGTTCAGGCCCAGGTGATCAACCTCCTGCTCGACCTCAAAGAGGAGTTCGCCCTCTCCTACCTCTTCATCGCTCACGACCTGTCTGTCGTTCGACACATCTCTGACCGTATCGCCGTCATGTATCTTGGCTCGATGGTCGAGTTGGGCGACTGCGATGAAATCTTCTCGCACCCCGCGCATCCTTACACACAGGCTCTTTTGTCGGCGATTCCGGAAGCGAATCCGCGTCGGATTACCGAGCGAATCATTCTTCAGGGCGACGTCCCGTCGCCATCGAAGCCGCCGACTGGCTGTCGCTTTCATACACGCTGCCCGGTCGCGTTCAAGCGATGCCGGGAAGAGAAACCTGCGTTCACCGACGTTGGAGCAGGTCACAAAGTGGCGTGCCACCTTTACACGGAACCCGCAAGAGCAGGGCTTACCCTTTCTCAGGCGCAGCGCGAGGTGTCAGCGCTGGTGAACACAGCAGCCACAACCGTACTGACCAATGCCCGACGCTTTGGACTGGACCCGGCAACCAAACTTCGTGACGTGCCCGCTGAATGGCTCACCACAGACAACGCGAAACATCCTGCAGATGCTTCGGATGCGGCGCCTGACATGCCCGCTCAGGACGCGGCTACAGCAGCGTCACCGAAGTCCTGACCCGGAGAGAAGCATCTGGCCGATGGCACGTCGCCGTTTCACCCCTTCAAATGAGTTCGGCCCGTCTTGCCTGGCCACCCGCCTTGTTCTTTGTGTGGATATCGCAATTCCAGCGCCGTTTAATCTGTGTGGCGAACGTTGCACAAGCAGGATACTGTGTGATTCGCGCACTTCCCCGTGAACAGGAATACTCTGCCATGTTCCGCATCGCTGTGACTGAGGGTACGGGGCCACCTACGGTAGAAATATTCGGAGCCGACGAGGTGCTGATTGGCCGAGTAAAGGGGAACGACATTGTTCTGCCCACCGGCAATGTTTCGAAACGGCATGCACGCATCGCCTTTGAGGGCGGCCAGCTCTTTGTTTTCGACCTGAGGAGTACCAATGGCACCTCGGTGAATGGTCACAAAATCACAGCCCCAACCCCTCTGACCAACACCGATGCGATTCACATCGGGGAGTTTAAACTGGAGATTCTGTCAGCTACGCCATCTACACCCCTCGCTGACCTTCGGGATGTGACGGCGCTCGTGGCGATGAGCTCACCAGAAGCTACCATCGAATCGGCCGGCGCGCTGGCGCAGGTTGCTCAGGAGCCAACCGGTGCCATGGCAGCCTATGGGCTGGTTGGCGAGCCGGTTGCCTTGACCGATCAGGAACTTGCACCTGTCCGAGCGTCCTTGTCGAGTCCGCGCGCGCCCATTGTTTCTCCGCTACCGGCACCGCCGTTAGGCGCGGCGCTGCCAGAGGATCGTCAAAAACCTCCATCGACATCAGCGGAAATCGGACGATTGGCGCTGACCACGCAGGTAGCGCACGCCGATAGTGGTTCGAGTAATCGAACCCCTGCACCCATCGAAGCAAGACCGGCACGCGACGCGTCGACGCGTCGCCCCGATCCGGAGGTTGTGACCGCTCGGCGCTTATCGGTTCCCAGGGAACCTTTTTGGGACGACGTCAGATTTCAACGATGTTGGCAGGCCGCGATTGAACGCTTGACCGAAGACGTGCCGGTGGAAGCTCTCCCTTCGGGGTTTCACTTCCAGACTCAACAGCTTCGTACTTTCGAGGAGTTGTCTGCCCGTATCGTAATGGGACTACCAGAGTCGAAGCCTTTGAGCCACGCGCACATGGCGGCCCTGAGTTCCATCGTCGCTCACTCTGCGGTGGGTTTGGGCCCCATCGATTCCTATCTTCAGGATCCACGCGTTCGGGCTTTGCTGCTTACGGACGACGGACGCGTGGAGTTACAATTGGTCACAGGGGGTGTCTCCGAGACGCGCCCAGCCCCCCTCGATTTTACCCACCGACCCATGGCGCAGCGTATCCGGGAACGGCTGCTCAGCGCGTCGGCCCAGGAAGGCCTCGATGGATTTCAGGTCGTTTCCGCATCCGCCAGAACGGGTTCAGGTCCTGCCTACGTGCGCCTTCAGCGCATCAACGCGGTAAGTCTCCAGCAGAACCTTATGCCGGCGTCAGTCGTTGAGCGAGTCAGGGGAATTCTGGGCAGAAACGGCGCTATCCTCATGGTGATTCCAGAGTCACAACGTGGCACATGGGGCGCCTTCAGGCTATTGCTTGACGCGCTGGACACTGCCCGAAACGCCTGGGTAGCCAGTGACCTGGGTGCATTGGAACTGAAGAGACCCACCATTGGCACCAGCGAGCTCGCTGCGCTTCGATGGTGTCCGGTGCCCGTGGTACTCGACATGTCAAATCCTGCGGGTTGGGCAGCCTGGCTTCGTGCAAGCACACACGTGTCGATAGCGACCATTGCCATGGTTCATGCGGATTCCATTCCGCGTGCATTGGCAAGGGCGTGTCTACTGACCGAAGCGCGAGATATCGGTACAGTATCGCCTCTGTTCGACGGCATTTTGCGTGTTGTGGAAGAAGCTGGGACCCTCTCTGCGGTAACGTTTGAGGAAGGGGATGTTCTTGAACCCCGGCATCGTCGCGCAACTGGAGACGAACATTGAGTGCACGTGTGCGAGTGCAGGTCGACAGCCTCGACGGGCATCGACTCGCTGACGTCTGGCTCGGTGTGGGTAGTCACCTGATCGGGCGACGTTCGGACTGTCCAGTGGTGATCGAGCACCCCAGTGTCTCCCGACTTCACGCGCGGCTGGTCATCGAGACAGATCGCTGTCGCGTGGTAAATGAGAGTCTCTCCAACGTGATTCGGTGGAAAGGACGCGAGGTGCGTACATCCGTCGAGTTCATGGAGGACACCACCATCACCATGGGTGATACGCTGGTTCACTTGATGCCCGAGTTCGATAGCCGCGCCTGGTGGCTGGTTGGACAGCCACCGGAGGCATCCAGTTTCCGGATTGCTATTCTGGATGGCAAACGAAGTGTCGGCAGGTCGTTAGGGGCCGAAGTCGTGCTCAATCACCACAGCATCTCGCGTCAGCATGCGGACCTTCAATTGCACCGCGATGAACCCGTCATTCAGGATTTGGGGTCTTCGAACGGCACTCACGTAAACGGCGAGCCGGTCGTACAACCGGTGCTGTTGCGTGCTGGGGACGTAGTTGACCTCGGGGATCTTCGCTTCGTCGTCACGCGCACTCTCGACGCTATACCTACGCCAGTCTCGACGGATGCCGTAACGTCGAAAATGGCGAGGTTTTCAGGGCCAGGAACAAGGACACTGGCCCTTCTGAGTGCCCTACTTCTTATCTTCACCGTGATTCTGGTACTGCTGCTGATCATGCGCGCGCAGTAACCACGCGCGCTACGCCGCGCGCAACTCCGCAAGGCGCTCCTGCATACGAGAGATCAGTTCTCCCCACCCGTGCTCCGTGATGATGTTGTCAAAGCTCTCAGCGTAGGAATCGCGCAGCGAAACGTCATCGGTGACCAGATCAAACACGACGCGGCTACCGTCAGTTCCCTCGCGCATGATGACTTCTACCGCGTGAGGTTCACCGTCGTAGGTGACCGTTGCCTCAACGCGGGTTCGGCCATTGCGGCTTCGCTCACTGTCCCAAGTGACGGTGTAGCTTCCCGGAGCGACGCCCTCATCACCAAGCTTCTGCGAATAGCTGGTTTCGATCAGGTCTCGAAGCAGTGAAGTAAACTCTGCACGTTCTGCTGGCGTACGTGCCTCCCAGTGGGCCCCGAGCGCTTCCTCGGCTAAAACCTCAATATTGATGAACCCTGAAATGGTGCGTCGGAGGTTCGCGATCCGCTGCGCCCGGGACGCTTCATCGGTGGGGCGTTGATTGAGGATGGCGATGATCTCATCACCTTTCTGCTGAACAAACTGAGTAGCCGTCAGCGCGGTGGGAGGGACTTCCTGCGCTACCGTGGCTGCAGGTGCAGCGAGTGCCAGAACAAGTGAAAGACACACACGAGCAAGAAATGCCGTTCTCATGACACACTCCAGATTCTCTCGGGTTCAAGCGCCCGACAAAGCGCATGGCTAACAGACGTGCCGTTGACCAATACTATTCAGCCACTTCACCGGGCCATTGCGTCAACTCGCGCGAGCCGGTCTTGACCGCCAGATTGGCAATCGCCAGGCGATACTCCAGCAGTGCCTTCAGATGGCCACCAGCGGTTTCGTAATAGGTTGTCATCGGTCCCTGAAACGCGTTGTAATCAATGAGGCCCTGGTCCCATTGAAAGGCGGTCTGATTCAGCCACGCTTCCGCGGCGTCACGCGCATCGACATAGGCTAGCACCACCTCTTGCGCAGCGCACGCCTCGAGCCATGCTTCAGTGACTTCCACCTCGATGGCGAGCCACGCTGCATCCCGGCTAAGCACAGCTTCTTCGGCCTGCGCCGATAGGCGTGCAATAGAAGCTCCACGCGTGAATGGATTGATGTTCCATCGCAACCCGAGCGAGAAACCGACCGAAAATCGATTGTACGGGTCGAACACATAAGGGCCGCGCAGATTTTCAATCGTGGGCGCAAACGAGCCGCCCACATTCATCATGAAACCGAAATCCGGAGCAAATGCCCTTCGCTCCAGCCGAACACGCAAGTCGGCGGCATCCACGGCAGCGTCTAACAGCCTGTAATCCGGTCGATTTTCGCGAGCAAACTGAAGCACCTCTTCCCGGTCTGGAGGCGCAGCGATCGGGATGGACTGGTCAAAGCGGGTGGTCCGAAAATCCTCTTGGAGCCCAAGAGCTCGAGCGAGGGCAAACCTCGCCAGTGCTCCCACCTGATCCGCGTTCGAACGCAAGCTGACAAACTGGGTCCGACCAATGGTTAGCTGTCTAAGCTCGCCGCGAGCTTCGGTGTCCCCATCGAAGATGAGGTCATCGAGGCGCAGCTCGGCGTCATCCAGTCGGTCTTCCGCCTCGCTTAGCAAATCGTCGACCTCGGCATACCACTGCAAGCCAACAAACGCTCGGTACGACTCAAAGAGCGCTTCCAGAACGGTTTTCTCCCTCTCGACCTCATCTACGTTCACACCGACTCCGGCAAGCTGCCGAGCAAGGGAGAGTTTGCCAAAAGTATAAACGGGCAGGTTAATCTCCAGATTCCCCTGCATGCCGATGCCCGCAATTCTCGTTGCCAGCTCAATGTCGGATTCGTTTGCGGTGCCTTGAATAGGGTTACCATTTTCGTCGAGATCGACGGAGACACTTGGTGTGGGTGCGATGCCAAATCGCATGCTCAGTGAAGGTAGCGACGCGAGTTGTGCCTCGAGCAATCTAAACTCAGACTGTCGCACCTGAGCATCTGCAATGCGTACCGTGGGAGACTCGCTGGTGACACGAGCTGCTACATCCGACCAGGAAAGGCGCTGGTTGGTGACGGCTTCGGTTTGTTGCCGGGCGACCGTGGCGTCTGGCGCCCTATCATCCTGCGCTGGCGAAGGTTCGCCCGATGGGGAGTGGTCTGCCGCTTCCTGCAGCTGGGCAAAAGCCGGTGGAACCCGCTGGCCAAAGGGCATCAGGGCGGCGGAAACTCCAAGTGCTGCGACTACTTGACGGAGGGCGCCCATCGAGGTTTCCCGGAAAAACACAGGCACGTGGTTCGATTTGAACGTGTAGAGGCCCTTCGCATAACGCGATCAGCTCTATGGGGCAACGAGCGAGCACGAGGACCGGTCCAAAAACGACAGAACCCGGGGCGCGAACGACGCTCCGGGTTCAACATGTAAGGACAGAGCACGGCTCTGCGTCCAGATTACTCGCGGTCGCGTCGGCCAGCGAGCAGGTCAGCCATGGTTGTCGTGTCGGTATCGTCACGATAGCCGCGAAGCGTACCCGACTCTTCACGCTGCTGGTACGACTTGATGGAGAGAGCAATCTTGCGTTCGCGGGGGTCAACCGAGATGACTTCGACACGAACTTCCTGCCCCATCTTGACGACGTCTTCAGGCTTTTCAACGTGACTCGTCGAGAGTTCGGAGATGTGAACCAGACCCTCGATGCCGTCTTCTACTTCTGCGAACGCACCGAAGTCGGTGATCTTGGTCACGACCGCCTTGGTCACGTGTCCGGGCGGCATACGGTCAGGCAGCGTGAGCCACGGGTCTTCGGTGAGCTGCTTGATGCCCAGCGAGAAGCGCTCGTTCTCGGCGTCAATATTGAGCACGACGGCCTCGACCTCATCGCCCTTCTTGTACACTTCGGACGGGTGCTTGATCTTCTGCGTCCACGACATGTCAGAGATGTGCACCAGACCATCGATTCCGTCCTCGATACCAATGAAGATACCGAAATCGGTGATGTTACGAATCTTACCAACAATGCGGGTGCCCGGCGGATAGCGACGCTCCAGCAGACTCCACGGGTTCTGCTCCAGCTGCTTCATCCCCAGCGAAATCTTCTTCGCGTCGGCATCGAGCTTCAAGACGGTGCAGTAAATGACATCGCCTTTGTTCACGACCTTGGACGGATGCTTGATGCGCTGCGTCCACGACATTTCACTGATGTGGATCAGGCCTTCGATACCCTCTTCGAGCTCGACGAACGCGCCGTAATCAATGAGCGACACCACGCGGCCCATGACGTAGGACTGAATCGGATACCGCTCCTCGGCGTTGACCCACGGGTCGGGCATGAGGTGCTTCATCGACAACGAGACGCGCTCGGTATCCGGGTTGAACTTGAGGATCTTAACCTTCACCTCATCGCCGATCTTGAGCACTTCATCGGGATGGTTGACGCGACCCCAGCTCATGTCGGTGATGTGAAGGAGTCCATCGATGCCGCCGAGGTCGACGAACGCACCGTAATCGGTGATGTTCTTGACCTGACCCATCAACACCGCGCCCTCGACCAGACGCTCCAGAGTCTTCTTCTTCAGGCTCTCGCGCTCTTCTTCCAGAAGCGCGCGACGTGACAACACGATGTTGCCGCGCTTCTTGTTGAACTTGATGATTTTGAAGGCGAAGGACTGGTTGATAAACTTGTCCAGATTGCGCGTCGGGCGAAGCTCGACCTGACTGCCAGGCAGGAACGCCTTGACGCCGATGTCGACCTGCAGACCGCCCTTCACACGGCTCGTGATGATGCCGGTCACCAGCTCATCGGCCTCCACCTTGGCAGCGATCTCTTCCCACATCTTCAGTCGATCGGCTTCGCGCTTGCTCAGCACGCACGCGCCGTTTTCGTCCTCGCGGGTCTGAACGAACACTTCGACCACGTCACCGACCTTCACGGTGATGACGCCGTACTCGTCCTTGAACTCGTCTGCCGGGATGCGACCTTCGGACTTAGAACCGATGTCCACGAGCACCGAATCCGAGTCGACCTTGATGACCTTGCCTCGGGCAATCTCACCTTCCAGGACCGTCTCACTTTCGGCCTGGTCGTTGAACATCTGCTCAAACGCCAGGAACATGTCGTCGGAATCAGTGCCGATGTCGCGGCGGGGGTCGTTGCGCAGGTTCTGCTTCGCCATGGGGGATGCACTCGTGGTCGTGGCAGCATCCCTCGCGAAGCGTCACAACCGGTGGTTAGGGGCTCACGGACGGAGCCACGTAAAACATTGTTCGGTGCACAAGATGCACACCGAGCGGGTCGAGGGGGGCCGGCTTCATATGCCGACCCTCGGTTGTGGTCAACCATTAATTCAACCGGCACAACAATTCAGTTATGACGTCCGAACGTCCGAGCTGCGGTTCCGCGTTCACCTTCAGGTAGTTTTCAGCGGGATTGAGCGCTTCTTCGCACGACAAAACGTCATCCGTGTGGGACCACAATACGCTTCAACTCGGCGACAACCTCGTCCAGGCTCAGCCCCGTCGTATCCACCAGCGTAGCGTCCTCCGCCTGCACCAGAGGGGCCACCGCCCTGCTCATATCACGTTCATCGCGCTCCTGTATCTGTCGCTTCACGTCGTTCAGAGGCAACTCCAGTCCAAACTCGCTCCAACGTCGTCTGGCCCTCTCCTCCAGAGACGCCGTCAGATAGATTTTGTAATCGGCGTCAGGGAACACCACCGTTCCGATGTCCCGTCCTTCCATTACCGAGTTTGTCGCAACTCCCAACTGACGTTGCACAGACAACAGCGCTTCGCGCACAGCCGGATGCGCTGCGACGCGTGACGCACCTGCACCTGCCTCGGCCGTTCGAATGGCGTCCGTTACATCGTCTCCATCCAGAAATACTCGATTGCGTCCCCCTTCAAACCTGAATTGCACCCGTATCGCTGCAGCGACCTGACCCAGCTTCGCACCGTCTGACAGGTCAAGGTTGCCACGTATCGCCGCCAGCGCAACGCAGCGATACAGCGCGCCCGTATCGATGAGCTGATACCCCAGCTCAGCCGCCAGTCGAGCCGAAATCGTACTCTTGCCCGAGCCTGCCGGACCATCGATGGCAATAATCATGCTGTCTCCGTCACGGTGCGCGTACGAAGGCGCTAGGACACGCGCCCACCCAGCCGGGTGATTTCTTCAAGAAAGCTAGGGTAACTTACCGCAATGCAAGCGGGATCATCCAATTCGCTCGTGCCGTCACAGGCCAGACCTGCGACCACGGCGCTCATCGCGATGCGATGGTCTCCAGCTGCCTGAAAACGCCCAGCTGACAGAGGCTTACCAGCACTTCCCTCAAAACCAAATCCGTCGGGGTATTCGTCCACCTGCAGCCCCAACTCACGCAACAGACTCACCATCATCGCGATTCGATCGCTCTCCTTCACCCGCAGCTCCGAAGCATCGCGCACCTCGAACCGACCGTGGCAGCGCGCAGCAACCACTGCCAGGATAGGAATTTCATCGATCAAGATCGGTATTTCAGGACCTGCCACGACGGTACCCTGCAAATCGCCGGTCGACGTCGTCAGGTCGGCTACCGGTTCACCCGAGGAGAGCAGACGCCGATTGGAGAGACGCACGTTGGCTCCCATGCGCTGCAATACATCCAGATACGACGAGCGTGTCGGATTCACACCGACGTTGCATACCCGCACAGCACCGCCGGTCACGAGTCCTGCCGCGACCCAGAACGCCGAAGAAGATGTATCCCCCGGAATGTGAAGCACACGCCCCTCAAGCCTTGTCGCCGGATGCAAACGCACCAGCGGCACGGTATCTTCAACGGCGGAGGAGACCGGACTCCGATAGTGTGGTGACGATTCGCATCGCACACCGAACGCTCTCAGCAGTCGCTCGGTATGGTCGCGACTCACAGCAGGCTCAGCGACTTCCGTTACAGCCGAAGCAAACAGGCGACTCAGCAGAATGCAGCTCTTCACCTGCGCGGAGGCAATCCGAAGTACCGCTCGCACCGACTCATCTTCGCGGGCGCTCGGCGTTCCCGCCACTCGAATGGGCATGCGCCCATCAGCGCCAACGCGCACATCGAATCCAATGTCCACCAGCGGATCAGCAATCCGCTTCATGGGACGAGACCGCAGCGAGGCGTCACCGGTCAATTCGGCCGAGATTCCGAGCCCGGCGAGCAGCCCTGACAACAGGCGGGCGGTCGTGCCAGAGTTCATGCAGTCAAGCGGAGCGGAGGGGGCCTTCCATGATTCGGGGCCATGCCCACGCACGGTGAAGTGGCGCGGAGAATCGTGCGTTGCGTCGACTCCGAGCGCCTGAAGAACGGACATGGTGGCTCGGTTGTCCTCGCCAAGCCCCGGGTCGTGGATCTCGGTGGTACCGTGCGCGATCGCTCCAATGAGCAACGCCCTGTGGGTAACGGACTTGTCGCCCGGAACAATCACGTCTCCTGAAAGCGCACTCGATGGATAAATCTTCAGCATTTCCAGTCACCTGAATGACAATCACAGGGCCGACGGCAGGGAGGAGGATCTCCTTGGGCGGCGACTCACTAGCGCATTCACCACGCAGAGATCACGCTCAATCCCGTGTCCCCATCGCCAAATCTTCGGCGTCTGCGCCGATCCGTTCACGTTCTCCACGAAGCCACTGCAAGACGTGCAGCGCGATGGTGGGCGGGATCGCCTCCGCATGTAGCCACCGCACCTCCGGTTGTCCTCGGAACCACGTGCGCTGACGCTTTGCATACTGTGCCGTGGCAAGCGAAATCTGCTCGGCAAGATGCCGACGTTCCATACGTCCGCTGGTCACTTCGAGCACCTGACGATACCCAATGGACTGCATCGGCGAACAATCAGGACTCACGCCCGCTGCCAGCAATGACGTCGTTTCTTCTACGAGTCCAGCTCGCAACATCCGTTCGGTGCGAATACTGATCGAAGTCCGAAGTGCTTCCCTGCTGGTCGTCAGCGCCAGATAAAGCGCTCGATAGCGTCGTTGACGGAGCCCATGCACCCGCTGATGCTCGGACATGGAGATGCCAGTAAATCGAAACACTTCCAGCGCTCGAGTCACTCGAACCGAATCGTTCGGGTGAATTCTTGCCGCAGCTACCGGGTCCACCTGCGCAAGTTTGGCGTGAAGTTCCACGGGTCCCACAGCGTCGAGTTCGGCCTGCAGGTCCGCGCGCACTTCCGGTGGCACTTCAGGAGATTCGCTCAATCCGTGGATAAGACTTCGTATGTAAAGACCTGTCCCGCCTACAATAATGGAAACTCTTCCCTGCGAAGTCGCCTCGCGAATAGCCGCGTCTGCCAGGTTGACCCAGCGCGCCGCGTGAAACGTCTCGTGCGGCTCGACCACATCGATACAACGATGCGGGATCGAGGCTCTTTCCTCCTCGCCTGGCTTGGCTGAGCCGATGTCGAAGCCGGAATACACCTGAACACTATCGGCCGAGATGATCGTGCCGCCCAGCTCGTTGGCGATGCGCAGGGCCAGCGCTGATTTACCTGTTGCGGTAGGCCCCCCAATGACCAGGAGGCTCGGGACATCGGCTGAGTGGTGTGGGTTCATCGTCTGTCGAATCTCTTCTCGATCTCGCCGAGTGTCATGCGGAACCACACGGGGCGGCCATGCGGGCAATTGGCGCCAAAGTCGATGCGATCGAGCTCACGAAACAAGGCCAGCACCTGCTCGCCGGACAACGTCTGGCCAGCTCTGACACTGCCATGACAGGCGATACGAATCAGTACTGCATCGATAGCCTGATCGATTCTTCTGGAATTGCCGGTTTCACCCAGCTCATCCAGCGCATCCCGTAGCAATGCATCGACGGAGGCCCCTTGCAGTATGGCAGGGACCGATTTCAGAGCAAAATCCTGACCCCCAAAGGGCTCCAGATGGAACCCGAGCGCCTGAAAAAAGGCCAGGTGGTCATGAAGAATCGCGGTACGGAGCGAATCGAGACCGATAATTCGTGGCACGAGCAGGGGCTGTGCCTCGGCACGACGCGACTGCCATGAAGAACGCAGCTTTTCGTAGGTGATTCTCTCGTGCGCGGCGTGCTGATCGACCACAATCAGAGACAGACCGTCGGATGCGAGCAGATAATTGGCTTTGAAGGTCCCAATAAAGTGCAGGTTTTCGAAGAATCCGCGCGGAAGGCTACCGCCCGGCAATCCTGCTGGCGCAGGGCGCGCGGCGTACTCCAATGACTCGGCGGTAATCAACTCACTCTCGTCGCCATGGCTCAGCTCAACGGCACGTGACGACCGGTTCGGACGCGCCGCGGTCGGGTCGTCGCGCAGAAGATAGGTGCGCGCCACGGTAGCCTGCTGCGGCTGCACGACTGCGCCCGAAGCAACGGTGTGTTGGCTCGCGCCAGCTTCGCCGATCCGTTCTGAACCGTACCAGGTCTGCTGCACGGTAGGCAGCGCTGCCTGCACGGGGAAGGGACCCGTGGGACCAGGCGCGGAAACCGCCTGACCAGAGGTCAGCGAATCCCGGCTGGATGGACGCCATGGACACGCCGCCAGCGACTGGACGAAGGCACGGCGGCTAGCTCGAAAAACGGCCTGCGAATCGTGAAAGCGGACCTCCGTCTTCATCGGATGCACGTTTACGTCGACCGCGCGCACGGGGACCTGCAGAAAGAGGACGGCTACAGGAAATCGTGAGCGGTCGATCAGCCCCTCATAGGCCACTCGAATCGCGCTCTGGATGCTGCGGTCACGCACATAGCGCCCATTCACATACATCCACATGGCGGCGTTTGTTCGGCGACTGACGGCCGGCTGCGCGAAGAAGCCGCTCGCGTGTACGCCGTCCTGTTCGGCAGCTTCAAGAGCGTATACGCCGCGCGAATCGGGATCGCCAAGTACCGAGTGGATGCGATCCATGCCTGAGCTGACTGCCGGATAATCCAGTAGGGTGCGACCGTTGTGGCTGACGTGAAATGCAATATCCGGGTGAGGCAACGACAGTCGCTGAACGACTTCCACGACATGCTTTACCTCGGTGGTATCAGCACGCAGGAACTTTAGACGAGCGGGCGTGTTGTAGAACAGGTCGCGGACAGCAACTTCGGTGCCGGGTGGACTGGACGCATCCGTTATGAGGGGTGCGCCCCCACCCTCGATTTGTACACGGGTTCCACCAACAGCGCCGCGTGGTTTGGTGAGCAGCGTGAACCGGCTGACGGAAGCGATAGATGGTAACGCCTCACCACGAAAGCCTAGCGTTGAAATCGCGAACAGCTGCGACCGGTGAGTCAGCTTCGAGGACGCGTGACGCTCTACACAGAGCGTTGCGTCTGCTCTGGACATGCCGACCCCGTCGTCGGACACCCGGATGAGTTTCAGCCCGCCATCCTCGAGATCGACGCGCACCCGCCGAGCACCCGCGTCAATCGCGTTTTCAAGAAGCTCCTTCACGGCGCTTGCAGGTCGCTCGACAACTTCACCGGCGGCGATCTGGTTGGCGAGATCCGCGGGCATGCGGCGGACGATTCCGACGGTTTCAGCGGAGGCCGATGCCTCGGAAGGATTGCTCACGGATGTCTCGGGAAGGCTTGCGTTCACGACGCAGCGCGTATAAGGCCATGCGCCAGATATTCACCTTGCCGCGGGTTGATAGCATAGCTGAAGGCGAGGTTTCAACGTCGAGCGGCGTGGGTGATCACTCGGCGCTGCCGGGTCGGTTTTCATGTCGGGCATCGTAGGTCAGGTCATTGCAGCGCGTTACCGCGTGGAATCGATTGTCGGTGCAGGTGGGTCGGGCACCGTTTACAAGGCCATCCAGGAACCTCTGGGTCGTCCTGTCGCCCTGAAAATGCTCAAGCCAGAGCTGAGTGAAAACCCTTCGGTGCGGCGTCGGTTTGTGCGCGAAGCTCGCGCGGTGGCAGCGCTGTCTCATCCCAACATCGCAACCATCCACGACTTCGGTTCGGCGGAAGGCGGTGGGTTGTACATTGCCCTTGAGTTCGTCGACGGGGTGAGCCTTGCCGATTTGTTGCATCGCGAGATGCTGGGGTTCGACCACATCCGCGAAATCTTCGATCAGATTCTTGCAGGGTTGGGGCACGCGCACAGTCGAGGAGTGATTCATCGCGATATAAAGCCAGCCAATATTCTGATTACGTCGACTTCTGACCAGGAGTATCAGGTCAAGATCGTCGATTTTGGAATCGCGATGGGGCACGGTCTGGACTGGTCAGACGACGGTGAAACGACTGGCAATGGACGTGTCGTTGGGACCCCTCATTTTATGGCTCCTGAACAGGCGCGTGGCGAGCGGCACCTGACGACGACGGTCGACCTCTATAACGTTGGCCTGATGCTGTACTGGGCGGTCACAGGACGTCATGCGTTCGACGGCCCAACCCCGATGGATGTCATGATGGCGCAGGTGAGCGCTCCGGTTCCTCCGATCGTACCTCTGGCAGGTCTGCAAATCCCGCCCGGGCTGGATGTGCTGATCACCGATGCCCTGAAAAAATCACCGCGTGAGCGCGTGGCAAGCTCAGCGTCCTTCCGGACTCGCCTGCGTTCTCTCGATTTTCTTACAGCCGCCAGCGCGCAGCAAGCGGCTCCGTCGACACCCGCTTCGCCGACTCAGCGTTCGACGTCCGCGAGACAATCCCTGAATCAGGGCCACCACACCCTGCGAGAAGATCAGGGCGTGTCACCAGGGTTTGACTCCGACGATCCCATCACCAGTACAACGCCAGCTGTGCGTTCGACGACCTCGAGTGTTGTCGGCCGTGCGTCGGATCGTGCGCGACTGCTCGATGCCGCCGAGCGAGCGCTTGTCAGCGGCCGAGGCGTCTTTGTGACCATCGAGGGAGAAGCGGGCCTCGGCAAGACGACTCTGGCCAACTGGTTGCGCGAGGAACTTCAGCACGAGTTCGATGCCACTCATGCGTTCGGTGCCTTTCACCGCGATGGTGAACGCGCGCTGCGCGGCTTTCGCGATGCGTTTGATATGCTGCTAGACACTCGCGGCGTCGAGGGTGGCCGACTCGCCGCAGCCATCACGCGCCGACTGGGTGACTGGGGACTGGCAGACCCGCGCGACGCTGCGCGGCTGGTCGCCTTCCTGCGTCCAGCGATGCGCGCGAGCGACACCGAAGCCAACTCGACTGGGAATCGTACCGAGGCGCTGTGGGAGCTACTCTTTCGCATTCTGGAGCACACTTCCCAGTTTCGTCCCATACTCCTGGTCATCGATGACCTTCACTGGGCTGGTCCTGAGGCAGCTAGCTTCGTGGAGTTTCTGGCCTCTGAGTTCGCACACCGGAAGGCTCGCGTCGTCATTGTGGCCACCATTCAACCAGAAGACATGGAAAATGTACCTCTGGAAGATACTCTGGGGCGGGTATCCCGGTTCCACGGCGATACGGTGTATCGACTGCAGTTGGACAGACTCGAAGACAGCGACGCGCTGGCGCTCATTCGCAGCATGATTGACGCATCGCAGGCGCTCTCCGATGCGTTGATCAGCCGAACCGGTGGCAACCCGATGCACCTGGTTCAATTGATTCGCTATTTGTCTGAAGAGAGGCTGCTGGAGACGACGCCCAACGGCCTGCGACCCCGTCGAGGTGTGGATGTGGGCGAGGTCCTACCGCCCGGCCTCGCCGACATCATCGGACTACGCATTGAACAGGTCGGTCGCAAAAGCGGCTCGGGCGAGCGTGTCCATGCTTTGCTGGATCGCGCCGCCGTGCTCGGTCGTTCGTTCCGGTTTTCGGTTCTTGAGCGCATGTTGCAGATGGAGAACCGGTCCGACCTGCTGGAATCGGTTGATGAAGATGTGGACGCACTGCTTGATCTCGAGCTGCTGCGTATGACCGAGACGCGGGAAGACGACATACTCTCGTTTCCCACTTCTCTGATTCGCGACGTCGTTCTGGAGCGACTGCGAAACCGTCGTACCACGCGGAAACTTCATGTCTTTGCGGCAGAAGCGAAACTTGAGGTGCTTGGCAAGGAGAGTGACAAAGCCGCCGCCGAGCTGGTGCAACACTTTGCCGCCGCGCGGGATCGAAGTCGCGAGCTGCAGTATTCACGCATCGCGGCCGATGTAGCCGAGCGAAGTCATCGGCCCCATGATGCCATGACGTATCTTGAACGCAGCCTTAGCCTTATTGAGGAAATCGGAGACGAATCCGCAGATTTCTCGGGTCAGCGCTCCACGTTACAGATCAAGGCCGCTGCCTTGCACGTGGGATTCGGTCACTACGCGGAGGCGCAGCAGAAATACAGTGCGGTTTTGAACGGAAGCGCCGCCACTCCTGACGAGAAGCTGCGAGCTCGGGTTGGCTTGGCAGGAATCTCATTTGTCCTCGGTGATTTCTCTCACTCCTCAGCGCTCTATCGGGAGGCGGTAGAGGTGGCGAGAGCGTATGGAACTCGTGGTACGCTCGTGGATGCCCTGCTCGGCACGGCGCGGGTAGAGTTACATCGCGGCAACTTTACCGATGCTCAGCCCATGGTAGATGAAGCGCTTCGGGTCGCTCAGCTCGCTCAGGACGAGAAGCGAATCGCGGAGTGTCACTGGGCCAGTGGAGAGGTTCAGCGCGGCATTGGCGAGGTCACCAACGCCTCCGGCTATTATCTTCAGGCGCTCGAGCGGTTCACACGACTCGACGTTCCTTTGGGCATCGCGAAGAGTCATGCCATGCTCGCTGTATTGGCTCGGATGAGCAACAACCTGGACGAAGCGGTGACCAACTACCGGCAGGCGTTGGACATCTACCAGGTACATGGAGGCCGCCGGGGAATGGCCCATCAGCTAAACGGCCTTGGCGACGTGGCGAGATTTCGAGGCGACTACCGCACTGCGACGGAACATTACCGACGGGCGGTAGACATTTTTCAAGCGTTGCAGCTGCCATTTGATGCCGCGATCGCCCTGACCAACCTTGCGTTGGTCGCGCGCGAGTCTGGCAACCTTGAGGAAGCGAAGGACGCGCTGCGCCGAGCGTTACTCGTGGCAGAGCGCGTTGGGTTTGCCTACCTCACGCTTGGTGTGAAACTCAATCTGGCCCATGTGCTGGCGCTTGGCGGAGAAGACGAGGAATCCAACGCTCTGCTGGAAGAATCTCTCGCGCTCGCGGACCGAGTGGACCTGATTGATCCCGACTACGCCCGCCCGTTGGAGATGATCGGCGACCTCAAAGCATCGACGGGGCGCCTGGGTGAAGCAGATGCGCTGTACGCGCGTGCCAGAGAAATGTGGGAAGAGCTTGGCCGAGAGGATGATATCCGACGCATGGATCGTCGTATCCACCGTGTGCCCGAAGCGTGATCAACCCCTCCGTGTGCTGCCCTGATTGCGCTGGCGGCAGAACCGCCTGACTCGGCAGCGCGCACTCCGGCACCGTTCGAGCAGCAAGAGAGCGCCGTATTCAGACCTCGTCTTCCACGAAGAACTGGTTGATGAACTGACCGATTCGCGTGATGTCCATGGATTTCGAGAAATACCCATGGATGTTGTTCTCGCGACACATTTGCTGAAGCGTCGGTCCGTCCAGATTGCTATAAAGTACGACGACGATCTCTTCGAGCTCAGGGTCGCTCCGCAACGCCTCAAGGAGCTCCTGAACGTTCAGTCGCGCCATCGTAATGTCCAGCAGAACGACTTCGGGCTTTTCATACTCGATGCGTGCAAGTGCTCCGTTCGACCCGGTCAGCTTCGATACGCGAAAGCCATCACGCACCAGATGCGACTCTGCCTCGAGCACATCCAGAAGATTTGAGTCAACAATGAGTACGCTACGACCTGTCACCACATCTCTCTGATCGTGTGCAATGCAAATAGCCCGCTTCATGTGACAGAGACAGAGTTGCGCGTCAAGGTTGCTGCTACGCGATGACTCGACGGCTCAGGTGAGTGGCGGCCTGAGCCCCCCACTTCGGGTGGTGGGCAGTGTCAACGTCGCGGCTGACGAGCACCGTTAATGCGGATGGCCTGCAACAGCGTGTCAGCCTCACGGCGCAAATCGTCATGCAGGGCTACGTCGTTCCGAATCAGCTCCACCCAGCTGTTCACGCCAGGGGCTGCGATGTTAAACGCCGCCTTCATGTACTTGGCTGCGAGTGGTTCCTCGACCACCACCAGTGTGGTGCGCGGGTGTTCATCATCCTCGGCACGGTCAATGGCGCGCACCTGAACGCAATGCGGACGATTCACGGTGTTCCTGAAAGCTTCCTGCATGGCACCGTAATCGGGCAGCGTCGTCACATGCTTGAGCGCTTCCGCGACCCAACACTCTGTTTCAGGAGTCGCTATTTCGCGAAGGGCAAGAACCGGAACGCGCAGACTGTCAGGCATAGGGTCCAGCGATGACTGAGCGTAGCCGACTCGGCCGATGGCCCAGAGCGCCCACATCAGGCGGTCGCCCTGCAGTGTCGCCAGCTGCGATGCGACCCACTCGGCGCCCTCCCGAAATCCGGCTAAACCAATGAGCCGAAACGCAGAGATTTGCCGCGCATCGTCGAGTTCACCTCGCTGCAATTGCTCCAGAACCGTCTGCTGAGCGAGCGGGTCATCCAGACTTCCAAGCGCCAGTGCGGCCTCATGATACTCTTCGGCTGCGGCTTCTGGAGAGAGCATTCGCAACAGAGCATCGCGTGCCTCGACCAAATCCAGGCGCTCAGCTGTCCATGCAGCCCAGGTCCGAACCTCCACGTGCTCAGAGCTGAGCGCCCGTACGACGCCCGCACGAATCACATGCGATGCGGCGGCATCACGGTTGGCTGGATGAGCAACACCTCGGAGAGCAGCAATCTGAACCGAGACGTCAGGGGTGCGCAGCATCGTGCCAAAATATCCCCATTCGTTGTACCGCTGCATGTAGCTGTCAGTGGGTACCGAAACGGACAGATAGACGACCACGCCGGAGAGACAAAGCAGACTCCAGAATCCAACGACATGATCGTCGGCCGCGCGGGTTGTGTCTTGTTCGTCCAGGTCGACGGCGATCTTCTCGCCGTTCAACACGCGTCTTCTCCAGAGGTCACCCCAGACCCATGCGGCCACCGTACACGTCAGCAGGATGGCGCTGGCCATCATTCCGAGAAACTGCGCCACCAGTAACGTCACGTTGATACCAACGGACTGGCTCGACTCCATCACCCATCCGCTGGCCCAGAACGCAAATGCGACGGTCGACAGCCATACACCCGCGGTGGCCAGCGTCAGGCGCTTTCGGCTGCGTGCCAGTGGTCCCAGAAACTGAAAGTCACTGGACCGCGCGAATAATCGGACCGGGTTCTCGGTTCCAGTGAAGTCTGACATGTGGCATCCAGAAGGAGCGGTGCCGGTTGCACAGGATCTGAGCAACGAATAATACTATCAGGACACCGTCGCAACGTGACGGTTCCTGTCAATCTTCGCGTCCCGGGTCTCTATGTACGAACTTCGGCTCTCTGTTGTTGCTGCGGCCGTCGCGGCATCTGTGCTGCTTGCCTACCCTCAATCCCTTCTCGCACAGGATGACTCGTCGGCAGAGGCGCCATCGATCGACCCCGACGCACTCTTTGCAGAGGCCCTGACCCGCTATCAGCGCGGTGGTGTGACACGCGCCTACAGCGAATTCAAGCAGGTCGTCGCGCTCGTGCCGACTCATACCAACGCCCTGTACAATGTGGCGTCTATTGCGGCGACTCAGGATCGCGCCACCGACTGTGTGCTGTACACGCACTCCTATCTCGCTCAGGTGCCCGACGACCCAGACGCGGATGCGCTGCGCTCACAACTGAGTGAATGTACAGCGATGCTGGAACAATCCGGCACGCTGACCATCGCGCTCAGTGATCCCGATACAAGGGTCATGCTGAGCGGACTCATCATGCGTCCTGAAACGAGCGTGCCCATCGAGCTGCCGGCGGGTGACTACACCATTTCGGCAACCTTGCGCGACCACGAGCCCTACACAACAACCGTCACGGTGGGCTCGGACTCCGACCAGACTGTAGCGGTACAACTGACCCCCATCACGTTTTACGGTCACGTTGTAATCGTCTATCCAGAGCCGGGAGCCGAGGTGAGTGTGGATGGTCACTCGGTCGGAACCACGCCACTTGCTGAGCCGTTACGCCTCGCTGAAGGGCGTTATCTGCTCGGCGTCACGCGTCCCGGGTTCCATCCATGGTCTCGCTACGTGGACGTGACCCGCGATGAAGAAGCCCGCCAGGAGGTCAGGCTGTTGGACGAGTCCATTGACCTCGATGACCTTTGAACGCGTTACAGGACCAACGGCGTAACACGTAACGAGCTGGTTCATCGGGGCCGGTTATCTACGGCGTCGATAACCCGCAACTGCTCTGCGATGTCAGGCGCTCAAGCGAAAGGGCAACGTAGGGCTACGAGTCCTCGTTGCCTGAGTTTCCCAAATCATCGGATTTCTCGACCATGCCAGGCGATGCGTCATCCGACGGTTCAACGAGGTCCAGCTTACCGGTGCGGGCGTTGACCGCATACCGGCCATCTACCCACCGCCCGAGGTCGACATAGCGGCACCGCTCGCTGCAGAAGGGAAACGACCGGTTCACGCCTGGCAGACCCGCCACTGCCTTACAAATAGGACACTTGAAGGCGTGAAGTCGGGCGTCAATGTCGTCGGTGGCCATAGGAGGGAGCAGTGGTCAGGGACTCTGAAAACGTCGGTCAAGCTTCTGCTTTCGGTGACTCGAGAGTGCCCTCACCCGTGATAACCGGAAGGGGCGACAGGGGTTCGGTCAGCGCAAGCGCTGGAATCTCGGCTACCTTTTTCACGAAGAAGATTTCCAGTTCCTGCTTCACATCCTCAGCTACATCGACGAGGTCCTTTCGATTTCTCTCAGGAAGAAGCACTCGCTTGATACCGGCTCGATGAGCTGCCAGCAGCTTCTCTTTGACACCGCCGATGGGCAGTACGTTGCCGCGGAGCGTGAGTTCGCCAGTCATTGCGACGTCGTCACGGACCTTCACCCCCGTAAACAGGCTCAGGAGGGTCGTGAAGATCGCCGTACCCGCAGACGGTCCGTCCTTTGGAACCGAGCCCGCCGGGAAGTGAATGTGTACATCGCTGTCACGGGTGAAGTTGGGCGGGAGACCAAACTCGGCAGACCGCATCTTCAGGTACGACATCGCGGCCAGAGCCGACTCCTTCATGACGTCGCCCAGCTGACCCGTCAGCCTCAACTCGCCCTTACCGGGGCTACGGGTGGCCTCAATAAAGAGGATATCACCGCCAGCAGGAGTCCAGGCAAGTCCGGTCGTAATACCGGGATCGGTCACACGCTCTACTGTCTCGCGTTCGTACTTTTCAGGACCGAGGAAGTCCGCCAGGTTGTCAGCCGTGACCACCATCGCTGCGCCGCCCAGCTCGTCTGTAGCCACCTTGACCGCAATCTTTCGGCAAACGTCTGCAATACGACGCTCCAGCGAGCGCACGCCAGCCTCTCGGGTGTAACGCTCGATGACCTTGTCGACCGCCGAGGTCTCGAACTGCACGTGTTCTGTCGTAATTCCGTGCATTTCCAATTGCTTGGGCAGCAGGAAGTCCAGCACGATACGCTTCTTTTCCTGCGGCGTGTAGCCGGGAATATCGATGATCTCCATGCGATCGCGAAGTGGAGCCGAGATGGTATCCGCCTGGTTCGCGTTGGCGATGAACAGCACCTTCGAGAGATCGACCGGGATTTCCACGTAGTGATCAGAGAACGTTCCGTTCTGCTCAGGGTCCAGCACCTCAAGGAGCGCGGACTGGGGATCGCCGCGGAAGTCACGACCCACTTTGTCAATCTCGTCGAGCATGATCACCGGGTTGGACGTCTTGGCCTTACGGAGGGCCTGCACGATACGCCCGGGCAATGCGCCGACGTAGGTACGACGGTGACCGCGAATCTCGGCCTCGTCGTGCACGCCACCGAGGGCGATACGCACGAATTCGCGTCCCAGCGACTTGGCCACCGACTTGCCGAGCGATGTCTTTCCTACGCCCGGGGGGCCAATCAGGCACAAAATCGGCCCCTTCATGTCGGCACGGAGCTTTCGGACTGCCAGGAACTCCACAAGGCGCTCCTTGACCCGGTCTAGCCCGAAATGATCAGCGTCCAGGATGGCCCGGGCGTTCTGAATGTCGAGTTGGTCACTCGTGGTTTCCAGCCAAGGGATATCGAGCAAGGTCTCGACATACGTGCGAACGACGCCGTATTCCGAGCTGGCCGGCTGCATTTGCTGCAGACGACCGAACTGCTTGCGCACGACCTTCTCCACATCTTCGGGCATCTCCTTGGATTCAATCCGCCTCGCGAGATCATCCAGCTCTCCGCCCTCGCCTTCCAGTTCGCCCAGCTGCTCCTTGATCGCCTTGAACTGCTGGCGAAGGTAGTACTCCTTCTGGTTCTTATCGATCTCTTCCTTGATCTGCGTCTGAATCTTGTCCGAGACCTTCGCGACTTCGAGCTGCCGCGTCAGATACGTCACAACCAGACGGAGACGCTCCTTTACGTCCACTTTGCCGAGGATCAGCTGCTTCTCCTCGGTTGTGATGTCCATGTTGGCGGCCACGAAGTCGCAGAGCTGAACCGGCTCGTTCACCGAGTCGATCATCTGAACCGCCTCGCGTGGCATCTCCGGAATGTACTTCACGACCTGTTTGGCAGTGTTCTTGAGGTTCATGAACAGCGCATCGACTTCCACGTCGCGCTCCAGAACCTCTTCGAGCACTTCAAACTCGCCAATCAGGTAAGGCTCGACCTGATTCACACCCCGAAGGCGAATGCGCTCCTGCCCCTGGATAATCACGCTGTAATTATCATGAGCAATCTTCACGACCTTGAGGATACGAGCAGACGTTCCCACCCGGTACAGGTCCGCTTCAGTTGGCTCTTCGATCTCTGATTCGCGCTGGGTGACGATCGCGATCCGGGAGTCTCGCTTTGCCGCCTCCTTAATCAGCGCAATCGACTTTTCGCGTCCAACGGCAAGTGGGATGACCACCTGCGGAAACAGCACGCTGTTACGGAGTGGCAACACGGGCAGTTCAAGGATTTCTGAGCCCTGCGGAAAGGTTGAATCATCAGACATGGTGTCTCTCGGGGATGGGAGCTATGAACGACAGCAACCTAGGCACCCAAATCACGATGGCAAATGATGTTTGTCCCACCCACCACCTTCGGAAACCACAAACCTCAAAGCACGTACAAATCGGTAGAGGCGAGCTCTGATAGCGACTTCACGTCAGCACGCGCGTCGCGACGGAACTCCTTCAGTGTCATCACCGCGATCTCGTAAGCCGACACGCGCTGTTTCACGCTCACCGTGTACTCCACGTAGAGCGCCTGAGCCTCTCTCCGCTTCCGGTCTGCACTCTCCACAAGCCCCTTGAGTGTGGACAGATGCACGGGAATCCACTCCCATTCGGACGCTTTAGGGGTCAACCACGAGACTAGCTCCGCCACCAGCGCCAACAGATGTTCCCGCTCGGTGTAGACGATGCGCTTGTTTGGCACGCCATCGTATCCGTGCTCGTCACACAGCGCGACGATGCGCGCATACTCAAGCCGAATCTCCCGAAACTGCCGCAACTCTTCCCCGACCACAACGCGCCAGTTCGTGTAGGTTGTGTCTGTGCGCCGGGTCGCGCTCGCAAACAGGCTACGTACTTCCGTCAACCGCGCACCAAATGAACGAGAGCAGCCGTAACCCGGGTGACTTTCGCAGAAGGTGACGGCGTTCTCGAGCGCGTTGGTGACCTGAAGAAAATTCGGCTGTGACATCGCGTTCATCCGGGGTTCTCGTCGACAGTCGCCCGGCTCTAATCGTGCCGAGCCAGACGGTCAAGCGATGCCCCGGCCGATTGCAGGCGGGAACTCACCGTTGGTCTGGCCGAAGCGGTTGGCGGCGCACACCAATGGCGTTCAGGCCGGTCGAAAGCCTTCACGAACCGCATTGAGGATCACCCATGCGTTGCCACGATTGAGACCGAGACGCGTCACCAGCTCCAGCACAACGGACTCGCCTCTGAACCGGCAACGAACGTCACGTTCTCGCACGAATTCAGAGAGTGATTGCCACGCCTGCACCACGGACGCCCTGTCATGCCCATCCGTGGGATGCGAACCCTCCACAAGTAGCCACTTCAGGGCGGTCGCCAGACAAAGCTGTGGCGTGGAGTCCACCAGAATCGTGCAACCAGCGCCGCCCTTTGCGAAGTCCCCTGTCGCGGCGCACGCGCGCAACCATTCGTCAGGCTGCATCGGAGGGTTCCACAGCACCAGGTCGCACCGTCTCGGAATGTCCTGTGGCCAACCCGATACGGCGATCGGTGCCAGAGTTGCCTCCACCGGAAGTGAATCCGAGTCCGCGCCATAAAGAACGACTGTTCGCTCGTGGGCCCGACGTTCAGACAACCATGCCCTTACACGCGCTCGAACAGAGTCGGGATCGGGAGACGTCACATCGCGCCATGGGGCGTAGAGACGGACGTTTCCAGGGTCGGTGGTGTGAACGTGAAAACGCGCGGCTTCGGGGATGTGGGCGGGGACCTGTCGGAGGTCAGGAAGGCCGCGTAGCAGCAGGATGTCAGACGAAGTCGTGGCCAGAGAGCCGCTGTCCTCAGAGCCTGGCGGCAGCGATACCGCGTCTGCTGTCTTGCGGATACCTTCGGCCCAGCGAAGCGCTGTTCGACACCCGGTACCGTACGATGCAGCCAGCGCGATGGGCCTTCCGGCCATGCGTGCAGTCAGGATGGCCCGCTGGGCCAACGACAGCACGTCGCCGAGTTGCCGGAGCTCTTCCCGGTCGGAAGCATGCATCCACGACTTTACAACAGCCGACGCCGCTGGCTCTGGAATTCGAAATCCAGGGAAATGCATGAAGATCAACCGCCGGCGGAGCCGTCTCCAAAGGAGCGTGACCAAAATCGACCGGTTACCGAATCCTTCTGCTGCAGCAAGCCGTCGACAGGGCCCTGATAGACCAGATTCCCGCCCGCCGGTCCGGCGCCCGGGCCCAGATCGACCACCCAGTCAGCGCGGGCCAACAGGTCCAGGTTATGCTCCACGATTATCACGGTATCGCC
>Ga0169931_10001292_pt1 | contig 41399 bp, 36 predicted proteins | sample Kivu_15m_20L_FD_129675 | JGI IMG/M metagenome (GOLD analysis project Ga0169931, IMG submission 129675) | Freshwater microbial communities from Lake Kivu, Western Province, Rwanda to study Microbial Dark Matter (Phase II) - Kivu_15m_20L... | ecosystem: Environmental > Aquatic > Freshwater > Lake... | reverse complement strand
TTCTCTTGAACATTTTTACCATCTTTTTTAATCCAACTTGCTTTCATTTCAAAATCAGAGGACATGTCTTCCAATAACTGTTGAACGCTAGCACCTTGATGTACTTTTACATATCTTGGATTTGACAAAACAGAACCCGTTAGAGCTACAACTCTTTCCGTATCATAAATCCCGTGAAGGAAAAACTGACCTATGACAATGACTCCATGAACATCTGTATACCACATTTGCGTGCCAGGTAAGACTGGAGCAGTATGATGCATCTGAATTCCCACATTACCTGCTGGATGCGGACCATTAAACCAATGGGAGCTAACTCCATTCATTTCAGCAGCTTTTAGATAGGCATCAGCTGGTTTTGATTGATTGGCAGATAAACCTAAATGTACCTGAGATCCTGATAATTTAGTCAATATTTCGATTCCCTTCAGGAAAGCATCTTCTTTCCCTGCAACTGCCAGATTCAAATTGGGGGATAAAGGTGCCGTATCAAAAGTACTTACGAAAATTGCATTGGGCGTTGAAAGAGGTTCAGGCACCATATCATAAGGTCGCTGACGTAAATAAGGCCAAAGACCGTTTTGCGTCATTACAGATACAATTTCTTCTCTTTTGGAATCAGCACCCACAAGAAGCTCAGTTTTTTTATATTGCACTTCCTTATCTGCTAAAATTACAATAGCATTGATCAATCGCTTCTCTCCTCTTCTGATTTCTGTTAATTCACCACTTACAGGAGCACAATAAATTATCTCCGGTCTCTTTTTGTCATAAAATAAAGGATCACCAGCTTTAACAGTTCCTCCAACTTCTACCAAAACTTTTGGAATGGGTGACATCCCAAGAAAGTCTGTAGGCTTGATAATGTAATGGCTGACCATTACTCTTTCAATTGATTCTTCCTTCGCCTTTCCTGCCAAATTAATGTCGAAACCTTTGTTCAGATGAATGATTTCTGCATCAGCAGGTACGAATTGAGGCCTAACAGAAGATTTTCCAAAAAAAGCTCCCAATGTTGAAGGAAGAATAGAGAAGTTGGAAGGATTTGCACCTTGTTCTCCAGCAGTTACTTTTAAAATGCCCTCACCAACAGTCAGTAAGGCAATTACAAAAAGTAAAACTAAAATAACAGCGATTGTTGCCCAAGTCATTATAGTTGTATGATTTAAATGATAAAATACATTTTGTCCTTTTCTATCTCATGTTACAAAAGACCCACAAATATAGAATTGATTTGATTTATCTCATTCATTTATTGAAAGAAAGTACCAATTTTTTCTATTTTTTTCGAATGATAAATTTTTCTTGAACCAGATGAAATGGATCTTCAAAATTTGCGCCCGGTTCTAAAATAATTTTTGAGCCCCTGGCCAATTTAAATTCAACCTCCTCTTCCACACTGAGTGTGGAGTTTGATTTCACATAAATCTTCGCTTTTCTCTTCAATTCTATTGTTGTACCTTTTTTTAATAACAAAAGGGAAGGATTTACAAATTTAGCTTCTTTATTCTTTGTATGCCGATTTGGTGTTTTTGATTCATCGATAATCATTTGCTTTGATTTGTGAATAATCAAATCAATTCTTTTATCATTACTCAGATTGGAAAGAGATAGATAACCCGTACATCTCAAATCTTTTTTTACTTCAATCGCTTTGTTTTCAATTTGTATCCACTCTTGATTTTTCAATTTGACAAACCTAATTTGCAGACCATTGAGTTCAGCAAAATTCATTTTTTGCGCATTTCTATCATATTTGACATGTGGAATCAAAGGTGGATTTGTGACGGCTGATAAAGTTCCCCCCATTTGAAAGGCAGGTGAAAATTCATTAGGGGGCCATTGTGATTCCGTTAATCCAAAATTGAGGTAAGAGTTACTAATACCCTTTGATTTTAGGGAGAGACGATTAATCGCTTCCCCCTCATTTTTACCTGAATTATAATTAGGATCTAGCTCGATGACACCATTCTGATTAAAATCATAGCGGTAGAAATAGAGCGGATTGCAGCCTCCATAAGGATTTTCCTCTCCTGCTTCAAAAAGATAAAGATTATTCCCCCAATCGTTTTGTATTTTATCATCGAGATGAACATGATAATCAAAATTGCCGGATGCATTGAGCAATTTCAGACCATTGCAAGAACCTGAGAGCGGCTGTATAAGTTGCTTTTGGTCAGAGGAAATATTCTCTACATATGCATAATAACCCTTGGGGGTATCTGTTAAGCTGTCTGCCCCAATACGATAATTTTTCCAGATATGGTGATCCAAATGACTTTTCCCCTGGTGGTTTTCTATCCATAAATTTTGTCCCTTGGAAAAAGGAATGGGAATTCTCAAGGATTGGCCACTAGAGTAAAAATCATTGAGCTGAACCAAATAGGGTTTAGCTCCAAATTCAGGAACTTGCAGGTCGTGTGAAATCTCATTCCAACCCATATACCATTTTTCCCAGGCATTGAATCCTTTAAAAACAGAAATCGTTGCCGTTGGTCCCCATCCCACTGTTGGTCTGAAGAAATAATCTCCTACCGTATTATTGGAACCCCATAAATGGGGAGCATTATATAAAGTATGGGCGATTTCATGAACAAAAACACCCGATCCAAACATCATGGTAAAACCCTCAGAAAATCTGAACCCATTCCAGGTCTCAAGTTGAATACCAGAAGGGCTGGCAAATCCACCTCCTGACCCAATCCATCTATTCATCCCCAAGGCGGGTTGGACTGTCCATTTCGGGCTGTATCTGTAGACAAATATGATATAATCTACAATGGAATCAGCTTTGCTTTGAAGATTATCAAATTTAAAATCTGGCCTGTTTTTTCTTTGGTCGAAGGAAGCGAGTGCAAAATTTGGGTTAATTTCCTGCATCTTTTCCAGTGCTTTGGCATTCATATGAGACCAATCCTTACCACCTTCCGGGTCAATGCGAATCACCTGAGGTCTACGGGTACTATCCCGAAAAAAATCAAAAATCATTTTAAAATTACCTTTGGATTCAAGGTAAAAGAGTTCAGAATCGTTGATGCCATCTTCAAAATTCAATTGATTAAAATCTTCTTCATCGTTATACAGCCAAGAGATAGATTTTCCTGAAATTGGATCAATTGCATCTGGTAGTTGATTGGGGTGTAGATTCCATCCCTGCAATTCGTGATTTTTATTAACAAAATCAGGATTTGATATGGGTTGATCTTGAAAAACGACGGGCACAACCAAGGCTCTTAGTGTACCCTGCGGCGTAAATACCCCGCCTAATTTTGAATCTTGCGACCTGAGGGAACCATAGCAAAGTAAAATGAAAATACCCAGAACCTTTGGTTTCATTATAAATTATCTAAGATAAATTGTGTCATTTTGGAGTATAGATGTAACCTGGTCAAACCGCCATAAATACCATGATTTTTATTGGGATAGAACATTTGCTCAAAAGGCTTATTGAATTTAATCAGTTCCTTAGCCATTTCTGCAGCATGTTGAAAATGAACATTGTCATCAGCCATCCCGTGAACCAGCAGATATTTTCCTTTCAAACGATCGGCAAAATTGACTGGTGAATTTTCCTCATAACCCTTTTCATTCTCTGCTGGAGTTCGCATATATCTTTCTGTATAGATGCTATCATACCATTTCCAATTAGTAACCGGCGCTACGGCGATTGCTAGCTTGAATTGATCGGCTCCCTTCGTGATACAAAGAGAAGAAAGGTAACCTCCAAAGCTCCACCCAAAGATTCCAATTCTTGATTTTTCAACAAATGGAAGATTACCCAAATAGGCTGCTGTTGCTATTTGATCCTCTGTTTCAAATTTACCTAATTGCAAATAGGTACATTTTCTAAATTCTTCTCCTCTTTGCTCTGTTCCTCTACCATCTACAGTTACAACGATATAGCCTTTTTGGCTGAGCATTCTAAACCATCCATGATTTCCATTATCCCAACCATCTGTTGCCGTTGGATTCCCCGGACCGCCATAAACATACATCATAACCGGGTATTTTTTTCCCATATCAAAATTGGCAGGCAACATCATCCAACCATTCAATGGAATACCTGCCTCATTTCTGAAAGTAAAATATTTCATCTCTCCCAATTCAAGCTTTCCCAAATACTGATTCAGTTGTTGATTATCCTCCAAAACTGTTATTTCCTTGAATGATTTGGTATCAAGAAGTTTGTAAACAGGTGGGGTGGATTTGGTGGAATGATTTAAGACAAAATATTTGAATCCCCTTCCAAAATTTGCCTCTGATTCGCCTTCAGATGAACTTATTTTTATTTCTTTCCCAGTAGAAAGTTCCATCATATAAACATCTCTCTGATAAGATTTTTCCTTGGCAGCCTGATAATACAACCGGCCTTGCTCAGGGCTATATCCATAAAAATTAGTAAGATCCCAATTCCCCTTTGTAAGTTGTTTTGATTCCTTCCCATTTATTTGATGTAAATACAAATGTCTGTAACCATCTTTTTCACTGACCCAAATAAATTGATTACTGTCTATAAAATACATGTAATCATGTATGTCTACATAGTATTTATTTTTTTCTTCCAATATCAGTTGAGAGCTTCCATCTGCCTGGAATGAGATTATTTTAAGATGGTTTTGGTGTCGATTCAAAGTAAAAACACATAATTTATTATCTGGCGTCCATTTGATTCTCGGTATGTAACCATCTTCATCGTGAGCTGTATTTAATACTCTTGTCTTACCGGTTTTCAGTTCGAATAAATGAACTGAAACTTTTGAATTGATTTCTCCTGCTTTTGGATATTTAAAAGTGTAGGGAGCTGGATATAGTTCATTTTTGTAATATTCCATTTGAAATTCTTTAACTTCTGACTCATCAAATCGAACAAAGGCTATCATAGAACCATCTGGTGACCAATAATAAGCCAGATCTAAAGAAAATTCTTCTTCATAGACCCAATCCGTGGCGCCATTGATAATTTTATTCTCCAACCCGTCTTTGGTAATTGCAATTTCTTTCCCCGTAATTAAATCTCTGTAATACAAATTATTATCTCTTATAAAGGCTACCTTATCCGCTTTGGAATTAAATGAAGCCAATCTTTGTTTCCCTGCCTCAGAAAGAGTCAATGATTTTTTTGTTTTACGATCATAAATCAGATAAGAAGCTTTGGAAGAATGCCTGTACAAGGGCTCTACCTGCGTCTGAAATAAAATTTTATTTTCATCCTCACTGAATTCATAGCTATCAAAACTAAAATCAGTTTGTGTAAAAAGTGTTTCTGTTTTTTTACCACTTACCACATTGTATTTTTGAATTCCATTATCCTCTACCACGGAATAGTGTTCACCATCTTTCATGAAGTTGAAGCCCTCGGGTGAAGCAGCATAAAATTTATACTTTTGGCAAATATCTTCCAAACTGATCTGTTGAGCTTGTCCGAATGATAATTGTGAAAGGATCAGGGAAAAAAGAAAAGCTAACTGAAATTTTCTCATGACAATATTTTAATTTTAAGTTATATTCCGAGTTTACTTGATAAAGATAATTATAGTCTTTCATTAATTTCAAAAATTATGTTCGTACAACGCCTATTCTTCACAACAGTTTATCTTTTTACAATCATCTTCGGGTTAAAATCTCAGAACACCCTAGGTACCTTAAGAAATGACCCCGGCACCTACGATGGATATACCTTATTTGGAAGCGTTGGAGGTTTTAAACATTATCTTATAGACAATTGTGGCAGTGTTGTAAAAGACTGGACCAGTAACTTTCCTCCGGGATTGGCAGCCTACCTTGATGCAGATGGCTCACTCTACAGAAGTTGCAGAATACTAAACCAATCTATGTCCATGGGAGGTTTGGGAGGAAGAATTGAAAGATATGATTGGTCAGGTAATTTACTCTGGTTTTATAGAATAAGTGGACCAGACTCTACTTCTCATCATGATTTTCACGTGTTACCCAATGGAAATATTTTGGTTTTGGTTGTCTACCTGAGACCAATTTCAAGCTTAGTGCCATGGGGAAGAAATCCTTCCCTGACTGCAGATACAATGATTTTTTCTGAATCTGTTTTAGAACTTAGACCTATTGGTCAGAATAGTGCACAAATCGTTTGGAGATGGAATGCCCTAGATCACACTATACAAGATTTTGATTCTACAAAAACCAGATATGGACAGGTAGCCGACCATCCTGAAAAAATGAATATAAACTACATTGGCAGTTCAAATAACAGGGACTGGATGCACATCAATTCTATAGACTACCGTGAAGATTTGGACCAAATTGTACTGAGTTTTCGGCATACGAATGAAATATGGGTAATTGATCACAGTACAACTACCCAGGAAGCCAGTGGCAGTTCCGGAGGAAGATATGGAAAAGGTGGCGACATCCTTTATCGCTGGGGTAATCCTTCGGTATATAACAGGGGAACGGTAGCTGATCAAAAATTGTTCGGTGCGCATGATGCACATTGGGTTGCCTCAGGTAATCCAGGTGCAGGTAACTTTTTGATTTTTAATAATGGTGATCTTACAGGAACCTCTTCAGTTCTGGAATGGCAAAGTCCTGCAGATGCGCAGGGATTCTATCCTGGTTTATTGCCGAATGAGCAGTTTGGACCAGACAGCATTTTATGGTCATACACCAATAATAGTACTCTGTTTTATGCGAACAGACTTTCGTCAGCCCAAAGGCTTCCCAATGGAAATACGCTCATTTGCAGTGGTCCGAATGGTTACTTCCTGGAAGTAGATACAAATGGACAAATCTTCTGGGAATATAGAAATCCTGCCACAGGTACTGGGATTCTTACCCAGGGGCAAGTTGTAAATTTAGGTATAAATTCAGTATTTGCCATCAACAGGTACAGCCCCAACGATTCAGCCTTCATTGGAAGAACGTTGATTGCAGGAGCACCTGTGGAACTAAATCCGGATCAGAGTAATTGTCAATTAACAACAAATTTGGATTATTACCAGCCAACAGCTGTAAAAATTTACCCCAATCCCGCAGGGACATTTTTTCAATTAGATGAAATTCCGGAAGGAAATCTTGTACAGATTTTCAATTTACAGGGGCAATTAATACAACAGGTTGAGACCAAAGGGAACAACAATCAAATCGATTGTTCAACATGGCCTGCAGGAATTTATCTGATTTCTATCCAAAATGGTATACAAACCCTAAAAATTGTCAAAGAATGAGATTTTTGATCTGTTCTTTTTTCTTTTTTATTACTGTATTACTCCCTGCTCAAAACATAACGGTGGGCACACATTTGAATCATCCCAATTCAAATGAAGGATACACATTATTTAGTCCCCTGGGAAGCCGAAGTACTTTTTTGGTTAACAATTGTGGTCAGTTGCTCAGAAGATGGAATAGTAATTTCAGTGCAGCATTGGGAGCAAAGTTGCATAGTGATGGTTATCTGTACCGTTTAGGTAGGATCAATAATCCCCTGTTTAATGTATCAGGGAAAGGAGGAATTATTGAAAAATTCAACTGGGATGGTCAATTGGAATGGCAATTTCAATTCCAAACGGATAGCTTTACCCCACACCATAATTTTTGTATCCTGCCAAATGGAAACATTATCCTTATTGTGGCAGAGAAAAAAAGCAGGGAAGAAGCCATACAAAAAGGTAGAGATTCCATAGCTTTTAACTCCAGCTATGATTATTTGGTCTCAGAGTCTTTAGTAGAAATAAGACCGATTGGTTTTGATTCTGCTGAAATTGTCTGGTCCTGGCGTGTATGGGATCATCTTGTACAAGATTTTGATAGCAGCAAAGCAAATTTCGGTTCTCCTTTTTTACAGCGAGATAAAATTGATCTTAACTTCATTGATCATCCGGACTTAAAAGATTGGTTACATATCAACTCGGTTGCTTTTCAAGAAGCAAGGAATGAGCTCGCCCTGTCTGTCCGACACCTGAATGAAGTCTGGATTATCGATCATAGCACAAATACAAATGAAGCAGCTGGGTCATCAGGCGGCATTCGCGGAAAAGGAGGAGACCTATTGTACAGATTCGGAAATCCTGAGGCCTTTCGGGGTGGAAGTCAGCTTGACCAAAAACTGGAAGGTCAGCATGACATTGAATGGGTTGACAGTACAAGGCTAAGTTATTTTAACAATGGCTCTCAAAGAGGGTATTCCTCCGTTGAGCTTATCAAGCTTCAAAGGGATATTCAAGGAAACTATCCCCCTTCAGGCAACGGATCTGACAGCCTGCTTTATAATTATTCATTGGCCAGTACAATTTCCTCCGGCAGATATTCCTCCTTCCAGTGGCTTGACGGGAATCATAAACTGATTTGCAGTGGTGTGGGTGGGCATTTAATTGAATTGGATGAACAAGATAGTGTAGTCTGGTACTATGTTAACCCGGTAGGTCCAAGCGGAATTTTAACTCAGGGAACTATTCCTGTAGGTGGATCCAATGATGTTTTTCATGCACAAAGATATTTTTCTTCTGATGCAGCCTTATCTGGCAAGGACCTAAGCTATGGAATACCTATAGAACTGAACTATAATATATCGCATTGTCAATTACAGACAGGATTGACCCATTTTGATTTTAATTCCAGTTTTACTTTTTATCCCAATCCCGCTGCAGACATGATTTTTCTAGAAAACCTGCAGGCTGATTTTCCAGTTCAAATTGTAGATTTTTCGGGAAAAAAAATATTGATTTCTACTTCAAACTCTTCAAGGATTTCCCTATCTGTAGCAGACCTGCCCGACGGTCTGTATATTATACAACATGGCAGAACCTCAAAAATTTTCCAAAAAAAATCCTGATAAGCAACCAAATTAGATGAGAATAGTTTGATTATTTCCAGATATATAAATTTCTCTGTAAGTTTGGTCTGTATGTTTTCACATTATCTGAAATGCCTCACTTATGTATGCTCTTGATTTTTCTTTTTTACACCAAAATCATCTTGACACTGCAGCTGCTTTTTGCATTGAAGACCATTATTACAGTTATCAGCTATTAAAAAAGAGGGTGAATGCCCTTGCCCGTGAACTCATCAACATGGGTATGAGAAAACAAAAAATTGGCATTCTCATTGAAGATCATCTTGATACATATGCTGCTTTTCTGGCTTGTTGGATAACAGGCAATGCTTATATTCCGATACATTCAAGTTATCCAGAAAACCGCATTCAGGACATAGAAGAGCAAGCAGATATAGCACTGTATTTTGGTATTAAAGACAATATTCATTTTCATACGGATAAAGAATATAAAAACACAACAGAATTTGAAGACTGCCTCGATTCCCTCCCCATGTATAGACACGGGGATGAGGATATTATGTATGTTTTATTCACTTCAGGAAGTACAGGAAAACCGAAGGGAGTGCAGATCAGCTATCAAAATCTCTCTTCTTTTATGTTTCATGTCGATCAAATGAATTTAGGCTTAGGTGAGGGGAATGGTTTTTTACAAATGTTTGAGCTGAGTTTTGACCTCTCTGTGGTATCTTACCTTTATCCATTACAGGTTGGAGGAATTGTATATACGGTTTCCCCCAAACAGGTAAAATATTTGGAAATCTACAGATTGATGGAGACCTATTCCCTTGATTTTGCCATCATTGTACCCTCCGTTTTGGCATTACTTTCTCCCTATTTTGAAGACATTGAGCTAAAGTCCGCCAAGGTTATTGCTTTGAGTGGCGAAGCTGTGCCATTGGAACTCACTCAAAAATTTCAAATCTGTTGCCCCAATGCACAGTTTTATAATTTTTATGGTCCTACTGAATGTACTATTTATTGTACGGCATATCAAATACCCCGTACAGATATCGCCTCACAAAACGGAATTGTCTCCATAGGATACCCTACCCAAAGCTTGGAAGCACATCTTTGTGATGATGAAGGAAATAAGGTTCAAGATAAGGGCATTTTACATCTGTCTGGTGCGCAGGTTTCGCCGGGTTATTGTGGAAATAATCTTCAGCAAAATCAATTGTTTTATAAAAAGAACGAACACCAATCTTATAATACAGGCGACCTTGTATCTACTGATTCATCCGGATTGCTCTATTATTTAGGGAGAAAAGACCAGCAAATTAAAATCCAGGGTTACAGGATTGAATTGATGGAAGTTGAACATTTGTGCAAAAAAGCCCTGGATAGAGATGCTGCAGTGATTGCTTCAAAAGACAAAAACGGATATGATATTATGGTATTATTCACGCGCAAGGCTGATTCAATACCCCAATATGATGATTTAAAAGTATTATTACCTTCCTATATGATACCCAGTCTATTTCTAAGAGTAGACCAGTTTCCATTGAATGAAAATGGCAAGTTGGATCGAAAAACTTTGAAACTTAATTATGAAAATGGGGACTATGCAAATTAGAAAGGCAGAGGCAAAAGATATTCCTTTTTTAATCCAAGCCATTATTGAAGCTGATAAAAGTAATACAAACCGTTCCTCTTATTGCTCCTTGCTCTGCATATCAGAGGAGGAATTCAGGTGGGGACTATCTCAAATTTTTGAGGAGGAGCTTGAGTTTTGTGAATTTGGACTTGATGCATTCGCTGTGATTGAGGTTGATGGAGTGATAGCAGCTGCTTGTGCGGGATGGGTAGAAGAAGGAGCTGGCCTGCCTTCCTGGCAACTAAGAATGATGGCAATTCAATCCGTATTTAGCTCAACACAAATTCAATCTTTTATACAAAATGCCAAAATATTTCATTCCATTAGTTTGTCCAGAACAAAGGGAAGCTTACAAATTGAGTCTGTTTTTATTTCTGAGAAATTCAGAGGATTAGGTTTCCTATTTCATTTAATAGAATTTCATATTAACTTTGCTAAAGAAAAAGGTATTCCATTTCAATTTGTTGAATTGCTAACATACCAAAATAATCTTATGGCAGAAAAGGCATATCAAAAAATTGGATTTATACCTGTAACTCATTCAAACTGTGATCACCCTTTGGTTCTATCTTTTTACCCATCAAGTGGAATGACCCAATGGCAAAAAAAATTACAACATGGACAATAAAACTCAATTAGAAATCATATTCAGAGAAGTATTTTCGGCACCAGATTTACATATTCATGAAGCTATGACGGCTTCTGAAGTAAATCAATGGGACAGCATTAGTCACCTTATCATGATTTCAAAGGTCGAGGAGGTTTTTGGAATAAAATTCAAATTAAAGGATTTAATCAAGCTCAAAAACGTAGGTGATTTACTATTACTTATAGAAGAAAAAAGAAAAGGCTAAGGCATTTGAAAGGGATCATTTACACATTTACAGTTATTATCAGCTTAGGTCTTTGCTCTTATTTTTGGCCGAAAGAAGGATTTCAATACCAAGGAATTTCCTTGCAATTCATTCGTTTTGAAGAGCTATTTCCCCAGCCCAAGCAGAAAACAAATAAAAATTCACTTGACGGGGAAAAAATAGTTGCAGAGAAAGAGAAAAAAAATTATCCTGCCTATGAAGGTGATATAAGTCACAAGTTGATTCAGTTTGAAGATTTATCTGAGGCTGATCTTGATAAATTCATTGACAGTTTACGAAGAAAAAAAAGAGACAGTATTAGCTCTACAGATTTTAAGGAGTCCGTTTATTTAATTAACCCACCTTATCAAAATGCTTCAGCTCTTGATCCATTTTTTGACGCACTTAACGAAATAGAGCAAGGTAAAGATCAGATTTACAGAGTTAATCATTATGGTGATTCCCAGATAGAGGGTGATAGAATGACCATTACTTTGAGAAATCTATTTCAAAAATTCTTCAGTGGCAATGGCTATGGCTTCATTCCTTTTTACGATGTAACCACTCCCCTGGGATATGAAAGAAAACTAGTTGGTTCCTGGAATCATTACAAGGTTTTTGGCGGACAAAAGCATCCTCAAAAAAAATATGGTCCGGGGGGCACTTCATTCTCCTATAATGGTCAGGGAAATCCTGAGCCATATCAACAAATCCAGGAAGAAAAAAATAATCCCTCTATACATTTACAATTACAAAAATCTTTTTCTGAAATCGGCATATGGTATGGAAAAGGAAAAACAGGTTCAAAAGTATATATTTGGTCAGATAGCATAAAAATTGCTGAGGCACAACTGGATGACAGCAGTCAATTTAGAATGATTCGAATTCCTTTGCAGCAAGCGGTAAAAAAAATTCAATGCTATTTTAGTGGCATGAGCCCTGTTTTGTATGGTATCAGTTTAGACCCCAAAAGAGGGATACAGTTTGATAATTTTGGCTTGCGGGGGCATTCCGGTGATGGCATTATGACCTTACAGGTTGAATCATTGCAACTGATGTATCAGGTACTAAACACCAAACTTGCCATTATACAGTTCGGGGGCAATATTACTCCATACCTGAAAAGTGAAAAAACTATGGCTTACATGAAAGAAGTGTATAAAAACATGTACAGGCATTTCAAAAAAGCGCTACCCGAAGCCAGTGTACTGGTTTTAAGCATTAACGATGTTTCCCGATCGGTTAATGGTCAATACGAGTCTTACCCCAATATCAGTGATTTCAGATACATACAAAGAGAATTGGCCATTGAAAGTGGTTGTGCGTTTTTTGATTTATATCAATTCATGGGCGGTCATTCATCCATTGCATTATGGAATCGAAAAAATTTAGCTGCCAAGGATGGACATCTTACTGAAGAAAGTCGGGAGCTCGTTTCAAAAGAGCTTTTCAAAGCGCTCATGTATGAATATAATCAATATAAAAAACGAATCAGCAGGCAGGAAGAAAACAAATGACAGATCTAACTTTTTTTCAAGATTTATTGTATTACAATGCCATGGCTCCGTTGTTGTTTCAAACAACGCAATTTTTTATACTTTTTTCTGGATTTTATCTAATTTATTCACTCCTTCATCAATTTATATTCTGGAGAAATTCAATTTTACTACTTTTCTCCCTTTTCTTCTATTATAAATTAAGCGGATTTTTTGTTTTAGCGCTCTTAGGTATGGCTTCCTTAGATTTTTTCATTGCCTTGGGAATTCATAAATCAAAAAAAGAGTATGTCAAACAATTTCTACTTTGGATTTCTGTGCTTATCAATTTAGGTGGGTTACTCTATTTTAAATATACTTATTTTTTCATTGACATTTGGAATCAAAGTACGGGGTCTGATCTACACCTAGCATTTCGAATATTACAACCGATAGGAATCAGTTATTTTGTCTTTAAATCCTTGGGTTATGTCCTTGATGTCAATAGAGAAATGATAGAGGAACCTGAAAGAAACTATTTAAATTATTTACTTTATGTTTCTTTTTTTCCCAACATTTTGGCTGGGCCGATAACTAAGGCAAGAGATATTCTACCCCAATTCAAAGAGGTCAAGAAAATAGATGCCGCGCTCTTGAATACAGCCACTCTTCTTCTAATTTCCGGCTTGGTAAAAAAAATAATGATTGCAGATTACATCGCTGCGAATATGATAGACAGGGTATTTGAAAGCCCTCAATTTTTTTCTTCCATTGACTTATTTATGTCTTGCTATGGGGGACTGGTACAATTGTTTTTTGACTTTTCAGGGTATACGGATATGGTTATGGCCTTTTCGCTGTTTCTTGGTTTCCCGATTAAAGGTAATTTCAATCAACCTTTCAAAGCCACCAATGTGAGTGATTTTTGGAGAAGATGGCATATTAGCCTGTATGAATGGCTGAGTGAATATATTTTTCAACCCCTCACCTTTTATTTTCGATCTTACAAAATTTGGGGGAGTATAATAGGAATTTTTGTTACTTTTTTGATTTCAGGTTTGTGGCATGGTCCCAATGCTGTCTTTATACTTTGGGGCATACTACATGGCCTTGCCATTTGTTGGGAAATAATGACTTCCGGGGTTAGAAAAAAATGTCTTCAGGTTTTTGGCAGGTTTTACAAATTTCTGAGCCTGTTACTCACCTTTCACTTTTTGGTATTCACTTCAGTATTATTAAAGTCAAAGGACTTAGTATTTTTTTATTCCTATTACCAACAGATGTTCCAAAATATTGATTTTGGTCTTTGGCATTCTTGGTTTTCCATTTACAAATATCCTTTTTTGGTTATGATCATAGGTTTATCCCTTCAATTTATACCGATAAAGATCTATGACCGGATATTTGCTATCATGAAGTTTTTACCCGTTTGGTGTTCAGCTCTTCTTTTGGCTATTGCAATTCTCTGTCTATACCAATTTTCTTACTTAGAAGCGATACCTTTTCTGTATATCGTGTACTAAAAAGATAGGTATATTAAGATTTTAACCACAAAATATATATGCTTAGGTTTTATAATTTAAGTAGATGAGGGAGTTATTTGAAAAATTAATCAATTTTTATTATATTCGCCCTTTGAATTGAACAAGATTTACCTATTTATTTACTAACAAATTTTTTAACATGAGAATCAATCTTCAAAAAAATGCTCCGACATGGAAGGGATTTTCTTTATTGATTTTTGCCTTGATTTTTTCTACAAAAATGATTGCGCAACCTATCAATGAAGGCTTCAACAATGTAGCTTCCCTTTTTACCAGTGGCTGGGCACAACAAAATTTAAGTACCCCTATAGGTACAAACCCAAACTGGGTGCAAGGAAATAATACAGTATTCCCTGCCAACTCATTACCAGACACCTCTTACATCGCTTGTAACTACAACAGCGTTGCAGGTGCTGCTACAATTTCAAACTGGTTGTTCACACCAAACAGAACATTTCAAAATGGTGATGTTATCACTTTTTATTCAAGATGTGCAGGTGGAAACTATCCAGATAACTTACAGGTTAGACTTAGCACAAATGGCGCTAGTGTTAACGTTGGAACAACCAATGTATCTGTAGGGGATTACACAACTTTGTTACTGGAAATTAACCCTACACTTACAACAACAGCTTATCCTGCTGTATGGACACAATACACAATTACAATCACAGGTTTGTCTGCACCTACTTCAGGAAGAATCGCATTCCGTTATTTTGTAACGAATGGTGGTCCTACAGGATTAAATTCTGATTATATCGGAATTGATGACTATGTATACACTCCATTTGGAGGTGCTACCAGTCCGGAAGTAACTATCTCAAGAGTTACTCCCGGTGAATATACAGTAATTCCACAATCACAGGTGAGTTCTTTCCCTGTTAGTGCCACTGTTAACAATTCAGGTACTGGTTCTGCAGGTACTGTTACTTTGACAACCAACGTTTTCAAACTACCAAACGTTGCAACACCTGTATACACACAAACAGGTTCGACAACTAATTTGGCTGCCGGTGCCAATACGGTGATTAATCTTCCAGCATACACACCTGCTGCACCTACCTTAGGATCTTATCAATTTGTTCATGTTATCAGTGGTAATACTGGTAGCGTAGCGAATGATACTTTCAGATATGCCGTTGTTATCGACAATGATGAATATGCAAGAGATAATGGAACCTCTGTTCAGGGTGTTGGTGCTGGTAATACAGCTTCTGTTATCATTGGAAATAATTTTCAAATTACAGCGAATACGATTATGGATTCAGTTTTATTTTTCTGCTATCCTGGAGCTGCCGGCTTAGGTGACACGGTAAGAGTTAGAATTTCAAGTACTGTTGCTGGAGTACCAAGCAATACTGCATTTGTTGGAAACTCAAATATTTATCTATTTACTGTTGCAGATACTTCTGGAAGACCTATCAAGTTACCTGTAACCAATTTAACTGGAGGAGCTTTAAGCTTAACTCCCGGTACTTATTTTGTAGGACTTGAAAAATTCAGCACTGCAGACAATTACGGCCTACAATGTGCCAATAGCTTGTTCACAGCCAATACTGTTTATGCCAACATAAACAATGGAGCTTTCTCTCCACTTAATACATTACTTGCTGGTTTCAACTTTACACCCATCGTAAGAGCTTACTTCAGAAATGCCTGTGCGGTTACTGCAACAAGTTCAAGTACACAATCTACATGTACAGCATCTAACGGTACAGCAACAGCTACTCCTGTAGGAGCAACTGCCCCAATCACCTACACATGGTCAAATGGAGATAACACTGCTTCTATTTCAGCTTTGGCTGCTGGCACTTATTCTGTGACAGTTAATGATGCGAATGGTTGTTCTGCAACTTCATCTACAACTGTTACAGCTAACAACCTTACATTGAATGTTGGAACAACTTCAACTCAAGCTACTTGTACAGCTGCTACCGGAACTGCAACTTCTTCTACAAGTTCAGGAACTGCTCCATATACTTACTCATGGAGTACAGGTGGAAACACAGCCAGTATCAATAACTTGGCTGCCGGTTCTTATACCGTTACAATTACTGACTTTAATGGTTGTAGAGGTACTTCTACTGTAAATGTTACTTCAAACTCAGTTTCAGTAACTTCTACTTCATCTACTACGAATTCAGCATGCGGTGGTTCTACCGGATCAGCTTCAGTAACAGCTACTGCGGGTACCGCTCCTTATACCTATGCATGGTCTAATGGAGGAAATAGTTCTTCAATCAATAATATTTCTGCAGGCACTTATTCTGTAACTATTACAGATGCAAACGGTTGTGTGGGTGTAAGTACAGGTATTGTTGTATCTAATCCAAATGCGCCAACAGCATCTGTATCATCCAGCACAAATCCACTTTGTAATGGTGATGCAAATGGAACAGCAACTGGAACTGCAAATGGAGGTACAGCCCCTTACTCTTATCTTTGGTCAAATGGTCAAACAGGATCATTTGTAAGTGGACTGGCTGATGGTACATACTCCTTTACAGTTACAGATGCAAGTTCTTGCTCTGGTGTAAGTACTGTAACAATAACACAACCCAGTGCTTTAAATATTATCATGACTTCGCCTACATCCGTATCTTGTAATGGTGGTAGCAACGCAAGTGTTGGTCTTACTACAGGTGGCACAGGAACAGCTCCTTATACTTTCTTGTGGTCTAACGGACAAACTTCTCAATCAATCAATAACGTTGGAGCCGGTGTTTATACAGTTACAGTTGTAGATCAAAACGGATGTGCTACTACTGGTTCACAGACTGTTACTGAACCAACTGCTATCAACAGTAGCGTTTCAGTTACTGATGCTTCAGGTGCAGGTATGATGGACGGTGAAATTAATCTTACTGTAAATAATGGTACTGCTCCCTATACTTACGTCTGGAGTAATGGATCTACAACAGAAGACCTTACTAGTTTGAATCCAGGTACTTACACAGTTACTATTACAGATGCAAATGGATGTACTAGCGTACAATCAGCTACAGTAAGTCAACCTACTTCCATCTCTGAAATCAATGGACTTGCAGTTAATTTGTATCCAAATCCAACAACTGATTTGGTAACACTTAGTTTAAGTTTAACTCAAAGTTCTGATATTGAGATTCAGGTACTTAATGTTACCGGTCAATTGATTACTACTATTCAAGAAACTCAAATTCTAAGCACTAGCTACCAAATCAATACTACTGATTGGTCTGCTGGGGTGTATGTTGTTAGAGTTCAAGCTGGTACAGTGAATCAAAGCTATAGATTGATTAAAAAATAATCATACCTAATTTATTTAAAGAGGATTCCGTCGTGGAATCCTCTTTTTTTATGTAAAAAATCATGGAAATAAGAGATTATTACGAAAATTTAGCCAATAATTATGACCAGAGTCGTTTTGAAAACAGTTATGGTCGATATATTCATTTACTGGAAAACCAAGTTTTAATGAACTGGATAGTAAAAGATGAAAAAAAGGGATCTATTATCGATATGGCATGTGGTACCGGAAGACTCAGTCACTATTGTGATATAGGTATTGATTGTAGTGAATCTATGCTTCAAAGAGCTGCAGTAAAATTTCCTGATAAAAAATTTATTTTGAAAGATGTTATTAATGATTCATTTGATGATTTTCATTTTGTTCAGGGCATTTACAGTTTTCATTTCATAATGCATCTGAGCCCTACAGATTTTAAGCATTTACTAGATAAAGTCAAGACTTTACTACCTCAAGGCTCATTTCTTATTTTTGATTTTCCTTCCAAATTCAGAAGACCTTCTCATTATAGTAAAATTGCCAAATGGCATGCCTCCTCCTCTTATACAATGCAAGAAATAAAAGAAATAGCTGGATCTGATTTTCAAATTGTCAGGACTAAAGGAATCCTGTTTATACCAATTCATCGGTTTCCTGCTTTTCTTAGAAAGTGGATTTTACCCATTGAAAAATTAATATCTATTTTCTTAGCGGCTCAGTTTGCTTCTTACATCGCAATAAAATTGGTTAAAAAATAATGAACCTTTATTCTATTAAAAGGAGTGTTAAATTGGCAATAAGGGCCTACAAAGATTGGTTTGGCCGAATAATTTTTGCAAAAAAAACAGATAATTCACTAGATTTCAGCTTTTTCTATCAGATCAAACAAGAGATTAAGGCTTCAGCTTTCTTTGAGGAAAAATTGTATAATATAACCAGAGCAGCAGGTAAGATTCACAACACGATCGTACAGCCTAATGAAGTTTTTTCTTTTTGGAAATTGGTTGGTAATCCGGATATAGATTTTAAGAAAAGTCGATCCATTCGAAATGGTAAGATATTTTACGAAACCGGAGGTGGTCTCTGCCAGGTTGCGGGAATAATTCATCAAGTATGCTTGCATATTGGATTGAAAATAAAGGAACGTTATGCACACAGTATTGATTTATACCTGAGGGAAGAAGATCGTTTTGCCCCTTTAGGTACAGATGCCACAGTAGTTTTTGGTTGGAAAGATTTTAGATTTATCAATTCGAAAAATCATCCGATTCAGATTCTGCTATTTGTAAAAGATAACCAATTGGTGGTTCAATTACGCTCAGAGGTAGCACTTAGTCCTCTTGTTTTGAAACAAGAAATCATTTATCAAGAGCAAAAAAAAGAAGTCATTTGGTACGATGAAAAAAATCAAATAATCAATCAATCCGTTTACCAATTCCTAGCAAAAGGTGAATAACTTTTATTTAAGTTCCCAACCAGAATCTTTCGAATTTTTTCTCATTGTTACATTTAATAAAGGCTATTTAAAAATTGACTTTACAATGTTCTAACAGGATGAAAGAAGAAATGGACATATTTTTAAAATGGTTTAATGATAGCTCACCGATTGACCCTGTTCTAAAATCTGCAATTGCTCATTTCTGGTTTGTTATTATACATCCATTTGAAATGCCTCTTCTTATTGAAGAAATGCCAGTAAACCTGCCCAAATACTTAGCCAAAAACTATTTTATAAAAGTCGGATTCTTTACAGTTTATTATGAAGACTTGCCCAGCCACCTCCATTGTAAACTTCTGTATAACCCTTATTCAATAAAATTGATTTTGCCGATGCACTTCTCATACCAGAAGCACAACAGGTAATAAGTGGTACATCTTTCTTTAGCTTATGCAAATTTTTACTCAGTTCCTGAAGAGGAATATTGATCGAACCAGAAATATGGCCTGATTGAAACTCACCTGGCGTCCTCACATCTATAATCATAGCACCTTTGTCCATAAGTTCTTTATAATTGATGCCAGATCCAAATATTTTTTTTAAAAATGAAAACATAATATAAGTTTATATTTATGAACGAATATCTAACCAACTTCCTGCATTGGCACAGGCAATACCATGACTCTGTAAGAATTGAGTAGCCTGACTGCTCCTCATGCCCGAAGCGCAGCACAGCAGAATGGGTTGACTCATTTTTTTTATTTCTTCAATTTTTCCAGGAATTTCATTCAAGGGGATATTGATACTGCCTGGCACATGTCCTCCCTGAAATTCAGCCACTGTTCTTACATCAATAATTGATTTTTTCATAAAGTTTTATTTTGATTTGTTTTTATTTTGAGTTTCAAAGGTCAATAGAAATCCCATGAAAGATCCATAAAGAATAGAATTCAAAGGGTTTGAGCTAATCGCACAAGATCCAGAATTACATCCTATAAAATAGTAGTATAAATAACCAAGAACAGCTCCTATTCCTACCGCAATCAGTTGATTTCTGAACCTGAAGAAAAATGATAATTTCGATCTAAGCATTTTATTTTTATTACAATTGTTCGTAATTTCAACAAAATTAGGAACTCTTTTTTCTACAAATTGTGACTAAGGTTACAGACTAAAAATTAATTTCAAATGTATCGGGATTCATCAAATGGAGTCATCGCGGGTGTTTTAGCTGGCATAGCCAGAGCCATAGGAATTCATGGCGGTTGGTTGAGGGTCATCTTCCTCATCTGTTTTTTTGGCATTGGAGGCATAACCCTGGGAATTGGCGCCGGGGCAATGAGTTTTATTTATCTTTTGCTATGGATTTTTGTTCCCAGCAGATAGTTAGTTAATGCAAGGGTCTTCTTTTGATCATACCACCTTTGGTATCTTTAATAGCATGTTGAACAACAAATGCCTGACTGTCAATTTTTTCTATTTCATGCAGAATTCTGCTCACCTCCAATCGTGTTAGAACACAAAACAATACTTTGCCCTCCTCTTCAATCATCCCTCTGGACCCATACCCTTTTTCAGATTTGAATACCGTTATGCCCCTACCCATTTGATAAATAATGTGTTCCTTGATTTCACCTGCTTTTACTGAAACAATATAAATTCCAATATATTCTTCAATCCCATTAATAATAAAATCAACTGTTCTGGAGGCAGAAAGATAAGTCAACATTGAATACATTGCCGTTTCAATACCTACTAAAAAGACGGCCAAGCTAAATAATAACAAGTTGAATAAGGTAATGATATCACCTACGGTAAAAGTACTTTTTCTGCTGATGGTAATCGCCAAAACCTCAGCCCCATCAATTACCGCCCCACCTCTGATACTGAGCCCTATTCCGGCACCAAGAAAAAAACCACCAAAAATTGAAATCAGAAGCTTGTCCTGAGTAAAAACATCAAAATGTACAAAATGCAGTAAAACGGCAAGCCCCGTGATGGCCAGTATACTTTTAACAGCAAAGGCAACAGAAATTTGCTTGGCACCAATTAAAATAAATGGGAAATTGATAAGAATAATCAATACAGAAAGATCCACCTGAGATATATGCTTGATCAATAATGAAACCCCCATGGCACCACCATCTAAAAAATGATTAGGCAAAAGAAATCCTTTCAACCCGATAGCCGCCATCAAAACTCCAGTACCTGTAAAGAATATATCTTTAAGATTCTTTTTAAGCTCCATACGACCAAGTCTAATTAATTTTCTACTCATTTCCCTTGATTTTCTAGAGTAAATATCGTTTATTTTCAGAAATCACTCCAAAACAAACAAACGAATTCTCAATAATTGAGTAAACTCATGATATATAAGCGGGAAGATCAGGCTTTCTTTTTATCTAAGAAATAGGCTATTATTTTTTGTAAAAGCTTTTCTTTATGGTGATTGCGATTATAAACCATTACTATCTTCCTTTTTGCACTGGGTTGAAGCTTAGAATAAAAATCAGGAAACAAAGGAAGAAATGATTCTGTCAAGATGGTAGATAAATTGGTATGCTGAAGAATAATCCTGATATTTTCAATCGACTTAATTTTATATTTTATTTGATTATCCTGTATGTGGAGGTCTTTCTTAATTTCTTCAAAAAAAGAATTTAGGGTGACGATAGCCTCTGATTCAGAAATAATTTGAGGTAAAGAATTACGAGAGTAAATTTCCACATAATGCTCTTCGTAGAGAAATTGATATTTGTATTGTTCAAAACTATCATGATAGGGTGCAAAAAACATATCGATTTTGTCCTGATCCAAGGCTTTAAGTAAATTCTTACGATTATCCTCCCAAAGGTTAAAGGTAAAATCTCTGTACAATTCTTCGCAATAGAATATTGCCTTGAGTAGGGGTGTTCCCTCGAGTGAATCATGTAGCCCAACTTGTAGATTTACTGAAAAATTTTGTTCCTCAGAAGTAAAAATCTCCTGTAATTTGGTCATTTCACGAATCACGTTCCTACATTGGTCAATAATGACTTTGCCATGTTGTGTGACCAGAACGGGTTGTTTGGATCGATCAAAAATAATGATACCCAACTCTTCCTCTACTTTTTTAATTTGCATACTCAAAGTAGGTTGAGTTACAAAACAATGTTGTGCTGCCTGACCAAAATGACGGTAAGTATCAACGGCCAACAAGTATTCTATCTGCGTAAGTGTAGGCATGAGACATCAACTTAACAAGAAGGGAGAATCAATAGACATTATCAATAATATTATCGAAGATTTCAATTTTTTTATCAAACCAATAACTGTATTTTTGTGTTATTAAGTAATTAGAAAAAAACTTAGAATCTTAATTGATGTAAATAAAATCAATTTCCACATAGAGGCGTTTTTTCTGATTTTATGAATTTGTAAATCTTTATTAATCTGTTTAAAATTTATTAACATTATGAGTCGTTTAATGACTGTAGGACAAGAGTTTCCACAATTTGAAAAAAAGGTTGTTGTCTCTTTAGAAAAAGGGAAAGAATTCAGCACACTTTCAAACAATTTCTCCAACAACGAAGAAAGATGGACAGTGATGTTTTGGTGGCCGAAAGACTTTACATTTGTTTGCCCAACGGAAATCGCTGAGTTTAACAATGCCTATGAAGAATTCAGAGATAGAAATACAACATTGATTGGAGCTTCAACTGATTCTGAATTTGTTCACTTAGCATGGAGAAAAGATCATGATGACCTTAGAGGACTAAGGTTTCCAATGCTGGCAGATACATCCAAATCATTGGCTGAAGAATTAGGAATTTTGGTTGATGGCGAAAAAGTTGCTTACAGGGCTACTTTTATTGTAGATCCAAACAATGTTATTCGTTGGGTTAGTGTTTATGATTTGAGTGTTGGTAGAAATGTAGAAGAAGTGATTCGTGTTCTAGATGCCTTGCAAACAGATGAGCTTTGCCCTTGCAACTGGAAAAAAGGAGAAGAAACCTTACATGTATAAAAAATATTAACCATTAGGCCAGTCTTGATTCTCAAGACTGGTTTTTTATTCATACGTTTATGATTGAGACATTGCAAGATTTCCTAACTGATTTAGGTTTGGATAGCCATTATGAAAACAATGTATTACAAACACTTATTGAAGGTGATTCCAAATACATTAGAGATATAAGAATGAATTTCAAAGGATTTCTTAAATCCAAGGACTTGAATGAAAAAGAGGTTTATTTATTATCAACAGCCATCGCCTCTAATCATTCGAATCGCGTTCTTACAGTTGCTTTTCAAGAAAAAGCGAAGCAAGCTGGAGCCAGTGCAGCTGAAATAGCTGACGCCATATCCTGTGCTTCTTTACTAAGAACAAACAATGTATTGTACAGATTCAGGCATTTTGCCGGCAAAGAGAGTTATGAACAAATGCGTGCCGGACTGAGAATGAATATCATGCTAAACCCTGTGTTGGGAAAAGAATTTTTCGAATTGGTAAGTTTGGCTGTTTCGGCTGTCAACGGTTGCGAGCAATGTGTTAAATCACATGAGGCTTCCCTTGTTTCATTGGGCTGCAATGAGTCAAGAATATTTGAAGCTATCAAATTAAGCTCTGTCATCTGTAGTATGGAGGTATTATTTCCCAACTAATAAAGGCTTCTAAGAAGCCTTTATTTGATTATATCAAATCCGGTATATTTTCTCAATACTTCTGGAACAATGATACCCTCCTCAGTTTGATAGTTTTCTAGTATTGTGGCAACAATCCTGGGTAAGGCCAGAGCCGATCCATTCAAAGTATGTGCCAGCTGGGTCCCTTTCCCCTCTTTGGATTTAAACCTCAATTTAAGTCGGTTGGCCTGAAAAACATCAAAGTTGGATACTGAGCTTACTTCAAGCCATCTTTTTTGAGCTGCTGAATAAGTTTCAAAATCAAATGTTAGTGCAGAGGCAAAACCAGTATCGCCACCGCATAATTTTAAAATACGATAAGGCAAGCCTAATTTTTCCAATAGCTGCTCAACATGTTTACACATTATTTGATGGGCTTCAGCAGATTTTTCAGGGTGTTCTATCCAAACAATTTCAACCTTGTCAAACTGATGAAGTCTGTTTAATCCTCGCACATGAGCGCCGTAAGATCCGGCTTCCCTTCTGAAACAAGGGGTATAGCCTGCAATTTTAATAGGAAATTGTTCTTCATTCAGGATCACGTCCCTGTAAATGTTTGTTAGCGGAACTTCTGCAGTTGGAATTAAATATAAATCATCCACCGGGCAATAATACATTTGACCTTCCTTGTCGGGCAGCTGACCCGTACCCATTGCACTGTCGGCATTTACCACATGAGGGGGGATGTTTTCTTCAAAACCTGCCATTTCGGCTTCATCGAGAAAGAAATTAATCAATGCTCTTTGCAATTTTGCTCCTTTTCCCGTATACAAAGGAAATCCGGCTCCTGTAATTTTTACTCCTGTTTCAAAATCAATCAATTTGTATTTCAAAGCCAGTTCCCAATGAGCTAAGGCATTTTCTGGCAAGGAGGGGAAATCCTTGGTCCAATCCTTAAAAACTTCATTGTCATCCGAATTTTTACCAAAAGGAACTTCTGTTTTCAAACAGTTGGGAACTTGTAGCAACATTTGATTGATTTCCTCAAGGACCAATCTATTTTCTGCCTCAAGTGCGTCCAATTTCAATTTAATTTCAGATGTATTGCTTTTAGCCCTTTCCGCTTCTGCTTTATTACCTTCTTTCATTAAAAGTCCAATTTCCTTGGAAATTTGGTTCAATTGTGCCTTTAATTCATCAGATTGCAGTTGTATGCTTTTCCTTTTGTCATCACTTTGTAGAATACGATCTAAAATTTCGATATCCTTGAAAGATCTTTTTTCTAAACTTTGAAGAACTCTTTGTTTCTCTTCTCTGATAAACTGAATAGGTAACATATAAAACGATTAAAGCGTCACAGAATTTGATTTTTGCAAAGATAGTATTTGAATTTTAAAATAATGGTGTATTTTTGTCAAAGAAACCGCAATAAATAGTTCTAATAAAAGTGGTTCAAATCTACTCCCCTACTTTTTCCTTCTTTTTATTCTTATTAAACATTTCGTGAGTATTCACATTTATTATTACGCTCATACATGCGTTCAGAAAATAGATTAATCTTTAAATTTTATTTCCAAAATGTTCACCATTTTACAACTTAATGAAATGCTGGTTCCTGACTTAAAGGATCTGGCAGAAAAGCTTGACATCAAAGGTTTTAAGCGCTATACAAAAAAAGAACTCATTTTTAAAATTATTGAAGCTCAATCCGGTCATAGCGGCAATGAGGATGAAGTATCTTCCGAATCCATTGAACTTTTATCTGAGTCAAATGAACAGGAAAAGGGTATCGAAGTTTCTCCTTCTCAAAATACAGAAAAACCAGAAAGTGAAGAGCTTTCCTCAATTTCTGAAGGTCAAGACAATGAAAGAAAAAAGAACAGAAAGAAAATAGAGCTCAAAGAAAAACCCATTGCAAAAAAAGAAGATGATCTGGTTTTGAATGAAACCAAGCCAGAAATTGTGACAGATGCTGTACAGGAAAAAAGAAGAGGTCTGGAAAGGACTGAACAAAATCGTTTAGAGTCACAAAATCAAAGATACGAATTTCAAAGAAATCAAAATAGAGAGCAAAGAGACCAACAAAAAGAAGGTCAGAGAGAAAGAGAGCAACAGAGAGAAGGTCTGAGGGAAAGGGATGGAAACAGAGAACACCATCGCGAAAATCCAAAGGAAGGCCAAAGGGAAAACTATAACGAACAACAAAGAGAGCAACAAAGAGAGCAAACAGCTCCTCCCAAACCCAAGATAAACCTGGATTTAGAGGGTGCGATAGTTGGCGAAGGTGTATTGGAAATAGGCAATAATGAGAACTTTGGATTCCTACGCTCTGCAGATTACAATTATCTTTCCTCCCCAGATGACATTTACGTATCACCTTCCCAAATTAAATTATTTGGATTAAGAACCGGAGATACAGTACAGGGAACAATCAGACCTCCGAAAGAGGGTGAGAAGTATTTTGCTCTTTTGAAAGTAGATCGGATCAACGGATGGAAACCTGAGGAAATCAAAGACAGAGTTTCTTTCGACCATCTTACGCCTATGTTTCCAACTGAAAAATTAAATATTATTTACGCACATGAGCCAAATCATTATTCAACCCGAATTATTGATTTATTTACGCCTATAGGTAAAGGACAAAGAGGTTTAATTGTTGCACAACCCAAAACAGGTAAAACTTTTTTATTAAAGGATATTGCCAATGCCATCGCCAAGAATCATCCTGAGGTTTATCTCATCATACTTCTTGTAGATGAAAGACCAGAAGAGGTAACGGATATGGAAAGAAGTGTTCGTGCTGAAGTAGTTTCTTCCACCTTTGACGCTCATCCGGAAAACCATGTTCGTGTAGCTAATATTGTCCTCCAAAAAGCGAAAAGACTTGTTGAATGCGGGCATGACGTAGTGATTTTACTGGATTCCATCACACGTTTGGCAAGAGCGCACAATACAGTGGCACCAGCAAGTGGAAAAGTACTATCAGGTGGTGTTGAGGCAAATGCACTACACAAACCCAAACAGTTTTTTGGCGCTGCCAGAAATATTGAAAATGGCGGATCTCTGACAATTCTCGCAACCGCACTCATTGATACTGGCTCAAGAATGGACGAGGTAATCTTTGAAGAATTCAAAGGTACAGGTAATATGGAACTGCAACTCGACAGAAGACTGGCAAACAAAAGAGTTTATCCTGCAGTTGATCTCACAAAATCCAGTACAAGAAGAGATGATTTGTTACAAAATGAAGATACAATTACTCGTATGTGGATACTAAGAAAACACCTGGCCGACATGACAACTGAAGAAGCTATGGAGTTTATGATGAAACATATTCATGGCACAAGAAACAACAGAGAATTTTTAATGTCTATGAATGGTTAAGTTTTAAAGAAAACTTTTTGTCAAAGCAATTTTTTAATTATCTTTGCAAACTCTTTTTGAGAGACATCTAGAAAGATTAAAGTAAATTATAATACAATGAAACGTACTTATCAACCATCAAAACGTAAGCGTGTAAACAAACATGGATTTCGCAAACGTATGAGCACAAAAAACGGACGTCGTGTTTTAGCTGCACGCCGTAAAAAAGGTCGCAAACAATTGACTGTTTCAGACGAAAAGAAATTTTTACTTAAATAAATTTTTTCGATCTTAATCTTCATAAAAGCACAAAACTTACGGTTTTGTGCTTTTATAGTGTAAATTACTTTCATGTCAAGTTTTTCATTTCCCAGAACCTTCTCTTTAAAAAGCAAAAAATCTATTCAAGCAATTTTTGCTCAGAAAAAATCGATTTCTGTTTATCCAATTCGATTCTTTTATGTTATGAAGGAAATGGAACAATCTAAATTTGCTTTCAGTGTTCCCAAAAAAAATTTCAAAAAAGCAACAGACAGAAATCTAATTAAAAGAAGAATGAGAGAGGCTTTTCGTTTGTTAAGGCCTGAATTTCAAAATGCATGGGCTGAATCCCCAAAACAATTGGAGGTTTTTTTCATTTATACAGGTAAAGAAATTCCCGACTTTACATTGTGTCAGATGACGATGCAGGCTTTGATACATAAAATGAGTAAAGAAAATTTTGAATAGCATGTACGTTTTACAAGTTTTGTGGCGCTTTATCAAGCAAATATTCTCAGCTGTCAATCACTTTATTGGAAAAATAGGGATACTAATCATTCGATTTTATCAAATTTTTATATCACCAATCTTACCATCCTCCTGCAGATACAACCCAACTTGTTCCAGATACGGTCTGGAAGCGCTCCAAAAATATGGCTTTATTAAAGGAAGTTGGTTAACTTTAAAAAGAATTTCAAGATGCCACCCCTGGGGAGGGCACGGTCATGATCCTGTACCTTAAATCATATGAAAACAACTAAAAAATTACTGCTTTTTGCCTTATCAGCTACCCTGTTTGGTTCCTGTTCTACTGATTTAAACGATCCGGAAGGCTATGCTAAAAAATATTGTAGTTGTTCCGTCCAATATGCCGATGCCATTTCAAAAAACAAAAACAATCAAATCAAAGCCGATCAATACAATGAAATTGTTATTGAACACATTAAATGTATGGGCAGCTTTGATCCCAGACAAGAAATGACACCTGAAGAAATTAACAGTTTTGACACGCTTTCAACCCGGGCAATTTGGAAAAGATGCCCCGATATTGCAAAAAAAATCGGACTCAATGAATACAAGTAAAGAACTTAGTTTAGATCAAAAAATTAAAAGAGCAAAATTCATCTCGGAATTCATCTGGTGGATTGTAACCTTTTTAATAGTGGCAATAATTATGCTTCCGGTGCAATCCCTAATGAATTTCAATGAATTCATTGCAGCCAATCTGGTATCCATTTTGGTATTTCTAATTTTTACAAGACATATTTTCTTTTTAAAATACAGTTTCTTGGCTCAGATGCAATGGCTCAAGTTCCTTCTCATATTTGCTTGTATTCCGCTGAATTTTAAACTCATTGAGTGGATTTTTAATTTTCAGGCTTTTCTTCAAAATCAAGGCTTGGAAAGCTTCAACATGTATTTTATAGACAAGGAAGACAGTGCTGAAAAAGAGAGATTATTACAATATTTTAAAACTGAATATCTGTTCTTTGGCGTATCCAGTGTTATCTCCGCCATCTTGTTTCCCGTAAGATTATTAATTTCTTTCTGGCGGGTTTATAACAAAACAGGAAAGGTCTAACTATTTATTTTTTTTTGGGATTATAATCGGGGGGATATAACTCAAAAGTTTTTTGTAGCTCAGAGATATGAGGATTCAATTGTGAAAAATATTGAAATTTATCTCGATCTGTTTGTGGTTTTTGTTTCGGCTTAAGCTGATCCTCCTCTGATTCAGTCACAGATATTTTAAATTGCAAACTCGGTTTATCAAAGCGTTGCCTGTATCTTTCAATCAAAACCATATCTCTTGCTATGGCATCTTGCGCTCTATTACTTTGTACAGTTACTTGTATGATCTGTATATCTGTCGGATCCAGATCTATCAAAGCTTTTTTATAAAGCACTTGCATGGAGGGTGAATCTATTGTCGAAACATAGTCTTCCCAAATATTAAAAATGTTCTCTACATTCCATTCAAGGAAGGATGCTTTGGGCCCGGGCTGCTCTTCTTTTTTAATCTCATTTTTGAGGGTCTCAAGTAGGCTTGACTTGGCAAGATTTAATTTAGGTAAGGGTTTCGCCTCGGTCTCTTGCGGAGCAGACTGCTCAGCCTTTTTTTCTAGAATAATTTCCTTATTTGTATCCTGACTTACAATCTTTGAATCAGATTCTTGGGTAATGATTTCTGTTGCTAAACTGAGGTTCTCAACTACAGACTTTTTTTTTTCTGATGCAGTATTTAACTCCGTTTGAAAATGAATTTGGGTTGCCTTGAAAACATATACCATTTTCAATAAATACACTTCTACATGTAGTCTTTTATTTCTGGCTTGTTTGTAATGAATATCTGATTCACTCGATAATTGAAGCAATGAAATCAAATGAGAGCTAGAGCAAATTGTTGCCTGCTCCATATATCTATTTTTCAAATTCCCTGCTACTTCCAACAAGGAAATGGTTTGAGTATCTTTACATATCAACAGATTACGCAAATGTTCGGCCAATCCATTCATAAAAATATCAGCCTCAAATCCTTTGTTTAAAATTTGATCAAAGGTTTTTAAAACAACAACATAATCCTCTTCAAGAAATGCATCTACCAATCCAAAATAATAATCATAATCAAGAATATTTAGATTCTCGATTACATCTTTGTATTGAATGTTTTGGTTGGAAAAACTTACAATTCTGTCAAAAATAGAGAGGGCATCTCTCAAGGCTCCATCTGCTTTTTGAGCAATAATGTGCAAAGCCTCCTCTTCCGCCTGTATGTTCTCCTTCATACAAATCGATCTAAGATGTTCTGACATATCGGAAATCTGGATACGATTGAAATCAAAAATCTGACAACGAGAAAGAATCGTAGGAATAATTTTATGCTTTTCAGTGGTAGCCAAAATAAAGATGGCATAAGCGGGTGGCTCTTCCAGAGTTTTTAAAAAAGCATTAAAAGCAGCGGAGGACAACATATGAACCTCATCGATAATATATATTTTATACTTTCCCTGTTGTGGTGCAAAACGTACCTGATCAATCAAAGACCTGATATGCTCAACGCTGTTATTGGAGGCTGCATCTAACTCATGTATATTTAAGGATGCATTTTCATTGAATGATTTACAGGAAACACATACATCGCATGGCTCAATATCGGAACTGGGCTGTTAGCAATTTAATACTTTGGCAAGAATTCTCGCACAGGTTGTTTTGCCTACTCCTCTTGGTCCCGTAAACAAAAAGGCATGTGCCAGATGATTACTGCGAATTGCATTTTGCAAAGTCTGGGTTACATGGGATTGACCCACGACTGAGTCGAAGGTAATGGGACGATATTTTCTAGCTGAAACAACAAACTGACTCATAACTTATTGGTACAAAGATAAAGATTTTACTCAAAGATTTCAATATTTCACCGCAGAGATAATAGCATAGAAATTAAACTTGCGCGACAAGCTAAAACTCGGTATATTTGTAAAAAAATAATCATGAAGATTTTCAATATTATATCTGTTTGCCTTTTGTGCTTCCATTTCTCCTGTAAGAATTCTTCTCAATTTACGAGTAAGAAGAATCAGGACATTTTATTAGACACTGCAGAAGTTGTTTACAATAATGCCCCTTTTGAAAGAGAACCGTACAACCCGAGTTATCACAGAAAAAATGATCTGATCCATACAAAATTGGAAGTATCTTTTGATTGGAAGAAAAAACATCTTTTGGGCAAGGCTACACTTACACTAAAACCTTTATTTTATGCTACTGACAGCCTCAGACTTGATGCCAAGGGGTTTGACATTCAAAAACTGACCCTAAAAAACAACGAGGCCGAGATTCCGCTTCAATATAGCTACACCGACAAGAAAAACTTATACATTAAATTGAATCGTCTTTACAGCCGTAAAGAGGAATACACTATTTATATAGAATATGTTGCCAAACCAGATGAGCTTCCTCTCGGAGGTAGTGCTGCCATTACTGCTGATAAAGGGTTATACTTTATTAATCCTTTAGGTGAAGACCCCAACAAACCCATGCAGATTTGGACACAGGGAGAGACTGAATCCAGCTCTTGCTGGTTTCCCACTATTGACAGACCCAATGAAAGAACTACTCAGGAAATTTATATTCGGGTAGAAAATCGTTTCAAGACCTTATCAAATGGTCTGCTAATTTCTTCAACCCAAAATGCAGATGGTACGAGAACAGATTATTGGAAGATGGATCAACCTCATGCACCTTACCTTTTCATGATGGCAGTAGGTGAATTTGCTGTGGTTAGAGAAGAATGGCAGGGTAAATTATTGGAATACTATGTAGAGCCTGCTTTTGAGAAAGATGCAAAAAATATTTTCCCCTTCACTGGTGAAATGTTGAGTTTTTTCTCAGAAAAATTTGGTTATAATTATCCATGGCAAAAATATGCTCAGGTCGTTGTTCGTGATTACGTCTCCGGTGCAATGGAAAATACCACTGCCGTTATTTTCGGTGATTTTGTTCAAAATGATTCCCGTTCCTTACTTGACAACAGTGATATGAATGAAGGAATCGTTGCTCACGAAATGATGCACCATTGGTTTGGTGATTTGGTAACCTGTGAAAGCTGGTCAAATTTACCATTAAATGAATCGTTTGCCAATTACAGCGAATACCTTTGGTTTGAACATAAATACAGTAAGGATCATGCTGACTATATCCGTATGAATGAAATTCAGGGATACTTAAATCAGGCAGTTTTACAAAATGATCCTCAGCCTTTGATTAGATTCAACTTTCAGGACAAAAAAGATATGTTCGATGCCCATAGTTACAACAAAGGCGGAACAATCCTCCATATGTTAAGAAACTATGTAGGAGATGATGCTTATTTTGCGTCATTGGAACTCTATCTAAAAAAGAATCAATACAAATCTGCTGAGGTACATGATTTAAGATTAGCCTTTGAGGAAACTACTGGAGAAGATTTGAATTGGTTTTTCAACCAATGGTTTTTAACCAAAGGACATCCCAAGCTTCAGATTATCAAGAAATATGATCCAAAAAACAAAAAGGTAACAATTGATCTGGATCAGTTGCAAGACTTTAACGAGAGCACTATTTTCATTTTACCCATACCTGTTGATGTATACACGGAGGAGCAGTCGAAACCAGAAAGACATCTCATTTGGATGAAAGAAAAATCTCAATCTTTTACCTTACAATGTAAAGGAACACCTGTATGGGCTGCTGTAGATGCTGACCGCTCTATTCTTTGCGAAAGAATTGAAGAACAATCCGATGATGAAAATTTGCTGCAAATGCGTTTTGGAGATTCCTTTGAAGAGAGATATGAAGCTATTCAATCATTAGCGACTATCGAAAACCCAGCAGTGAAACCGCTATTAACAAAAGCTCTTTCAGATAAATTTTGGGTGATCAGATCGGCAGCCATAGATGCAATCGCTATTGATAAATCGAAGGACACAGAAATACTCGATATAATTGTTTCCCTTGCTAAAAATGATCCCAGACCCGATGTGAGAACTGCCGCAATTGACAAGTTAAGCAATTTATCCGACAAGAGGTATCTCCAATTATTCAAAGAAATTATGGCCAAGGACCAGTCTTACAATGTCCTTAACACCACATTAATTGCTCTCAGTGTTTTAGATCAAGCATCTGCCCTGGAAATGGCAACTACGATGGAAAAGGAAAGTCAGCCTACCTTGTTGGCTGCCATTGCAGAATTATACGCGGCAACAAAAGATCAGAAATACCTAAGCTTTTTTGAATCAAACTGGAGCAAAATGTCAGATTACAGTGGCATCAGGTTTTTTCAACTTTATACTGAATTGCTTAGCTCAACTCAAAGTCAAAGTCTGATTACTGAAAAAGTAAATCAGTTAAAAAACATAGGAACCGATCAAAAAACCAATGTTTGGCACCGGTTTGGAATTGCCAATTCCTTGAAAGCTATGCGTAATGAGTTTAGAAATCAACCCTTGTATAATATCATCTCAGATGCCATGAATGAAATTATAAATAAGGAAACTAATAATATGGTTAAAAATATTTATAAAAGTTGGTAATATACTCTTGACAAAATTTCTGTATTTTTTCCTTTTTATCCTGTTCTTCATTGCCTGTAGTGTAGACGAACATAATTCAGAGCAATTAGAATCAGTACCCATAGAATTTCCTTTTCCACTTGCGACGGAATGGACTGGAATTCCTTATAAGGCAAAAAGCAGACAATTTAAAAGTCAACAAAAAATATCTTATGTAGATCAGATTATCACAAGTGAAATCAATTATTGCTACCCATTACATTGTGCAACTGAGGATATCAAAAACAAACTTTCCTTTTTTCAAACACAAGATGAAGAGGAAGGATATACTGAATATCACCAACCACAAAAAAGAACCAGTTACAACCATTACCATACAGGCTCAAAACCTATCGGTGTTCCCAAACAAAAAGATGCCAGAGAAAAAGTTAAATTTTTAAACTTATCCAATAAAAATCTTACTGCAGTTCCCTACGACTTAATGGTATATAAAAACTTATATGACCTAAAATTAAGCGATAATAAAATCGGTAGGCTGGGGTTGCCTCTTTTTTACTGTCAAAGTTTAAAAAAATTAGATTTGAGTTCAAACTTAATTGTAGAATTACCTCTTGAAATTGTATACCTGGGGCAATTGGAAGAGCTTTATTTAAGAGATAATAAATTAGAATACCTGCCTGGAAATTTCAATCAGCTTAGAAAGCTAAAAATATTAGACTTAAGTAATTATCACAGCAGACTATCTATCAGTTACAACGATTTGCAATTTGTACCGCCCACTGTTTGTCAATTGACACAACTGGAACGTTTATTTCTTGAAAAGCTTCCACTCGAATATATTCCTGTCCATTTAACACAGTTAAAAAATCTTAAACTATTAAGCTTAAGCGGTTGCCGAAAACTAAATATGTACAATACAGTTAGAATTTTATCTCAGATGGAAGATTTACAAATTTTGGACATTTCCTTTACGGGACTTTATCAATTTCCCGAAGACATAAAAAAATTTAAAAATCTAAAAGTTCTCATTTGGCAGGAGGAAAACTTTAGGAATAAATATGAAATCGAAAAGTTGAAATCCGAAAATCCTCATTTAAAAATTTATGCCGGAGATGAAACTAGACCCTTCCTGAGAGGAAATTCAATTCAAACAATATTGAATGGCTACTAGTAGGCAAAAAGTAAATTACTATCTTCAGGTACTTGATAAAAAGCTATATTTCGAAGAAATCAAGGCTGAAAAAGACAGTTCATCCTGTATTATTCTCCTCCATGAAGGCTTAGGATCAACGCAACAATGGAAAGACATTCCTGATTTATTAGCCGAGGCAACTGGACTAAGGGTGATAATTTATGACAGACAGGGATATGGAAAATCAGATCCAATGAATCTTCCCAGACCCTTCGATTATCTCGAACAAGAAGCTTTCCTTTACCTAGTTGAAATTAGAAACTTATTACAAATTAACAATCCCATTTTAATCGGACATAGTGACGGAGGGTCAATTGCCCTATTGCATGCCTCTAAATTTAATTGCCAATCTGTTATAACTGAGGCAGCTCATATATTTGTTGAGGAAATTACCTTAGATGGAATCCAGCAAATGCTTCTACATCCCGAGATTAATTTGATCAAAAACAAATTGTCTAAATACCATGGCGAAAAAACAGAAACATTGTTTGAAGCCTGGACCGAAACCTGGACCCATGATTCTTTTAGACGGTGGAACATAGAAAATATACTGTCAGGTATTATTGATCCACTCCTCGTCATACAAGGAAAAGAGGATGAATATGGCTCTGAAGATCAGGTGATTGGTATTATTAAAAACTCAGGGTCAAAAATTAAAAAGTCAGTCATGATAGAGGCCTGTGGACATATTCCACATTTTCAAGCCAAAGAAATTGTATTAAAAGAAATGATTGAGTTTATTCAAAAAAATAAAAATTAAATCATTCTACCTGAGGCATTCGTTTAGATTTTTCTATCAATGCTTGTTCAAATTTAGAAATTTTGCCATCTGATGTTGATCTACCCTGTGTTTCTGCCTCAGATAAATAAGGGCCATCTTCCTGAACATAAGGCTGTATAATCGCACCAGACGGTGTCCCCAACTGAACTTTGTCCAATTTAGGCAAATCAGATCTTTTGAGTGCATCATTTTTCTTGGGATCCAAAGTTTGCGCCTTTACTGATGTAAAAGCAAAGAGCAAAAACGAAATAAAAAATAATTTTCTCATATCTATTTTAAGTTTTCCATTGCTTTTTTCAAATTGTATATAATTTCTTGCTCTTTTCTGGTAGATTTTCCATCGTAATCCATTTGCTGGTAACAAGATTTTTCAACTTTTTCTAATTGTGCCCTCATTTCAGTCAGGGCATCAATTTCAACTGGGGTATCAACCCATTGTTGTTGTGGAGCAGCAGGTGAAGTGCTTAAAATCTGTCCTTGAACTGTTTGTGTTGTCTTACTGCCATTCACTTGTGAAAACAATGGCACAGAAAGGCAAGTACATAACAAAATAAGTGCTTTATTCATCTTAAACTTTTGTATTGGATTATTATTAATCTCAATTTACTAACTTTACAAAATAAATTCTCACTCTCTTTTTCCTTTTTATGTTTTTTAAGCCAATTTTAACTCTTGCATTTCTCATCTTAACTTGTAATGGTTTTCTCAACACACAAATCATTTCAAATTATTCGATTCCCCCTTACATAAATACGGAAGTAAATTTCATTCATTATGCAGACCATCTTTCTCCCTTTTGGGAAAAGCTATACAAATTAAAAAAAGAGAAGAAAGGCAAGTTGAATATTGTTCATATTGGAGATTCTCACCTTCAGGCCGGCTATTCAAGTAATGAGTTCAGAGCTTTGATGCAAAAAGAGTTTGGTCATGCAGGCAGAGGACTAATTTTTCCCTATCAGGTGGCGAAGACAAATAGTCCTTATGATTTTAGTTCAAAATCCAACTTAGAATGGCAATGTAGTAGAAATGTTCAACTACAACATAATTTTCCTGTGGGTATCTGCGGCTATTCCATTAAATCACCCTCTTCTCTTTTTTCACTTGATGTAGAACTGAGAAACAGAGCAGATTATTTCAACAAGGTAACCATTTTCAGTAATCACGAATCCTCTGAAATGACATTCAAACTAATTGGATCCAATGCTTATGGAACCCTGGATGCCAGCCCTCATGTTCATTCGGGATGTTTCGTTCTTCCTGAATTATGTTCGGGAATTAAAATTCAAGGCAGGGAGCAAAGCGAAGATCAGTTTATTTTACAAGGTATTGTATTGGAAAACAATGAATCCAACGGCATTCTCTATCATGGAATTGGGGTAAATGGCGCTACTTATTATTCTTACAACCGCTCTGCTGATTTTGCAAAACAACTAGCCATGCTAAATCCTGATCTGATCATTGTTTCTTTAGGATCAAATGAAGCTTACGATCCGGGCATGTCGACTGCTTCCATTTACAAACACATGCAAAATTTTATTGAACAGGTGAAAACGAACTGTGGCAATACAGAAATTATTGTAGCCACCCCACCCGATCTTCTTTATAAAAGCAGATACAAAACCAAAAACTGTTATTTGGTTGGTGAACTAATGCATGACTTAGCTAAAAATTCTGATCATATTTCTGTTTGGGATTTCTATCAAGTTATGGGCGGATTTGGATCCATTACCCGATGGACTGAAGACCAACTCGCTGGCAGAGATAAAATACATTTTACTGTAAAAGGATACCAGCTAATGGGCCAACTACTCTACCAGGCGCTCATGAAATCCTATCTTGAATTTGAAAAAAAACAAGAATACAAACAATAATTTCATCCTGTATGAGTTTTTAAATAAAACGAATACATATGAAACTTATCCCAATCTTTTTATTACAACTGTTTTTTGTCTCCTCTATATTTGCGCAGGATACTCAGGTCTTCTCAACTTGTATTCGTCCAATTACTGCTGACAGTATAAAAAAATTACAAGAGAAAACAGAAAGGCAACTGCAAGAAAAATCCTTTGTAGAGCAGACAGACTACAGTATTTATAAATCAAATGAAAACAATAGAATCCCCTTGGGCTACCACCATGTTGAGGAAAGAGATGTTTTATGGGAAAAAAGAATTGAACAGATAATTCCAATAAAAGAAAAGGCCAACCATCATTTTGCTGATGTAAACAAACCACTTATTCTGATACTTTTGGATGGACTTAGAAAAAATAAAATTCAGGCTTACCATACCCACATGAAGGGATTTGTACCCATTGAAAACAAGGGAGTCCTTCAAAACCTAAGATATACCTATGTTTCTGAAGTCTATAACCCAGATACAGAACTTATGGAACCCAAGGTAATGTGTAAGGAATTTAATCCAGAACAACTGGTTGCTTTTAAAATAGAAGAAGTTATTTACTTTGACAGCCGTATCAGCAGAATGCAGAACAGAATTATTTCCATCACACCCATGATAGAGCAATATAGCTTACAAGGAGATTTTATTGGCACAATTCCACTGGTTAAATTATCCCTTGAAGAACTCAGACCCTTACTTTCTGCACAATCTGCCTACCTGGGATTCAACGAAACGAAACAATTCAGTTGTGATGATGTTTTTCACAGCAGATATTTTCAATCTTATATTGTAAAAGAGGGAAATTTATACGACAGAAGAATTCAAGATTATGCCCAAGGTCAGAATGCACTGTACGAAGCAGATAAAATCAGAGAGGATATTCGAAACAAGGAATTGGATTTTTTCTCTGAAAACTAATGCTTTTTAAAATCTTGAATGAAATCTGTACCTTTAGCATGAAGAAATAAAACCATGTGCAGAATTACAGGAATTTGGGACCAAAGAAATCATAGGAATTACAATTTATCATTGGTGGGAGATCAAATGAGAGATGCACTGATTCACGGTGGTCCTGATGGTTTTCACTCTTATTTCCTGGAAAACAAATCCATTTATTTCGGACATAGAAGATTGTCAATTATAGATTTAAGTTCGAATGGCACACAGCCCATGACTTACAAGCATCTTACGATCTGCTTTAATGGTGAAATTTATAATTACAAGGAGATAAAATCAGAACTTATATCTCTCGGTCATCTTTTCCAAACACAATCAGACACTGAAGTAATCCTTCATGCTTACGAACAGTGGGGCTCGGAATCCGTACATCGTTTCAGAGGAATGTTTGCCATTGTACTATGGGATAACGATAGGGAGGAAATGATTATCATACGGGATAGAATGGGTGTCAAACCTCTTTTTTTGTACCAAAAAGAGGGTTTATTTTTATTCGCATCAGAATTAAAAGCATTCCATAAGCATCCAGATTTTGATAAATCTATCAACCACGATGTTCTGTATCCCTATTTACAAAAAGGATTTATCCCTGTCCCTCATTCCATTTTTCAGTATGTACAAAAAATTGAACCAGGTACTGTTTTAACGATAAATAAGAAGGGTTTTATCTCAAAGAAAAAATACTGGGACCCGAGAACAATTATTCAAGAGCCAGCTCTTGACTTCTCAAACACTGAAGATTGTATAAAAAAACTCGACGAAATTTTACAGGAAGCTTTCCAACTAAGAATGGTTTCAGATGTTGAAGTTGGCATATTTTTGAGTGGTGGAATTGATTCAAGCTTAGTAACTGCTATCATTCAAAGTCAAAACAGTTTACCCATTCATACTTTTACCATTGGATTTGATGATCCCATTTACAATGAAGCAAACCATGCAGCATCCATCTCATCATACTTGGGTACTAAACATGAAGAATTGATTTGCAATTCTAAAGATTTTGAAGAACTGATTACTCGCATTCCTGAAATTTTGGATGAACCTATGGGTGACTCCTCCATTATTCCAACTTTTTTACTCTCTTCATTTGCTTCAAAAAAAGTTAAGGTGAGTTTATCAGCAGATGGCGGAGATGAGTTGTTTGGAGGGTATACCAAATATCAGGCTACAACTGATTTTTATCCTAAATTAAAACATATACCTTCTTTTGTAAAAGGTTTGGCGGCTAAAATGGGTCATCAAATTTCAACTGATTGGCTTGACAAAAATGCGAAGTATATTCCACTTTTAAAAAATTACAGAAACTACAGTCATAAACTACCCAAATTGTTAAGAGCCTTGGAGGCTAAAAATGAACATGATTTTTTTGAAAGAAGTTCCATTTACATAGACAGCAAATTGCTTCATCCATTGCTCTCAAAAGCAAAAATACAGCCATCACAAGTGCCCACAGACTTTGACATGCAAAGAAAACTTTCTTATTGGGGAATGATTGATATGGAACACTATCTTGAAGCGGATATACTAAACAAAGTAGATCGGGCTACCATGCACAATGCTCTCGAAGGAAGAGAACCTTTCTTAGATCATAAAATTACAGAATTTGCCCTTCGATTGCCCGACAGATTCAAAAAGAATGAGGGAAATTCTAAATGGATTCTCAAACAAATTCTCAACAAATACGTACCAAAAGAACTCACAGATCGACCCAAACAAGGGTTTTCAATACCGCTTGAAACCTGGCTTAGGACACATTTAGTTGAAGACCTCAGACAAATGTCTGTCGATGAGGGATTTTCCCAAGCCTTTCAATTGAATTCCAAAGTATTACAAATACAAATTCATTCTTTTTTACAGAAGAAAAATAAAATATCACCAAGCTACTTTTGGTTTTTATGGGTCCTATTCAGCTGGTATAAAAGATGGCTTTCCTAATAAATTATTAATATATTTTATCTATATTTGCTCTGAACCTAACTTAATTCTAATTAAATCCCAAAATTTTATGAGAAAATCATTACTCTTAACAATGGCTGGTATTTTTATACAAGTCTTGTCATTTGCCCAATGCACTCCTGTAAATTGCATTGCCTCTTTACCAGCTTATGGTGGCTTATGTGATACTGTTTTTATCGATGGTAGAATTGGTACACCTTACAGTGATTTTGAATCATTTGTCATTACAAATGCATGTTTTGATGCAGGTATCATCTCTCCAGCCAATGCCGGAACCAACATCAGAATCGTACGTATCGACAACTTTACCTTTTCAAAAATACCCACAGGTATGACTCCTGGAACCAATGCAACTGTGTACACTGCACCGACAAATAGTACAACGCAGACTACAGGTTGCATCTCACTAACAGGTACTCCAACTGTAGGGGGTGTTTTTTACTGCAGAGCTGATTTTTTAGTTGATATCAATGCTTATCCTTTTGGATGTAGTGCTTTTGCAGTTCCCCAAAATGACAATGCTACCGGTTACGGAATTCGTTTAAGAATTTTACCAAACCCTGCATTCACAATGGCCAATACAAGTTTTTGCACTTCTGACACCAATGCTACAGCAATGACTGTTACTGGAACAGCAGGTGGAACATTTACTGGTCCTGGTGTTGTTGGTAATAATTTTTATCCTCAGTTGGCTGGAGCTGGAACACACACGCTCACTTATGTTGTTAGCGTTCAGGATACAGCAGCTGCTGCACCTGCTGTTGACAGCATGAGTATGACTGTAACAGTTAATGCAGCCTCAACATGGTTTATAGATATGGACAATGATGGTTATGGAGATTCCACAATGTTCCAACTCGCTTGCGTACAACCGACAGGTTTTGTTAGCAACGCAACAGACTGTGATGATTCAAATAATCAAATCTATCCAGGTGCAACTGAAATACCAAACAACGGAATTGATGAAGATTGCAACGGTTCAGACCTTACCACTACCGGTTTAATTACTGAAATTGAAAATATCAATATGTATCCTAATCCAGGTGATGACAGAGTATTCATTCAATCTAACCAGTTAAGAAACTTAAATGCAGAAATTACAATTTACAGCATGAACGGTACAATGATGAGTTCAAATCAGGTTACAGATCTCAATGGAACTATTGAAATCAATACCAATGATCTCTCATCCGGAATGTATATCATCAGAATCAACACGGAAAAGAGCCAGGCTCAGTTGAAATGGATTAAGAAATAATATATTCATTCTGAAATATTTAAAAAAGCTCAACTTAAGGTTGGGCTTTTTTGTTTTCATACAAACATATTAAATTTTGGAATATTCTATTTTAATTCAATTC
>Ga0169931_10001291_pt1 | contig 41420 bp, 38 predicted proteins | sample Kivu_15m_20L_FD_129675 | JGI IMG/M metagenome (GOLD analysis project Ga0169931, IMG submission 129675) | Freshwater microbial communities from Lake Kivu, Western Province, Rwanda to study Microbial Dark Matter (Phase II) - Kivu_15m_20L... | ecosystem: Environmental > Aquatic > Freshwater > Lake... | reverse complement strand
TCAGGCTTTTTAAAGCTGTGGATGATGGCCATGATTGGCAATATCAGTTGTGCCAGCCACAGCAGGCCCAGCAGGGGCCAGCCGATCAGCACAAAGGTCAACAGGCCAAAGATGATGCTGTACAACCACACGTTGAAGTGAAAGTTGATCGATTCCTTGGCGCTTTCTTTCACCACCGTATCGGTGGAAAGAATGTAAATAATGATAGGAACGCCAATGGACAACACAAAGGTGCTGAAGAAAATAGCGCCATGGCTAACGGCGGAGAGAATTTTGCGGTTGCCGCTTTGTTCGGTGGATTGCATCGGAATCTCCTTCTTAGGGTGAATCGGGGGGTGAATGAGGGGGTGAATGGGGCGAAAACTTTGAATTTGCGAAGGGGAGAGGCTTAGGGACAGTTCTGGCAACAAAAATACTGAAGAATTTTGCTTCCTCCCAAGGGCGCAGGCCCTGCGCCCCTACCGGGGGGTATCTTCTTTACCCAGAACTCTCTAGTCGGCTTGCTCGCGGAGCTCGGCGGTTTTGACCTGCACGGTCATGGGGCGATCGCCCCGCTGAATCTTGAGCTGGAGAGCATCCCCAATTTTGGTGTTTTCAACCTGAATTTGCAAGGCATCGGCACTGCGAACGGGGACGCCTTCTACCTGCAAAATCACATCGCCTCGGCGTAGCCCCGCTTCGGCGGCGGGGGTGCCCTCCAGTACCCGGACGACGAGCACGCCATCCACCTCGGGTAGGTAGAGGCCAGAGTTGATGTCTGCGTTGTTGCGCTTGGCCTGCTCAGGGGTGAGGTTGGCGATTTGCACCCCAATGTAGGGATGGGCGACGGTTTCGCCCCGGGCCAGCCGGTCTTTAATGTCTTTGGCCTTGTTGATGGGAATGGCAAAGCCAATGCCCATGGCATCGGCCCGAATGGCCGTGTTGATGCCGATCACTTCGCCCCGCTGGTTCACCAACGGCCCGCCGGAGTTGCCGGGGTTAATGGCGGCATCGGTCTGAATGAACTCCAGTCGCTTGCCCGGAATGCCCACAGAGCTACTGGTGCGCTTGAGGGTGCTGATAATGCCCAGGGTGACGGTGTTGTCGAGGCCGAGGGGGTTGCCCACGGCGATCGCCCAGTCGCCCACTTCTACCTGGTCAGAGTCACCCAGGGCGACCACGGGCAGCACATCGTCTTCGCCATCGTCAATTTTAACCACGGCTAGGTCGGTGACCTCATCGACCCCTTCTACAATGGCGTCAAAGCTGCGACCATCTTTGAGGGTAATTACCACCCGATCGGCCCCGTTGACCACGTGGGCGTTGGTGAGAATGTTGCCGGTGTTGTCGATAATGAACCCCGACCCCTGGCCCCGCAGCATTTCTTCCTGGGGCTGGCGAGGCAGACCACCAAAGAAATCGCGCAACAACGGGTCGTCGTAGAACGGATCCCGCGATTGGCGCGTGATCGTTTTCTCGGTGTCAATGCGCACCACGGCTGGGCCGACCTGGCGCACGGCGGCAGCGACAAAGCTTTCGTTGCCGATCGCTTCGGCCACGGAAGATTGGGCGTAGGCGGGGGATGCGATCGCCGTGGCAAACACCATGACAGCGGTAAACACCGCCACCAACCAACGTTTCAGGGGGATCCAGAGTCCTTGTTTCAAGGGAGCAGGCCTTTTACGCGCAACAGTCAGAGGACAGGAAAATCCAGATTCGGGAATCAGGGGTTTGGAGAAACCCTGACTCTCATCGGGGATTAGGATATAACTCTCATACAGAAAATTCTTCCATAAGACTCGAAACTCAGGGGGATGGGGATACCGAACCCATCCTTAATCGGTCAGGCCTCCGCCTGAACCGTTCCAGCTGTCCCGTCGACCAAGGGGCCTACCGTTACGGATAGGAGTGGAGTTGGGGACTCCCAGGAGATGCCGGGTATTTGGCATAATTTGCTACAGTTCTGTCACCGCAAATCTGTCACCGCAAACGGGCAGGCCCTATGACCGCCAACTACATCATGGCCCTGGATCTAGGCACCACTGGTAACCGGGCGATTATTTTGACCGACAGGGGGCGATCGCAGGGCAGGACTACCGCGAGCTCACCCAGTACTATCCCCAGCCCGGCTGGGTCGAGCACGATGCCCGCGAAATTTGGGCCGCCATCCCCTGGGCGATGGAGTCGGCCCTAGCTAAGGCGGGGCTAAAATCGACCGATATTGCCGCTCTGGGCCTGACGGTGCAGGAGCCGGGGGGCGGCCAGGGCCAGGCTCAGGTCAGGCGATCGCCATCCCCATCAGATTGCCGCTAATCTAAGGAATATCCCCTACCCTGACGCCGCCCATGCCCGATTCCGCCCCCAATGTCTCCGTTACCCCCACGGCCTCGCCGGTCGCGGCAACCCACGCCCCCTCGGACGAGGCGATGTGGGACATCGTTGAGCATCACCTGGTGCGCTACGGGGGTAGCTTTGCCCCCATGCTGATTGAGCGGGCGCGGGGCAGCTACCTGTACGATCGCCAGGGCAACAAAATCCTCGACTTTACCTCCGGGCAGATGTGCGCCACCCTGGGCCACAATCATCCCGCCGTGGTAGAAGCGATCCACAAAGCCTGCGAGGAGGTGCTCCACCTGTTCAGCGGCATGTTATCGCCTGCGGTGGTGGACCTAGCCGACGCGCTTTGCCACCTGCTGCCGTCAACCCTGCAAAAGGCCCTGTTTCTCAATACCGGCAGTGAGGCCAACGAAGCCGCGCTGCGCATGGCCAAGCTCCATACCGGCGGCTTTGAGGTGGTGGGGCTGAGTGCCTCCTGGCATGGCATGACCGCCGGGGCCAGCGCCAGCACCTTTGTGTCTGGCCGCAAGGGCTATGGCCCCACCATTCCTGGCAACCTGGTGCTGCCCAGTCCCAATTGCTACCGCTGCCCGATTCGCCACTGCCAAGACCAGTGCGACATGACCTGCCTGGAGGTGGGCTTTAACCTGGTGGATAGCCAGTCGGTGGGAGCCTATGCCGCTGTGATTGCCGAGCCAGTGCTGAGTGCTGGCGGAGTGGTAGAGCCCCCGGAGGGCTACTTTCAGCGATTACAGCGCTACTGCCAGGAGCGGGGCATGGTGCTGATTCTGGATGAGGCCCAAACCGCCTTTGGTCGTCTGGGCAGCTTCTTCGCCTTTGAACAACTGGGCATGGTGCCCGATATTCTCACCCTCTCTAAAACCCTGGGGGGTGGCTTGCCCCTGGCGGCCACCGTCACCAGTGAGGCGATCGAAGCCGATTGCTACGAGAAGGGTTTTATTTACTACACCTCCCATGTGTCGGATCCGATGCCAGCGGCGGTGGGTCTGGCGGTGTTGCGGGTGTTGACCAGCCAAAACCTGACGGAGCGGGCGGCAACGATGGGAGCCTACTTAAAGGCTGGCTTGCTCAAATTGAAGGATCGCTACGAGGCGATCGGCGATGTGCGCGGTCGCGGGTTGCTGCTGGGGGTGGAGTTGGTGAAAGATCGAACCAGCCGTGAACCCGATCCAGAAACGGGGGCCGCCATTACCCGTCGTTGTCTGGAATTGGGACTGAGTATGAACATTACGGCCCTACCCGGCATGGGCAGCGTGTGGCGGATCGCTCCGCCGTTGACCGTGACCCAGGCAGAGCTAGACGAGGGGCTAGCCATTTTGGAGCAGGCGATCCGCGATTGTCTGTAAGGTAAATGAAGGTAAATGGCTATTAGTCCGGTTAGCTTACACTGGTGAATAGTTTTTCTGGCATTGGCGCTATGCCCAAGACTCCGCTGCAAACACCGCTGCATCAGCTCTACGATGAGGATTTTGTCCGCTGGGTTGAGGCTACTATTGCCTGTCTAAAAGAGCGAGACACCGAACAACTCGATTGGGACGGGCTGATTGAGGAGATTGAAGATTTGGGTAAATCGGCCAAGCGAGAGCTAGAGAGTCGCCTCAGTGTTTTACTAGCGCATTTGCTCAAGCGCTGCTACATCAACTCGCCCAACGACTATCGTGGCTGGCAGCTCACCATTTTGGAGCAACGCAACGCCCTCAAGCGTTTGCTCAAGCAATCTCCCAGCCTCAAGGGCTACTTTCAGGATGTACTCGATGACGTTTATCAGGACGCTTTAGCAGAAGCCTCAGCCGCTTACCCCGCCAGCGAATTTCCCCAGGCTGCTCCTTTTGGCAAAGAGCTACAAGCCCTTCTCACCGAGGAATTCTGGCGTTAAAACGCTCTCCTTTACCCATTCATACTATCCGCCTACAGTCTCCCCAATGAAGATCCTGCTCGTTGATGACGAAGTAGAACTCGCTGAGCCACTGAGTCGTCTGCTCAGTCGGGAAGGTTACGACGTGGATGTGGCCACCAATGGGGACTTGGGCTGTAGCCTGGCCAGTCAGGGCGGCTACGATCTGCTGATTCTCGACTGGATGCTGCCGGGGCTGAGCGGGCTAGAGATCTGTCGCCAGGTGCGATCGCGCCCAGACAGCACCCCCGTCCTCTTTTTGACCGCCAAAGACACCCTCAACGATCGCGTCGATGGCCTCGATGCTGGGGCCGACGATTACCTGGTTAAGCCCTTCGAGCTGCGCGAACTGCTGGCGCGGGTGCGGGCCCTGCTGCGGCGATCGCCCAATCTTGAGGCCTCCCCGCCACCGCGCCTCACCTACGGCGATCTCAGCCTCGATGAAGCCAACCAACTGGCCCACCGCCAGGGCCAGCCCGTGGAGCTATCGGAAAAAGAAACCCGCCTCCTAGCCTACCTGCTGCGCCAGGCCAACCAGGTGCTCACCCACGAGCAGATCTACCAGGGCGTCTGGGACGACCAAGAGGCCCCCAGCAGCAACGTGGTCGCCGCCCAAATGCGCCTGCTCCGCCGCAAAATTGAGCCCAAGGGCACTCTGCCGATCATTCATACGGTCTACGGGAGAGGGTATCGGTTGGGGGGCTAGGGGGATGGATTTTGGATTTTGGATTTTTGGGGCGAAACCCCTTTGCCCGCAGCAGAGGCCACCGGGTTTAGAGCACCGGTACAGTAGGGCTAAAAACCCGGTTTCTGCGTCGCTGCGCTAACGATATGACTTGCATTCTGGCCAAGAAACCGGGTTTCTGTACCGACGTTCTAGAAGCTTGAGCCGGGCTGGCGCAAAAACTCTGCCTCGGCTGGGGTGGTCTCTCGCCCCAGCACTTGATTGCGGTGGGGAAAGCGGCCAAACCGCTGAATCACCTCCCGGTGACGCAGGGCGTAGTCGAGGGTCGAGGCAAACTCTGGGTGGGTGGCCTGGAGCGATCGCATCAACTCCACACAGCGATCTTGATCGGCCAGGGCCTCGCTGTGCTCCAGGGGCAGGTAAAAAAACAGGCGTTCTACGGGTAGCACCTGCTGGTCGTAGCCCTGGGCCAGGGCATGGTAGGCGGTGTCTCGGGCGGCGCGATCGCTGACAAAGCTGCGCGGGTCACCGCGAAACAGATTGCGCGGCACCTGATCCAGGAGCAGTACCAGGGCCAGGCAGGGGCGGGGCTGGTGCCGCCAGTCCGCCAGATCACCCCCAACGGCCCGTTCGTAGTCGGCCAAAAACAATCGACGCAGGGTGTCATCGAAGGCCAAGTTTTTCGTAAAGCATAGGGCCCGCTGTTGACCATACTCCCCACCCGGATCCTCTGGGTCGTCAAACCAAAACCGTAGAATAGTCTCCGCCCTGTCCATGGACAATGCCCTAGCCCCCAACTGCGCCCGACATCAGCTTACCCGTAGCGGGGCAGACACAGGGGTCTGCCCCTACCCACCCATCCATCTAACTCAATACCAGTGGATCCAACGCATAGTCTTCCCAGTCCTCGTGCGAGCGATCGGAGAGGTAAGGTGTCACGACAAACTGGGGCACCTCATCTCCAGTGACATCAATCCGCACAAAGGAGTAGGGGCGCTGGCGCTCGACCTTGTGGCCCGTGAGACCCACATACAGCTGCGATTTGGCCACCAGCTTAAACTCCGTCTGCCCGTCGAGATCGGCCCCTAGGGATTCGTAGAGCATGGTGCCCTCGGGTCGCTGTCGCCGCAGGCTGAGGCCACTGCCGCCACAGACCACACAGTTCATGTGGCTGTCGGCGTGGCCAGTGTCTTCGGTTTTAAGGTATTCAAAACAGTGGGCGTGACCGTTGAGGACCAGGTTGACCGGCGGGCGATGGGGGCCAATGTCAGGTATCGCCGCCGCCACCTGGTCGAGCACCCAGCGCAGGTTCTGGCGAATGGCCAGGGTTTGCCCTTGATCCCACTTGGTCGCCTCGGTCACGTAGGGAGGGTGGTGAAAAAATAAGATCCGCCCCCGTACCGCTTTGTCCTGCCAGGAGGCAATCAGCCTATCCCGCAGCCACAGCAGTTGCTCGGTATCTACCAAGGCCGTGGGCTTGGGTTGGGACTGTTTTTCAATGTCCAGCAGCATTTCCTCCAGTTGTTCCACCTTGGCCTGGAGGTCATCTAGGCGCTCCTGGGCGTGGGGGGCATGGCGTTGCAGGCGGAGGGCTTCGGTCTGCACCTGCTGCAGGTGGCGCTGAACCGCCGCCCGCTGGGTGGCGAGGCGCTGGCGATGGTCACCCTTCGTAGACCGCTGGGGGGACGGCGCTGGGTCATTAAAGGTGCTGGAGTCGAGGGCAAAAAAGTCGATGCCGCCGTAGCGAAAGGTGTAGTAGCGGTTGGGCAGCCGAGTAAACTGTCCTGGCCGATAGCGCAGCCCCCGACTGTTCTCATCCCACAGACCATAGTGACGATCGAGGTGGGCCGCCAGCTGATCGTCGGGTAGGGCCTTCAGGTAATCCAAAAAAGCACGGGCATAGGTATCTCCCACCCCAGAGCCACGCCAGCCCACATTGGGGTTGAGGTTGATCCCCAACAGCTTACGAATGGGCTGGGTGAGCTGCACCAGAATGCTGTACAGCCTAGGTAGGTTGTAGTAATCGTGGTTGCCTGGCACCGCCAGAAACGGGAAGCGAAACAGCATCTCGTCGAAGGCCACTCGCTCGGGGCGATTGCCCCCCACCAGCCATTCTCGATAGGGCTTAATAAAATTTTCTGGATACTGCTCGCTAGAGCCCACCTGGTACACCACATCCCCGGTGTGGAGCAAAAATCGGCAGTCCTGGAGGTGGGGCAGCATTTGCTCGGCAATGCGCCGCTGGGGGTGGTGGTCGGGGTGCGGCCCCGACCCGCTATCGCCAATGACCAAAAACGAAAACGCGGGGTCGTCGCTGCGGCCATCCTCTAAGATCAGTCGGGTCTGGTCGATGTGACGCGCCAGGAAAGCCGGGTGCTGCCAGCAGACACGCTCTTTCATTTTGGCAACTTTGGTCAAAATGGGCGGGTCAAGAATGGAAGCCATGGCGTTGTAGGTAGGTTCACGCGGCGGTAAATAGCTGGGCCAAAACAACAGAGACCCCATTTTAGGGTAGTCTGAACTTCCCCAAAATTGCCGAGTCGCTAGAAGGCGGCCAGTCGCGATCGCTCTGCCCTCTAGCCCAGGTAAGCTAAGCTAAATGCGGTAGAACATATAGAGCCGCTTTGAGGGGATGTACTCCCTCTGGCCCAACGGTGAATTACCTATGGCCCTTGATTCCATCCATACCGTCATTCATCATCTTGAGCAGCAGCCCCGCTGGCGCGGCCGAGGGCAGTTTCGTCAGGTGCTCAACCAGTGGACGGCGGTGGTCGGGGAAGGGGTAGCCCGCCAGGCCGCCCCGGTACGCCTGGATCAAGACGTGCTCCATGTCGCGGTAGTTAACCCGATGTGGGCCCAAACCCTCACCCTGGAGAGATTACGCATTCTGGCTAAGCTGAACGATCGCCTCCACCTCGACCTGCGCGACATTCGCTTTTCTAGCGGCGACTGGTACCGACACAACAAGGCTGCCCAGACTGGACAGTCTGGCCCAGCACCGGCCACCCGACCACCCGACCTGCCGGAATGGCTGCGGCAGCACCCCTGTTTTGAACCTCGGACGATACCTAGGGGGCAGCAACGACCCTCCACGGCCGAGGAGAGCTTTGAGCGCTGGGCGGGTACGACCCAGCAACTGGCGGCCCAGCAGCCCCTCTGCCCCCGGTGCCGCTGCCATTGTCCCGTCGGTGAACTCAAGCGCTGGGGGCGATGCTGTATTTGTGCGGTTCAAGGGCTTAAGGGCCCGGTGGGGCGGCATTCTGTATGACAGGGTGGACCCCAAACACCTGGGCAAAGCTGGCCACGACCGAGGGGCGTACTGCCTCCACCGTCACCCCTGGGCAAAACTGGGCTAGGCTGCCCACGGCCTTCTCCGCGATGCCACAGGGCACAATGGCCTCAAATCCACCCAAATCTGGGCACACATTCAACGCAAAGCCGTGCATGGTTACCCAGCGGCTGACCTTAATGCCGATCGCCGCCAGCTTATGGTTCCCTACCCACACGCCGGTTAGACCCGGCTGTTGCTCACCCTTGACCCCAAACCGAGCCAGGGTTTGAATCACAACTTCTTCGAGCTGGCGGAGATACCAGTGCAGGTCGCTCTGGTGTCGCTTCAGGTCGAGAATGGGGTAGCCCACCAGTTGGCCGGGGCAGTGGTGGGTGACCTCACCGCCACGCTCCGTGCGAAACAGGGGATAGGGCAGCGCCTCTGGGGGTAGTTTCAGGTGATCTAGGGTGGAGCCTTGGCCCAGGGTATAGACACCGGGGTGCTCGACCAGCAGCAGGCGATCGGGCTGCGCCTGTTCGCGGTGGCCCTGCACCAGAGATTGTTGCAGGGCCCAAACATCGGCAAAGGGGGCTAGTCCCAGGTCATACACATCGCAGTGAGGCCGTGATCCCCAGTGGTTTTGCCCCATAGTTGTCAACCGTGCAATAGCGCAAGTTACTTTAAAAAAGAAGCTCTCTGCAATCAAGAATTGTCAACCCATGCAAAGGATTCTAACGGACAAGGTCGCCCAGAATACAAGGTGTTAGGGTAAAACCATCAGCCGATGTATCGAAGGAGTCCGCTTTATGAAGCTGGTAATCCATGGCAGAAACATTGAGATCACAGACGCAATTCGGGAGCATGTAGAGCAAAAAATCCTCAAGGCGGTGAGTCACTTCAAACACCTAACCAACGAGGTAGACGTTCATTTATCCGTAGCCCGCAACCACAGAATAGGGGATAGCCAGTCCGCTGAGGTCACCCTCTTTGTCGATGGAGCCGTTGTTAGGGCCGAAGAAAGCAGCGAAAACCTCTACGCCAGCATCGATTTAGTCGCGGATAAAATTAGCCGCCAGCTACGCAAGTTTAAAGAAAAGCGTAACACCCGCATGCAGGGCACCCTGGGCAAAACCACCGAAGCCTATCTCAACGAGGCTCCGGTGACCGATGTCACCCACGTGCTGAGCACTAGCGAGCCCCAGCTTCCCGAAGAGGTCATCCGCAGCAAGTACTTCGCCATGGCCCCCATGACTGTGACAGAGGCCGTGGAGCAACTGGTGCTGATCGACCACGATTTCTATATGTTTCTCAATGCAGAAACCCAAGAAATCAACGTGGTTTACGAGCGTAACCACGGTGGCTATGGGCTCATTCAGCCCCGCAAGCCCAGCCTCAACGGCCACGGCAATGGTCACAACAGCACCAAGGCTAAGCAGCCCACTGGAGCCACGACCCACAGCTAGTCCTTAGGTGCATTAGACACGCCCCAAAGGCTCGGGATTGATTTCAATTCCGAGCCTTTGGCGATCGCACCCCCCAGAATTCTCTAGCCCGTATCTAGGCAGGTAGGGTGGGCACTGCCCACCAGCGTTAGCTTGGTGCCATTCACCCAGAGTTCTTTGGCCAGTATTCAGTCACTTCGCCCATCCCACAAAACCCTGGGGTCTGCCTAGACCAGCCAGCTCGCTAGGCAGGGAAACGAGCCAACAGCGGTTCCACTCCACCCTTGGCATCCAAGGCTAAGAGGTCGTCGCAGCCACCGACATGATAGTCATTGATGAAAATCTGCGGCAGCGATCGCCGTCCATCGGCCCGTTTAGACATCTCGCTGCGGGCGGCTTCATCGCCATCGATGCAGTATTCGGTGTAGGCAATGTCTTTTTGGTCAAGCAGGCTCTTGGCGCGAATGCAGAAGGGGCAGCGGCTCCAGGTATAAATTTCGACGGTAGGGGTCATGGCACGCCTCCAGGATCAGGGTTAAGGTTCCCTGCATTCTAGCTTTTCACCAGGGGAGGGGGAAGGCGTGGGTCGACCAAGACCTTGGGCTCAGCCGAGACTGGGGGGGTGACCCACGCTACTCGGTTCCTTTTAAGGCGTGGGCGATCGCATCGACCACCCGCGACACCTCCACAATCGCTAACCCCTCTACCTTCACCGACTGCCCCTTGGGCACGATCGCCCGCTTAAAGCCCAGCTTGGCCGCCTCCTTCATCCGCAGTTCCAGTTGGGAGACAGGGCGTACCTGGCCACCCAGGCCGACTTCACCAATCAGCACCAGTTGTGGATCTACGAGGCGATCGCGAAAGCTGGCCACCACCGCAATGGCTATTCCCAGGTCAGCGGCGGGTTCCCCCACCGTCAGCCCCCCGGAGGACGCCACGTAGGCATCCAGCTTCGAGAGCGGAATCCCCACCCGCTTCTCTAGAACCGCCAAGATTTGCAGCAGCCGGTTGAACTCAATGCCCGTGGTTGAGCGGCGGGGCGAACTATAGCTGGTGGGACTAACCAGCGCTTGCAGTTCGACCACCAGGGGGCGGGTGCCCTCGCAGGCCACGATGGTGGCAACCCCCGGCACCTGCTCATCGCGGTTGCCCAAAAATAACGCCGAGGGATTGCTGATCTCCGCCAGGCCGTGATCGACCATTTCAAATACCCCCAGTTCATGGGTAGCGCCAAACCGGTTCTTAACCGATCGCAGCAGGCGGTGGCTGGCAAAGCGATCGCCCTCAAAATAGAGCACCGTATCGACCAGATGCTCCAAAACCTTCGGCCCTGCGATCGCCCCCTCCTTGGTCACATGGCCCACAATAAACAGCGAGATATTCGATCGCTTAGCCAACTGCATCAGCGCCGACGTACATTCCCGCACCTGAGAAACGGATCCGGGAGCCGAGGTCAGCGCCGCATAGTACAACGCCTGAATACTGTCGATAATCGCCACCGTCGGCTTCAGCGATTCCAGTTCCATCAAAATCGTTTCCAGGTCAATCTCCGGCAGCAAAAACAGCTGGTCATCCACCGTCTCCACCCCAGAAGTTTCATAGTCTTCTGGATCCTCCTCCTCCCCTTTTTTTGCCCTTTGCCCTTTGCCCTTTGCCTTTACTCCCCCACCCTCCACTCCCCCACTCCCCACCTCCCCCACCGGCCTCAGCCGCTGCCATCGCAGCTTCACCTGCTGCCCCGATTCCTCGGCACATACGTACAGCACCCGCTGCCTTGCCGCCAGTTGGTTTGCGACCTGCAGCAGCAGCGTCGACTTGCCAATGCCCGGGTCGCCCCCCAGCAGCACTAGGGAACCCGGCACAATGCCGCCGCCCAGCACCCGGTCTAGCTCCCCATAGCCCGAGGGTAACCGCGCTTGGGGATGGTCTTGAATCTGGTTTAGCGTCATGGCCAGGCGAGGCTGACTGGCTTTAGCGATCGTAGCTCCACCCCGACTGCGCCCCAGGGCCGACGCTCGGGCAGTATCTTCCTTGGTCGGCTGAGCCTGCTCTACCAGGGCATTCCAGCTGTTGCACACCGGGCAACGGCCAAAGTACTGGGGCGACTCCGCCCCACATTCGTTGCACACAAAAATTGAGCGAGATTTAGCCATCACATCCCCTACCTCGGTGGTTTCCCAAGGCGACAGTCGTTTCTAAATGATCGCCGCCATTCTGCAATAAATCTTAAAAAAGCCTAAAGCAGATCTATTTTGAGCCTACGGCGTGAACCAATACCCATAGAATAAGCAAACGCTTTAAGCGTTACCCTGGCATTGTCTGCGCCATGGTTTAGCGTTCTGGCCCCATACTGGCTCCGCCTAGGTCGTTCCATCGGATAATTAGCTTTCAAAAGTTAATTATTAAACGTTGCGATTATTTATAGAATATGACGTTATGTAGGGAGACGTGAAAGCCTTGGAAAACAACAAAGAAAGAATTCTGGTGGTGGATGACGAAGCCAGTATTCGCCGCATTCTTGAAACCCGCCTATCGATGATCGGCTATGACGTGGTCACCGCTGCCGATGGCGAAGAAGCTCTGGAAACCTTTCGGAATAGTGATCCTGACCTAGTGGTACTAGACGTTATGATGCCCAAGCTCGACGGCTACGGCGTCTGCCAAGAGCTGCGTAAAGAATCTGACATTCCTATTATTATGCTCACGGCGCTGGGAGATGTGGCCGATCGCATCACCGGTCTAGAGTTAGGGGCCGACGATTACGTAGTGAAGCCTTTTTCGCCCAAGGAGTTAGAGGCCCGCATTCGATCGGTGCTGCGCCGGGTCGATAAAACGGGTATGACGGGCATACCCAGCTCCGGTGTGATTTCCGTCAACACCATTCGCATCGACACCAACAAGCGGCAGGTGTACAAGGGCGACGAGCGCATTCGCCTTACCGGCATGGAGTTCAGCCTCCTCGAGCTACTGGTCAGCCGCTCTGGAGAACCCTTCTCCCGCTCTGAAATTTTGCAGGAAGTGTGGGGCTACACCCCCGAACGCCACGTGGACACCCGCGTGGTGGACGTGCACATCTCCCGCCTGCGGGCCAAGCTCGAAGACGACCCCAGTAATCCAGAGCTGATCCTGACCGCCCGAGGCACCGGTTACCTATTTCAGCGGATTGTGGAGCCCGGCGAATAATAGTCGGTAGGGTAGTCTGCTAGAATTTGCTCAGGTTTTTCACAGATTTAGCAGATGGGTTTTAACCGGGCACGCATTGCCATTGACGCGATGGGGGGGGACTTTGCCCCTGGCGAGATCGTTGCAGGTGCCATTCGCGCCAGGGCCGAACTAGACGTCGAAGTCATCCTGGTCGGTGATGTTGACCGTATCAAAGCGTCAACGCCCAGTGTCGACCAGCTCCAGGGCATTGGCCTGGTATCCGCTGAGGGCACCATCGAGATGCACGAAGAGCCCCTTAGCGCGCTGCGAAAAAAGCCCCAGGCCTCGATTAACGTAGCGATGGATTTGGTCAAACGCAACCAGGCCGACGCCGTGGTGTCGGCTGGGCACTCGGGGGCCGCTATGGCCGCGGCCTTACTCCGGCTCGGTCGGCTCAAAGGGATTGATCGCCCAGCCATTGGTGCCGTCTTTCCCACCGTGGTGGCTAACAAGTCGGTGCTCATTCTAGATGTCGGGGCCAACGTAGACTGTCGGCCTAAGTATTTAGAGCAGTTTGCCATGATGGGTACCATCTACTCTCGCTATGTGCTGGGGGTAGAAAACCCTCGGGTGGGGTTAATTAACATTGGCGAAGAGCCCAGCAAGGGCAACGATGTCGCCCTCATGGCCCACCAGCTGTTAGAAGAGAATCCCAATATCCCCTTTGCAGGCAATGCCGAGGGGCGCGATATTCTGTCCGGGCAGTTTGACGTCGTGGTCTGCGACGGGTTTGTGGGCAACGTGCTGCTCAAGTTTGCCGAAGCGGTGGGTGAGTCGGTGCTGCTAATTTTGCGAGAAGAGCTCCCCCAGGGGATTCGAGGCAAGATCGGAGCGTCAATTCTGAAGCCCAACTTGCGCCGCATTAAGCAGCGGGTCGACCATGCTGAGCACGGCGGCGGCTTGCTGCTGGGGGTGGCCGGGGTCACGGTGATTAGCCACGGCAGTTCCCAAGCCCCCTCGGTGTTTAACGCCATTCGCCTGGCTAAGGAAGCGGTCGACAACCGTGTCTTAGACCGCATTCAGGCCCAGTACCAGCGGGTCGCTATGCCCGCAGCAGACGGAGAATAACCCGTGGAACAGTTTATGCCCGGCGTGTCCCTGGTGGGCAGTGGCTCAGCTTGCCTGACCATACCGCTGACCAATGATACGCTCAGCCAACGTGTCGATACCTCCGACGAATGGATTTCGGCCCGCACCGGCATTCGCCAGCGCCACATAGCGGCCTCCACCGATTCCCTCGCCTCCCTTGCCACCGAAGCGGCCCGCAATGCGTTGGCCATGGCCGAACTAAAGGCCGAGGAGGTGGATTTGATTTTGCTGGCTACCTCTACCCCCGACGATCTGTTTGGGACCGCCTGCCAAGTACAGGCCGCGCTAGGATCCACCCGTGCCGTCGCCTTTGATCTCACCGCCGCCTGCTCCGGATTTGTGTTTGCCCTGGTAACGGCGGCGCAGTACATTCGCACCGGGGTGTTCAAGAACGTAGTGGTGATCGGGGCCGATGTGCTCTCTCGCTGGACCGATTGGGACGATCGCACCACCTGTGTGCTGTTTGGTGACGGGGCCGGGGCCGTGGTGCTGCGGGCCAGCGATCGCGATCGCCTCCTAGGCTTTGAGCTGTGCAGCGACGGCTCCCTTAACCACTGCCTCAACCTGGCCTACCAACCCGAGTCCGTGCCGCTGGTTGACGATATTACGGTCCAGAAGGGCACCTTCGCCCCCATCACCATGAACGGTCGCGAAGTCTATAAATTCGCCGTTAGCCGTGTCCCCGACGTGATTGAGAAAGCCCTGTTTCGAGCCAGCCTGGCCGCCGCAGATATCGACTGGCTAGTACTTCACCAGGCCAACCAGCGCATTCTCGACGCCGTGGCCGACCGGTTGGGCGTACCCTTAGAACGGGTAGTCAGCAACATGGCGCGCCACGGCAACACCTCGGCGGCCTCCATTCCCCTGGCCCTTGACGAAGTTGTGCGGGCTGGCAAACTTCAACCGGGGAATATAATTGCCACCGCTGGGTTCGGGGCGGGGCTGACCTGGGGCGCGGCCATTCTGCAGTGGGGCTAGTCGACCGGTTTCACGCGAACATTTTGTGAGACAGTATTGCTTTGTAGCGATTGCATTGATCGTGAGCTCTGCCATGGGCTCGATGATCGATTCGGGTGGCCTGAGCCGCTGGATAACCCCGAAAATGCAGGGCTGCTTAGCAGAGTAAGCAAGGTATCTAGCATGGTAAAAGCAGCGTGGGTGTTTCCTGGGCAGGGTTCCCAGGCGATCGGCATGGGACTGGATCTCGCCACGGTGCCCTGGGCCCAGGAGCGCTTTGCCCTGGCTCAGTCAGTGTTGGGCTGGTCGGTGCTAGATATTGTTCAAAATGCCGATGATAAGGTCTCACACACCCTCTACACTCAGCCCTGTCTATACGTCGTAGAAAGCATTCTCGCCGATGTGCTGAAGGAGCAGGGCCACCGGCCAGCGATGGTGGCGGGCCATAGTCTAGGCGAATACGTAGCCCTCTATGCCGCTGGAGTGTTTGACTTTGCCACCGGGTTGGCCTTGGTGCAACGCCGGGCGGCGCTGATGGCCGAGGCGTCTGACGGTATGATGGCCGCGCTGCTGGGCTTTGATGCCGATCAGCTAGCCGCTACCATAGCCACCACCCCCGACGTGGTGCTGGCTAACGATAACAATCCTGGGCAAGTGGTGATCTCAGGCACCCCTGAGGCAGTTACCGCCGTCATGGCCAGCGTCAAGGCTAAGCGGGCGGTGAAGCTCAACGTCAGTGGGGCCTTTCACTCGCCGCTGATGGCGGCGGCGGCGGCTACCTTTGAAGCGGTGCTAGGGCCAACCCCCTTTGCCACTGCCCAGGTGCCAGTGCTCTCTAACGTAGACCCCACCCCTGCCACCGATGGAGTGGTCCTGAAGCAACGCCTGGTGCAGCAGATGACGGGCACCGTACGCTGGCGAGAAATTACCCTGGCTCTGCCAACCCTGGGTATTGATACGGTCATCGAAGTGGGGCCAGGAAACGTGCTAACCGGGCTGACCAAGCGCACCTGCCGCGAGTTGGCCTTGACGAATGTGGGCAGCCTGGAGCAGGTAAACGGGTTGTCGAGCTGAGGCTACCTCCCATGGCAAAACCCTGGATGCGTCATTGATCGAAATTCCACCATCCAAACTTCATTCAAAATGAGCCGCGATCGCGAATCCCCCGTTAACCTGCTGTGGTATCACCTGTTTAAATGGTCGGTGGTCAGCCCCATGCTGGGGCTGTATTTTCGGGGTCGGGTTTACGGAGCGGAGCAGGTGCCCACAACCGGAGGTCTGGTTGTCGTCGCCAACCACGCCAGTGACTTCGACCCGCCCCTGCTCTCGGCTGCCGTGCGCCGCCCCGTCTCCTACATGGCCAAAGAAGAGCTGTTTAACGTACCGGTGCTGAGTCAGGCCATTCGTCTCTACGGGGCTTACCCCGTCAAGCGGGGCAGTGCCGATCGCAGCGCCATCCGCGAAGCCCTCAAACAGCTTGACCAGGGCTGGGCCGTGGGCATTTTTCTGCAGGGCACTCGCACGGTCGATGGCCGCATTCCAGAGCCCAAAATTGGCGCAGCGCTGATTGCTGCCAAGGCCCAGGTGCCGCTCCTACCCGTCAGTCTCTGGGGCACGCAACACATCTTCAAAAAAGGGACAGCTATCCCTCGCCCCGTCCCCCTCACGATTCGCATCGGTGCCCCCATCGCGCCCCCCGCCTCCACCGACCGGGAAGGGCTAGACGCGATCACGGCCCAATGCACCACCGAGATCCACCGCCTCCACGACCTCGGTCGTTAATGTTCAGCCCTGCCCCCTCACCCATCCACCCATCTGGTAGCCTGTAAAAAACCTGCGATCGCAATCCCCAGCCCATGAGCCAAGACCTCAAGCATGAACTATCAGAGATGGTTGCCCCCGCCGACTGGGCCTGGATTAGCCCCCATGCCAACCGGGGATCCGTGGTTGTGGTCGACCAAAGTCTAGATTTAGTCGACGTGGGGGTGGCGATTGCCACTGACGATGTCGCTACGGTCAACCACTGGATTGCTGAAGCCCTGCTGGAGAAGCCCTCGCCCTTTCAGCTCGAGATCTGGGATCAAACAGCCAAAAAATGTTTCAAGTCTCTGATTGTGCAACCCTTTGTGCTGGTGCAAGCTATCACCGCCGATGAAAACTGAGGAAACCGAGGCAGAAGCTAGCCAAGATTTAGAACCCCGGAGCGTCACTCCTCTCTGGAAAGCCTTGGGCACCAGCACCCTGGTACGTTTTTTGCTGTTGTTCGCCAGTGGCTGGGCGGTCATTCAACTCCTCGCCTATTTTGAGGTTCTAGTGGTGGTCTTTGTCACCGCCACCATCCTGGCTTTTTTGCTCAACCACCCCGCCACTTGGCTGAGCCGGTGGATGCCCCCAGGGGTAGCTGCGATCGCCGTGTTTCTGGCCTGTTTGGGGGTTGTCGTCGGTCTTTCCCTGACCCTGGGCATGGCGGTCTTATCCCAGGGCCAGCAGTTGCTCGACAGCGCCCAAGACTTTTCTGCCTCGGTAGCTCCCTGGATCAGCACCGTTGAACGACTCCTCCGGATCTGGAATTTGCCCGTGGATCTGCAAGGCATAGAACCCCAGCTGCAAAACCAGGCCGTGACGATCCTGACCACCGGGCTGGGGTTGCTGCAATCAACCCTGTCCAACCTAGTCCTGGCTATTCTGATTGCCGTCGTCACCCTATTTATGATGCTCGACGGGGCCAGAATTTGGTGGTGGCTGCTTAACTATTTGCCCATCCGCCACAAAGTCCGGTTCAATACCGTCATTCAGCACAACCTACTCGGTTTTTTTTGGGGTCGTCTGCTGCTAGGCATATTTACTATAGTGTCCACCTTTATTGTGTTTTTGGTTTTAGGCGTGCCCTTTCCCCTCGTGCTAGCCATGATTTCCGGACTGTTTAATCTCATTCCAGGGATCGGGGCAACCCTGGGGATCGGCATGGTAGCCCTGCTGCTGCTATCTCAGAGTGTATGGTTGGCGGCCCAGGCTGTGGTTGTTTGCATCACTGTGGAACAGGTCGAAGAAAATCTGCTGCTGCCGTACATCATGAAAGATTCCCTGGACATCAATCCGGTGGTGATGTTCTTTGCGCTCATTGTAGGGGCAACGGTGGCTGGGGTGCTGGGGCTATTTCTGGCGGTGCCCGTGGCCGGGGTTGTCATCACCTGGCTCAACATTGACGCCATGCGGGGCAACCCCACCGGCGACTAAAACGTCAGCCGAGTCTGGAACCGGTGCCGATAAGCAGGCCATCAGCCGATAAGCTAGAAATCTAAACCCTTGGTAATCCCCTCTCCGTTATGCCCCATGCTGCTCCGTCAAATACATCCATTCCCCAGGAAAATCGGTTGCGGTTTACCCGCGCCCCGCTGCCTTGGCTCTACGCCCTATGGAAATTTTGGCGACCCCATACTGTAATTGGCACCAGCCTCAGCGTGGCGGGTATTACAGCCATTGTTGTAGCCAGTCCGGAGGCTAGAACGGTTCTCCCCCTGGGGTCACTGCTAGGGTTAGTAGGTACGGCCGTAGCCGCCTGTTTGTTGGGAAATCTCTACATTGTGGGGCTGAACCAACTCGAAGACATTGCCATCGATCGCATCAACAAACCTCACCTACCCCTGGCGGCCGGAGAATTTTCCATCGCCGATGGCCGCCGGATCGTGTGCCTTGCGGGCTTAGGCTCCTTGGCCCTGGCCCTGGGGGGCGGCCCTTGGCTATTGGCCACGGTGGGCCTGAGTCTAGCGATTGGCACCGCCTATTCCCTACCGCCGATACGGCTGAAGCGATTTCCGTTTTGGGCTTCCCTGTGCATCCTGTCCGTGCGGGGAGCCATTGTCAACCTGGGCCTGTTTTTGCATGTCAGCGATCGCCTGGGGCTACCCACCGTCGTGCCCGGGCGAGTTTGGGCCCTCACCGTCTTTATCCTATTGTTTAGCATTGCCATTGCTCTGTTTAAAGACATTCCCGACATTGAGGGCGATCGCGTTTACGGTATCAGCACCCTATCGCTCAAACTGGGGCAACGGGCTGTATTCAACCTCGCGTTAGCCATTCTCACCGCCTGCTACCTGGGCATGGCCCTAGTGGCTCCCTGGCTGACCGGGGTCAATCAGCCCTTTCTAATCGGCTCTCACCTGCTGGTGCTGGCCCTGCTCTGGGGGATGAGTCTGCGGGTACCTCACCCCGACCAAGCCCCAACGACCCGCCAAAACTTCGCCTACCCTCGGTTTTATCAATTCATCTGGAAGCTATTTTTCCTGCAATATCTGATGTTTCCCCTGGCCTGCTGGCTGGCCTAAGCGTATCCCACCTCATAAAATTCTCGGCCATGGAGGCTGGGCTCAGTCCAGCGGGTCTGTCACATCAAACCCCTGGATGGGTCATGACCTGCAACACTCTAACCCTAACCCTAAGCAGACTAGCCCCAAGGAAAAGAACATGTACGACTGCATTATTGTCGGTGCGGGCCCCGCTGGGGCCACCGCCGCCTACCACATCAGTAAGGCCGGTCATCGGGTGTTGCTGCTCGATGCGGCCCAACTCCCTCGCTACAAACCCTGCGGCGGTGGTGTATCCCCCCAGGTGGCCCAGTGGTTTGACTTTGACTTTTCCCCCGCTATCTCTGTCAAAGTGCGCCAGGTGCGCTATACCTTCAACTTGGCTGACCCGGTCGAGGCCGAATTGCCCATCGACAAGGCTCTGTGGATGGTACGGCGAGACGAGTTTGACCACTTCATCGTGCAGCAGGCCCAAAAACAAGGGGCCACGCTGTGGGATCGCACCAAGGCCCAGGGTATTGTCAACCAGGGCGACCACTGGCAGGTCAACACTAGCCAAGGGCCAGCCCTGGGGCGCTTTTTAATTGCGGCAGATGGGGCCCGGGGGTCGATGGCCAAGTGGCTAGGGTTTCCCCAGCGTCAGTATCGACTGGCGGCAGCCCTGGAGGCCGAGCCACGCTTGGCCGTGCCCCAAGAGCCCGTGGTACACTTTGACCTCGGCCTAGTGCAGCAGGGCTATCTCTGGAACTTTCCTAAAGCCGATGGCTATTCCATCGGTGGAGGCGTACTTAGGACTGGGGCTCAGCGCAAACAAGACCTCCGCACACCGGTAGCCGACTATGCCGCTGCGTTTGATATAGACGCCAGCGCAGTCCAGCATTTCGGTCATCCGATTCTGGTTTGGGATGGCCCCCAGGTGCTCCATACCCATCGGGCTGTATTGGCGGGGGAGGCCGCCTGCGTGGTCGATCCCTTTACGGCTGAAGGCATTCGACCCTCCATTTTTAGCGGGCTCAAGGCAGCAGAGGCGATTATCCAAGCCCTCGCTGGCAGCGATCGCGCCCTCAGCACCTACAGCCAGGTGATCAACCAGGAGTGGGGCAACGAAATGCGGTGGGCCCGGCGCCTAGCCCGATTGTTTTACCAGACTCCCGCCCTCGCCTATCGGGTGGGCATCAAGCGCCCCTCAAGCAGCCTCACCATGGCCAACGTGTTTTGCGGCGAGCTTAGCTATGCCACAGTCGCCCAGCGGGCCATTCAGCGGTTAAGCGGCGGGCTACTGTAATCGCTGAACCAGGGGTCGGTGCCAAGGGCAGGGGAGCAAAGCTTCCCACCCCTTAGCAAGCAGTGCTTTACCCAATGGCATCCATAATTTTGAACATCGGTAGGTACATGGACACCAGAATCGAACCCACCATACCCCCCAGCACCAGAATCATGATCGGTTCCATCACGCTGGTCAATGCCTTGACCGCTTGTTCTACCTCATCTTCGTAGAAATCAGCCACCTTCATTAGCATCGAGTCGAGTTCCCCCGTTTCTTCGCCAATGTTGATCATCTGAACCGCCATCGAGGGAAACACCGCATGTTTTTGCAGGGCCAGGCTAATCATGCCCCCGCTCTGTACTTCCTTACGGCATTCGTCCACCGCCTCAGCAATCACCTGGTTACCAGCGGTATCTCGCACAATTTCCAACGCCGTTAAGATCGGCACCCCAGACTTAGACAACGAGCCAAAGGTACGGCAAAAGCGCGCGGTAGCCGTTTTTTGAATTAAGTCGCCAAACAACGGCATCTTCAGCGCTAGGCGATCAATGACCCGACGTCCATTGAGGGTGGCGTAGTAGCGCCGGTAGGCAAACGCTGTCGCTGAGATCGCCGAAATGATAAATACCCAGTTCAAAGGCTGCCGCAGCACCTTGCTAATCATCATCATCATCTGGGTGAACACCGGCAGTTCAGCCCCGAGGTCATCAAACATGTCGGCAAAGATGGGCAGCAAAAACACCGTCATCCCAACAAAGATAACCACCGCCATGAAGCCCACCGTCACCGGATAGGCCATCGCCGACTTAATCTGGTTCTGCAATCGGGCTAAATCTTCGAGGAGTTTGGCTAGGCGGTTGAGCACCTCGTCGAGCACCCCGCCCACTTCCCCCGCCTGAATGAGGGCTACGTAGAGGTTGTCAAAGCAATCTGGATGTTTGCGCATGGCATCCGATAGGCTAGTGCCCTGCTGCACATCAGCATTAATGCCCATCAGCGCTTTTTTGAGTTTTGGGTTTGGGCAGTCATCCGAAAGCACCCCCAACCCCCTCACCAGGGCCACACCCGCATTCACCAGGGCCGCGAACTGGCGAGAGAATATCGCCTTATCCTTAACGGTCACCTTGGTCATAGAGGTTTTAATACTCTCTAGATCAAAGTTGAACCCGGCGTCCTCTTTGATATCCATCACGTAGAGGCCCTGATCTTTCAGGAGATTGCGGGCCTCATTGGGAGTCTCAGCAGAAATTCGTTCTTTGCGCTGGGCTCCGCTGGTATCGCGGCCAGTGGCAACATAGGTAGGCATGGCTAAATGGCTCAGTGGCTTAGGATTACTGAAATTATAGCGACGGGTTCAGACTCCTGAACCCGCTAAATCTACGCGCGTGATCCGTACTTTGCTCCAGCAGGTGGCCGATCTGACCCTACCCTTAACTCGCCATTTTAAAGACGATAGCTGAGAACCCACTCCCTAGACCCTGAGTCTAGGCTGAGCGAATTCCCCAGGCTTGAATCCCTAGATCGACAGCTTAATGACGGCCTGCGGGGGTGCCTTGGCGAGCAGCGGCGTTAGGCACTTGTGCTCCTCCTAGCAGGCGCTGGAGCTCGTCGGGTCGAGAGGTCTTAGACATGGCGGCTTCAAAGGAAATGGTGCCGGCTTTGTACAGATCAGCTAGCACCTTCTCCAAGGTTTGCATCGCGAGCTTGCCCCCGGTTTGAATCGCCCCATAAATTTGGGGGGTCTTACCTTCTCGAATCATGTTGGCGATCGCTGGGGTGACCACCATGATCTCCTGGGCCATGATGCGGCCAAATTCGCCGGGTTTAGGGTTTGCCTTGGGCACCAGAGTTTGGCTGAGCACCGCCACTAAAGAGCCCGACAGCTGTACTCTAATCTGCTGCTGCTGATCCGGAGGAAACACATCTACCATCCGATCAACGGTTTGAGCCGCTGAACTGGTGTGCAGGGTGCCAAAGACCAAGTGGCCGGTTTCTGCCGCCGAAATCGCTAGGGAAATGGTTTCCAAATCGCGCATTTCACCTACTAGAATGACGTCGGGGTCTTCCCGGAGGGCGGCGCGGAGGGCATTGGCAAAGCTTTTGGTGTCTTCGCCAATTTGGCGCTGGTGAATGAGGCTTTTGATGGGTGCGTAAACGAATTCAATTGGATCCTCTACGGTGAGAATGTGCTCTGGCCGGGTCAGATTGATATTGTTGATCATTGAGGCCAGGGTGGTCGACTTCCCAGATCCAGTGGGGCCAGTGACCAGAATTAGCCCTCGGGGCTTCTCCGACAGCTCTCGCACAATATTGGGCAGGCCCAGGGTTTCCATGGTCGGAATTTTAGAGCTCAGCGCCCGGAGGCAGGCGGCGTAGGTACCCCGGTCTTTATAGACATTAACCCGAAACCGAGCCAGCCCTTTAACCCCGTAGGAGCAGTCCAACTCCCAGGTTTGCTCAAGCTGTTTACGCTGGGTATTGTTGAGCATGCTGAAGATCAGCCGCTGACAGGACTCGGGGGTCATGGGCTCGTGCTCAGTGGGGGTGAGTTTTCCACTGATGCGAATGTAGGGAGGTAGCCCTGCCGAGAGGTGCAGATCTGAGCCACCGCGCTCAATCACCTCTTCCATCAAATCTTCGATCATTAGTTCCATAAAATTACCTCATGGGGATGGAGAAACTAGGGGAAATGTCAGGTGCCAGCAGCGTAGGCGAGGCCGGGGGAACAGTCGGTGCCGAAATACCCATTACTGGTAACAAGATGCCCACTCTGGTGCCAAATGCCGTCATTGCCCTCGCTTCCACGACTAGTCGTGGAAGCGAGGGGTCAGGCAGTAGGGGCAGTCTAGCCAATCCTGCTGGAGCTCGGCAGAGCAGCAGGAACAGGTGAGTGAGGCCTTGCGCTTGGCCTTGAGTTCGGCCTCTAAGCCGGTATCGGTAAAGGTTACCCGTTCCACCTCGTCTAGGGTTGTATACCCCTGGCGCACCAGATCCAGGCTGTAGGCTAGCAGGGTTTGCATACCTTCCTCCACCGCCGCTTCCTTGATGTGCTCGGTGGGAGCACCGGCAGAAATCAGCTTTTGCAGCCGCTCGGTGACGCGCAAAATTTCGTAGACTCCGACCCGGCCCTTGTAGCCACTCCCTTGGCATTTGGCGCAAAGGGAGTGGTTGTCCTTGGCGGCGGCGAGTTCTTCGACCGTCAGGGTATTGGCCTTATAGAAGGTAATGTCGGATTCAGCAGAGGTACTGAGGCCAAAATGGGCCAACTCTTCGGGGCTAGGGCTGTAGGCAATGCGGCAGTCAGTGCATACGCGGCGTACGAGACGCTGGGCCAGTACCCCAATTAAAGCGCTGGAGACCATAAATGACTCTACACCCATCTCATCGAGGCGGGCGATCGCTCCTGCGGCATCGTTAGTGTGCAATGTAGTTAGCACTAGGTGACCGGTTAGCGCGGCTTCGATCGCCGTCTTGGCGGTTTCACGGTCACGGGTTTCACCCACTAGAATGACGTCGGGGTCTTGGCGCAAAAAGGCTCGCAGAATTGATGCAAAGTCCATGCCCTTTTCACGAATCACCTGCACCTGGGTTAGACCGGGCAGGGTATATTCGATGGGATCTTCGGCGGTGCTGATATTAATGCCGGGATCATTACGTTCTGACAGAACTGAGTACAGGGTCGTGGTTTTTCCCGATCCGGTTGGCCCGGTCACTAGCAGGAGGCCAAAGGGGCGCGAAGCCATTTCCTGGACAATGTGAAGAGAATCGGGGTCGGTAATGAGCTTATCTAGCCCCAGTTGGGTTGCCGAGTTATCCAGAATCCGCAGCACCACTTTTTCCCCGCAGCGGCTGGGTAGGGTATTGACGCGAAAGTCAACTTTACGGCCCTGAAACACCCGCCGAACACGTCCATCCTGAGGCATACGGCGTTCGGCAATATCCAGCTCGGCAATAATTTTAAAGCGGGCCGTAACCGCTGGAATAATTTTCTTGGGCATTTTAGGCAGGGCTTCTGAGAGCACCCCGTCTTTACGAAAACGCACCCGCAAAAACTCTTCCTGGGGTTCAACGTGAATGTCAGAAGCGCCTTCCTGCAGCGCTTTAGCCAGAATCTTGTTGACTAAAGCGATGACGGGAGCGGCACCAGCGTCCTTCAGCGCAGCCCCTAGGTCGGCCTCATCATCGATGGCCTCTTCTAAGCTACCATCGCCAAAATCCAGCTCTTCCAAGTTGGTGTTCACGTCTACATCAGCCTCTAGCCGCTCTTTCTTCTGCTTGGCCACCTCATCGTCTAGATAGGTGGAAATTATCCGCTGATAGTCTTCAACGGTGATCACCATGCGCCTGAGGGTTAGGTTTTGAGACCGTAGAATTCGGTTGAGATCGTCTTGGGCCTCTAGATTTTCAGGATCCACCATCGCCACCAGAAGCGAGGACGCACCCTCCTCACCATCGTCTTTAGCCAGGGGAATGAGTCGATGGCGGCGGCAGATATCGACGGTGACCAGGGTATCGATGAGGAGACTGATTTGGCTAGGGGAGATATCGTTGATCTCCGGATCGAGGGATTCGACCCCGTAGAGGATTTTGAGCTCAAACAGCTGCTGCTTTTTGTACTGGCGCAGCAGCTCTGGGGAAAGCTGCTGCCCGGTCAAAAATTCTAGCACATCGGTTAACGACTGCCCGGTTTTACGGCTCTGCGCCAGGGCTTTTTGCATCTGCTCAGAATCGACATAGCCCGATTGAATGAGCTTATTGCCAAAGGGCGAAAAGCTCCTCTGAAGAACCAGAGCCCGTCGAGAGGAGGAATTAGTCATAGCGCTGATGCCAAAATACCAATATAAAGCAGGCCTAAACCCAATCCTATGGAGGCAGTATGCCCTAAGCTAAGCATGGGGTGGTATGCACATCGGTGCGATCGCCAGCCCCTCTCACTTTGACCCTGTAGTCTCGATAATACCCTTATCCAATTTTATTATCTGCACCATGGCGATAATCGGGTAGCTCAGCTCGTCTAGGCCGACGTTCTGGGGCCGGGGCACAACCGACAGCGGTGAACCTCACATTCCGCGATAGAATTAGTACAGTGCCGGAGGCAATCCGCTGTAGCAGGGTATATTAGTTCTCGCTACCGGGGGCTTGGCCTCCATTGAGTTGTTGCATTCACCCGTCGGGTTACGTATCAGCATGGTCGATGACATTCACCAATCCGAACATGATCCCTCAACTGAGTCCGAGGTGATCGAAGAAATTCTGGCCGAAGATGCCGGTGATATTGACTTTGAGGACGTGGTCGAAGCTGCCGCCGCTACCGTCGAAGCCGATGACACGGATGACGTCGTGGATCCCAGCGGCGACACCGCTGATGTCAGCATCGTGGCCGATCTGGAACGACAGGTGGCTGGGTTAAAGGCGCAGTTGGAAGATCGGGCTAACCAGTCCATGCGGATTGCCGCTGACTTTGAAAACTACCGCAAGCGCACCAGCAAAGAAAAAGACGACCTGGCCACCCAGATTAAGGGGGATACGATTACCGAGTTGTTGCCGGTGGTCGATAACTTTGAGCGGGCGCGATCGCAGATCAAGCCCCAAACCGAAGCTGAGATGACTATTCACAAAAGTTATCAGAGCGTCTACAAGCAGTTAGTGGACAGCCTCAAGCGCCTAGGGGTATCGGCCATGCGTGCCGAGGGCCAGGAGTTTGATCCCCTGCTCCATGAAGCCGTCATGCGTGAACCCACCGCTGATCACCCGGAAGGGTCTATCACTGAAGAGTTTGTGCGGGGTTATCAGCTCGGCGATCGGGTGCTGCGTCACGCCATGGTCAAGGTAGCCGCCCCTCCTGAAGACGTTCTTGAAGATTCGGCTACGTAATATGTAGCTTCGCCGAATAAGGCTCTGATGGGATGCATTGCAGCCGCAGTGGGGCTACTTTGGACTCAGTACGACTACCGGCATACCATCATCTCTCCAGAGTACATCGCAGCCGTCGATCGCAAAAATTTCCGATCGACGGCTGCGATAGGCGATAGTTTCCCGGATAGAAGCGGGCAACCTAGTAACATTAGTCCAGGCTGAAAACAGTCTAGGCTGATTTCGGAAAGGTTTGGCGAACGATTAAATTGAGCACCGCGGGCTATGGGTAAAGTAATCGGTATTGACCTAGGCACAACTAACAGTTGTGTCGCTGTGCTGGAGGGTGGCAAACCGGTGGTGATTTCAAGCACCGAAGGGGGCCGTACCATACCCAGCATTGTGGGATTTGGCAAAAATGGTGAGCGTCTGGTTGGTCAATTAGCCAAGCGCCAGGCTGTTACCAATGCTGAGAACACGGTCTACAGTATCAAGCGTTTTATTGGCCGCCGCTGGGAAGACACGGAGACGGAACGCAGCCGGGTGCCCTACGTCTGCGTTAGCGGACGGGACAACACCGTAGACGTGCGGATTCGCGGTAAGGCCTTTACGCCCCAAGAAATTTCCGCCATGATTCTGCAAAAGCTCAAGCAGGATGCTGAAACCTATCTGGGTGCCGAGGTGACCCAAGCGGTGATTACGGTTCCCGCCTACTTTACCGATGCCCAGCGCCAGGCTACTAAGGATGCTGGAACCATTGCGGGTTTAGAGGTACTGCGGATCATTAACGAGCCCACAGCGGCCGCTCTATCCTACGGTCTAGATAAGCAAGACCAAGATCAAATCGTGTTGGTGTTTGATCTGGGAGGTGGCACCTTTGACGTTTCAATCCTGCAGTTGGGAGACGGCGTATTTGAGGTGAAGGCCGCCGCTGGCAACAATCACCTGGGCGGCGACGATTTCGACAACTGCATCGTGGAGTGGATGACGGCGGCCTTTCGGGAGCAGGAAGGCATCGATCTTTCCGCCGATCGCATGGCCCTACAGCGTATTCGTGAAGCCGCCGAAAAGGCTAAAATCGAGCTTTCCAACATTCCGTCGACCTCAATTAATCTACCGTTCATCACCGCTGATGAATCAGGCCCCAAGCACCTAGAAATGCCGCTGACTCGGTCTCAGTTTGAGCAGTTTGCGGCTGAGCTAGTCCAGGCTACCCTAGGGCCGGTCAAACAGGCCCTGAAAGATGCCGACCTCAGCCCTGATGCCATTGATCGCATTCTACTGGTAGGGGGATCTACCCGGATTCCGGCGGTTCAGCAGGCGATTAGTGCTTATTTCGACGGTAAAACTCCCGATCGCTCCGTTAACCCCGATGAGGCCGTGGCGTTGGGGGCGTCTATTCAAGCGGGCGTTCTGGGGGGTGAGGTCAAAGATCTGCTGCTGTTAGATATTACGCCGCTGTCGTTGGGGATTGAGACCCTGGGAGAGGTGTTTACTAAAGTCATTGAGCGCAACACCACGATTCCGACCAGCAAATCTCAGGTATTTTCTACCGCCACGGATGGCCAGACCTCTGTCGAGATTCATGCTTTGCAGGGCGAACGGGCGATGGCCAGGGATAACAAAAGCCTGGGTAAATTTGAGCTGACCGGTATTCCCCCCGCCCCCCGGGGCGTGCCGCAGATCGAGGTGTCCTTTGAGATTGATGCCGATGGCATTTTGAAGGTATCGGCCCTAGATAAGGGGACTGGCCGGGCCCAGAGCATTTGCATTACCAATACCGGCGGCCTCAATCCCGATGAGGTTGATCGCATGCGATTAGAGGCCGAGACCTACGCGGACGAAGATGAGCGGCGACGGCAGATTGCCGAGCTAACTAACCGGGCCGACACCCTCTTGTACAGCTATGAGGCGACCCTGCGCGACCATGGCAGCTTACTGAATGAGGCGACCCGCGCTGAGCTAGAGGCAAACGCTAGCCAACTGCGGGCCGCTACCCACACCCCTGGTATTGACGTCTACACCTTCCAGGGGTGCATTGATACCCTGCAGGCCTCTATCTTTGCTGTGGGGTCAAACCTGTATCGCGAGGCTGACACCGGGACAGATGTGGACATGAACATCCCCGAGACAGCCTATGACAGGTTTGAGGACAGTGGTGGGGATGACGACTACGAGCCTGACTATGATGATGATTTGGGTCTAGATGCCACTGTTACCGCTGACTACGAAGCCATCGACTAGAAGTGATTACGGTCAGGGACGGGTATCCCACCTGGGCAAATGGGGTACTCCTTTTAAGATGGTTTAAGGTTTGATTGTTGCTGGAGTTGTCTAGGTAGCCCCCTATGGCCCGTGATTTCTATGACATTCTTGGTATTTCGCGCAATGCCGATCAAGATGACCTTAAGCGAGCCTATCGCCGCTTAGCTCGTAAGTACCACCCGGATGTCAATAAAGACCCTGGGGCCGAAGACACCTTCAAGGAAATTAACCGCGCCTACGAGGTGCTGTCGGAACCCGAAACCCGGGCTCGCTACGATCGATTTGGCGAAGCGGGGTTAGGGGCGGCTGGGGCCGGGGGGTTCCAGGATATGGGCGACATGGGTGGCTTCGCTGATATTTTCGAGAGCTTTTTTAGCGGCTTCTCCGGTAGCGGCGGTGGCCAGGGCCCGCGGCGGCGGGGGCCGACCCGGGGAGACGATCTACGCCTAGATCTGCGGCTTGACTTTAAAGAGGCGGTGTTCGGGGGCGAGAAGGAAATCAAAATCAGCCACCTGGAAACCTGTGGCACCTGTACCGGCAGTGGGGCGAAGCCGGGTACCCGCCCCACCACCTGCGGCACCTGCGGCGGCACTGGTCAGGTGCGTCGAGCCACCCGAACTCCCTTTGGCAGCTTTACTCAGGTTTCAGCCTGCCCTACCTGTAACGGCACGGGTGAGGTCATTGAAGATCGCTGTGATGTATGCGGCGGCAGCGGGCAAACCCAGGAGACGAAAAAGCTTAAAATTACTGTGCCAGCCGGGGTGGACAATGGTACTAGGTTACGGGTTTCTAGTGAGGGAGATGCTGGCCTGCGGGGTGGTCCGGCAGGCGATCTCTATGTTTATCTCTTTGTAGCCGAAGATGCTGCCTTTAAGCGCGACGGCATCAATATTCTTTCTGACCTCAAAATCAGCTATCTCCAGGCTATTTTAGGCTGCAAACTCACCATCGAAACCGTAGACGGACCAATGGAAATCGATGTCCCCGCAGGCACACAGCCCGGTACGATCCTCACCCTCGACAACCGTGGTGTGCCTAAGCTGGGTAATCCGGTCAGCCGAGGCGATCATTTGCTGACGGTACAGGTCGATATTCCGACTCGACTCAAGCCTGAAGAACGAGAGTTGGTTGAAAAGCTGGCGGAAATTCGTGGTGAAAAGGTGAACCGGGGCGGCATTGAAGGTTTTTTGGGGGGGCTATTTCGCGGATGAGTAGCACAGCCCTACCGACCCCCGATGGACAATCCCCCGATGGACAATTAGACCTGCGGGGCACCCCCTGCCCGATCAACTTTGTGCGGACTAAGCTACAGCTGGAAAAAATGCCCGCCGGAGCGCTGCTAGAGGTGTGGCTGGATGCTGGTGAGCCGGTGGAGCAGGTGCCCGATAGCCTCACCATGGAGGGGTATCGGATAGAGCACCTGGTGGATTGTGATGGGTATTTTGCCCTCCACGTCCGCCGCCCCTTTTAGGCGATGGATCCCCATAGACCTGATAGGTTTTTGCCAAATTCAGAGGCCGTAGCTGGCCCCTGGGGAGTGGTAGTGGCAATTCAGGCCAACTACTACCGGGTGCAGCTGGGCAGTCTTGAGGGGGTCGTTACAACTGATACCCTATTATGTATCCGGCGGGCCCGGCTGAAAAAAACTGGCCAGCAGGTGATGGTGGGGGATTCGGTACGCCTGGAGGCACTGGACTGGGCCGACAAGCGAGGGGCGATCGCCGCTGTTTCCCCCCGCCGAACGGTGTTAGACCGCCCACCCATGGCCAATGCTGACCAGATTCTCCTGGTGTTTGCCTTAGCCGAGCCCGACCTTGACCCCCAGCAACTGAGTCGATTTTTGGTCAAGGCCGAGTCTACGGGGGTACGGGTGAACCTCTGCCTCAATAAACAAGATCTGGTGAGTGCCGCTACCCGCCAGCACTGGCAAGACCAGCTCCAGCAGTGGGGGTACAGGCCCACCTTGGTCAGTGTGCAGGGGGATGCCTCCCTGGAGGGACTCCCTGCGCTTCTGAAGGGGCACACAACGGTGGTGTCTGGCCCCTCAGGCGTGGGGAAGTCGAGCCTGATCAACCGACTCATTCCCCAGATCGATTTGAGAACTGGGACGGTATCGGGCAAGCTGAGTCGGGGTCGCCACACGACTCGCCATGTGGAATTGTTTGAGCTGCCGGGGGGAGGTTTTTTGGCCGACACCCCAGGCTTTAACCAGCCTGACATGACCCTGACTCCAGCGGCGCTGGGCCAGTGTTTTCCCGAGATTCGCCAACGCCTAGGCGAGGGCTGTTGCCAGTTTAAGGACTGTCTGCACCGGGGTGACCCAGGCTGTGCTGTGGGCACCGACTGGCCCCGCTATGACATTTACCTAACCCTGTTGGCAGAGGTGCTGTCTTACCAGCAGGATCGCCAACACCGCCGCGACCCCGATGCCGCCCTCAAGGTCAGAATGGGTGCCCAGGGCCAAACCAACCATGAGCCTCGCCTTCAGACTAAGACCTATCGCCGCCTTTCCCGTCGTCGCCAGAGGCAAACCCTAGATGAGTTGTGCTATGGCCTCGATAACCAAGCCGAGGGCTTAGAGGGTGACGGGGAGGGGCGCGACCCAGACCAAGCCGATTTCGACTAGGGGCGATCGCCCTAGTCCTTCCTGGCGGAAGTCTCACGGGAATGGCGTAGGGCGGGCTGCTAGCCCGTCGCCAGCGAGAATGCAAGTGCTGGCTGGCCAAGACATCTTTGCTTCCCGTGACTAACCGCAGGTAAAGCGATAAGACTGGACCCGACTCACTAAGCCCCGAGTAGGAACCAACAATCGGTAGGGGCATTTCAGTGTAATGCCCCCACGAATCGGGGGTACACAGACTGCTTGGGGGGGGGAGCAACTGGCGGTTACCGCCGGGGGGGGGAGGCGGTAACAAACCCAAAAATAAATATATTTTATATTTTTTTTATTTTCTCGACCCGTTTTCCCCAGGGTTTTCCCCAGGGATGGGGGAGTTTTCCCCAGGGTTTAACGGCTAAATAGGGGTTTAGTCACAGCTGGGAAATTGGGGTTGTCCACAAGTACATCAGATCGACTCTGTGGTTGTGGCTACCGTCGGCCCCCACGGGGATCGCTGAAACCCCTGAAGCCTCGTTTGGCGAGAATTTCAGCTAGCGGATTGGGGCGTCCTTGGCAAGATTGACATCCTATAGAAGTCTGGTGACAATGGTTCGACCAGCTGACACAGCACTTCTGTTCCAGCTCTGATAGCAGTCTCTGAACTCCCTATTCATAAGGGATCCAGCCTGCTCAAGAGTGGGTAGGGGTGGTGTTCTGGTGTCAATTTTTCAGCTTGGGGGAGTGGAGATGAGTGAACAGTCGAGAGTGACGATGGCCTCGAGAATTAGTCTGAGTGTGGAGGTACCGGAGGAATTGTTTGAAGCGATGCGCGACTACGTAGAATCCCATCCGTCCTGGAGTCAACACCGGGTGTTTTGTGCCGCGTTATCCCTATTTTTGATGCAGAACGGCGTCAGCGATCGCCGCATTAACCGGTTGTACCTGGACGCCGTATTCGACTACGCTGCCTAGGGCTGGTTGTTGGCCGGTTGTTTAGGGGTTAGGAGACTGGCTCCAAGCGGATCAGACGCCCGTTGGTGTCGTCGGTCAGCACATAGAGGAATCCGTCTGGCCCCTGGCGGACGTCGCGCACCCGCTGGCCAATGGGAATAGGTGTTTCGGTGACGATGTTGCCACTGGCGTCAACCTCAAGGCGACGCACATCCTGGGACACTAGGCCGCCAGCAAATAGCTGTCCCTGCCACTGGGGATAGCGATCGCCCCGGTAGACCGCCAGCCCCGAGGGGGCAATGGCCGGCGTCCAGTAGGTGATTGGATCGACCATCCCTGGACGAGATTGCTGATTTGAAATCGGACCGTCGGAATATTCTTCACTGTAGGTAACCACTGGCCAGCCATAGTTTTTACCGGGCTCAAGCCGATTCAGCTCGTCGCCACCGCGGGCCCCGTGCTCCGTAGACCATACCTGGTTGGTCTCGGCATCGAGGGCTAGACCCTGAATATTGCGGTGGCCGTAACTCCAGATCAGGGGATTGGCCTCAGGATCATTCACAAAGGGGTTGTCGCTGGGGGCCTCGCCTGTCTCGGTCAGACGAACCACGGAACCCAGTAACGTCTGACGGTTTTGGGCCTGGTTGCGAATTAGCTCGCCGTCGAGCTGAATCGGTGGGTTGCCGCCGTCGCCGATGGCTACCAGTAATGTGCCATCGGGCAGCCACAGCAGGCGAGAGCCAAAATGCTGGCCAGCGGACTTGTCGCGGTTGTTGGTAAAGATCACCGTCCAGTCGGTCAGGGTATTGCCCTCTAGGCGGGCACGGGCCACCTGGGTGCGGTTGGCTTGCCGGGTACCATCGGCGTAGACCAGGTAAATCCAGCGGTTTTGTTCAAATTGTGGGTGCAGGGCAATGTCTAGAAGACCTCCCTGGCCCAGGGCTAACACCGGGGGTAGCCCAGCCATGGGAGTCGGATCTAGGGTGCCGTCACGGCTCACCCGCCGTAGGCGGCCCGGTCGCTCGGTAATCAGCATGTCGCCGTTGGGCAGCCAGGCTATCCCCCAGGGATGCTCGAGGCCCTCTACCACGGTGACAGGGGTGACGGTATTGACGACAGCGATCGCCTCCGGGGGAGCAGGGTCAGTGGGGCTGGAGTCAACCCTGGCGGGTTCAGTCCCCGGTGGATTGGCCGCCTGCGGGCCACGGGGGGTGGACAGGACACAGCTACCCAGGGCCAGGGTGACCATCAGGGGAACCACCACGGGGAGGAATGGGGGCAACATCATAGAGGTTCGGTCGGCAGGGGCAAAGGGGAGGGGTTGGAACCATTCTGGCAACGAAATACCCAAAGCATGTTGCCTACGTCCAAGGACGCTGGGTCTAGGCCCCTACTGGGGCGAGTGCTGCCTATTTGAGGCAGGGTGGACACAAGGGGCCATCCCCACGCATCCACCCATTGATGAGATATCTATGCATCTGCTTACTCGAGACCGGGCAGACACGTAGGTCTGCCCCTACGCATCCACTCCTCCCCTACCCATCGGATCCATTACCCGCCCAGGGGCGGCGCAGGTGCAGGGGCAGGTGGGAACAATCGTTGAGTTGGCGGACAAAGGGGCCGTATTCCATTTGTTCGACCAAGGACACAGCGGTAACGGGCATGGCCAGGCGATCGCGGTAACGCCCCACGTCAATGCCCAGGAGGGTACACAGCATGATGCGCAGGGTGGCTTTGTGGGAGACCACCAGTACGTTGCCGTCGGGGTAGGTTTCTTCGATCTCAGCCAGCACGTCGGAGCTGCGGCGAGCCACTTGCATGGCTTTTTCGCCATCGGTGGGGGTATTCCAGGCGGGGTCGGCTAGCCAGCGAATGTAGTCGTCGTGGAAGGCGGTATTCACTTCTCCCTTGTCCATGCCTTCCCACTGGCCAAAGGAAAGTTCTCGCAGGTCATCGCGGCGCTGCACCCCTAGCCCGGTGATTTGGCACAGGGGCTGCACCGTGGCGGCGGCATGGCTGAGGGGACTACAAAATATAGCCTTCCAGGTGATGGAGTGGTAGGTCTTGGCAAAATAGTCGGCCATTTGCTGCCCCCGATCCGTTAGAAGGACACCATTCTGGCTACAGTAACGGCCCGTGCGACAGTACTCGGTTTCGGCATTGCGGAGTAGGTAGATCCTCAGGGGCATAGGGTGCGGGCCTCAGGTGCAAGGGAGCGATCGCAGCCGATCGCTGAGGTGGGAGCGATCGGCAATGGTGTGAAACAGCGGCCCTCGCTGGGCCAACTCCACTACGCTGACGGCGGCCACGGGCATGTCCATGCGATCGCGGTAGCGCCCCACGTCAATTCCCAGCAGGGTGCAGAGCATAATCCGAATGGTGGCCTTGTGGGAGACCAACAAAATGTGGCCGCTGGCGTGGGTATGCTCAATTTCATCGAGCACCTGGGCCGACCGTCGGGCAATATCCACCGCGCGCTCTCCCCCCACGGGCGCGTACCAGGCCGGATCCGTGAGCCAGGCCACATACTCGTCGTGGTGCTCCCGATCCACGGCCGTGGGGTGCATACCCTCCCAGCGGCCATACATCACCTCTCGCAGCCCATCCCGCAACTGCATCGTTAGGCCTAGGGTGTCACACAGGGGTCGAGCCGTTTCGACGGCTCGCCGCAGCGGGCTGACGTAGGCCGCGCTCCAGGGGAGGTGGGCGTAAGTATCGGCAAATTCCTGGGCCATGGCCACCCCTTCCACGGTTAGGCCAGGGTCATTTTCAGGCATGCCACAGTAACCGCCCGTGAGGCTATAGGCGGTTTGGCCATGGCGTAGAAAGTAGAGGAAAACTCCCATGGGTGCTTGGCAATAAGGAGAGGACGTTGGCCCTTGGGGCCAGTCTTGGACTGTGTCCCTGGGGCAATCGGGGTCAATCGGGAAGCCGTCGAGCCCTCTAGGGGCCATTCACCCCTAATCTAACCTACGGGCAGGGCAACCTAAGCGGATGTTTGAACAGGGTACTCCCTGGTGCGATTGACCCTGTCGTCACCGCAAATACCCTGGGGCATGAGCCATCTTGATCCGCTTTCACAGCCCAAAGGTAGACTCTCTCTGGCTGGTCAACCGCCCTCTAAAACCAGTTCGAAATCAACCAGTTTGAAATTGTCTAAGCGTGATCAGAATCCTGGCTTAGAGGGTGGTTGAAAAGGGTTGTGCCAGGTATAGTTTGCTGCCAAGAGATAGCGAAAATGCTGAGTTGTGAGAACATTAGCCTACTCCATCGGTATAATCTGAGACGCTCTTTGGCTTTTCAAACAGCCTCTTAATCTAGGTCACGGCGACCCTCCAGGGCACGGGCCAGGGTAATTTCGTCGGCGTATTCCAGGTCACCCCCCATGGGCAGCCCAAAGGCAATCCGGGTGACTCGGGTAAAGGGCTTGAGCAGTTGCCCCACGTAAAGGGTGGTGGTATCGCCCTCTATGCTCGGACTAATGGCCATAATCACCTCCTGGGTACCCTCCTTGTTCACCCGGTGGACCAGGGGGCCAATGTTGAGCTGCTCTGGGCCAATGCCATCCATGGGTGAAATCAGCCCTCCCAGAACGTGGTAGCGCCCTCGATACTCGCGGGTTTTCTCAATGGCGATCACATCGCGGGAATCGGCCACGACGCAGAGCATCTGAGGGTCGCGGCTAGGGGACCGGCAAATGTCGCACACCGGATCAGCCGATAGGTGAAAGCACAGGGAGCACTGTCCCACCTGGGCCTTGGCCTCGAGCAGCGCCTGGGCTAGGGCCTGCACCTCGCTCTGGGGGCGCTTGAGAATGTGAAGCGCCAGTCGTTGGGCCGACTTGGGGCCAACCCCGGGCAGCCGCTGGAATTCTTCAATGAGTCGAGCCAGGGGACGGGTGTAAATGGGTCAAGCTCCTTGCACTGCTCGGTTTCTAAATTGTACGGGTAAGGCTGTACGGGTAAGGTGGGCCTATGGCAAACTTGTGCCTATGACAGACTTGAGCGGCATGTGGCTGGGTACCTACTGGCAGCGGGAGACCCCGACCCGATTTGAAGCCACCCTGATCCAGGGGGGGAATGCTCTCAGCGGCAGCATTCTGGACGATGGCTACCTGGGCGAGGCCCGTCTCAGCGGCACAGCGGTGGGGCGACAGGTGCAATTTGTGAAGCGCTACCTGGCCCAAAGCCTGCCCCCCATCGACTACACTGGCACTGTCTCAGAGGATGGCGATCATATTACTGGCCAATGGAGCATTGCGGGTTTTGATGATGGCCCCTGGGAAGCCCACCGCAGCGAAGACGATTTAAGCGCCAGCTGGCAAACCTTTCGCGCGAAAGCGTTAATCTCTGTCCCCGGCTAGCCCCTTCAGGTGCCCTCACGGTGAGGTTTTGTACCTGGACTAGCATTGTTTGTGGCTAGAAATGCCTACATTTCTTCACAGCTACTGTGCCTCCGGATCGTTTAATCGGCTAAGTGGCTGGCTGATTAAGGAGAATTCTGGCAACAAAAATACCGAAGAATTTTGATTCCTGGCCAGGGCGCAGGGCTCTGTGCCCCTACCGGGGGTATCTTCTTTCCCAGAAATCTCCTAACTACCAGGGCTGGCAGGGGATACACCTGCCCCTGTTAAGGTGGAGCTCATTTGTCCAACCAGTTCACCAGCGCTTGACGCATAGTGGCCACGGGCACCGGATGCTGTAACCAAAGTTCTAGGGCAGCGGCTCCCTGTTGTACCAGCATTTCTAGCCCGTCGAGGGCCACCAGCCCCCGCTGGCTGGCTAGGCGGAGCAGCGGGGTGGGCCGAGGGGTGTAGATTAGGTCATAGACCACGGCGGTCGCCGGAACCAGGGCCAGGTGCTCTGCCGTGAGGGGCGTTTGCAGCGCCGTAGCCGGTAGGCTGTGCATACCAATGGGGGTCGTGTTTACCACCAGGTTGGCAGTGGGTAGCAGCGTCGCTAGGGTATCCCAGCCATGGACCGTCAGCGGGGGCTGAAGGGGAGAATGCGCCCAGCTCTGTTCAAATTCAACCCGTTTTGAGGGGCTGCGCCCTACCACCTGCACCGAGGCAAAGCCCAGTTGCCCGCAGCCCGCCACGACGGCCCTAGCTGCCCCGCCATTACCCAGCACCAGCGCTGTGCCTCCGCTCCAGTCTTTCAGCCCCTGGAGCGAGGCGATAAACCCGGCCACGTCGGTGTTGGTGCCCGCCCAGCCCTGCTCGGTGCGCCACACGGTGTTGACCGCCCCCACCGACTGGGCCTCGGGGGTGACCTCTGTCAACAGTGGCAAAATCGCCTGCTTGTGGGGAATGGTGATGTTAAACCCCCGCACCCCGGTGGCCGCAAAGCCCGTGATCGCCGCCTCTAGGCCCCCTGGCGTCACTGGCCACGCCACGTACACATAATCGATCCCTAGCTCGGCCAGGGCGGCGTTGTGCATGACTGGCGACAGCGAGTGGGCGACGGGGTCGCCGATCACCCCGAGGAGTTGGGTGGTACCGGTAATGGGCATGGTTAGCACAAAAGCACAAAGGGAGTGATGAACCGTCGGGGTGAGGAGAAAGCGTCAGTTAGCACCGATACCACCGACTTTTTCCTGAAACAACGCCACAATCTTTTCTACCACATCCTCAATGGTCAGGCCATCGGTATTGAGCTCAATGGCGTCGTCGGCTTTGCACAGGGGGGCCACCCGACGGCTGCTGTCTTTGCGATCGCGGTCGTCAATGGCGCGCTCTAGCTCCTGGAGGGGCACAGCGGGTTGCTGCTGGATCGCCAGGTCGGCCTGGCGGCGGCGAGCGCGCTCCTGCACCGAGGCGGTGAGAAAAATCTTCAGTTCGGCCTGGGGAAACACCTGGGTGCCGATGTCGCGGCCCTCCATGACCACGCCCCCGGTGACCCCATACTGCTGTTGCTGGTAGAGCAGGGTCTGGCGCACGCTGGGCTGGGCCGATACCAGCGAGACCTGGGCGGTAACGGCCGCACTCCGAATCAGCTGAGTCACCTCCTGGCCGTTGAGCCAGAGGCGGCTGGGGTAGGCGGCAAAGGCCGGATCATTTCCAGAGGCGGCGAGGTGGATATCGCAGCCCTGCACCAACTCGGCGATCGCGACCTCGTCGCGCAGATCAACCCCCTGCTCAAGGGCCTGCCAGGTCACCGCCCGATACATAGCGCCGCTGTCGAGGTATAACAGATTGAGCCGTTGGGCCACCTGGCGGGCCACCGTCGACTTGCCGGCCCCAGCGGGCCCGTCAATGGCCACAATGGGCTGGCGATCGCGCAGCAGTACATTGTCAATCAGCCGGGTCGGACCTAGGTGAGCTGCTACCGCCAGCATTCCCATGGTGTCTATGCGATCCAGGGGCTCGAGGGTCTCGGGATGGACCACTTCGACATACTGGGGCCGCAGATCGGCCACCTGGGTCAGTGTCTGCTGAACGGCGGCCACCAGCGCTGGGCTGCGGCGTTCGCCCGCCCGAAAACAGTGCTGAGCGACCATCAACCCCTGGTATAGGGTCGCCGCCTGGAGCCACTCGGCCTCGCTCAGGTAGATATTGCGCGAACTCAGGGCTAGCCCACTGGCTTCGCGCACGGTAGGGCAGCCGATGATCTGGCCAGGCAGGCTGAGATCCCTCACCAGACGCTTGAGGATGGCCAACTGCTGGGCATCTTTATAGCCGAAGTAGGCGCGATCGGGGGCCACCAGGCTGAGTAGCTTAGTCACCACCGTGGCCACCCCTTCAAAATGCCCCGGGCGATGGGGGCCGCATAGCACCGCCATCATCTGTTGGGGGGGAATCACCTGGGTCAGCTGATCGGCCAGGGGATTGGCAGTGCCGTAGAAGACCGCAGGGGTGGGCATAAACACCGCATCTACACCGACCTGTTCACAGAGGGACAGATCTTGCTCAGGGGTGTGGGGATAGCGGGCCAGGTCTTCCTGGGGGCCAAACTGGAGCGGGTTCACAAAGATGCTTACTACCACCAAGGTATTTTCCTGCTGGGCCCGCTCCATTAGGCTCCGGTGACCCCGGTGCAGATTGCCCATGGTGGGCACTAGGCCCACTTCGGGGAGGGGATCTTGGTCTAGGGTTTGGGGGGCGCGAGCCTGCGCCAGGTAGCGCTCTAAGCCCTCAACCGTCTTAAGTACTCGCACAATATCCTACCTATGCTGGGCCTATGTTGAGGGTGTTTGGAGATGTCTTCTGGGGAATGTCTTCTGGGGAATGTTTGCTAGGGATGTCTGCTGCGGGAGCCTGTGTGCCAGCTAAACTTCTGGCCACCCCAGACCAAGCCTCCCACATTACCAGATTAAAGTCAGGAGCATATTGGTTCAAGCCCTAAGGGGTCTACGTCTAGATGACTGTGTCGGTGCCCAACTCTGCTCTCTTCGGATACCTGCTGCAAAAAGCCCTCCCCACCGTGGACGGTGGGGAGGGCCTGGGCAGAATCCTGGGATGGGTCACGGCTGAAAGGGCGATCGCTGAAGGGGCGCTGAAAGGGCGCTGAAAGGGCGATCGCGCTACTGGCTGGAGAGCACCTCAAGCCGCACCTGTCCGACTCCACTGGCCCGCAGACCAATGCGGGAGGCGGCCCCCGCCGACAGGTCAATGATCCGACCATGGCCAAAGGGGCCGCGATCGTTGATGCGTACCACCACCGATTGGCCCGTAGCCTGGCTAGTGACCCGGACTTGGGTGCCAAAGGGCAGGGTGCGGTGGGCGGCGGTGAGAGCGTTCTGGTCAAATACTTCCCCACTGGCGCTGCGTCGGCCATGAAAACCAGGGCCATACCAGGAGGCTGTACCGGTAAGCGTAGAGGCCACTACCCCAACTCGCGTATCCGGGGGCGGCGGGGTGGGCAAGCCTTCGACCCTGGCCAGGGGAGGGGCATCGCCGAGCAACCGGCGCAGTCGATTCGCCACCTGTAGAACGTCTTCACCGGGTTCTCCGGTGGTGTCAGGCAGAATGGTCTGCTCGTCAATGGTGAACAGGTCTTCGTCGCCCCAGGCCACCACAAACACTTCACTCTCACTATCCCAGCGGGCCTGAATGGCCGTGGCATCGCCCTCGGCCGCTAGCTGCTGGAGGCGATCCAAAATAACCTGGGCTCGCAGTACGGGGTCTTGCTCGCCATCGGGCTGAGCCCCAAGGGGGGTTGATTTGTCGGCGCTGGCTGGGCTCAGAGTGGCTAGTTCTGCACCCACCAGGGTCACCACTGGAATGGACCGGAGGTAGAGCGTAGCAGCCTGACGAGAGTCTAGGGCGTGGGGAAAGATCGTAGCAATATCCAGGGTTTGGGGAGCAAAGGCCTCGGGAGCAGCGGTTTCGGGGACAAAGGTGACAGGGGCCCCAGGGCTAGCTGGCTCGACCAGCGGTTCGGCGTCAGGGTCTACGGGCTCAAGGGTTGAGGGGGACGAGTCAATCGGCAGACCGGCATTCGGGAGAAAGGAACTAAAACTGGCATCGATCTGATGCTCCGCCTGTAAACCCAGAGAACGACTGGTATCTCCGGTGTCTTGGGCGTGGCCTGGTAGAGGTGCTCCAAAAACGGACATGGTGACGGCAACCGTCAGTCCGCTCAATACGTGATGTTTCATTTACACCAAAAGAATTCAACAGGAAGAGCGGGGGATAGATTCTGACCCTAGGGGCTCAGAACAGGCGACACAGGAATCGCCTTAAATCCCATACCCATTACAAATTTGGTCTTCGGCTTTTTGTCGAAATGTAACCTAGCACGTTAAGCCAGTGTTGCGAATCCGGGGAGATTACGGATAACTTAATTCTTCGTCACAAATAAAAAAGTAGTCACTCTCACAAAAATGGCTGAAGGTGCCTTGACACCAGGGCTTGTCACGGCTGCTAGGCATCTAGGTAACTTTCAAATTACTTATGGGTTAGGCCGATCGAGTTAGGTAAAAATCATCAGTCAATTCACCGTTTTGGCAATTTTTTGTCAGCAAAAGATGAAGTTTGCGGAACAGTAGATGTGTTTTTGGCGACAGCAGCTGGGGATTGGTGGGTCTGGGCGGTGGGTGCGATCGCCCTGGAACACCCCAACAGCCGTCGCACATAACGGCAATTTGGGATCCGTATTGTAGGATTTAGTCCCGCTACCTTGCACCCGCGTTCCGGCCGCCTGGCCACCCTGGCACGCCGCCTAGGGATGCTGACCATGGGCAGCAAAAATAAATTCGGAACGAGTTTACGGCGTTTTAGCCGATCAATGCCCATCAATGGAACTTGATCTGAACGAGGTATCAAGGGTTTCAGCCCCTAGAATTTTTGAATTTACAATTGC
>Ga0169931_10001290_pt1 | contig 41425 bp, 33 predicted proteins | sample Kivu_15m_20L_FD_129675 | JGI IMG/M metagenome (GOLD analysis project Ga0169931, IMG submission 129675) | Freshwater microbial communities from Lake Kivu, Western Province, Rwanda to study Microbial Dark Matter (Phase II) - Kivu_15m_20L... | ecosystem: Environmental > Aquatic > Freshwater > Lake... | reverse complement strand
AGCTGAAAGCACCAAGGGTCGCGTCTTTTTCACCGGTGGCGAGGACCTCGACCGCTTCGTTGTCTGGGACTACGTCCGGCAACGCCGTGAAGTCTTGGGATAGGTAGAAAAACGCCAAGTAAGAGACGCGGTTTCGTTTAGCCCGTAGCCCAAAGCCCCAAGGCTTTGGCGCTTGCGAGGCGATGCGCAAGTGCCGCCCGCAAACAAAGTCAGCCGGGTCTTCGCTCCAGCCCCCGGTTTGGCGGGGCAAGTTCGTTCTTTTGGCGATATGGCTCGAATTCAGCGGAAGCGGGCGGGTTGGACGCGGCACCTAAATCAGACGCCAAGAGGAGACCGAAGGTCGAAGAATCGGCGAGGTCGGGAGACCTGCGCCGAGCGCAAGCAGGATTTTTGTTTAGCCTGCAGCTGGTTTTTCGTTTAGCCCTGAGAAGGCTTTTTCGTTTAGCCCGTAGCCGGATCCCAAAGCCCCCAAGGCTTTGGCGCAGGCGAGGCGATGCGCGAGCTGGGTCTGCCTTGGTGGTTGACTTGCTTTCGCGGTGGGAGAGTGGCTTTCACTAAAAGTCACTGACGAAAGAAAGGTGAGTTTACTGGAGTCTCAACCATCGAGCTATTTACTCTCCGAAATTTTTCTTTTTACTTCCTCTCAAACTCTCTCTCCATTCTTCTTTACCGTTAGCGATCATTAGTGGTTCGCTCTCTTCCTCCACATTGTTCATTCCATTAGTATCGCTTAGTGGTTCCCTCTTCCCTTCCCTGCAACAAACCCTCAAACCGTTCCGACCGGATGACTCGCGGTTGCTTTGCGGTTTCTGTCGCTGAGGTGTCACCGGGGACAATCCACTGAGCGGCGACGCCGGGGAGTGACGCGACGAGTTTCTTGCCTTCTTCTGGCGAGAGCACGCAGAGGGCTGAAGCGAGTGCGTCGGCCGTGGTTGCGTTGGGGGCGATGACGGTCGCTTGAACGCTTTGCTTGACCGCCACTGCGGTCCGTGGATCGACGATGTGGGAATAGCGGATGCCGTCAATGACCAATCGCTGCTCACGGTCACCAGAAGTTGAAATGGCGGCATCTCTCAAGCAGACGGTTGTGGAGATATCTGAAGAGAGGCCGGAGATCTCGATTGGCCAGCCGGCGGTGTTCGGCGGTGAGCCGATCGCGCGGATATCGCCGCTGGCATCGATCAAGGCTGACTTGATGCCGCCTGCAATGAAGATGGCAGCGACTTGATCAGCCGCATCGCCCTGGGCAATTCCGCCGAAATCGAGCTGCATGTTCGGTGCTGTGAGACGAATTTGATTGGGCGGGATGAGGTCAACTTTGTCGGAACCGATCGCCGGGAGCAGTTCAGCGATTTTCTCGTCCGCGGGCAGGCGGTTGCGCTTGATTGCTTTTCTCCAGGCGTGGCTCGCGGGGCCGACCGTCGCATCAAAAGCGCCATTTGTCAGGCGGCTGAATTCGAGGCTGCGGCCCGCGACGCGGTACAGGTCGGGGCTGACTCGCTGCGGCTGTTGGTGAGGAGCCGAGCGGCAGAGTTGGTTCGTTTCGCTCTGCTCAAGGTAATCGCTGAGCGTTAGATTCAGTTCGTCGACCCGCTGCTGAGCAATTGAGAAGAGTTTTTCGGCGGTTTCCTTTTGCTCACAGTAGATGATGTAGCGGAAATTGACCCCCATCGCGGCGTGCTCGAATTCGTAGCGCTTGAGGTCAGCCGATCGTGGCGAGATCGATAGCTGCGAAAGAAAGACCAGCAGCACGGCGTAGCAGGAAAACGAAATGCTGGTCATGAATTGGCTTGGAAAGAAGGGGGGTAAAGTGACTCCGTCCCTTGATTGTAACTGCCGCGCGGGTGCACTAAAGTAGGAATCAATCGGTTCCGGAGGATGGCGACTACCCACTGCCAGGACCTTTCCGTCTGTTGTAGGTCGGATTTCAAGTCGTGCTTGCCAATCGAGCAGTCACGCTATTCATACTTGCCCTTTTGGGTTGTTCTCATTTGTTGAAAGAGAGGAAATAACGTGTCGCAAACAAATAAACCGTCAGCCAGCCGTCGTCAGTTTCTGAAAACCAGTTCGGCTTTGGCGGCGGCTGGTGCTGTTGCCGGGACTGTTTTGTCGCCATCGACCAGCCGAGCGGGCTATCACGTTTTCGGTAGCGATACGATTCGCGTTGGCGTGATCGGCAGTGGCGGACGCGGTTCCGGTGCGATGGCCGATGCGTTGAATGCTCAGTCCGGCAACGTCGAGGTCACGGCCGTGGGCGACTTGTTCGCCGATCGCCCTGAAGGCGCGCTGGGTGGATTGAAAGAACGCTACAAGGACCGCATCAAGGTTACGACTGATACGACCTTCATCGGTTTCGATGCCTACAAAAAGGTTTTGGAGACTGATTGCCAAATCGTGATTCTGGCGACTCCGCCCGGATTCCGCCCGCTGCATTTCGAAGCTGCTGTGGCGGCTGGCAAGGGTGTGTTCATGGAGAAGCCGGTCGCGGTCGACCCGCCGGGCGTGCAGCGAGTCCTGCGGGCTACGGAAGAGGCGAAGAAGAAAGGCCTGCCGGTCCAAGTCGGTCTGCAGCGGCGTCACGAGCGGGCTTACATGGAAACGATCCAGCGGCTGAAGGACGGAATTATCGGCGACGTGATCGCGGCTCGCGTTTATTGGAATCAAGGATTCCTCTGGGTAGCCGGTCGACGTCCTGAGCAGACGGAATTGGAATATCAAATTCGCAATTGGCTCTATTTCAATTGGCTCTCCGGAGATCACCTTGTCGAGCAGCACATTCACAATCTCGACGTGATCAACTGGTTGATGGACGACTATCCGGTGAAAGCCGAAGGCATGGGCGGGCGCCAAGTCCGCACCGGTCCACAACACGGCGAAATTTTCGACCATCACGCGATTGAGTACACCTATGCCAATGGCGCGAAGATGTTCAGCCAGTGTCGGCAGATTGCGGGCTGCTGGAACGAAGTCGAGGAGTACGTGCACTGCACTAAGGGGTACGCTCACATTTCGGCTGGGCGGATTTACGACCTTAGCGGTAAGGAGATTTTCCGATCGGATGGTTCGCGTGGCGGTCACGGTCAGGAGCATGTCGATATGTACGCCGACTTGGCTCGCGGCTTGATCCCGAACGAAGGCGAGTACGGAGCCAAGAGCACGATGACGGCGATTTTGGGCCGGATGTCGACTTACTCTGGCAAGTCCATTCGCTGGGACGATGCGATGAAGTCGGAACGAAAGCTGGCCGACGTCGACGCGATGACTTCGTTGCAGAGTGAGGCTCCGGTCAAGCCGCTCGAGAACGGCGAGTACGAGATTCCGGTTCCGGGCGCTGGCTGGGAAAAGGTTCTCGACTGGAACCCAGACAAGCGCGGCTAAGCGGTCCGCTCGAAACTGCTATCAACTCAAAGGTCTCGTCAAACTGTAACGGTTGGCGAGACCTTTCTTTTTGGGCGTAGTTGGGCGGAAATTCTCAATCGTCGGGGTATGCGCGTTGGACTGATTTGTGGGGTCGTTCCCATGCGATATAGCAGGTGACGTCATGGAAGATGCGGGACTGACGTGGTTTTCTGACGGTAAGAAATGCGGTGTCGGCCGAGTCCGATACGACCACTAAGGAACTTGGCCAGCCTGCGAGCTGGCGGAGCGAGGAAAGCTATGAGCAAGCACTGGCAAGGATGTCTGCTGGGATTGGCGTTGATCGTCTGGGGTTCGCAGTTGCAGGCGCAGGAAAACTCTGGTCGCATTGCTGCAATCATGCGCGACATCGAGTCACGTGCAGTTGCTGCGGGACAGCCGCTTCAATTGGAAGAGGAAACTGTCGTTCAAGTCGCCGCTGCGATGCCAATGCCGCAATCCGTAGTTATGGAACAGCCTTCCGGAATCCCTCAGCACTTGCTGCCCGAGGTCTATCCGAGCGGTTCAAATGCCTATCCGGTGCCTCCAAATGTATCACCGATGTCAGTACACGATTATCAATCCGGCTGGACCGGTGATCGATTCATGTTCAGTAGTGCCTACCATCGTCGCATCAATCCGCCGCGCGGCGACTTCGGAAATGTTCCAAATGATTGCGGTTGCTGCGATGAGTGGCAGACCTTCATGCCATGTGAGTCGTGTTGCCGCGACCTTGGGCTGAACCCTTGGGTGATCGATCGGGCTCGTCCGAATTGCCCGCCGAACTGGTGGCTGCATCCGAATTGCAATCAGGGATGCGGCGATTGCAATTCGGGCTACGGCCAGACCCGAGCCCACGGATTTATCAAAAACCAGCAGTGGTAGTCGACTCTCCAGTCGCTTTGAGTGGGGGCATTCTCAACGAGAGCCCCTCAAGGCCGGACTGAATTTCCGAAAAATCGGTATAACTGGTTTCGGCGATGAAAACTGCATGCTAACGTTGAGGAACTCAAATTCTCAACGTTGTTGCATGCAGGAATACCATCGCGATGCGATCTCTATCCTTTCTGTTTGGCGTTAGCGCGGCCGTCTTGGCCTGTTCGCTTGTTGTCGAGTTGAATGCCCAATCGACCTTCCGCGAGGAAGGATTGCAAACTGCCAAGCCTGGTTTGTATGCAATTCGGGGCGCAACGGTCCATGTCTCTGGCTCAGAGCAGATCGAGAACGGCACGGTTGTGCTGTTGCACGACAAGATTCTCGCTGTCGGGAAAGACTTGGCCGCCCCTGCCGGTGCAACGGTCATTGACGGCGCCGGAAAGCATCTCTACGCCGGTTTGATTGACGGCCATGTTGCTTACTCCGCGGAAGTTCCGGCTGTCGGCGAAGCGCTCGCGAACGCCAATCCAAAAATCACGCCGCAGTTGAAACTGGACGAAGTCTTCAAACTCGACCAGTTGAATCCTGCTGACCGTCGGGCGGCAGGTTTCACGAACGTGCTCGTCGGTCCGTCGTCTGGCGTAGTGCGAGGAACAAGTTTCATCGCGCACCTCCAAAAGAAGCAATCGAACCGCACAGTGCTCGCTCGCGACGTCGCAATGGAGAGCCGCTTAACGGTTGATCGTTCATTCGGCGGTGGAGCCGGCGGTTATCCCGGCTCACCCATGGGCGCGTACGCTTTGGCTCGTCAATCGTTTTACGATGCCCAGTGGTATCGCGATGCTTGGCAAGCTGCTCGAAACAACCCCTCCCTACCCCGTCCTGAGGCGAACGCTTCGCTCGAAGCTCTGCAGCCAGTGCTGACCGGAGAGTTGCCTTTGCTGGTCGAGACGACCAACGAACTCTTCGTACTCCGGGCAAGGCGGTTCGCCAACGAGTTCGGGTTGCGACTAATCGTTCTCGGCAATGGCAATGAATATCGACGGCTGCAGGAGGTCGTCGCGACCGACGTTCCGCTCATCCTACCGCTCGATTTCCCCAAGCCACCGCGAGTCGGCAGTGCCGCTGACCTCAGTGACGCTTCGCTCGAATCATTGATGCATTGGGATCATGCTCCGAGCAATCCGGCCTTGTTGGCCAAAGCCGGTGCGAAATTTGCTTTCATGACTCAGGGACTTGCCAAGCCCGGTGACTATCGCGGTCAGGTTCGCCGTGCGATGGAACGCGGTTTGGACCCGGCGTTGGCTCTTGATGCTCTGACACGCATTCCCGCCGAATTGTTTGGCGTTGACGATCAATTAGGGACGGTTTCCGAGGGGAAGTTGTCAAACCTGGTGATTGCGGACGGGCCCCTGTTCGACGAAAAGACCAAGATTGTTGAAACGTGGGTATTGGGCGAGCGATTTGAGCATAATCCGGCTCCCGTGCGAAAGTTCGATGGCGTCTGGCATTTGAAATCCGATGCTGACCCGCTGCTCTCGCTCTACCTCGTCGTACGGGAAGAACCGAAGCTGTCAGGCACCGTGCGAAAGTCAGCCGAGCCGAATCCTGACGAGGCGGATTGGGAACTGAAATCGATTGAGGCGAATGGCGCTAAGCTGACCGCGAGTGCTGAGGGAAGCAAGCTCGGCAGCACTGGCACTGCGATGATCGAGTTGGTTGTCGACCGACCGGGAGAAGGAATTGGCTCGTTGCAGTTCGCCGATGGGAAAGTGTTTGGCCTGCGAAGCACTCGCGTTGGTGATGCTGAGAAGGTACCCGCTCGAGCTGGCCGCGGCAAACGTGACGGTAAGCCGGAGGATGCAGTGGCTGGTGACCAAAAGCCTGCTGAATCGGCCGAGGCTGAGAAGGCAGACGAGAAAAAAGAACAGGTGGCTCAAACTTCTGAAGAAGGGAAAGCAGGAGACGCCGCTGCTGGAAAAGAGAAGAGCGAAGAGAAGGCAAAGCCAGCACCAGATACGGCTCCGCTCTTTGCGGTGAACTACCCGCTGGGTGACTTTGGACGTGAAAAGCCTCCCGCCAGTGTCACTCGAGTTCTATTTGTAAACGCGACGGTTTGGACCAGCGGCCCGCTGGGCAAACTCGAAGGCGGCGCGGTCTTGGTTGAAAACGGCAAGATCGCCCAAGTCTTTAAGGCTGGAGAGACCTTGCCCCAAGCCGACCTGACGATCGATGCGGCGGGACGCCACCTCACGCCTGGTATCATTGATTGCCACTCCCACATGGCAACCGATAGTGGAGTCAACGAAGGCTCGCAGGCGATTACGGCCGAAGTTCGAATTGGCGACTTCGTCGACTGCGATGACTTGAACATCATTCGCCAACTGGCTGGTGGCGTGACTTGCGTCAATGTGCTGCATGGATCGGCCAATCCGATCGGCGGTCAGAATCAGGTCTTGAAGCTCCGCTGGAGTTTGGTGGATGAGCAATTGAAGTTTGCCGAAGCTCCAGCCGGGATTAAGTTTGCCCTTGGCGAGAACGTCAAACGGAGCAGCAGTCCGACTCCTGTGACGCGCTATCCCCGCAGCCGAATGGGCGTTGAACAGATCATGCAGGACGCCTTCCGCGCGGCGCGCGAATACGATGCGCGAAAGCAGGCTTATCAGCGTGATCGGCAAGGGTTGCCGCCGCGGATTGACTTGGAGCTGGAGACACTCGCTGAAATTGTCCGCGGCGAACGCTGGATTCATTGCCACAGTTACCGGCAAGACGAAATTCTTGCACTACTCAGGGTGCTCGACGAACACGACATTACGATCGGTTCGCTGCAGCACATTCTGGAAGGATACAAAGTTGCCGATGCGATGGCGGCTCATGGAGCGATGGCCAGCGCATTTGCCGACTGGTGGGCTTACAAGGTAGAGGTTTACGATGCGATTCCGCAGGCCGGCGCGCTAATGCACAATCAGGGTGTGGTCGTCTCGTTCAACTCGGACGATGCCGAGCTGGCGCGTCACCTCAACCACGAGGCCGCCAAGGCCGTCCGTTACGGGAATGTGCCGGAAGAGGAAGCCTTGAAATTCGTCACTCTCAATCCGGCCAAGCAACTTCGAATCGACCAGTATGTCGGCAGCATTGAACCGGGCAAGCACGCCGACTTGGCGCTCTGGAGTGGACATCCACTCGATACGACATCGCGCTGCGAGCAGACCTGGGTCGATGGAATCAAGTACTTCGATCGAGCTGAGCAAGCTGAGTTGACCACCAAGCAAGCGGAGATGAAACGCCAACTGGCTCAAAAGGTATTGGACTCCAAGCAATCCCAACAGGGTCAAGGCGATGAGAAAATCGATCCGGCCTCGCTCTGGCCGCGGTACGACGAGTTCTGTCATGGTCACGACCATGATGACGAGCAGTCTCAAGGAGAGGAGGAGTTCTTGCAACTGCTGCTCTATCAAGGTGACCATACCGGTCATAGCCATGAGCTGAATTCAGGAGGGGGTGGACGGTAGACGTGAAACGACTTTCGCAACCGTCCCCATTGAACAAAATCAGATCTGACAGGTTTACAACAATGAATCGCAAACTGAACTTTTTCGCCGCCCTCTTCTGCCTCAGTAGTTTTGTATCGTTCCAATCGCTGTTCGGACACGATGGGGTTCCTGCTCCGCCGCAATCCCAACCAGTGGCCCTGGTGGGTGGCACGGTGCACACCATTTCCGGCCAGACGATTGAAAATGGGACCGTGATTTTTGAGGCTGGCAAGCTGACTTTTGTCGGCGGTCAGACTTCGCCTCCGGCCGGTGCCAAGGTCATCGACGTGACGGGGAAGCATGTTTTCCCCGGAATGTTCGAAGCGAACTCCCATTTGGGTTTGACCGAAATCAGTTCCGTCCCCGCGACCATCGACACGGGAGAGGTTGGTGAAATCAACCCGAACGTGAAAGCCCAAGTGGCGATCAACCCAGACAGCGAGTTGTTTCCAGTGACTCGCGCCGGCGGTGTCCTATTGGCGGTCAGCGCGCCGATGGGCGGTACGATTGCCGGTCGTTCGGCGGTGATCCAACTGGATGGCTGGACCTACGAAGACATGTCCCTGATGCCGGTCTCAGCGATGCACATGACTTGGCCGGGGAGTGGCGGTGGCGGTCGGCGCGGTGGACGTCGACCACCGGGAGCCGAAGAGGGACCGAAGCCAGAGGATCGGCTGCGTGAGCTCAACCAGTTTTTTGCCGACGCGCGAGCTTATCGCGAGCAGCGGAAGAATCCGCAAGCTCAGCAAGGTTTCGATCTCCGCTTGGAGTCGATGGCCGATTTGCTGGACAGAAAAATCCCGATGGTCGTGACGGCAAACCGTTTGGCAGATATTCAGGGAGCAGTTGCCTTCGCGGTTGATCAGAACATTCGCTTGGTCATTCTCGGCGGCTATGATGCGCCGCTTTGTGCGGACTTGCTCAAGAAGCACGACGTTCCCGTGATTGTCTCGGCCGTTTATCGATTGCCGCAGCGGGCAAGCGACCCGTACGATCACCCTTACACGTTGCCAAAGCGGCTGAACGATGCGGGCGTGCGGTTCTGTATTTCCTGCACCGATCGTTCGGAGAGCTGGAACACGCGCAATCTTCCGTTCGAAGCCGGAACGGCAGTCGCCTACGGCTTGCCAGTCGATCAGGCTTTGAAGGCGATTACGCTTTATCCAGCCCAGATTTTCTCAGTTGCCGACCGCGTTGGTTCATTGGAAGTTGGCAAAGACGCAACGCTGTTTGTGTCCTCAGCCAGCCCGCTGGATATCCGTTCCAAGATTGAACGGGCTTACATTCAGGGGCGTGAACTCGACCTCTCTAACAAGCAAACCCGCTTGTACGAGAAGTACACCGAGAAGTACCGTCAGCTGAAAGCTCGCGGCAAGTAAGCGGCTGGCCTGCGTTTAAGTGAATCACCAAGCGAACGCGGTGGCGGTCTGGCCAGCGTAGTAGTTCGCTTCATCGACTTGCTCGTTCAGCGTGCAGAGGTCGTAGATCCAGCCGATGCCGAAAAGGCCCCCGGAGACCAGGTAGAGGATACCGGTCAGGAACTTACCTTGATAAAAGCGGTGGAAGCCGAATAGGCCGAGGAAGAAGCAAAGCAGCCAAGCGATGTTGTAGTCGAATTGGCCGGGGCGGTAGCGCAGATTGGCCTCTCGAGCCATCCCGGGGATCAGGAACAGGTCGATCAACCAGCCGATTCCCAAGAGCCCGAAAGTGAAGAACCAGAGCGCGCCGGTCAGTGGGCGACCGAAGTAAAAGCGGTGTGCCCCGGTGAATCCGACTAGCCAGAGTGCGTAGCCGAGAACCGGTGCGTGGGATTCCGCATAGCCTACCGGAACGTATTTGACGTAGCGGCGGTTGGGTGGGGTTGGATAGTAAGCGGTGTTATCAAAGCCCATTTTTCGCCCTCCCAGAAATCATGATTGGTTAATCACGCGATTAGATTCGGGCTTAGGGGACGAATCTTGGGAGCCTGCGAGGAGAAATTTGGAATTTTCCATTCACTGGCCGGACTGGTTTCTGTTCTTTTGGTTTCTTTTCGTTTAGCCCGTAGCCAACGGCGAGGCGATGCGCAAGTTGCCTAGGCCCTACAAGTCAAACGCTGCTCGTCTTCCTCAGCCGGGGCTTCGCGCCAGCCCCCGGTTCAGCGGTTCGAGTGGGTATCGAAACGAAAGCCTGTAGCTGGCTAGTCATGGCTCCACCGAAGCGAGGTCGGGTGGTGGCCGTTTTGTTGTTGCGCGAAGTCGAGTAGCTGGCTTGTCATGGCTCCGCCGACGCTGCATGGGTGGTGGCGAATTTAGTGGTTTTTGCGAGCACCCCAACAATTGATCTACCATCGGTACACGGCTCTTCGCCCCGACAGGGCGCCTTATCGTAGCGTATGGTGAAACCCTACGTACATGAACCATTCAATGAGTGTAAGGTCGAACCGCACGTCGCCGCCTTGCGGCACGGGCGGTTCGACGCTGAAGTGAAAACACGGTTAGCATTGCGACCGCCGCCTGCGGCGGCGTTAAAAAGAGGGGATAACGTGGATCGGTACATAGGGTTGCTCTCGCAGAGCCGAGCTTACCCTACGCTTAGGTAAAGCGCCCTGTCGGGGCGAAGAGCCGTGTACCGATGGTGCGTTGGACTTTTTCATCTTTCAATTCCGCCAAGCTTCCTCAGCCGGCTCATCACGCTGTACTCTCTTTACTCGCGGGGGCTCGCCAGAGGATGGCTAGTCCAATCGCGGCGATGATCGCGGCGACTCCGGACCACCAGAGCGGTAAGGCTTCGTTCTCACCGGGGAACCCCGGAATCTTTGATAACTGCGGTTGGTAGTAAGCCAGGAATCCAACGATTGCGTTGTGGAGCATGTGCAGGATCACGCTTGGCCAGATCGAGTTGGCCTTATAAGCGATCCAGCCCAAGATGATCCCCATCAACGCAGTCGGTAGCAAACGGTCAAAGGCCGCCACGCTTCCCGAGAGCGTGTGGAATGCACCGAATGCAAGCGATGAGAAAAGGATCGCTTGCCAAGGTCGACGATTGGTCAACAAAGAGCGCTGTAATAAACCACGGAAGAAAAACTCCTCGCAGAACGCGGGGGTCAACGAGAAGGCGATCAAAATCAGCCAAGCGGGAGCCTGCCGAAAAAGTTCGGCCTGCTCACGGCTGAACGCAACAATCCGCTCGCGCCATGAGTCGCTCGCCTCCGTCCCCGAAATCAGGCCGATCAGATCGTGCCAGCCGCTGATCGCCGTCATCACGATCGGCCAGAGACTCAGCCCGAGCAAAATCGCGGCTGCGAAATAAATCGGTGCAGGGCGTTGCAAGCCAAAGCCAGGAATCGTTCGAACCCATTGATAACGTGCGACAATCAGGGGAATCAAACAGAACGCGACAAAAGTAAACGCGGCCGTGAAAGCCAGTCGCCAAGTGATCCCAAGTTCCAGCCGACCGAGCAGCCCGATCAAGACAAAGTTGACCGGGAAGAGGAGCAGCAAGCAAAACAGCGCAAGGTTCGGAGTCGCTCGGCTCGATGGCGTCAGCGGCGGAGCGAGCAGTTCTTTCCAGCTCGATCCACTGCCATACAAAATATTGTCGGTGCCGAAAATCGAGGCCGCGAGGCTCAGGGCGAGCAGCCCGTAAACGACCGTAGAAAAAATTGCGACCGCGGCCGGGATTAGTTGCACGTCGTTCTGCAAGACATCCCGCGCGAGGATCAGAATATTAAGCAGCGGACAAACGGCCATCGGTCCGGCGAGCTTCAGCCCCGGCGAGAGCGCCATCAGCCCGGGACCGAGCGACAGCAGGATGATCGGGATCAGGTAGGCTTGAGCCTCCTTAAAGCTGCGAGCAAAACTCGTCACGACCAACAAGACCGACGAAAAGAAAGCGGCGAACAGGACGAGCAAGGCAAAGACCTTAAGCATCATTCCGAGGGTCAGCCCACCGTCACCGATCAGCATCGTATCGAGGCGAAATGTCCACACCGTGGTCAGCATCCCGATGACATTGAGCGAGGCCGTCAGCACGGCGACTGTCAACACGGCGATAAGTTTGGCAACGAGAATTCGCATCCGGGGAATTGGCGCGGCAACGAGTGTCTCGAGTGTCCCCCGTTCGCGCTCACCCGCCGTTAAGTCGATCGCCGGGTAGACCGCACCCGTGATTGTCATCAGCACGAGAACCAAAGGAATGATGGCGGCGAACTGATTCGACATCGCCCGAGATGAGCTGCCCGAAGTCAATCGCTGCTGGTTAGTCGAGATCGCCAGTCGCGGGTCACCACCGAGTCGCTGGACGGTCGTTTGCAGCACAACGCGATTGACCTTGTCGAGTTGTCCCTGAAGCCAGCGACCGGCTCGGCGACTGTTCGCCGATTCGTCATTAATGTGGATCACGACATCGCTGGTTTGACGCTGTCGGCGTGTGCTGTTGGTGACCTCCAGAACCAAGTCGGCTTGACCGGCGAGCAGCAGTTCTTTGGGCGTCGCGTCGGGGCGCTCGACAAAAGCCCATTTGTGTTCCAGCAATGGGGCTTCCTCGGGTTCCGTCGGAGGTTTTAGCTCGGTTGCTGCTGCGGCCGCCGCTTCGGCTGTGGACTGGTCGTTTGAACTCGGAGGAGCTTCTTTCTCTGAGGAAATGGCAACCTTGGGGCGAGATGCGCCGCTGGATTTGGATTCGTCACTCGCATTTTGCGCATCGAAGTTAACGATTTGGGCCCATTGGCCAAGAGTCGCTTTGAACTCTTCAGGGTTCAGCGGCGATTTGACGGCGATTGCGTAAACAATCTTCCCTTCGCCGGGTGGGTTGAGATTGTTCAAGAGAAAGGTGCGGAAGGCAATGCTCAGGAGGGGATAGACCAGCAGTGGCATCGCGATCAGGGTCACGATCGTACGGCGATCCCGGAGCGTTTCTTTGAGTTCCTTGGTCGCCAGTCGCCACGTTTGGCTCAGCCAACCACGGCGGAAAGCGGAATGATTCCTCGAGCCGTGTTGGCGGTCTGGAAAGCTCGGAGTGTCGTTAGACTCAGGTGTTTCGTTCGGCATGCCGCAGTTGCTCTCAAGTGGTCGCGGTGGGAGATAGCGGTTCGGACTCCGGGGCCCGAATAAGCTCAACGAACATTTCGACCAAGTCAGCTTTGCCGGTCTCAGCTCGCAATTGGTCCAGTGTCCCCTCGAGAATCAGACGACTGCGGAACAGCAGACCGAAGCGATCGCAGACACGTTGGGCTTGTTCAAGCTGATGCGTGCAGAGGATGACTGCCTTGCCTTGGCGTTTAAGAAGATCGATGTAGTCAAACACGATTTGGCTGCCGACGACGTCCAGGCCAAGAGTGGGCTCGTCCATAATCATCAGCGGCGGGTCATGGACCAGCGCGCGGGCCAAGTTGATTCGTTGACGCTGGCCGGTGCTCAACGTGGCGCAGCGTTGGTCGAGGAGTTGGCTGACGTCGAGCAACTGAGCTAGATCGGTGATACGCGTTTCGGTCTGAGCGGGGCTCAGTCCGTAAACGTCGGCGAAGAAGTTCAAAATCTCGCGGGCGGTTAGCCACTGATAAACGCCGGCCGAGGAAGAGACGAATCCAACGCGGCGTTTGATTTCATCGGGGTCGCGATCGGAACGGAAACCATCGATTTCGGCATAGCCAGAGTCGGGTTTGATCAGACCGAGGATCATCCGCATGGTGGTCGTTTTGCCAGCGCCGTTGGGGCCAAGCAGGCCGTAGACTTCGCCGGGATTGACCGTGAATGAGACTTGGTCGACGGCTTGAATGCGGCGGCCGTCGGATTGGAATTGTTTGCAGAGCGCGTGAGCACTAATCATCGGGAATGCCGCGGAGGATGAGAGGGTTCTGCCCGGAGCGGCTTATTATGACAGTCGCGAGGACTGCTGGGCAGTTGGGGCGGCAGGCGAGTTGTGCCAGTTTGCTTTTTCGTTTGGCTTGGCCAGCCGCTTCGGCAAGTCGTAGAAAGTGGAAGATTCCACCGATTAGAAGGCGAATCCAGTACGGATCATGAACGAATCTGAGTTCTCCAGCTTATTCGTAGGGTCGCTGCGGTAGAGTATCGCACGATCCCAAACGTATCCGCCCTCAAGAAAGCCGGTTCCGCCGCGAGCGTTTTTCCACTCCAGCCCGAAGACAACTCGCTTGTCGTTGATGTCGACCTGGTCGCCAAAACCGCCGATGCGTTCAATGGTCCAAGACCCGGCTCCGTATTCCTGCCCGACGTAACCCCAGACTTCGGTCGTTCCGCGAGGCGGAAAGCGATGAGCGAGCCGTGGTCGAGGGAAGTAGAGGTCGATTTTCAGGTCGTTGTTGGGCTGAAGGAAAAAACCGACCGCCGGTAGCATCTTCAGGTCGATGCGGTCGTAATACTCGACGCCCAGCTTCAAAACGTTCGTGGGACCGAGCCGAAACCAACCGAGTCCCACACCGGTGTAACGCCAACTGTTGGAACCGACCTCATTTCCGTCTGTGTAGATACCGGCAGTGAAGTCGACTTCAAACCCGGCGTTGCGCCGAACGTCGGAAATGAAATCGAACGTGACGTATGCGCTGTAAGCCTTCGCGGGAAGGTCAAAACCGGTGACGGCTGTGTCTGGACCATCCCAAATGTGGAGATCGAAGCCGGGTGAGATTCTCAGCGGCATGACGGCGCCGAGGAAACTTGGCCAGACCGAAGTCGTCACGAGTTGAGAGTCGAGAATTTGGAGATCAGCGGGATCCTTTCCGCCCATGATCCAATTTTGTCGGAATCGCGTGTGTTGAATGCAGCCCGGCATGCTTTCTAGTCGCCAGCGAGTCCAAGCCAACTCCGGCCAACCGCGGTCGGTGTTGGGCCACCAAACAACCGGTCCGTAGGCTTGAGCAGCCATCGCGTTGGGGTCGAGCGGATTCGTCGGATAGAGCGTCGAGGGAACGGCTGGGTTGTAAACGGAAGGGCCGTAAGGGCTAACCGCACCCGGAACGACCGTAGCGGGTGGGGCCTGGGGAGCAACGCCGAACGGGTACGGTGTCGAACTGTAAGCGAATGGATCCGACGGAGGAGGAGCGATTCCGGGGACGCCAACTTGCGGTGAGCCGTAAACGGGGGGCGGCGCCGTGTAGACCGCGGGAGGCGCGGTCGTCATTGGCGGAAGCGTTGTCGTCGGGGCTCCGTAAGTGGGTGGCGGCGTGAATGTCCCGGGGTAAAGCACTTGCGGTTGGGCTGGTGCATAGGTCGGCGGAGGCGCGTAGGTGGGAGCAGGCGCGTAAGTTGGCGGTGCTGTATAAGTTGGAGGCGCTGTGTAGGGCGATGGCGCGTAAGTGGGTGGTGGCACGCCTTGTTGAAAGGTTGTCGGACGGAAGTAAGGGTCGTAAACCGGAGTCGATGACTGCGGATTCGTCGCCTGAAGCGGCAGCGCGAACAATTGGCCAGCGCCCAGCAGGCAGAAGAATCCTGCTGCGGCAAGTCCGGTCGAGATGATTCGTGATGGCCTCAACTTTCGCCTCATAAATTACGCTGCGGAGCGGTCCCCTTTGGAACGTCGAGGCGTAATTATCAGGCGGGGATATCTGGGTCAAGGCGAGAATGCCGCTAGCGGTGCCGCGATTTACGGCAGGGTCACGACAAGAGCCGCAATTTGACCGGTCGGAGAGAAAGAGAGCTTCAGTAAACTGTTGTGGGGATATTTTCGCGGCGAGCTGCTGAGGCTCAGCGTGAATCCTTCGTCGGGAGCGGTGAAATTAATCGCGCCCGGGAGAACGCCCCGCTGCATCGCCAAGATTCCCGCGATTAATTCGATCGTCCCGCTTCCCGGGCCGAGGTTGCCGAAGTTGTGTTTGAATGCGACCATCGGAACTTCGGAGGCGAATTTGGCAATCGCGATTGCTTCGAGCCGGTCCGAGAGCGGCTGGCTCGTTCCATGAGCGTTGAATTGTCCCAACTCCTCCACGGGCAAACGTGCTGCGGCGAGCGCTTGCTCGCAGACCTCGGCTACCCTCTGCGGAAATCGCGGAGAGTCGAGTGAGCAAAATCCTTGAGCCCACCCGGCCAGTCGAGCTTGGGCCTTTCCGCCGCGACGCAGCATTGAACTGCTGGTCTCGAGGACGATCGCTCCGGCTCCTTCACCGGGGACTTCGCCATCTCGATTGCGATCGAAGGGGCGCGAAGCAGCAGCCGGAGTGTCCACTCGGCGGCTGTATTGCTCTTTGCCGCGGTAAATCATGCTGAAGAGTTGCAGGTTCGAGCCGGTGCCTCCCGCGACCGCCGTGTCCGCCCAGCCGCGGCGGAGTAACTCGGCCGCTTCGATGATCGAGAGCAGTGACGAAGCGTCCCCTTGGCAGATGGAATTGCTCGGCCCACGGGCATCGATCGCAATCGAAATATGTGAGGCGACCATGTTCGGCAGATACTTGAGCATCCAAAGCGGCTCGATCTCGCCAAGCCCGGCAGTGCCCCAGAGTTCGTGTTGGTACTTCCCATCGACGAGGCACTTGAAGAATGCGTTGCCTATTTCACGTGGGTCTGAAATGAAGACCTCGGTGCCGAAGACGGTGGCGATCCGATCGGGATTGAGCTGATCGGGAATCAGTCCCGCTTGCTCGACGGCAAGGTTGGCTGCCGCACAGCCCGTTTGGATCGGTGGGCACATTACCTTGAGTGCCTTCCGCGGCTTAACCAGTTGCTTGGGGTCAAAGCCTTGAACCGGTGCGCCGATTTGGAACGGCCAGTCATTGCCGGCGAACTCCGGGCGATCGACGACTCCGCTTTGACCGGCGGCGAGGGCTTGCCAAAAGTTCTCCAAGCCAACGCCTAGCGGCGAAACAACACCCAAGCCTGTGATCAAAATGTCGGAGGGCGTGGGCATAACGAGCGAAAGTGGCGGCGGTGAGAGAGAGCGGATAAGCCGGGAAATGAAAAAATGCCGGCCGATTCAAGCAACCGCTCGGGAGCGTCTCATTATGCCGGCTCGAGGTCGTAAATTCGATAGGTCTTGGTCAGTTTCGCCCCGCCCCGCTCGAGCGTTCCTCGCGAGAGCGCGTTCGATTCGAGCACCCAACTGAACTCACCTTCCTCAATTCCCCAAGCCAAAGCAGACTCCAGCAAACTCTTCATCAGGACGAGCGGGAGCCCAAAGCGCTGGTATTCCGGGAGGACGTTGGTGCTGACCAAGCGAATTCGCTTCAAGTTCTTCCGCCCAAAAAGGATTTTCAGGAAGCCGAACGGGAACAGTCGCCCGTCGATTTGTTTGATGACTGGATTGAAGTCGAGCAGACCGAAAACGGCGCCGACTGGTTTCCCCTCGTGCTCGGCAATCCGGACCAATTCGGGAACGATCAGCATCTTCAGTCCGCTGGCGATGTGGCGAACTTCTGAGTCGCTAAGCGGAACAAAGCCCCAAGTGCCGGGCAGCGCTCGGTTGTAAATGTTGAGAAAAGTGTCGATGTCTTTGGAAAAAGTTTTCTTCGTCGAGGGACGGACCGTGATATTGAATCGTTCTTGAACCTGTTGGGTAATCCGGAGCACTTTTGGGTCAATCGTTTCAAGCATGTTCACATGACCCCAGAAGGCGTACAGGTCTTGCGACTTGCGGAAACCATAGTCCTCGAACAGTCGGGCGTAGTAGTTCTTGTTGTAAGTCATCAAGAAAGTCGGCGGGCTGTCGAACCCATCGACCAGCAACGCGCACTCGTAGTTCAGTGCCGGGTTGAGCGGTCCGCGGAGGGCCGTCATTCCTTTGGCACGCAACCATTGCCGCGCGGCGTCGAAGAGGGCTGTGGAGACGCGGGTATCGTCAATCGACTCGAAGAAGCCGACCATCCCTCGCTTTTCCTGGTGCGTTTGGTTGTGCGCTCCGTCGATGATCGCAGCGATTCGCCCGACCAACTTTTGTCCATCGCGGGCCAGGAAAGTCTGGATGGCACCGTTGTCGTAAAAAGGATGGTGCTTGTAACCGAGCAATTCCTTGATGCTCATCCGCAGTGGCGGGACCCAGTTCGGATCGCCGCGATACAGGTCCCACGCAAATTTGATAAACTCACGCTGCTCACCGCGCGACGAGACTGGCAGGACGGATAGCGGCATGACTAGGAAAACCTTGGATTGATTTTTCGAAGAGCGTCAGGTCAAGTGCGAGGCCGTAAGAAACCCAGACGTCGGTCTTGTTGCGTGACTGATTACAGGCAAATTGTAAAGGTTTGACGAGAGAGCGGAAATGCGAGTATTGCTGACCGGCGCGACGGGCTTCCTCGGCAACAACCTGCTACGTCAATTGCTGCAGTCGGGACACGAAGTCCAGATCACGCTGCGCCCTGGCGCTGGCGGCCGGGCTCTCGATGGGCTCGAATATGACCCCATTTACGGGGACCTCTCCGATGTGGATCGGCTGGTGAGCGAAGTTAGCGACTTCGACGTTCTGATCCACTCGGCGGCCTTGATTCAAATCGGTTGGTCGCGGCTGGATGAATCGCGAAGGGTGAATGTTCAGGCAACAGAAAAGCTGGCTCAGTTCTGCCGTCGGACTGGCCGGCGGATGATCCATGTGAGCACGGTCGATACGCTGGCCCATGCGCCCGACGGCCAACCGCGATCGGAGTCGGATCGCGATCCGAACAAGCCCTCGATTTCCTATGTGGTCAGCAAGCGTGAGGCTGAGCAGAAGATGGAGCAGCAAATCGCGCAGGGACTGGACGGGATCATCATCCATCCCGGTTTCATGCTCGGACCTTGGGATTGGAAGCCCTCGTCCGGCGAGATGATGTTGGCGATTGCGAATGCTCCGGCGCCGCTTGCCCCCGCGGGTGGTTGTAGCGCAGTCGATGTACGCGATGTGGCTCAAGGGATTCTCGCGGCGATGGAGCGAGGTCGAGGCGGCGAGCGTTACATTCTCGGAGGAGCCAACGTTTCTTACCTCGAGCTTTGGCAAAAGATGGCGTCGGTCGTCGGCAAACGCGGACCGAAGCGCAAACTGCCGAACTGGATCGCGCGGACGGCCGGAATGTTTGGCGACTTTGCCGGCAAATTGATGCGGAAGGAACCGGTCGTGAATTCCGGGGCGACCGCGATGGGGCAGTTGAATCATTTTTACAGCAGCGAAAAAGCGGCTCTCGAGTTGGGGTATCGAATCGGCTCCTTGGATGAAGCAGTGGAAGCTGAATGGAAGTTTCTAACTGATTACGGGTATGCGAAACGCCGTGGAAAGTGAAGTTTACGTTTCGTGCGCGCTGGCAAGTGGCCTTGTGGGGCTCTCGATATCAGCCGGCTTCGCGCGAGCCGCCGGTTTGCATCGCTTGATCAACTTGCGCTTCACCTCGCCGTTGGCTACGGGCTAAACGAAGACTCCGCTGAGTAAGAGTACCGGCCACCACCCGAACTTGTGTCGGTGGAGCCATGACTAATCAGCTAGATACAAGCCTTACACTAACAATGCCCAGCACCGACGCGAGGTACGCGAGGTAGGTGGTGGCCTCTTTGCGATTGCTCAGTCCTGCTCTGCTGGTTGCAGGTTGCTGTGCGAGAGCCGGAAGCGGCGTTTGCCGAGTTGGGGAAAGTCGACTGTGGCGACGCGTTTCATCCCTGAGCCACTCAGTTCGACAATTCGGCCGAGACCGTATTCGGGATGTTCGACTTGCATCCCCTGCACATAGCGATCCGGGTGCAGGCGGATCGCGTTGATCTCCGATTGGAGTTGTTCCAGTTCAGCCGCCGTCACGACTCGCGGCAGACCTGCGTTCGCGTTTGATTTCACTGCCGGTTTGGGCTCTTCGAACATATCTGCACTAAAGCCGTCTTCCATCCACGGGTCGACATTGCTCATGTCAGGTTCGTAGCCGTCGCCCTCGTTGGCCCAAGGATCGCTCTTGGCCGGTTCGAAGCAATTCATCTGCTCGCGAGGCAGTTCCATCAAGAAGCGGCTGGCGATGCAGGGCCAAATCCCGTTGCGGCGGTAACGGCCCAGGCAGCGGCTGAGTTGCAGTTGCTCCTGCGCCCGCGTGATCCCAACAAACAGCAGGCGACGCTCCTCTTCGAGTTCCTCATCGTTGGTGGAGCTCCGCTCGTGCGGGATCAGGCCATCTTCGAGGCCGACGATGTAAACAGCTGGAAACTCCAAGCCCTTCGACGAGTGGATCGTCAGGAGCGTGACGAAATCGGATTCCGATTCCCAGGCGTCGGTGTCATTGACGAGAGCCGATTGCTCAAGGAAGGCCTCCAAGCCCCCGTCGCTCGGATGCTGCAGATCAAATTCATCGCAGGCCGAGACCAACTCGTCGACGTTTGCGGCTCGCTCGTAGCCCTCTTCGCTGCCGTCTTCGACCAGCCATTCGCGATATTTCGTTTCAGCGAGCACTTTGCGAATGATCGCCCCGACGTCCTTATCGCAGACTTCGCCAATCCGATCGAACATCGCAACGAATTGCGAAATCTTGGCCGCGACGCTCTTGCTGATCGTCTGCACCAGCCCGGCGACCCGAGCCGCGTCAAGCAGCGAGAGGTTGTTTTGCTGGGCATACTCGCGCAGCTTCTCCACGGTCTTATCGCCAATTTTTCGCGAGGGGACATTGATCACGCGCTCGAAGGCGACGGAGTCTCGTTCGTTGTTGAGCAGGTGAAGATAAGCAGTCAGGTCCTTGATCTCGCGTCGCTGATAAAACTCCAAGCCTTGGACGACTTGGTACGGAATACCCGAATTGCGAAGCGAGGTTTCCAGCGAACGCGAGAGCGCGTTGGTGCGATAGAAGATTGCAAAGTCGCGAGGGCGGCGTTTGCCAGAGCGAATTGCGACGGCGATCGCCTCGGCAATGTCGCGGGCTTCGACTTGTGGGTCGGGATAGGCGACCAGCGAAACAGGTTCGCCGTCCGCGTTGTCGGTCAGCAGCTGTTTGGCTTTTCGACGCGTGTTGTTGCTGATCAACTGATCGGCGACAGCGAGGATCGACTTGGTGCTGCGGTAGTTTTTCTCCAGCCGCACGACCCGCACATCGCGGTAGTCTTTCTCAAAGTCGAGAATGTTGTTGATATTCGCGCCGCGCCAGCCGTAGATCGATTGATCTGGGTCGCCCGTGACGGCGAGATTCTGGAGCGTGTGATTGAGCATCCGGATTAGCTGGTACTGTACGCGGTTGGTGTCTTGGTACTCGTCGACCATCATGTAGGCGTAGCGGCGGTCCAATTGGTCGCGCAGTTCCGGGTTGTCGCGCAGCAGCTGGACGGCGTAAAGCAGCAAGTCGTCGAAGTCGACGCCATTGGCCAGCTGCAAGAGTCGCTGGTAGTGGGGATAGACTCGGCCCGCGAGATGCAGCAGCGGGTTCCCGACTGGTGGCGTGAACTGGTCGTGGCCGACGCCTTGGCTTTTCAGACTGCTAATCGCCTGCCCGAGCGAATCAGCCGAATAGTGACGCAAGTCGACTTCGGCGGCGTCGATCGCTTGCTTGAGCAGCTTCTTTGCATCGCTTGTGTCGTAGATGGTGAAGTTCTCGGTCAGGCCAACATGGCTGGCGTAGACCCGCAAGAGCCGCGAACAGAAGCGGTGAAAGGTTCCAGACCAGACCGCTTGTCCCGGAGCGAGCGTTGCCAGCCGCTCGCGCATTTCCCCGGCGGCTTTGTTGGTGAACGTCAGAGCCACAATGCTGTGCGCCGGAATACCCTGCTCGATCATGTACGCGATGCGATGGGTGATGACTCGAGTCTTACCGCTACCGGGGCCCGCGAGGATCAGCAGCGGACCTTCGATCGTTTCGACAGCTTCCCGTTGAGCTGGATTCAGGTGGGCGAGTTGGAGATGGGATGAGGTCGACGAGTCAAACGACATGAGCGGGTGCTAGCATTGGTGAGGGGAAAAAGGCGTTGGCTACTCGAACTCCGATTGGCTTATGTTATAGTTTCACCGAACCGGGGCAAGGATTGGGACCCGCGAGAGCAGTGTGTTTCAAATCTGTCGGTTGCTCTGAATAGCTGTGGTCTGATGGAATTTTATTGGAGGGATCCAAAATGGCTAGAACCCGTATTCCGTTGAGTGCTGCTGATGAGGCTTTGCGAGATCAGCAAACGAAGTTGGAATTGAGCACTGCGGAAATTGGATTGACGGTGCGAACGACCAACTGCCTGGAAGAGCGAGGCATTTTCACGGTCCGCGATCTGTTGAATACGAACCGCGCGGAATTGCTGAGCATCACCAACTTCGGTGAAAAGACTTTGGAAGAAGTTTACCGCGCACTGGAACGGATTGGCTTTTATCGACCCGGTCGCCGGCCCGGAAGCGAGTCGAAGCCTCGCTAGGCTGGTTTGTTTGGGCTCCCTGAGGGGACGCTTGGGCAGAGGGAAATCGTGGCCGCATTTTGGGCGAGGTCGGGAGACCTACGCCCAGCGCTGATTTGGGCGAGGTCGGGAGACCTGCGCCCGGCGCTGATTTGGGCGAGGTCGGGAGACCTGCGCCCGGCGCTGATTTGGGCGAGGTCGGGAGACCTGCGCCCGGCGCTGATTGCTAAGCGTTGATTGCGGCACGGTCGGGAGTTACGCGGCCAGCGGCTCGCCCGGTGCTGCTTGCCGGTAGTGAAAGCTTTGCCGGCTGATTTTTTTCTTGGGGGACTGATTAAACTAAGAGCCTGCGGGGAATAGCGTCTCTGGCGGGTTCTTTTTTCAATGCGAGCGTGGGATGAAGCTCTGGTCTTGGTTTCTTTACGCCGGACAGCGAACCTTTAGCCGTTCGGGGCGTAATTGGTGGACCGGGATCGGCGAAGTTGGATTCTCGGTCGGCTTGGCGCTGTTCGGGTTCGTCTTGCTCGTTGCCAGTTTGACTCTCGCTGCTTCCAATCCTCGCCCATTTGCCTGGAGCGAGATCTTTACCGATTTCGGTTTGCGGTTGCTCGTCGGCGCGACGCTGATTGCGATCGGCTTTTATCGAATGATCGCGACCTTGAACAAGGTTAACGTATCTGCAGAGCAGCGCAGTTCTTTGGAAGCTCAAGGAAACGAGCCGAACGAAATTCAACTGGTCAATGAGTTGCCCGGGCGCGAGGTTGACTTGCCAGCCGTTCCGCTGCTCTCGCGCCAATTAGAGCGAGGTCGACGACTGCGGTTTGCGATTCCCGGTGCGGAACGGAGTTTGATTTGGTTGATGCTTGCCGGATTGGCAACGTTCGTTTCGTTCGGATTGTTATCGGGCATGGTCGTGCAGGCTTACGAATCGATTCGCTCGAGTCGTCCGGATTGGTTTGCGATTGTCACTGCGGGCCTGTTCCTTCCGGCGGCGATTTGGGCAGTCTTCGGATTGTCTCGCCAGTTGTTTCGCTTGATTGGCTTCGGTCCGGCTCGCCTTGAGATATCGGATTGGCCGGTACGACCGGGGTTAAAGTATCGCTTGATTTTGTTTCAGCCGGGAAGATTGCGTTTAAAGTTGCTGGAGGTTGTGCTAATTTGTCAGGAAGAGGCGACTTTCAGCCAAGGGACGAGCATCCAGACCGAGCGGAAAACGGTCTTCGAACAACGCCTGCTGAGACAGCGCGGCGTTGAGTTGAAAGCGAACCGTCCTTTTGAATGCGAGTTGGAACTGCTGCTTCCGGATAACGCGATGCACAGTTTCTCCTCAGCCAACAACCGAGTGCTATGGAAGATAATCGTGCAAGGGTCAGCCCGCGGTTGGCCCGGTTTTCAACAGACGTTCCCGATCGTGGTCCATCCAGCCGCGGTTCAACAAAGGCAAACAGCCTGAGTCGTCCGCCGGTCCGGGCGATCATTTCGAATCTCAAAGCGGTCTATCAAGCTGGCGAGACGCTCGATTGCTCCTACCGTATTGATTGTGAAGCGGGGCAGACAATTCAGTCGGTTGAGACTTCAGTACTCTGGGAGACGGACGGCAAGGGTGATGCTGATATCGGCGTTCACTTTTTCGAGAAGCGACGGATGACGCCGGAGAATCAGAAGCAGGCGACTGAGTTTCATTTAGCGACACTTCTGCCGGTCAGCCCGCTCTCCTATGACGGTTGGCTTGTAAAACTGAACTGGTGCATTCGCATTCGAATTTTCCTGAGCAGCGGTTACCAGCAGACTTACAATTTCCCTTTCAAGTTGCATTCGGTCCTCGGCGAAGCGCGGCTAGTCAAACCGCTGGCGATTGCTGAGGAGACCTTAAGCTGATTCTTGGCGATGCAGAGACTCTGTGATCGCCTCCGTATCTTTCTTTTTTCGCAGGAGCGGCCCGACCGTGAGAGATGCGCAGCCCAACTCACGGCTTACTGGCCACCCCCCTGCCCCGAGCGCGGGCGATCTCTCAGTCGTTAATCCGTTCGCAGTCTCTCGCATCGGACTGGCTCAACTTGAATTTGTCGAGGCGAATTCCGGCTCTGTGGAGTTGGTGGTCAAGCAACTGCGGCGGGCGAATTGGCGGGGGCAGATCATCGGCCCGCATGGCTCGGGCAAAACCACGTTGACGATTGCCTTGGCGAAAGCTTTAGCGGGTCAATTCCAGCCATTCAGTTGGCTCGTTTTGCACCCGGGCCGCTGGTGGCTTGCGCAGCCGCGGTGCCGAGTGCAACTTGCCGCGCGCAGCGACTCTGCGGGAAAAGGGCTGGAGTTTTTAGAGTTTCGTTCTGAAGAGCCAGATGGGCTGATTGCCAAGCGATTGCCGCAACTTGCAACGAGCGAACTCTGTTTCATCGATGGCGTTGATCAATTATCCGCCAGTTGGCAACGCAAGTTGATTCAGGCCGCTGGAAAACATGCCGTCGTGTGGACTGGACACCAGCAGTTACCGGGTGACCTGCCGTTGATCGCGGAACTCCGTCCTGATGTGAACGTATTTCGCAAGTTAGTTCGGCAGTTGCTGGGCAATGCCGGTGAGTCGCTTGATCAAAGCTTGATCGACGAGGCTTTTGAACAGTCCGATGGTGATTTTCGTCGCGCCTTCGGAAGGCTCTATGACGCCTGGGAGATAGCCAAACGCGGCGGCTGATTGGCTGGCGTTTGGTTGGGCCTAGGTAAAGGGAATCCGGTCGCTCGTGGGCTCCCCGCGAGTTCGGGAGACTATTGCTGAGCGCGTCTTCGAGAGAGTTGAATTCACGAGACCAGAACAGCTTGGATTACTGGTCAACAAAAAACGCCTTGCCGAGCATGGGGCTCGACAAGGCGTTGAGATTGCTTCGCGGTTGAAATGCTTTCTGCTCGATACTGAGCGAAAACAATTCAAACTGGAAAACTACTTGCCGAGTTGGTCGGCGAGTGCTTCGGCGCCATAGACATAACGGAGCGCGTCGCGAATCGCGCTGCTGTGGACGCTGACCGAACGGCTTTGCGTGTCGCTGTAGACGAAATCGCCAGTCAGCGATTGGATGTTGCCGTCGAAGATCAGCCCGACCAGTTCGAGATTCTTGTTCACGACTGGACTACCGGAGTTGCCGCCGATGATGTCAGCCGTAGAAACAAAGTTGAACGGGGTCGAGAGGTTGAGCTTGTCCTTGGCAGCATGCCAGCTTGGGGGAAGGTCGTAATTCTCCTGTCCCTTGTGAGCCAGTTCATGAGTAAAAGCTCCACCAAAATCGGTCCAAGCGGGAACCTTCTTGCCGTCTTCTTCGTAACCCTTCACCGGACCGAAGGAGAGACGCAGCGAGAACGTTGCGTCGGGATAAGTCGAAGTTCCCTGGGTCGCGAAAATCGCGTTCGAGACCTGCGCGTACGACTGCTTTTCGAGCTCATCCAATTCGTCGGTCAACTTGCGGAACCGGCGAATCTCGGGATCGAGTTGGCGAATGAAAGCGACCAGCGGGTCAGTGCTGCTGGCGACGCCGCCGAGTCCGCTCTTGACCAGCGCCTTGCGGGCGTCGACATCCATCAGGCTGGTGCCGCTGATCAATTCCGCGGCGCGGTCATTGGGAGATTTTCCCTTGAGCATTGCCACGCAAACCGGATCATCGGCTCCGCGGATTTCAACCATCCGGGTCATCGAATCGGCGAGCAACATTTGATCGAGGTCGGGGTAAATCGGGGCAGTCGAATAGAGTTGCTGTTCCAGCGAGGCTCGGCCGGCGTCCGTATATTCCGGCAGTCGCTCAGCGGAAGGCTTTTGGTCTTCTTCAACCATCTGGACGATCGTCTCGGCGATTTCAAACAGCCGGGAGGTGATCGTCACGCCCTTTCCGAGGATCGCGGCGCGGCGTTTCTGAATGTCAGCGATACGGTCCCATGCTGCGGCTGAGGAAGCCAGCTTCGGGTCTGCTTTGACTTTGGCGAGGAGCGCGTCTTCGGCGGCTTGCTTGGCGGCGAAGATGCTCGGGTCCTGCAGGCCGTTGACGCGGCCGAAGTAAACCTTGCGAGAATTTTGCACGCCGAACAGTTCGTCCTTGGCGCGACGAGCGGCTTCGGGGCCGCCCAGCCCGAACTGCTGCAGCGCGATTTCGCGGCGGCAGAGCGAGTTGAGCACGAACGGGATCCGGAGATCACGCTGGAACTTGAGGGCATCGACCGTCAAGATGCGGCTTGTGCGTCCCGGATTACCGGCGACGAAGGTGATTTCATCTTCACCCGGGCCGTTGGGCGACCACTTAAGGAAGTGTTCGATCTTCGCCGGTTGATCATTCTCGTAAACGCGAAAGATGCAGGCGTCGAGGTTGAAACGCGGATACTCGAAGTTGTCGGCGTCGCCACCGAAGAAGGCGATGCCAGCTTCAGGAGCCCAAACGAGTCGAACGTCGGTGTATTTCTTGAATTGGTAAAGGTGGTAGCGGCCACCGCCATACAGGGTGATGACATCGCAGCGCAGGCCAGTCTTATCGCTTGCTTCCTGCTGGATCTTAGCGATGACGGCTCGGCGAGCGGCGACTGCCTTCTCGGGAGTCAGGTCAGCGGCAACCGCGGCATTGACTTCAGCCGTAACATCGCGGATTTCGACGAGCTGGTTTAGCTCCAGATCCGGAGCCTTCAGTTCCTCGGCCAAAGTGCGGGCGAGGTAACCATTTTTCAGGATGTCACGTTCCGGTGTGGAGAGCTTGAACAGGGTGTCAGAGCCAACGTGGTGGTTGGTGAGCACCAAGCCGTTTGAGGAGATAAACGAAGCCGATCCCCCGACATTGAAGCGGACGCAGGACTTCATCAGATGGTCAGCCCACTCGTCGGTGACCTCGATGCCATACTTCTGCTTCAAATACTCTTTGGGCAGCGCGTTGAATAACCACATCCCTTCGTCAGCCGCGGCTGAGTTTGGGACCAGCAGCCATCCGGCCAGCAGGGTTAAAAAAAGAAGCCATTTCGATTTCATGTTTACCTTCCGATTTGAGAGATGTCCGTGAACCGGATTATTGATTGAGCAAAGCAGTCAATTGAAAAATTCATTTTCGAGACGACGGCTTTTTTACGAGCGATCGTGAGTCAGACGGTCCTTCGAACTGCGGGCCGATCGTATCGCTGACGCCAAGTTTAGCCGAGCTTTGACCTCGGTGACAACTCGCAGGGCTAAATGGTCGCGATTTCGCGGAGGGAGAGAGCGGGATGAAGTCAAAACGGGCTTGCCGTCTCAATACCAGACGCCCCTGCGGGGATGATATCGCGGAGGAGTCTCGACCGGGTCATGAAAGTCGATCGGCACCGGCTCAGCTTTTCGCGCCAGTTGAGTTTTAGATCCGTCCGAGGATTCCTCCACGATCGAGGCGGCTACTTCCTCCAGTTCGCGAACTCGCTCTTTGGTCGCGGGGTGAGAGCGAATCCAGGAGGGCTCGATGTTGAAACCCTTGTTTTTAAAAACGCGACCTAACCACCCACCCTGTTGAAGTTGCTCAAGTTTCTTCAACGCGGCGGCTAGCCCCATCGGGTCTTGTGTGAGCGACACCGCGCCGAGGTCGGCATTGAACTCGCGCGAGCGAGACAGAGCCATCTGCAACAGAAAGACCACGAATGGAGTGACCAACATCAGACAGCCGGCGAGAAAAGTGCTTGCGAAACTGGCGCCCGAGAGCAAGGTCGGCAATCCTAGGAATAAGACAAGCAAGCCGAGTCGAGCGATCCCCGAAGCAATGCGGCCCATCGTATCCGCGATCCCCATCACGGTCGTGTCTTTGTGTTTTACGTGAGCAATTTCATGGGCCAGCACGCCAGCCAATTCTCGTTCGTTCATCAGGCGGAGCAGCCCATCGGTGACGGCGACCGACGCATTGTGTCCTGAGCCAACGGCAAAAGCGTTGGGGACTTGGGAAGGAACGTACCAGAGTTGGACCGGATGGGAGAGGTCGGCGCGTTCCACCAGTGCTGAGAATAATTCGAGCAACTGCGGCGCTTCGTAAGGGGTCAGCGGCTGGGCATGGTAAGCCCGTAAAATCGCCCGGGGCGATATGGTTGGTCCAAAAACCAGGTTGTAAACCGAGATCGCCAGGGCCAGAAAGATTCCCACGCGTCCGAGCAGCAACCAGCCAATCGCGACCATGAACAGGCCCATGCAAAGCACCAGCAAGATGCTTTGCAGTTGATTGGTCAACTTGTTAGCTCGAAGCTTTCGGGTCATTTTGGGCGGGGCTGGGCCGGAAATTTTTGATTGAATTCAACTCAGTCGCTTTGCGGCGGGCTCTCGGCAAGTTTAGCCGCCGCTTCTAAGATGGGAAACTGGCTGAAGGTGCGGTCTGTTGTTCACACTTGTTTTCGATTCCGGATTCGCTGATGACTGTTCATATCCCCGTTCTGGCCGCTGAGATTCTGCACGAGTTGCAGTTGCAACCCGGTCAGATCGCCGTCGACGGAACGCTGGGGGGAGGGGGCCATACTCGGCTGTTCGCGGCCGCCGTCGGGCCAACGGGACGAGTCATCGCGCTGGATCGCGACCCGCGCGCGGTCGAAGAAACTGGCCGCGATTTGCCCGCCAACGTCACGGCAATTCATGCCAACTACGGCGAACTGCCGGAAGTGCTCAGCGAACTCGGGATTCCCGCGGTCGACGGGATCCTGCTCGATTTGGGGTTGTCCAGCGACCAGTTGGCTGATGACAACCGCGGGTTTAGTTTTCGGGCTGAAGGGGAACTCGACCTGCGATTCGATCCGACCCGAGGCCAGCCCGCTTGGGAGTTGCTTGCTCGGATTCGCGAGCAGGATTTAGCCAATTTGATTTATGAATTCGGTGAGGAGCGAAAGAGCCGCGTGATCGCGCGGCGGATTTGCGAACAGCGGAGAACCCGCCCAATCAAGACGGCCCAAGAGTTGGCAGACCTGATTCGCAGTTGCGTCCCGCGTTCGCGGAAAAATCCGATCGACCCGGCGACGCGTACGTTTCAAGCACTTCGAATCGCCGTGAATGAAGAATTGAAGTGGCTGGAAGTTGCGCTGGAGCATTTTCCAGAACTGCTTCGTCCGGGCGGGAAGCTGGCTGTGATCAGTTTTCACTCGCTCGAAGACCGGATTGTCAAACATCGCTTTCGCGAGCACCCCATGCTCGAAGTTCTGACCAAAAAGCCAATCATCGCCGGCGAGCAGGAATTGGAAGACAACTCGCGCAGTCGCAGCGCGAAACTGAGAGTAGCCAAACGAAGAGATGAAAACACAGAGACACAGAGCTGGCCAAGATCAGGAAAATTTTAAGTTTCGATTCCCGAATGTCGCATCTTTGTCCCACGAGTCCCACACCCAGCTCTAATTAAACAGCAACCAATACCCAAACCCAAAAATTCCGGCGTCGACGATCGCGTGACTGAGCCAACTGGCCGTGAGGTTTCCTGTTCTTTTGTAGAGCCACGCCCAGAACGCTCCGCCGATGGCAATCGCCAGTGAGAGCAGGTAGGTCCTCCAATCGCCGTAACCGAGGAAATGGCCCAGCAGTAAAACATGGTGCGCCATGAAGCCGAGACTTGAAATCACGATCGCTCGCGTCGTGCCCCAAATTTTCTCGCCGCTGCCGAAGACAAACCAGCGCCAGTAATACTCTTCGAGCAGCGAGTGAATTGCGGCATAAAAAACGCCAACAGCGAGGAAGAGCAATCCGCTTTGAATCCCCAAGCTTGAGATTTTTTCGCGAGCCGTCTCGCGAAGCGTTTGCTCGAGGCTGGTTCCGGCGATCAAAAACTGAAAGGCGAAAACCAGCAAGACACAAACGCCAAGTCCAAACGCAGCACCCAGCAGTAGGCCCGATTTGCGCGGTGTGAGACGTTCCCAGCCGCTACCCCAACCGCTCAGCCGGGGCTTCGCGCCAGCCCCCGGTTCAGCAGTCGTAACCCGTCCAGCCGGCCAAACCCGCCACGCAGCCCAAAGCGGCAAAGCAAATTGAAGTGTCTTCCCCAGTCCGTAAGCGATTTGCTGCAAGCGGGGATTGGCCCCATGCAGTAAATCGAAATAGATCCACGTGATCAGCGTCGGCAGCGCGATCGCGATTGGCAATAGCCAGCGGAGTGGATTGCCGGGGCTCGGCGATGTATCAGTTGTCGATTTTGTCTCGGATGGCTGCAGCATCGTCTACACCGTTGGGCCCACGCACAGCGACTCAAATCAATTCAAAGGAGAATCATCGCCCGCCATGACGACCGCTCGCGGAAGATTCGCAAACGGCTCCGCCAGTTGCAGCTGTTGCGGATCAACCCGAAACAGCCGCAGTTCGATTTGCCCGCTGTTACCCAGGCTGCGGATGTTCAGCGCTGCCAGTTCCGGTCGACTGCGGCAGTAGTCAATGATTTCAGCTTCGGTCATCACATAAAACGCGGTGGCCAAGCCATCGGCGTGTGTCGGATCGGGATGGAGCACGGTGGTTGAGAGCCACTGGCTAGCTGGCCATCCAGTTCTTGGGTCGAGGATATGTCCCAGCCTTTGCCCGCGGTGGACGAGGCCTTGCCGAGCAGATCCGCTGGTGCCGATCGCGCGATTGGTCAGGAAGAACTCGCCGAGTCGCTTTTCTGGGAAGACGGGATGGGTCAGCCCAATCCGCCAGCCCCCCTGCTCCGTTTCTCGCGGCAGGCAATCGCCAATTGCGAGGACGCTACTTTGACCACCATGGATAACAAAATCGCGCAGCCCGCGCTGCTGGAGATGCTCGGCCATCCGTCGTACGGCGAAACCTTTGCCGATGCTGTGTAAGTTCAGTTCGATCCCCGGTTTGCTGAAGCGGACGCTGCGTTGCTCCGGATCGAGCTGCAGATTTTTCTGTCCGACATTTTCTAGGGCTGTGGCGATCGCTTCTGCCGAGGGGACAACCGGTTGGCGGCTAAAAAAATTCCACGCTTTCGAGAGCGCTGTTGTCGAAATGTCAAACGCGCCGGCAGTCTCCGCGTGCAGCGTTTCCGCCAATTGCAGCAAGCCAAACAAATCGCTCTCAATCGGCACATCAATTTTCGCCGCGAACTGATTGACTCGTGTCAGTTCCGAGTGTCCGCGAAAAATGGAAAAGCGATGTTCCAGCTCATCGACCAGAGCGAACGCCTCGAGCACTGCTTCGGGGCCTTGCGGGTCTTGGCCGAGGTTGAGGAAGACTTGAAAGTCGCAAGCCATCGCTCGGTGGGTGAAATGCTGGAGCCAATGTTCAGCGGTGCCTTGGGCCTGAGTCGCCGCAAACTTACGCTGGCCCGATTCGCTGGACTCGAGTTCGCTCGCTTGGCTTGCGACCTGATCGCGGATGGGCCGCGCGGTCAAAAAGTCCCGGCGGTCGGGGTCGGGGCCGGTTGGTTGAGATTGCGATTCGCTCATGAGTTGGAAGCGGACGGAATGGCTTGAGGCGGTTTGCTCTGATTTATCATCCTCGCCCGAGGGAAAGGAGCTTGAGGCGAGAAGGTTTGATTGAGTTTCTCGAGAGCTTGCCTCATAATGATACGAGATTCGGGCGTCCAATCGAAGCTTTTTCTCACATTACCTGAGAACGCGTCGATCAGTTGCCCTGAAAGATTCATCGGTCATTAACGCCGCGAGGCAGTTTGAAGCGGCTGTGCGCGTGACAGTTTCGGGAAACGAAGGAAAGTGCGAATGTTGCTGCGTGGCTTTTTGACGATTTGGCTGTTTGCCGGATGCGGGATCGGCTTGTGGTCCGGAAATCGGACTGCGTCAAATCCGCAAGACCCTGCACCGGCTGTTCCGCAAGAGTCACAAGAGGCGATTCCTACGCCGGACGCTCCTGCAGATAAAACAAATCAATCCGAGTCCGCGAACGCGGCGCAGCAACCGCTGCCGGGAGATAAATCCCCTGAACCGACAGTAAAGCCCAAGGACCCGCCGCGCGAACCGCCGGTTGTGCGTCGGGCAAAGCGTCCGCAATTTTCTCCGCGGGATTGGGAGGGGGTCTACTTCGAGAATCTTTTTCGCGAGGGATTAGTGGGTGAGCGGCCCAAGCCGGGCGCTCAATCGGCCGCGCGTCCTGCAGCCAAGCCGGTCGGTGGTGCACCTGTCGCGCCGGAAAAGGTCGCTGAGCAGCCGGCGGAAGCTGCGGCTGGCGGTTGGTCTGGGGTGGTTGCCGGTGAAGCTGTTGAGAGCGAGGTGAAAAGGCTACTGCTGCAGTTGGAGCAGGATGTCACGACGCCAATCAAATTCAAAACGGACTATCAAAAGGTTCGGCAGGCTTACAGTCTGCTATCAATGTGGTTTGCGATTATCTTTGAATACGAAGGCGAAGTGCGTTGGAAGCAGGCGGCGTCGGTGGTCCAGCCCGCTTGCTGGCGTGCGGCGGCTAATGCGAGGACTGATGGCGAGCAGGCTTATCAGTACGCTCGTCTGAGAAAGGAAGAGCTGCAGGAGCTTGTTCGAGGCGGCTCATTCGGTGATGCCGAGAAGCCGATTGAGGCCGTTGACTGGAGCCAGGTGATCGATCGCGTACCAACGATGTTGCAGCTGGAGACCAGTTTGAACAACTTGAAGACGTTGACGGCGAACAAGGGGGATTTCGAAGGCGGACTTGAGGACGTTCTTCAGCAAGCGAGCGTGATTGCTGTGATTGGCAAAGTCTTGGCGGAAGAGGAAATGGAAGGCGGTGATGACGAGGATTACCGCGGGCTGGCCAGCGAGATGACGAAGACCGCGCAAAACCTCCTGCAGGCGTGCAAGTTGAGAGACTTCGATTCGGCTGGAAAGGCAGTGAACCAAATTGAGCAATCGTGTAACAAGTGCCACGAGGATTGGCGCTGAAAGGCAAAAGTTGATTTCACTCGCAGAAGCGTAAAAATTTCTCCGCGAGTTTCCAATCGAAAAGATAGGTAAAGCCTGATGTCTGAAGAATCAACGATTGCACCGTGGGCGCATCCAAAAACGCATGAGTGGTTTGAGACGATCTTTGATCGCTCCGGCGTCCTGCTGCGTTTGTCCGAGGAAGTTTATCGCGATTCCAGCCAGATTGAGCTGCCTCAGATTCGCCTCTTTGCCTCGCTCTTGATGCTGCTGGGGCGGGACGGAATTTGGCCCGCTTCGCAAAAGAATGAGCTGGTCAAAATGGCGGAACGGTTGAGCGAGCTGCTGAAGGAAAAATTGAAGGAGCCACGGACCGCGATGACAATAGAAGAGCACAAGTTGCAAGGGCAACTGGTGGCTGAGGCGGAGCATGAGGTTGAGCTGCTTCGGCGGATGGTCGGTATTTCCCGCAGGTTGAACAAGCTGGGACAGCCGACGAGTTGGAAAGGTTTTTGGAACGCCTAGGCATAAGGCCTTTGAGTTTCCCTGTCTTTTTTCGGATTGAGTTGGCATGAGATATTCACCGTTAGCTCCGTGGATGAATGACCGCGCGACGAACTGGTTGGCAACCAGTGACGGTTGGTTGCGCTTGTTGTCGATGATTAAGCGAACGTTGGAGAATGACGCGCGGCGCTTTCCGCACCAGGTCCGAGCCGCGACGGCGATGGTGATCATGCTTTGCCGAGAAGGATACTGGCCGGCGAAAATGGGACAGCGAGAGCGGGATGAAATCGTGGCGCTGGCTAAGCGGCAATTGACGGTCGTGCGTCAGGCTTATGCATTTGAAGCGAGGTCGAAACCCGAACTGTTGGCAAATGCCGATTACAAAGCCCTCCTGGGCGGGCTTGACGAAGAGTTGCGGATGCTCGACGCACGAATGGCCGATGCACCGGTGAATATGCCCGACGCCCCGCCCGCATGCTGGGGGAAATTTTTTCAGGATAATTCGAGGTAGAGTGGCGAGTGGCGAGTGGCTTCGGCATTCCCGCTTCCGGATTGATCAATCCTCGCTGGAGTCGAGTTCAATCTCCAACGGTTCGACGAACAGTGCCCGTTTTTGTTTTGGCAGGCTGTAGTCGAAACCGCATTCTTTCAGGAACCCATCGGAAGCAGAGATCGCCATTAGCTCGAGGACTTTAAGCTCTTTGGCTCGCCGGACGCAGGCGGTAACGAGTCGACGGCCGATGCCCATTCGCTGGAATTCCGGATGGACGGCGAGGCACTGAATTTCAGCCAGTTTGCGCGAGTAAATTTCGACAGCCGCAAAACCGACAACCTTTCGTCTCCAGCGCGCGACGAAGGCGTGCTTGAGCAGATGAACCAGTTCATCGCGGGTGCGGGGCAGAAGAAATTCCTGATCGACGAAGGGCTGCAGGAAATTGCTGACGGCCCGGATGTCCTTACCGGTGGCATCGGAAAGATAGATCTCGGTGGGTTGAGGTTGTTTTTTCATTCAGCTGCAGCACCAGTGTTGAATCATCTTTTGGTAAAGTTCCGTGCCTCGGTCGAGTTGCTCCAAGGCAATCCATTCATCGTGGGTGTGGGCTTGTTCTACTCCGCCCGGGCCACAGATGATTTTGTCTTGCAGTTCATCGAGCAAGCCACCGTCGGTCGCGTAACAAACCGTGCGCGGGGCCGGGCGATGTGCAAGTTGGCAAGCCGCAACGACAAACGGAGCATCGGGAGCGACCCAAAGCGGTTGGCAGGCGCGGATAATTTGGAGGTCAAGGTTGTGTTGTTTTGCCACCTCGGCAACGCGATTGAGCAAGGGTTGCAATTCGACACCCGGCATCGGCCGGGCGTAAACAGTGCAGGTGCTTTCGCTGGCGGTGATGTTCAGCGCGGCAGCATTATCGCGGATACCAATGTTCCAAGTGAGGGTTGACGGGTGAAAATCGTTGTTCTGCCAGCGAGTGTCTGATTCTGTCTCACGACAAATCTGAAGCATTTCGTTGGCGAAAGGAATGAGCTTCAAGTTCGCATTGGTTTGGATTCCCGTACTGGAGTGAACCGCTGTCCCATCGGCTTTAGCGATGATTCGCAGTGAACCCTTGTGGGCGTGAACAACGTCGAGGTTGGTCGGTTCTCCGATCACGGCTGGAACCTGTCGAGCAACGATCTCGCGGAAGTACTGGCTCTCGGCGACTACGTTTTTGATCCCGTGAAAGCCAACCTCTTCATCGGCTGTGGCGATGAAGTAAAGCGGTTGGCGGAGTTGATGCCAATCGAATTTCTTGGCGGCGGCGAGCATGCAGGCGATGGAGCCTTTCATATCGCAGCTTCCTCGGCCATAGAGTCGCTCGTTGAGAACTGTTGGCTGAAATGGGCCGAACTCGTCGGTGAACCAACTCGTTACAGGAACGACATCAGTGTGGCAAAAGTAGGCGAGTCCGCGGTTGCCGCTGGGGCTTTCTTCTGGCGGAGCATTTCCTTTGCGGGCAACCAAATTCACTTTGAGCACACCGGCCGGGTCGCGATACCGCAGTTCCTCGACAAGGAAGCCGAACTTGGTCAGCTTCATCTGCAAGTACTTGGTGACGACCCTGTTGGATTGATGGCTGATCGATTCCAGCCCAACCATTCTCTGTGCGTATCGGAGAGCTTTCATGCGGGGAGTCGGGTGCGAAAGAGAGTTATGTTCGAGGCGTGTAACAGGATATTTTGCGCGGCGGTCGGCGTCTATTGGAAGTGAGAGCGATTTTAACGGGCCGACGCAGGAGTTAGACTGGCGACATGGAGCAGGAACAGATTCATTTTGTCACGGGGCGATTGGCCGAGACCGCGCTGCGCGAGGTGGTTGGGCGTTTGTCGCAGCAACTGGGGTTTGGCTTTACGGTTCAGGTCATGCCGATCACCGTCGCCGCGTTGATGACTCCGGCTTGGATTGCGGCGCGACTGGAGGTGCCGCCAGGGACGACACGCGTCATTATTCCCGGGTTTTGCGGAGAGGATTTGCAACTCATTTACCAGCGGGCGGGGGTTGCAGTTGAGGCTGGTCCGAAGGACCTGCGCGACTTGCCGGCGTTTTTTGCTCAGCCCGACACGCCACCCGATTGGTCGGGCTACGACATTCAAATACTAGCGGAGATCAATCACGCGCCGCGATTGGACCGCGCGGCTCTGATCGCGATGGCTCGGCAATATGCTGAAGCGGGTGCGGACTTGATCGACGTTGGTTGCGACCCCGCCGGGGGCTGGCGCGATGTGGGCGACGCAGTCAAAGCGATCCGCGACTTGGGGTTGCGAGTTTCCATCGACAGTTTTGATCGAGCCGAAGTAACCGCCGCAGTCGCTGCTGGTGCCGAGTTGGTGCTCAGTGTGAACGGAACTAATCGGGAGTGGGCCGCTGATTTGGAGGCGGAACTGGTCGTGATTCCCGATCGCCTCGAGGAGTGGGAACAGCTGGAAGCAACTGCGGAGTTTTTGGAGCAAAGTGGAAGAAAGTGTCGAGCGGATCCGATTCTCGAGCCGATTGGTCTCGGTTTCGCAGCGAGTTTGGAGCGTTATTTTCAAGCCCGCCGTCGCTGGCCTCAGGCCGAGTTGATGATGGGCGTAGGGAACCTGACCGAACTCTCGGATTGTGACTCGGCGGGGATAAATTTTCTGCTCTTGGCGATTTGCCAGGAATTGGGAATCCGCAGCGTACTCACGACGCAAGTCATCAATTGGGCGCGAACATCAGTTGCCGAGTGCGACTGGGCGCGGCGACTTGTGAAGCATGCGATCGACCGACGCGTGCCGCCTAAACGGTTGTTGGATCGGCTCGTGATGCTGCGGGACACGAGGTTGAGTTCTTTTGGTCGTGAGGCGCTGGAGTCGCTTGCGCGGGGGATCAAGGATCGAAACTTGCGTTTGTTTTCTGAGCCCGATGGCTTGTACGCGTTGGCTGAACATCGGCTTTGGGTTTCAGCCGACCCGTTTGAGTTGTTCGATCAACTGAGTGTCGAGGCCGACCTGGGAATTGACCCGTCGCATGCCTTTTATTTGGGTTACGAGCTGGCAAAAGCAGAACTAGCTCGCCAATTGGGGAAGCAGTACACGCAAGATGAAGCTTTAAATTGGGGCTTGGCTACGGTCGATGAGCGGAAGCGTCATCGGCTTAAGCGTAGAATCTCGCGTGAGCCCAAGAGTGACTCGAGCAGCGGGGAGTGAGGTTCGGCCTGTTGGATGCCGGGCGAGTTCGCCAAAAAAGGCCATTATCCCCGTTGACCCTGTAAAGCTTGAGATTCCAGTGTTTTAAGTGAAACTACTGGATTCGGCCAAAACGTTCGGCATCAAAGTTTCATGTTTAGCGAGCTTTGGTTATAACTTGTCTCTGTTGCGTCTGGCCTCGAAAGGTTCCAGGGCGCGGCCGAGGTGATTCGGAGTGGTTGGTTCGCCAACGATTCCCGCTGGTCGGAAGACTCTTTGGTGGGTCTGAAGATTCAAACGCCCTCTGGTCGCTCGGTTTTTCTTCGAGGCGGCGAGAGGCTATTACAGGAAGTTCCGGCCGGGAATGCTGCCAGCCAGTTGGGAAGGCAAGTACTTAGCAAGAGGATTTGATGAACGATTTTCCTGATTTGAAGAATGCCTATCGTGAGGTTGGCGCAATTGAACAAGTAACAGAGTTGGACGAAACGCCAGTGGCCGGTGATGCTGGGCCTCCAGTGGCGACAATGGAACAGAAAGTGACGATGGCCATTGCCGTCATTTTTCCATTCCTTGGTTGCCTTTTCGCGATCATCATGATGTGGGCCTTCGGTTGGATGGATTGGCCCTATTTAGCCATGTTGATCGGTGGTTGGGTGTTGACGACGCTTGGGATCACGATTGGCTTTCATCGTCTGCTGACCCATCGCTCTTTTGAGACCTACCGTTGGGTCCGGCTGTTTTGGACGATGCTCGGTGCGCTGTCGATTGAAGGCGAACCCTTGAAATGGTGCGCCGTTCATCGGCGTCATCACGGGCACAGCGACCAGGACGGTGACCCACATTCCCCGAACCTCGAAGGTCCCGGAATCTGGGGCGCGATTAAGGGATTTTGGCACGGTCAAATTGGTTGGTTGTTTACCGGCTACTGGTCATTCCCCGATTTTGAAAAGTACATTCCCGATTTGACCCGCGATCGCTTGCTGATGTGGGTGAACAAGCAGTACTACGTGTTTGTCCTTGCCAGTTTGGCGATTCCCACAGCTCTGGGCTACGGGTTTGAAGCTTGGTTTGGCGACGGAAGTCGTTCGCCTTGGTTCGGCGCTTTCCTCGGCTTCTTGTGGGGTGGTTTGGTCCGAGTGTTTTTCACTCACCATGTGACTTGGTCGATCAATTCAGTCTGTCACCTCTTTGGTCGACGGCATTTCCGTTCGGGCGACCATTCGACCAACAACTTGCTTTGTGCGTTGTTGAGCATGGGCGAAGGTTGGCACAATAACCATCACGCTTTTCCGACCTCGGCGAAGCATGGTTTGTTGTGGTATCAGTTTGATGCGAGTTGGCTGGTGATTCGCGCGATGAGCGCGGTCGGTCTGGCTTGGAACATCAAGTTGCCGACCAGTCGAGCTATGGATGCCCGACGTTTGCCTTAGTTCGTTGATTAATGAGACTCGGCGACAATCACGCCGATCACGTTAAGGTTGCGAGCGATTTGGGCCGTCCTTGTAGCGAGGTCCTTACTCGTTCGCAGCCTTGAAGCGACCGACTCAGCACCCGGGGATTTGTTTGGGCTTGAGGTTAGTCGGGAGATGTCGCGTTGAGTTGGAAAATTAAGCCTTGGTTTTTGCCAAAGCTCCGTTTTGGGGTCGCCGCTAACAAATCCGGAAGAAAAAAGTGCGGGCTCTTTAGCCCTTGAGTTGTTAGCGAACCGAGGCTTTTCTCGCTGTTAATACGAACTCTTCGCTGCGAAGTCGCTGCTTTCACTTTCGGGAGAAGCCTCTAATTTGGGCCAGTCAGTGCCCGCTCTTCCCGAATCAAAGGAGCCTTCGTCCTGTTTCGCGTTTTAGGCCGAGGTCCCTTCTTTTGGGCGAGAGAGTGTCCTCAAAATTTGAAACATTCCGGATTGGTTAAATTCCTTCCCCAGCGACTGGGTGTTACACTGGCATGAAGCCAGGAGGCGATGGAAGCTCGAGAGTGCATCGGGAGATGATGCTGCGAAAGGCAACGACTAGGTCGCCTGTGCAAAGGTTGCGAAAGCGCGGCCGGTCTTGAGGTGTGCGGGTTGCCCGGGGGTTTTTCTCATCTCGAAAGATGAGTTAACTGTCTGGGGGCCGACGACAAGTTTTCCACGCAGGTATATCGATGGGAACCGCAAAAGCGACGGTGCGAGCCGATTGGAGCGAATTGGTTGCGCTCAATTTCCATTGCGATCGTCAGACGTTAGCACCGCTGGTTCCGCCCGGGTTGGAACTTGATTTCTTTAACAACGATACATTCTTGTCGTTGGTAGCTGTTCGGATGAAGGAAGTCTACGTCTGGAATCTTCCGTTTGCGATCGGTCACGAGGTCGATTTGATCAGTTTGCGTTTCTACGTACGGCGAATGGAAAAAGGACTGCCCAAAGACCGGGGAGTCTGTTTGATCAACAGTTTTGTTTCGACTCGCTTGGCGGCTTGGTCCCTGACCCGGGCCCTGCGTTCTTCTTTTACGTACTCTCCGTTTGTGATCGAAAATAAGGGCTTTGTGCTGCAAGGTGGTCGCGAAGAGAATCCCCAAGTCGACTACCGCTGGCGAGCTGACAGCGAGCAGAACCGGATTCGTGTAAAAGGGCGACAGCGGCAAGCCAAGCTGAATGAGGATTCGATTTTTGGCTTTCTGCTGCAACGCGGGCACTGGTATGCGACATCAGGAGAAAAGCTTGTGACTTTCGAAGTTCAGTCCGGCAATTGGAAGGTCTGGGACGCGGGGCAAGCGAGTTTTACTTGTGATGCACATAGCCTCTTCGGCTCTCAGTTCGCCAAATACATCACGCGACGTCCGGCTTCGGTATTTCTCGCGGAAAGAAGTCCAGTCGCGATAACTCAGGTGAAGTAAGACGAATCGCTCCGTAATTGGTTCGAATTTTCTTTTAAGCTGCGAAATACGGGCAGGATGTTGGCGTAAGAAAGTTCGGCTGAATAGCAAAAGCCACGTCTCTTTGAAGTGAAACCTTTTGCCCGGTTTACGGGTTTTGCTTAGGATATTGCTGGTCGTTCTGCGTTAAGTTGGTCAAGCAAAGGGAAGTCAGATGAGTGGCGGATTGGTTAGCCGAGGATTTTGGTTGAGCTTGGTCTCGTTCTTGCTCTGTTCGGGCAGCCTTTCGGTCTGGGCTCAGGACGATGCCGGGAAAACTGGCGGTGCGGTTGAGGCGGGCAAGGCCAAGAAGGCCAAGGCGAAAGACGAAGTGGAGATTGACCACTTCATGCGCGTCAGGAAAAACGACGCCGGCAAGCCGCAAGCTTTGGAGACTTCTATTACCCGATACGAGACAGTCAATGCGGCTGGTGAGACGGTGATCGTCGACTTGATCGGCGTTGTCCATATTGGGGAAAAGGAATACTACCAAGAGCTGAACAAACACTTCGAGAAGTACGACGCTCTGCTGTATGAACTCGTCGCACCGGAGGGAACTCGGATTCCTAAGGGTGGAAGAGGCGAGGGAGATGGGCTGAACCCCTTGGCCGCAATGCAGATGGGAATGAAGTCCATGCTGGAATTGGAGTTCCAGCTAGAGCATATCGATTACAACCGCGACAACTTCATCCATGCCGACATGTCTCCCGAAGAGTTCGTGGAGAGTATGAATAAGAATGATGAGAGCTTTGGGAAAATGTTTCTCAAGGCGATTGGTCAAGGCATGAAGGGCGAGGCTCGGACAGAAGTCAGCAGTGGCGACCTGCTGAGCGCGATGTTCTCAAAAAATCCGGCGATGCGACTGCGGCGGACGATGGCTCAGCAGATGCGAGACATGGAAGGTGGCATGGCGATTTTTGAGGGGCGTGAAGGGTCGACGATCATTGACCACCGAAACGCCAAGGCTTTGGAAGTGATGAAGCGGGAGATGACCAACGGCAAGAAGCGATTGGCCCTGTTCTACGGTGCCGGGCATCTTCCTGACATGGAGCGCCGCTTAATGAGCGACTTCCAAATGAAGCGCGGCGGTCAGTTTTGGCTGACCGCTTGGAAATTGTCGGACAAGTAGCTCCTATCGCCGTAGCGCCGCGATGTGAGCCATCGGCTTTCGACTTCTGACTTTTTGGCATTTCAATCGACTTCGACCGCCCTGCTCCGGGGCGGTTTGTCGTTTATAGCCCCATTTCTTCGGGGTTAAATTCGGGCCCGGCTGCGGAAGTCGCAAAAAAACGTTGAAAATGAACCGTTACCGAGTGTTTCCCGAGCTTTGGCACGGTGATTGCTTTTCAGGTCTAGCCACCGAAGCCGAAGGTGCCTATTTGGCAGGCTGATTTTTTAGCTTGAGCTTAGGGCTCGGGTGAGGAAAAGGTCGCTGTGTTGGCGGGGCTTATTCGCTGTGTTGGCGGGGCTTATTCGCCGTGTTGGCGGGGCTTATTCGCCGTGTTGGCGGGGCTTATTCGCCGTGTTGGCGGGGCT
>Ga0169931_10001289_pt1 | contig 41466 bp, 70 predicted proteins | sample Kivu_15m_20L_FD_129675 | JGI IMG/M metagenome (GOLD analysis project Ga0169931, IMG submission 129675) | Freshwater microbial communities from Lake Kivu, Western Province, Rwanda to study Microbial Dark Matter (Phase II) - Kivu_15m_20L... | ecosystem: Environmental > Aquatic > Freshwater > Lake... | reverse complement strand
CTTGACTGTGACATCACTCGAGAACTTATTAAACCTCAATGGGATAAAGGTTATTACGGTGACACTATGAAGACATATTTGGTGGATACAATAACATTCATCAATATGTGCAAGAAAGCATCACCATGCGGATGTTCACCATCGGGAACAAAAGCTGTATCTAAAAATTAGTGTTATGTTTAATACACAGAAAATACAAGAACCGAAGTATACAGTGGGACCATCTCAGTGGATGAATATTGGTTGGCTAATACTCATACCCATTGCATACTACTTCCATCGATATGCATGTGCAGCATCTGTTGTTATGTACATCTACAAATATTTCGAAGTTGACTGTTGGAGGTACGAATTCTATGAAGACTGTGTAATTGAACGTAAGGGGGTCTTCAGTGTGACTCGAGAAACGGTGAACTACTTCAGGATTAAATCTATAATGGTTGATGAACCATTTTGGATGAGAATCTTAGGTTTATCAATTGTGAAGGTCATGACATCAGAACAATATAAACCATCTGTTATTCTCCACGCAATCCCACATGGAGAAAACATCCAATCATATTTGCAAGAATGTGCAAAGGTTGAGAGACGTAATATGGGAATCAGGGACTTGGACGTATACAACACCCACTTATAATATTTAAAGTCATGATACGAGTAGAACCACAGATTCAGGAACAGTTCATGAGGATAGCAATGGCTAGACTTGGTAACAAATATTGTTTTAGACCACAGAAGTTGGCTATTGCGGCAAAAATGTTTACCCAATACTTACGACGTATAGAAGAAAGGGGGAAACCTGAATGAAACTCTTCATCAGGGATAAGGTATACTTTACCAACCCTACTACAGGTGAAATAATAGAAGACACAGTCACACACGTGGATGACAACGTTGTGACCGGTAAATCATATGACTTAACTGATTATTATAATTCAGGTAAGTTAGGAGTATACAGGATACACTGTCATGAGTGTGGAGACATGATACCAACACCTCTATCTTATTTTCAGGTAGACGGGTTGAGGGGTAAGTATAATCTACTACCCAGTTCATGTAAAGACTGTCTCAACAAGACAAGGTACCCCGAGAATCCTGAGGAGGGTGTTACACTGTGGATTTAGTTTGGCAACGTACAGACGACAGGTGACCCCGGAATCCGGATTTAGTTTGGCATTAGTTCTTTGAAATTTTTTTTTATAGGATTTGGTTTTTAGGATTTTCTTGTTTATATTTTATATATCAAATCAATATATTATGGCAACAAAAAAGTCCACTACAAAAAAAACAGCTAGCAAACCCGCAAGCAAACCAGCTCCAGCCCCTAAGAAGGGTGGAGGTAAAAAAGCCGTAGCCGCACCAGTGGTTAAAGCAACCGTAAGTACTTACGTACCGGTTTCTCACCACATCTACTACGATGGTTTCTCTTACCGTGTACGCGCTAGTGTGAACGGAACCCGTTACTCTCAGAACTTCTCTTCAAAGAAGAAAGCGTTCGAGTTCCGTAAGAGTATCTTGAGCAACATGTGATATTAACTCAAGAACTCTAAACCAAATCCTGTGATTAACGTCACGGGATTTTTTTTTAAATGAAAATTCCGAAGAGGGACCTGTGACTCCGGATTTAGTTTGGCGGAATCAGAATCCTCAGGGACCGTCCGACGGGTCGATTTAGTTTGGCACAAAACTAACTAACACTAGTTAGTACGGGGACCTGAGATGGTCGATTTAGTTTGGCGGGGAAATGGTATTTATAAGTAAAGTTCAACTAATATGAAACTAACTGAAACAATTAAGGGGGATGACGTTGAGAAATTCAACCGGTCATTACCAATGATAGTTGAGAAACTAAGAGGTCTAACTAATGGGGTGATTAAAATTGATGATGTTCTCGCAAAAAACCCAACACAAGGAACCATAGATGGTGTGGCATTTATTAGTGAATGTGTTTTGGTACTATGGGTGGACACAACGAAACTTTACCCTCAGCTGGTTAACGACGTATACAATTTGGTTGGCAAGAAAATTCAGGAAATGGGTTTTGGTGAGTACCCTTTTAAACTTGGAATCTTTAACATAGAATATAAAGATGGTTTATTTCATTTCACCATTGATGCCGATAATGTTTCAAGAGAAGTGTATAATCACCTGAAGTACGACCTCCCCACAATACAACAGATTTTGTCTGGCGAATATTCGTATGTATTACCTCAGGACATAATCCCAAAACCATTTGAAGGGATGGACGAGTGGGTTAAAATTTTGGGTAAGATTGCAACCACGTATTACAATGTCTTTAGAGTCGGAAACATTCATGGTGTATCATATGAATTAATTGACAATCCTATTATTAGGATTGAACCCACAAAGAAAACTTTGGAAAACAAAAAAGATTTATCTACAATTATTTACACCTCGTTTAAAGACTCAAATCAATTTCAAAACGATTCTCTAAAGGACGAACTTAAACTTAAATTTATAAAATTCGGTGTGTCAATCATCTTCCTCAGGAACTGATGTATGACATATATACGTATATGTCATAAACCCCCTTGTATGACACTTGGGGGTTTTTTATTGTATGACATTTCTAAAAATATAAAAATATAACTCTTATTTCAAACAAGAGACAATCCCACACTATCTCCCACATTTTACCACTTTCATACACTTTTGTCGATTGTAATACGACCAGCGGGAATTCTTGTCATACATCCATATATATTTCAGAAAAATTCCTTACGACAAAAAATGTCTGGATTGTAGGGTTAAAATCAAGGGTTTTTTAACTCTTTCTGTATTACATTAGGTGTATCGTGAGTCAAAATCCTATCACTACTATACATCCAAACTGACGGTAAACCACTATACTGACATACCTGTTTTTCTCTCTCCTCTATCAACTTCTTCTTTACTGAATCGTCAAAATAAACTCCATCAGATTCCATATCCGAGAGTGGTCTGTACAGTATAAATTTTTTCATAATCAAGTAACAATTATGGTTTAAAAATGTTTAGTTTTTGTTCTTGTAAATTCTCCTGATAATATTAATAAACCCATTCAGGTTGCTCATATTATTAATAACCAAATCCAATTCCCATACATGAACATTCCAGTTTCCATCTTTAACCATGTCACTATCATCTGATGTTAGATTAACCTTACCTATATCCAAATTATAATAATACCATGGTTCTGTTTGTCCTTCAAGATTCCCTTCAACCTTTTCAAAACCTAGGTTAATTAAATTCTCTTCCGTTATCATAATGTAATGTGTTTACCGATTAATTTCATTATATCTCTTGTTAGAGTACCGGCAGTTTTTGTTCCATCGTTACTCCAACGGATAATCAAATCTTCTATAGAACTATATAGAATGTTTTCCGTACTGATTAGTTTTGCGTGAGGAACATCTTCCCCATCCACACACTCACCATTCAATGTGATTTCCTTTTCAACAAACACGGGAATGATTTCAAAATCAACCATGGAATAGTTTATGAGCATATGTCCGTGTTTTTTTATATCCATGGGGTGAAGTGGGAGTAATCCAACCTGACTCGAATCAATAGATAAACCTATGGTATCATATCTAACATTCCATTTATTGTTTTCCTTATATAATATACCTTTCATTTCTTTACTTTTATTTCTATATCCTTAAATGAATATACAATTTAGTATTATACAAATTTATTCAAGATTTATTAGAGCCGCTAAACAACTCGTTACCGACCTCAATAGAATACCTCAACTTTGCTAATTCTGTGTATTCTTCAGATATGTCTATTCCGATAAAGTTCCTTTGTGATTTTTTGGCCATTATACCTGTTGTACCGCTCCCACTAAAAGGGTCCAAAACAATTCCATCAACGGGACAAAAACAATTTATCATGTCTAATGCAAGCTTATCTGGGAAAACTGCTGGATGTTTATGTTTTAGTTTACTACCATCCCCACAACTATTTCCGAAATTCATCACAGTCCCTGGACATTTCATTGGATTAATATACACTGAACGACTTTGCTCTTGAGTACCATCTTTTTTTCTTACAGCAGCACCAGTCATTGTTTTTCCACCATGTTTAGAAGGTATCTTTAGGGATTCTTTGTCAAAATACTGTGGTTTATCTCCCTTTAAAAAAATTGGAATGTATTCATGGTCAACCCTAAATCGTTTTTTCCACCAGGCTCCTTCTACGCCCTGTCGGTTATATATTACAGTTTCGAATAATTTAAATTCAAAACTTTCGCACCAATCAACGATGGTTCTAAAGGTTGTCAATGATTTGCCAAAATTCTTAGTGCTATCTTGTAAAACCATTACACAAATCCCTCCTGGTTTTAAAACCCTGTGGACTTGTTCTCCAACTTTGTGCAAATTAAGTGAGAAACCATTATAATCTCTTAAATCATCGTAAGGGGGCGATGTTACAACTAGGTCGATACATTCAGATGGTAGATTTTTTAAATATTCAACATTATCAGATTTTACAAAAGTATTTATATCTTTTAAGTTCATTTAATTATTTATTTTTTTTAAAATTTGTTTAAGTTAATTGTGTCCATCGAGAGTTTTCTTTATCCCGTTTCTTACATCTGTATAAGTGGTATCTACAACCACCCAACTATTTTTCCTATTTCTTCAGTTGTATACACCTTTTGGATAAAACCAGCGTTTCCGTTGTATATACCCTTGAAAAGTACTTAGTGAGTGAGTCCATTACTCCGAGATTACCTCCTCCTGTTTATTCAGGGAATCACTATGGGTTGTACAACCAACCCCATCACTTGTGGTGATGAAAATGTCTTGTTTCTTTTGAATACCTTTTAATAATCTACCTTTCTTACTCTTACCTTTCACATCAGAACCTTCAGAATAAGTGATATTGTATGCTGCGGTGATATCAGCATCCTTTAGTTTACCAAAATCATCACATTCTATATTAACACAAGAGAACTTGGTTTTATCCTTATCATTTCTGTTCTCCTTGTCCACATTCTTACAAGTTGGACATGTAATGGATGTATCTTTTGGATTCACCCACAAGATTTGAATCCCAACCATCTTCGCTTTATATTCAATGTCCGTCTGAAGTTGGTAGTATGCCCACGATTTTAAAAAATAATCATTCTTGTTCGTGGTTATACCAGTTAAATCCTCCATCTTAATAATACCCACGTTGTATTGTTGAGCAATATTAATAACTTCCCTACTGATGTTGTGATTCATAAGAGTAGCCCAATTGGATTCCTTTTCCCTTAGTTTTTCCATCCCCAACATCTTTCTTTTTCTTCCGTGTCCACCCTTAGCAAACTTCATGGATTGTTGGATTGCTCTACGTTGTTTGTAGAACCTCATCCTTTCAGATTGAATCTTCTCACCCAATTGGATTTGTGATGGTTGACGTTTCTCACCATCAATATAGATTGATACCGGTCGGTTAATACCCAAATCAATTCCCATTACCTTATTGGGGTCCATATTATTGGATACATTTACAGGAATATCACAGGTCAACAACAAGTACAAATCGTTATCGTCAATCTGAATGGAACTTCCGTTCATCTTATAAGTCCCATCCAAAATCCTATTTACAATGACACGATTGTTACTGGGGTCCCTACCATAATGTAATCTGAATTTAATTTCCTTATGAATACTTTTTTCCGATGATGATAAAGGAAAGTTAAACATATGTTCATCATCATCAACAAATAATACACATTCACCCGCCTTTACACCACTGAATGGAATGGATATGGATGTCTTCCTAAATGATGGTATCGACATCTTGCTGTTCATGATGTCGTGAAAGTTTTCCTTAATGGTTTTGAATATCTTCTGATTGAAGTTTGTTCTAATATCTGAAGAAATATATGGAAACTTGGTTAACATTTGATAACCACTATTCTGAACTGATGTACCAATCTGTTCTTGAAAAATCTTGATTGCGTCACCCTTGGATATGTTCATGGATGATTTTAATCTATCCAATTCATATTGATTACAAACGTGAAGACGAATAACTTCATTACCCACCTGAGTTAAATCGGATGCAATCCTTTTAACATAGTTGTACGATGCGGTTCTGTCCTTGCTGGTTTCACCAACCGCAATCAATTTGATTTTTCTTGTGATTATCGGCATATCATGTTCGGGTTTATGTTCATTGTTATATTAAAAACTTCAAGGGATAATGTATTTACGACATCAAGTTTGTTCTTTTTGCCGGTTGTATATACCTTACAAATAAGTGGTATTTACAACTTCGGGTTACGCGTCGTCAACTCGAACACAGTTGTATATACCTTTCAAATAAGTGGTATCCACAACCTCTTTTTTCATTAGGAAGTTGTATACACCTTTCAAATAAGTGGCATCTACAACCCGTCAGGGGTGAATAGTTGCACCGTTGTATACACCTTACAAATAAGTGGTATCTACAACCTTCGTTCGAGCGCCGTTTTTCGCCCCGGAGTTGTATACACCTTACAAATAAGTGGTATTTACAACTATGTTGAACGATGGTTGGCATTGTCCATGTTGTATATACCTTTCAAATAAGAGTCATCTACAACACATCACACTATCTTCAGAATGTTGCCACAGTTGTATATACCTTTCAAATAAGAGTCATCTACAACATACGTTTGTCATCCATTCGTTCCCATTCGTTGTATACACCTTTCAAATAAGAGGTATCTACAACATGGTTAACCCATCTTATTACGAATCAACATATTGTGAATGATTCCCTTATTTAAAAATAAAAGGTATTTAGTGAGTGAGAAGTTAATCTCCAGATAAATTCCACCCTGTTTATTCAGGATTCACTATGGGGTGTACAACCACCCCCATCAAAGTTTTACCTCTGATGAAATAATATATTGAAGTTTCCAATATTTCAAAGAACAATTACAATACAAATGTAATGTATTTTTGAGATTTCCAAAAAAATATAAATATTTTTTTTAAAATTTGTTTAAGTTAATGGTGTTCGATATTAGTGTTTTGTATTTTGTGGTTGACCAACCGTGAGACCTATCTAAATAATGTATGGGGATTGGTAGGTTATCACCAGTGTACGATTTGTTTTTATAATCATCACCCAAGAACCTAACATGAAAATTTCTATTCTTTAAAATCTCATATAGATTTATTTCAAAACTATATGGAATCACCTCATCAACTTGTCTTAATGATTCCAGTATTTGAGTCCTTTCATCTAAGGATAACACCGGTTTTAGTTTCTCGGGTCTTTCAATAGATGGGTCATCGTGTAAACATACAACCAAATAGTCACAATGTTTTTTACATTCGTTGAACATATGAATATACCCCGGATGGATAATGTCAAAATTTCCCGCTATCACCCCAACTGTAACCATACTTTAATATTCGTTCAGTGAATTGTTTACTCTTTCCATATACTGTTTGTACTCTGAACTTTCATATTCAAGTTTCTTTTGAGTTGGTGTCACCAAATTATGTAACCTAAGTATGGTTAATCTTGATGGTCGGATTTTCGGGGATTCACCGACAACAGAATACGGCGTGGCATAAGCGTATGGATAGTTTTGAATCCAAACAACATTACCATCAAATGATACTGTATGAATTGTACCATCAATTCCATTTGGTTTTCCATACTGTGGCTCAAATTTATCCATGAGTTGGTTTAACTTGTCATCCCATTCTTGATTGAATGGGTCGTTCATCATCCAAAACCTTGGTCTAAATATGAACTGTAAATTTCTGAACAGTATATCTAATTTTGTCATCTGTTAAAATTTTTCCATTATAATGAACCTCGGGCGCCGGAACCGGGAATTTTTTCCACTATAACGACTTTTTTTGAAAATATTTTCCATTATCGGTGGTCGTCTATTTGTTTGATGATTGAAAAGTTCATGGGAAAATAGTTCTCATCCCCATCCTCGGTCTGTAAAAAATAATAGTTTCTACCTACCTCGAATTTAACCACATCGTATATTGTGTATTCAACCCAATACTGTGTGGTTGCTGATTGTAATAGTACTTTGATGTCGTAATGTTTTTTCATACTATGATTCATTGTTTTTTTCTTTTGATTCAATATACCTGTGTAAAATAATAAGACCGAGTAAACTGATAACGAAAGAAATGGTTGGCATATTTGAAATGATAAGTAAACCAAGACATATCCCATAAAGAAAATCATTCCATCTTCTACACAATACAGATACCAAGATATAGAATCCGTATAATATTAATATTAAGATGGTGATTATGGTCATGTCAATTTATTTTATCATTAAAATTACTAATCTTCATTTGACATATGGTTAAGATATTCCTCAATGAAGTTGTCCACGATTCCCGATGACCTTTTGGTTTCAGGTGCTGGTTGATTGTTCAATCTCGATTCGTAGTAACGAATGATTTCTGATACACTTACACCAGATTTTACACAACCATCAAGTAGGTTAGTGTATCTGTTAGTTGTGTCTTTTAATGCTTGTTCTTGTGGTGTCATATTATTCTGATTTAGTTTCAATATTGTTCTTCCAATCTTTCCAATTGTCAAAGTCCTTTAGTTTTTCGTATTGGTCGTCCTCCATTTGTCTTGCTTGGTTGAGGATATCGTCATAAATTCCACTATACCTTGTATCCAATTGAAGTTTTTTTATTAACCAATTGACTGGTGATAATTCGTTATTACTCATTTGTTGTTTTTAATCTGTTTATTACATCGGTCATTCTCGTTAACATTTCCATACCCACAGGAATGGACAAAAGAGAAACCAAAAATTGATTTATATAAGAATACATGGCAATCGCCTCACCTTGGGTTAATTTTACATTTTCGTGAGTGAAGATGATTAATGCCAAAACCAAGAAGATTGTCTTTACCATATTCAAGGATGTCCAATTCTTTCCTTGTATGGTTGATGCTGAAATCCAAATCTTCCTTCTTCTTTTGAAAAAGGTATCGATTAGACCTCGGTCATTCCCACCAAGTACATCCATTTTCTTTTCATGTTGATTGTGACTAACTTTGGTGGATTGTGCAATCTTACCATAGAACTTCCATACAATAAAACAAATGAATGGGGTACATAATAAGACGATGAAACCAGTAATCACATGGGACATGAATATGAAAAACAAGGTTCCAATAATTGTCAGTATGGACATTATGTAATAATGAATATGGTGTTCCAAGAAGTCGACAATATTGTGAGCCAAATCGGTTCTACCTAATCGTGTTGATGCGTCGGAGTTTTCTGAATTATCTAAATAGTTAAACACAATGTCATTATATATGGATGTGTAAATCTTGGTGTCGAATATCATTCTCTTGTATATTGTAACATTTGATAATGTCTCAATCAACAAAAACACACCAATCCAATAATACTCCTTATTCAATAAACCATCTATTGATTTACCCAAGACAAAGGGTTCAACCAAGAAAATGATTTGGGCAATAAAGATGTAGAAGTATATTAATAATAAAGACCTCTTGTATTTTTTTACTATTTTATAAATCTCACGCATTAATCTAATGAATTAGGTAAATAAAGTAGTGTTGGGTTTTTCTTTTGAATATCCATATTCGGAAAGTGTTTTGAAAATTCTAACACATCAAATCTTTCCGTAATTAAATGGTATCCGTTTTTGGTTGGTATGATTGATTCTATTTTATCACCCTCAGGTCTGCAGAATTTATTTATTGCGAATTTAACCGCATCAACCTCGATACTATCCTTTGTGTCAATATCAACAATCCAACGTTTCTCTTTTGTTTTAATCTGACCAACCACCGAATCAAAAAGCCCCTTTTGATTATGTTGACCATTTTGGATTCGTTGTGCTAAATCAACCATCATGTTCAAAGAGACATCAAAATGATTTTGTTTCTGAACATGTATGTACGCTCGGGCTTTGAACATCTCACACATTTGTTTCACTTCATCATATCTTCTGTCAAGATGGTCAATACTTTCAATACAATATGTCTTGATGGTTCTGACTGATTGGTGATTGTCCCTTTCTCCTTCGGGTTGGTCTTTCTTTCGTTTGAAGATATAGAGCATATAGAAATCACCCTTCTCTTCGAAGTTGAGTAATGACTTAATTAATTCTATATTATCTATCATTACAGAGACTGTACTTTTGTCATAATCTCTGTAACTTCTTCAGGTTCCAAATAACCAAGGACATCGTTGGTTATTGGTGTTTCGTAGGTGAGGTCACCATTTTTATCTAAGACCGCAAGTTCGTACAAACCATCTTTACCTCCGTAGGAAAATGTGTGAGAAACAACAGACACCCCGTATCCGTTATCAAATTGTACACGAACTTTTTTACCCACCATATATGGCGCTTCATCGATTTGTTCGAATTCTAAATCGTTAAATGTTTTCATTTTATTATTCTGTTATGATTGCTTCTTCGTATTTGGTACCATCTTCTTTTTCCCTTGTGACAATCCTCGCACTAACCCTAACACCAGCCGCGTAGAAATCGGTCATGTGTTTTGAGTTGGGGATTGAACTACCACACACCGGTATGTCGGTATATTCATCGTCGAGCATTAAAATGTAACGGAAGAACCAACGGTCCTGAAATTTGTAAACTGTTCCTGTGCACATAGTGTCGTTTTCTGTGTAACCTGATGATTTATATATTCTCATATTGATTGTCTTCACCTATTAAGTATTATCAAACTAACAATAATTGCGATAATACCTATCAATGACCAAAAAGCCATCTTTTCACTGAATTCAATTTGTTCTTTTCTCTTTCCTTGGTTGTCCATAGTATGTAGTTTTAATGGTTTCAAGTTCCCAATATCCCACAACGAAATATTGATTACGACCAACAGGTGAAACTTCATACTTTTTTCCACGAGCAATGGATGCATTGGTTACAATACATTCCATTCTTTCGTACATCACCCGTTGACCAATACAAAATGTGTTCATAGTGACATAAAGATTAAAAATCCAAACCCTATACCTGCCAAGAAGTATACTAAATTGTTCAACCAAAAGGGATATCTTTCCATAATCACATTTTTATTCAAATATAGATAATTTTTTGTGAAATCCAAAAAAATCACAAAAAAACACCCTAATTTATCCAACTTACAGGTGTTGTGGCTGTCCCCATTGCTGGGTTAGAAATAGACTAGTAGTGATACGTTTTTCTTCATCACTTGTTTGATATTCCCCGCGGATAGTCAATCCGAACAAGACGTTGTCTTATCATCAGTCCTCTACGGTTATCACACCGTTTCTCATCATGTGAGGCACACTATCCGATGATTAATCGAAACGTTTCTTTAGGTATTCTTTTCTTGTTCTATATTCACCAGTTAGCACCAATACTACTTTTCGTCTTCGTAGATTGGTATATATCTTTCATCGTAGCCTATTATTTTTTTATGTTTATTATCTTCAATGTATTTTTCATCATCTATTTTTTGTTGGTCGAATTTTTCTTTGAGTTTGTTTAATCCGTCTCTTAGTTCTTTTGGTAAAAGAGTTTCATCAGCTAAAATTTCTTGTCTAATTTGTTCGTGTTTTTGATGAACACTATTTCCGTATTGAATAATTTTATTTACGTTGTTTTCCATGATTAAATGTATATTTTATATTCGTTTTTGTTATGAGTCATTTTTAATAATTCTGTTGGTATCACAGACAAAGAATTTAACCAATTATGTCTTTCTATTTCGATTGATTCTTCTTCTAACGAAATAGTTTTAATTGTATTTAAACAATCTTTTCTTATTTCTGGATTAAATTTATCAGCTAGTGTCAATCTTTCTTCTAAATTTAATTTAGTAATGGTTGAAACAAAATTGTCATATTTATTTGATTTAACATTATCTATAAATTTATCGGTTGTTATTTTTTTATCAACCAATTCAATTATTTCGTCTATTTTATTTTCGTTCAACCAACAATAATTAACGATATTTAATGATAATTTTAATTTATTCTTATAGTCATCAATTTCATTTTCACTCAAGTTTTCTAATAGAACCCATTCTAAATCTTCAATTTTAGTTTCGTTTTCATTGATTGGTATTAGAGTAGCCTTTGGGACACCAATCATACTATTTAACTCGTATTCATTACCAACTTCTATTAATGTTTTTATTGGATACATAGAATCTGAAACACTTTTACATATAAAAATGGCTTTTCTTGGTATAAAATATTCTTCTAATTCTTTAAAAATTTCTGGGTGTTTTTCTTTTAAATATTTGTCACATTTAAGATAATCAATTCCATATCTAAACGTTGTTTTATTGAGATTTAATGAATAATCTTTAATTATATCAACTAAATTATTAACATCATAAACTTTTTTTTCTATCATTTTATTTTTTTTTATAAATATACTACTAATTATTCATTTAATCAAGTTTATCTTAACTTTACCGTACTGGTGCTAACAAGGTGTATAAGAAAGTTTGCTATAAAGTTCAGTATAAATTTGAAAGTTCCTACAAGCAAACCTTCTCATACACCCAATCGTTTTGTAACCATCAATGAACCAAAGACAAAACCCTATGTAAGTGAGAATTACCATCATAAACTATTTTGATACAAATATAAAACGAATTTTTTAATACACCAAATAAATTTAACTTTTTTTGAAGTGTCTTTTACTACCTTCACAAATATTGTCTTTGGAAACGTCCCATATGTTTTTTTGAACCATATGACAAGCGTGTGGTTTACCCATTCGTTTAGAAAAATGGATGATGGTGTCATTATTATTATTTCTGACAACCCATGGACACTCCTTACAAGGTGAACTAGTTTTCTTCAAATTTAAAAATATCTACCTGAGAAGATTTACCCCAGTTGTCCAAAAAATCAGAGGGTTCCATGGATTCACCCTTAAAAAATATTCTATCGATGTAATCCCAGTCCCCATCAGGAAAGTCGACAGAGCCATGACAGTAGGTGAAATCTTCAATGGTTGGAACCGTTTCAGATTCAATTTCATATTCCCAAATACCACCTTTGTTTTCATCAACACTCACATAGATGTTCTCGCCCCTTTCCATTGGGAATGCTCGATGTGAAATATAATCATCCCAATCCTCATTCACTGAAGAGATTGTCTGAATATCTTCAATACCAAAAGATAATACGTTGTTACCGTTTTCATCTTCAAGTTCAAAAGTCATTGTTTGGTTATCCAATGCTTTGTTTACGTGAAAGATGTCACCATCGTAAATGTCAATATCTAAACTTTCCAAGTCAAATCTCACTTCCCAAAGTTCATCGTACTCTTTTTCTTCTTTTAAGAGTTCAATTTTTTCAACTTGTTCGTCCGTAAGTTTCTTACCGATAAACTCGGCACTCCAACCATAAGTTTTTAATATGTACTTCATGTTTACTGAATTAGTTTTACTGTTGGTATTAAGAAATCATCATAATGTTTGTGGGATAAAATATCCCATGAACTCGGATGTCTTTCCTTGAATATTTCTTGTCTTTCCAAAAGCGACAGTGGTAAGGTACAATCCTCACCAAACATGTACCAAAGTTCATAATCATTGACCATCCTTTGTGCAAATTCAGTGAGACTCTTAATTTTTACCTCTCTCAGATATTCCCTATTTATACCTAAGTTATCATACCACTTGATATATTCTTGGTATGCTTCTATGACTTTTTTGTGCTCCACCATACAAAAGTAATATTAAATCAGTGGATTTCTACCAATAAATCTTTTAGTCATTTCGACTCTAACATCTCCGTTTTCTTTGTCAAAAACAATTGGATTAACAAATTCCCCTCCCCTACTTTTAAGTCGGTAATAGATGTTGGTTTCATCATGTCTGTGAAACATGTTTTTCGTTAGATATTCTTTCAAATCTAAAAATTCTTTCTCACTACACCCATTGGAAACCATAACCATCAATATTCTATCACAGAATGCTATTGAGACTAAATTCCATTTGTAATGAGGTTGTAGGTAATCGTATACCTGAAGGTTGGAATGTATCATGGGTCATTTTTTTCGGATGTTTTCATTAATTGCATACAATAATATGCAAATGATGAATAATAAAAGTACAATCATGAGTCAATATTAAGAAGAAAAATTAATATTTCAAAATTTTTTTTGAAATCACCAATAACCAATATCTTTTTTAAAATATTCTTCGTTGTTTCTATTAAAAAAGGATTTGATGATTAATTTAATCATACCAAAATACCCCATTTTTTTGAATCTGCGGTCGTCCTGACCTACATGGTGTTCAGATATTTTAAACTTTTTTTTGTTGTATTTTCTACTCAGACCATAATCCTCACTATGTTGGTAGTCTTCGTTAAATTTCCCTAACTCTCTGAATTTATCGGTTCGAGTCATAAAAAAAGTACCTACAGCGAAAGGACTGAATCGACTAAAGATACTATTCACAAAATTAAAACTAGCAAATGTTAATCGAGATTTCCAATTGGGGGTTGTTGATTTTATCTTACAGGTCATTAGGTCCAGTTTATTTAAAATCATTTCCTCTAAACAATCATGAATAGTTACGGAATTAAATAATTTAACATCGGCATCTATGAAGAGAACAAATTCTGTTTTTACTAAATCACTACCCAAATTTCTAGCAACACCCACTTTACCGCCATCAATCATTTCTACTCGTATCCTGTCAGAATACATCATAGTCATGTTATTTACGATTGCCCTCGTTCTATCCGTTGAGTGATTGTCAACCACAATAACTCTGGTACCATCTATCAGTATTTGTCTATGTATTGTTTCTAAAGTTTTTTTAATGTACCTATCCTCATTGTAACATGGGATTACTATGGTGACCTTATCTTTTATCCTTGGTGGGTTATATAGAGGCATATTTCTGAAGTTCAAATTTACCATTATAGTATGTTATATAAGTATTATTCTCAATCCAATCTCCACAATTTAAATACCTAACACCCTCAATAATTTTATCTTCAGGATTATGTATGTGTCCACAAATTACGGTGTCACATTCTCTTTTTTTCGCCTGTCTAACCAATTCCACTTCGAAACTTGTTATAAATTTTACAGCTTCTTTTACACTGTCTTTTAAAAATTTTGATAAAGACCTTTTGTGACCAAATTTTTTAAGTGCTCTATCTATGGATATTGCTAAGTCATAACCAATAGAACCCAATATACCCAACCATTTTAATTTAACAACACCATCATAAAGGTCTCCATGGGTAATAAAAACATTCTCATATTCGTACTCGTTGCATATTTCAATGTTACCAAAAGACATATCAGTGTACTGTCTTAAAAACCCGTCATGATTACCGGTAATATATATCACTTGAGCACCTCTTTTGGAATGTGATAATATTTTTCTAATTACGTTGGTGTCGTTTTGTTTCCATCTGAATTTCCTCTGTAACATCCACCCGTCTATAATATCACCAACTAAAAACAAATAAGCTGGTTCATATTTTTTTAAAACTTCTAACACCATTTCAGAATTACTACCCTTCGTACCAAGGTGAACATCTGAAATAAAAAGTGCATCTATTTTCATATCTATAATTATCTCTTTTAAAGATTCAATTCTATAATTTGACCTTTATTTCTTTTAAATAAAAATCTATAAATTTTTACAAACAAATGAATGAAAGTCATCTTAACGGCATATGTTAACCCACTAGTTACATCGGTCAACCTATAAACAGTAACTAATAATGTATCATCAAAATGTCTTTTTAAAATAAAGTACCTGTGATAACCATCAAAAATATAATTTCTGTTGGTTAGATACATATGACCTTTACTATAATCAAACCCCCTATCTATTATATCCAATTCAATTTGTTTATGAATTGGTTTTAAATTGATTGATTTAATTTTTGTTTTTATTTCGGACATTTGTAGTGTCTCAACCTTAACCTTAAAACACCACCATTTATTACAAAAATAATCACCTTCATGTCTCTTCAAAGATTCGGAATTATACTTCCTATCAACTACGATTTTTATTTTTTCTAAAAATGTCATTACTCCCTTAATTCAAGTTTACGATTTGATATTTCTTTATAAACTTGCACCGATAAATCAGCTCTCACAGATTCTCTATTACTTTCATATGGATTTAAAGTCAAAATTCTTTTCGCAACCTCATCTTGCCATTCTTGAAAGAAACCCTCACTGAACGCCAACCAACCATAATGTTCGTGTGTTTCCGCATTAGTCATTTCATATTCTTTTTCTAAAATTTTGAAGCAACAATGTACCCTAAACAAAAAGATGAGGTAACGGCAACCCAATAAAATAATGATTTTATTTTAAATGCTGTCTGATTATGTTCTCCGTTTATTGTTGTTGCGGTCGCAAACAACCAAGTAACAATTAAAAACAATATACCAAATGTTAATAAAACTATTTTCATATGTAAAGTATAAATATTTATCTTTATAATTCAAAATTATGATACAAATATCTCAAATCATTCTTCAAAACCCAGAAGGTAAATATTTGGTATATCTTAGGGATAATAATTCAGAAATCCCTTTTCCTAACCATTGGGATTTAATAGGTGGTCACGTAGAAAAAAAAGAAACACCGTTAGAGGCGTTGAAAAGAGAAATGATGGAAGAGATTGAGACGGATTTGAGTGGCTTGGTTAGATTTTCTTTTTGGAAAAAATATGTTTGTATTGAGGGTGATGTGTCCCCAAATGTGAAATATATATTTCAAGGGGTTATTAATAAACCAATTGAAGAAATACCATTAAACGAGGGTCAGTACCTTAGATTCGTAACTCAAAGTGAGTTATCTGAATTAAATTTTGCCAATATAATGGGTAAGATAATGCAAGATTTTGTTAGAGAACGATTTGGTTAATATTTTAAAACTGTAAAGTGACCTTCAAAATTTTTTCTTGGAATCAAATACATATGTGACCTTTTATCTTCGGGGATTTTTACATTGGTGCCGGCATAAACTTCGTCACCACCAATCTTAATATTGAAGTTATTTTGAGATAATAACTTCTTTAGTTTTTCGGTTCTTATGACCCAAATCTCTTTGATATTCATAAACACTATCACCCACAAATCAGATTTGGTTACCATGATTCCACTGTCTTTACCGTGCATCCTAAATTCGATACAAATGTTTCCTGTGTCTATTCCGGGAAAGTATGCACCATTTGGTAACCATCTACCAAGTTGTACCCACTTATCTTCAGTCTTAACCTCGGCAACCACGTGAGTTTTGGTTGGGAAATTGAATATTAAATCAAACTCTTTTAAATCACCATTTTCCTTTTCACTCTTCCCAACACAAATGGCGTTATATTCTTTTTCAAATACTTCAATAACGACTTGCTCATTGGTTTGACCAATTTTTATATCCTCATAAAAATTCAGATTCCCCATCTTTGTTGGTTAAATACATTTTTTCATAGTGTTCCCACCATAAAATCTCCTCTTGTTCAGGAGTAAGTTTATTTTCCACAGGGACAATGTCCCACATGTGTGATTCCTGAACCATGAGCTCAATAAGACTACTTAACTTCATCCAATTGAATTTCAATTTCTTGTTGTCCTTCTTTCTTAACTTGACTACCGTCAGCCATTCTATAATACTTGAATAGTACGTATTTGTCCCCTTCAGTTGTTTTAAAATGGATATGTTTGGTATAAGGATTGGGTTGAAAGTCGTGGTATAAATTTTTCCAAATTACACCATCCCCTTTAACAGGTTTTACACTTCTATCAATCGAGTGGAAAGTTAAATGTCCCCCCTCGGTAATGTTATTCAATGATATCTGAACACTCCATAACCTATTACCCATGTTTGTAAAGAGTTTGTCCTCGGCAATTTGATTAGGTAATAGAAAATCGTATTTCTCATTATAGTCAAATTCAGGTGTAATTTTCTGAATGAAAATATCTTCACCAAAGGAATCTCCAATACCAACTACAGAATTAAGTCTTTCATTTACTGTCTTGTAGAGTTCTGACTTCTTATCTAATTTATGAATCAAAGGTGATTGTGTGTCCTTAGATTTTTTCTGTGAGTTTAATTTTTTATCCGTGACGGTTATCAAATCATCACACTCGGACAACGTTAGTAATTCAGGATAATGGTAAACCTCAACTAAATTATTTTCAACTCTATAAGCTCTTGGGTTATCACAAAGAGATTTATTAAACGGGTATAATTCAACTTCGTAAGGTTGGCTGAGGTTTTCCTGTGAATACTGTCTTTGCCAAATCAATGCGTTAGTTGGTTCAATTTCTAATTCTTTTTTAATTAAATTGTATTCAAAACCGTTATTCAATAAAACATTGAAAATGGATTCTTTATCGTATCCATTAACGATGTTTGACCAAATCCATAGTTTCCATTCAGGAGTAAAAGTTCTATTAATCATATTTTTATTTTTTTATTTTTCTTTCGATTACATATACAGTATCACCCTTTTCATATGACCTGTACGATGTGATTTTCATTTCGGGGTTTTTTAAATATAATTTCCAATATGGGGTTGTTTGTAAAGTATTGTCACAACCAATTCCATGATATTCAACAGAGTCAACAACACATGGGATTTTAGTGTCGGTATATTCTGTCTTGTACTTACAAGACATTAATATTAAACCCAAAAGAATAACAAATGTGAAATTTTTCATATTCTAAATATAAATGATTTTTTTGATAAAACAAAATTAATCTTCACAGAAACAATTGTTCCTTGATAATACAATTAATTTGATGTGTTTTAAACATTCACGGTCAGCTCTAACTACTGCACCGTACAAATCATTGTTTACAACATATTGAACAAAACTACCACCGATTGGTCCAATACCATCTCTGGTTTTCATTACCGAAACGATAATATTAATGATGTGTTCACTAACATCTTCATTTTCATACCTCTTTACGAAGTCTTTCGCTGCGTTATATAATTTTTCTTCCATATTTTTAAACATTCCACGACGCCAACATTTGACCTATATCGTCATTTCTATCTTCACGATTAGTTTTAAAATTTTCTCCATCTAATGTAATGTTTTTCGTGATTGTTATAATTCCTTTTTTTATTGCATCACATGGTTTTCTATTACACGGACAAATCCTATACTCAAATGAGGTGTTTATACCACATCTCACACATTCATAATAATCTTTTGTTCTCGTTGTTATCATTATTAGAATTAGTTGTCAAACCAAAAGACAACTCTAAAACCATTCTCTTTAACTGTGTATCTCTTTTCGTCGTCGTTTGTTATCCAAAACTCTTCTTTAAATCTGCTATCCATACGGTCAACAAAACCTTTCAAGTTCTCAACTATTTCTTCATTGTCGGAATTATTATATAGATAATCCTTCAGTTCTTTTAGTGTGTAGTAAGAAGGGGTATGGATTTCTCGGTGTATATCGTATTGTTTTTTAGTGACTGAACTTACATCCTCAGGTAATCCTCTTGGACTGTCAATTGGGTCCATGGAACCCCTAATCTCAGCAAGAATTGAAAACAAATCGTAATTCCTACCCCAATAAAAAGAAACTTGGTCGTACTCAGGTTCGTTTTCAAAAATGCCAAAATTTGGATTTACTTGCCAATGGTCAACGTTGACCCACTTGTTCTCACCATTTACTGAGGTGTACTTTTCTAAATAAACATGAATATCGCATCCCATGTTTCAAATATAGTTAAAATATTTCAAATTGTCAAATCAGTATTGTGATATTTTACCTAATTTGGTTACTTTGTTACCCCTAAAATCAGAATGTTCTTTTATTATTCCATAAAAAGAAACTTTTGAATTTATTGCAACTCTGTTTTGTAAGTTATTTGTAAGATATTCATCACTAATGTTACCAAACTTACAAAACATGTTACCATTTTTATCAACCAAATCGTACACAGTGGTTTCCCCATACATACCATTTATTGTTCTTACGTCAATTACGGTTAATTCAAAATACATTTTCATACCCGGACTACCAACGTGTTTACTAATTTTCAATTTTGATTCATTTATGTCTCTTGTTTTGTGAGTGGTGAAAGCGTCAAAGTCGTTAATGAATCCTAAAGTAGTTTTCGCTCTTGTGTATGCAACATATTCTAAATTCCTTTCTTGTTCTACTTGCCAAGGTAATGTTGCGAACTTTGACGGAATAAGTTCGGGGTGAATAATAAAAACCCTTTCAGCTTCCAAACCCTTAGATTTGTGAATTGTACTTAAACAAATCCCGTTTTTTTTATCGTCAGCAAAAATCTTTTGTATTTTTTCTATTACCACATTTGGGTCCTCTATATTATTACTCAACGCTTCGATAACTTGAATTTTTTCAGAAAAGATAACAACTTGGCTGTCTTCAGATGCCTCACTTTTTTTCATTGTTTGTGAAGACATTATCTTTTCAATCATTTTTTCCTTCTGTTTAAGTAAAGAACACAAAACGTTTTCCATAGTAAACTCTTGGGTTTTATTTCGAGAAGACTCAATCAATGTGATGAGTGATTTTCCAATATCTGAACCTATGATATAGGATTTCTTTTCTTCACTTAAAAGTTTTATACAAAGAGACACAACCGGAAAAGTGTTTCTACATAAAACCATGTCACCGTCTTGTAGGTCTTTGTAAGAAAATGTTTCTAAAACTTTTCCTTTTTTATTTTTTGGGTGGGCAACTATTGCTGGATTCAAGTGACGTACTAAATTCAAAATTTGTGGTGCACACCTGTAAGTGTAGGATAAGGGTAATTCAATTGTGTTCGGAATACTTTTCAATTTCTCATATGATTCATGGTCAGCACCCGCAAACGCATATATTGCTTGTTTGGGGTCACCAACCGCAATGAATCTACCTGTATTTGGTTTTAACGCTTTTTGCATCAACATTCGTTGACAAGAATTCAAATCTTGACACTCATCAATGAAAACAAAATCATATGTTTCAGTTGGTAGATTTAAAATGTTAGGTAACGAAATTTGGTCAGTGTGGTCAACCTCACTCTTGTAGAAAATACCCAACTTAGAAAGATACCATGCACATATCGATTCTCCGTCCTGATTACTAATTGAGTGAATCTCGGATAAACGATTTATTTCACCAACACCTATCGGTTTAATATCAAAATTAACAAGATGCAATCTAGATAAATTACAAAGGTTGACAATGTCGGTGACAAATTTAGAATAATCAATTTCATTACTTTTAAAGTACTCAGATAATTGATTACAATAATTTAAATGTTCCTCGTCAAACTTATATTTATCTATTGAGTTTTCTTTTTTACCACTTAGAAAATCAATCACATTCCAAACAATACTTCTGTATTTTAAAGGGTCGAGATTTGAATCGAAATTTTTTCTAATAGTGCCGTATCCAAACTTATGTAAAGTTTTTAAATGTATGTTACTTTTTTTGGGTACTCTCTCTATTAGTTCATCAACAATACTTTTATTAAATGCAAGAAATAATACAGAATATTCATCTGATATTAAATCTAATGATTTTAATAGTGTGGTCGTTTTACCACTACCAGCAACAGCTGATACAACCGCGTTTTGATTATCTTTTAGTACAAAATCAAAAATATCTTTTTGAAATGTGCTCGGAGTAAAGTTTACCATTTTTACTTTTCAATGAACATGTTCGTGTTTGCAATTGGGACTCTCAGAACAGGTACATTTTTTTCTTCTCCGTCAATTTTTTTCATGACTTCATAATATCCACTGTCGGTAACTCTAACCGTTGGTGCGTTAGTTACTAATTCTAATAATTTTGAAGATTGTTTTTCACCTTCATAAAGTTTAACTTCTTTTGTTGTTGTGTTAAAAAGTAATGTTTGCATATTTTTGTGTTTAACATCTAAATAATATGAAATACTTTTGACATTTCAAAATAAACACAAAAAAAATCCCCTTTTGGGGAATTTTTAATACGGTTTCTCAAAAACTAAAGAGTCTAAAGACTCATCTGTCTTGGATTGATACCAATTATTTATCCAACATCTCGTGGTATCACCAACTTTTGCGGGTTTGTTAGTTAATATTGTTACACCGTTTTCAAGAGTGACATGATATTGATTTTCAAATATTTTTTCACAAGTCATGACCGGTACAGGAAACCACTCCTTACCAGATTTTCTTAAACTATCAAGAATGTTTCCATTCTCAATCATTTTATTCGGTGGTGGTTCTACTATACTTATGTTATCTTTGTTCAGATACCAAATACTTGAAAAAACTAATAACGCAATTAAAACTAAAATAACCCTAATTTGGATTGTATTCATTTTTTTTAAAATTTTTCTTTAAGATTTTCACTCTGTACTATATCTTTTACCAATTTTACATATCCATCTCCCGCTTCGGCGTATGTACTTGATAAGTATAGATAGTATTCGTTTTCGGTATTTATTTGACTTAAATATCTACACTGATAAAACGCGTAGTCGTAGACAGATTGGTACCAGTTGTCGTAGTAGGCGTGACCATTTTGTGTTCCTTTAGCTGTGTTAATTCTAACAGTAGCTTGTTTCATACCAAACAAATTATGGTTTTCCTTAAACACCTGACTTTTATAGTGACCCGTCTCCGCGATTGCTTGAGCCATAACAATATGTGGAAATTTTACGTTCAATCTTTTTAATTCGGATACAAATTTATCTTCTGTAAATTTATTTTTTTCCTTTTCTAGTGAAACTACTATTAGTTCTTTTTCATACTCATCCAAACTTTGAAACCTTACGAATCTCCCGAGAATAAATGATGAAATCACTAATACTATTACAATCGATAATGCGATTTTTACTTTTTTCCAATCCTTTTTCCAAAGAAGTGATTTTGTGTCAAATTTGTAAAACATAATTTTGATTTTTGCTGATTAGACAATTACTGTTCCAGTTTCTTAAAATATAAACAATCGACCACCAATCATTAATTGTGGCTTATCTGTTTGATAAAAGGTTGCGGTTAAATAAAGAGGATATGTGACTTGAAGATTGGTACCGATTTTAAATAAGGGTTGATTGTCTCCCGTTATAGAGTACCCAACACCCCCAATTAATATCATCCATCTGTAATCTTTGTTTCTATAAACATAGTTTAACCCAACATACATTTCATCAGGTTTACCGTTAATTGATATGGCGTTAGGGTTAAATAAGTTTAATTCGGCCATACATTTTCCGTACCCCAAACCAATGTTGGCATTTGTTTTATCTGATGAGAATTCATAACCAACAGAATAGTATGAGGAATTACCACGAGGACCATAAGACAATGAATAATTAAAAATCTTTTGTGGTATTCTCTTACTTTGACCTTGGGCGTTTGTGGTCAAAATAAATGTGGATAGTATGATTATTATTAATTTCATTTTATTATTTCAATTAATATCTAATATGTCAAAAACTTCATTACATTTTTTTTGGTAATCCAAATCAGTTTCATACAAATCATAAAACTTTTTTATTGAATGGGAGACAGTAGTGTGGTCTCTACCCCCATAATTCAAACCTATTCGTTTTAAACTCATCCTTAATTTTCTTTTTAATACATAAAATACGAATCTTCTCGCATCAACATACTCTTTTTTTCTAATTTTATATGACAGTTGTTCTTTGGTAAATCCAAACTTATATTGGACGATGTCCAACAAATCCTTTTCGGTAATTGTGACCTTTTCAATCCTCTCCCGTAAACTTCTTGTCTTATCCATATTTTATATTTTAAAACAAATATCAAAATAAAATTTGGAATATACAAACTTTTTCAAAAAAAAATGGGGAATATACCCCCATTATTTACCTAACATGTTGATTATGAACATGTTAAATATAAAAAATATTATTAATTATGCTACGCAATTTTCAGATTCTTCGGGATAACCTCTCTGTTCTTGTTCTGATGGTTCAGTCCCTATTCTTGAATCAATATAATGGTTTCTAATTAACCTAACAGTTTCTTCCATTACCTCATCATGAATGTTTTCAAACATCCTTTCTTCAGACACTTCAGCCATCTCATTAACAGGAACAGGTACTTCAGAAATCGCTTTTAGTTCATGTAGTCTTAACAAACTTTCTTCTTTCTTGCGGTCTTCTTCGGATAAAAGAGAAATGTTTGTGACAGGATTATTTTTAATTTCATTTTTTATTATATCTAAAATATGATTTGGTAAATCACTCTCCAATGAATCAATTCTCGTGTCTTGTTGATTCCAAAATGAAAATTCAGGTTCGTCATCTAAAGATTTAAAACACGCAACTTTCAGTCCTGTGATTCTGTTTATTGTATATATTAAAACACCCCTCTTGGAGTATCGTAAGAAATATTCGGGACTATTCTCCGATGTCGTGCACCACTTTGTTGACGAACCATACTTCTTTGAAGAATAAAAGGTCAATGGTCTCAAAACAATCCATTCGGATGAATCATCATAAATGAACCTTACTTGTTTCTCCAAATCTTTTTCGTGAACTCTTAACTCCGCAATACCATTGGCAACCATTATCTCATCAAAACTTTTGTATTTACTTAAATCATTTTGACTTATTAAACCCCTTTCATTGTATTCGGAAAAGCTTTTAATAGTTTTTAAATCTGAATATGAGAAACAACTATCGATAAACCTTAAGATAAAATATCTTTGAAATAAGGGTAGATGGCTCCACGTTTCCTTTGAAACGTTTAACTCATTTTTGAGATTTTGACCTATATCTTCCACATATCTCTCGATACTTTTAGTGTTTTTTACCAATCTTATTATTAATTCAAGATATTTAGTTTTACCCGACGGGTAGAACGGTTGAAAAATATCCACTAAACAAATATTGTTCTCGGGGTTTTGTTTTAGTTCTTTAATTTTTGACATATGATTTGAGTTAATAAAATTTACGTAACATTTGGACCACGTCCCAAGCATCCTCAAGAGCGGTGTGTGCGACATCTCCGTCAATACCTGCTCGTTCTTTACATTTTTTAAGACTTGGTATCGCTTCATCCTCATCCCATCTACAATACAAAATAGAAGGGTCAATAATTCTTTGTCTAACTTTAATAAGTTTTCTCCACCATGGGAGTTCATCTAAAAATAACTTATCAAACGTACCAAAATTTTTACCGGCAACATTAATTGTAAGTGATGGTGTATGATTGTTAAATGCGGGTATCATTGTTCCATTAACATTTCTAACGTGGTTATTGAGAAATGATGAATTTGGATAAAAACCATTTAAGAATAAAAAATCATAGAATTTTTGTGCAAGTTCAGATTCCTCCAAAAATACATAATCACTATGGTGTTCCAAGTTTGCCCTGTCCTCGTCGTTACCCTCCTTGTACTCACCAATTAACGATATGATTTCTTTGTTCATAGAAATCGCTCTTGGTGAACCTGTAATTTGGTTTTGAAGTACGATGGCGTTAAACTTTGGTAATTCCTCGTATGGTAACTTATTAGTGGTGTCCTCGATGATTGCACCAAAAGATAACACACTGTGGTTTAACGGTTCGAGACCTGAAGTCTCAATGTCTATTGATACATATATCATCGGTCAAGAGCTTTTACAACCACAACAATCATAATGACAATAAAGATAAGGGCAAATCCACCCCATAAAGGTGCGGTAACCCACCACCACGACCAATCAATAACACCAGTAAGTTTAAGTGTCATAAAAATTAAAAACATCAGACCGAAGAATCCCACCCCTTCTGATGATGAACTATTTTCCGCCATTAGTGTAAATTATATTTCTCTTTTAAAATTTTGATTGTTTCTTCATATGAGGTGTGAAGAATACCCTCTCCACCGTTTTCGTTCCAACCATCGATAGTGTCTTTTCTATCGTCAATCAGAATAGCGTCGGGTGCAGCAAAATCTTTTTTATGTTTAGCACTTCTCAATATCAAAGGGACACCGGGTAACTCCCTGTTAACCCAATCCATTTTTCCTATGCGAGATTCAACTTGCCTTGACGGCGCGGATAATAGAGTTGGGTTGTATTTTGAAATGTGTTCCCAAAGGATGTGTCCATCGGGTTCAATCCATTTAAGGTTGACCCAAAAATCATAACCCGCGTTTTCTATCGGTTCCCAAAATTTTGAGTCATTACGATGTTCGTCTTTATTCAAATCAATACCAGTTAGGTCTTTATAACCTTGGTTGAAATCAACTAAAACCCCATCTAAGTCACAAAAAATACGATACTCCGTCATTAGAAATTCTATCTATGACAAGTATATGAATAAATTTTTAAAATAAAAAATTTTGATTTAATTTTCTATTCTAATATGAAAATCTCTGAAAAATTCGGGATAACTCTCAATGTAACCCTCTAAAGTTTCTTCGTCAAAATGAATGTTTTCAGCATTCCAATACCAATATAAACTTGGGTCCGATTTAAAACCATAATAGTCGTGATTCTCGAATTGCGTTTGAGTAATTTCAAATGCAGATTGGTGTTGTCCAACAATAATAAACCCTGATGTAATGTCTTTTATTATGTTATCCTCACCGTAAGGTATAAATCTGTTATTTATCCAATTAAGTCTCTCAATCAATTTTTGATAAAACATATTTGCTGCCCCCCATCTTACCGAAGAGAAAAAAATGACACAATCTGATTCAAAAAGAGATTTACTAACCATCCATAGTTCATCATCGGGGTTATTAATTGATGCCCAACACCTATGAAACCCACTCGGATTTTTAAAAGAATCTTTTAGTAAAGCATCTTTTACACCACAAACATTTCCTTCCATTCTAGAAACGTTACCCTCACATGGATAAATTTTTAGCTTGGTAACATCTATTAAAGTAGAACTAGGTAAATTCTTATGAATTAGTTTTGCAATTATACTAGATTTTGGAATCTGCGTTTTTGAAACTTCTTCACCTCTGTTTGAACAAGTAAGTAAAAGAACTTTGTTGAAGCTCTTTAATGTACCTATAGTTTCTTTTAAAGTGTTGAAATCTCCCTGTCTCATATTCTATATAAATATAGAAAGTTCAAATATTATTCAGAACACCACTCCCTACCATTCCAAATTTCAACATTTGGTAACTTTTGTTTATACGAAAAATCATCTTTGTAAGTTTCGTAAACGTACAAATAGTTTTTGTTTTGTTTTTTTGTAATATCAGAAAGTATATAAAACAAGTTGGTGCCCAATGATAACTTATCGTAATCGTGTTTGTAAGATAAATTCAGGAAAAGGTTAGAGTCTTCATTTTCAACATATCTAGCAACACCAACTATATTATTATCGTGGTGTATAATTAACATTTTAGGATTAAAAAATTTTGAGCAATTATGGTAAATATCCATTATATCGTACCCCATAACTTTGTAATAATCCTCAAAAAACTTGTCAATCATATGATTGTCATTTTCATTTAAAAATGAAACGTCTAATTTTTTTATTATATACCTTCTTTTCTTTGATATCGTGAAATGATTCAGATTTATCCTACAACTTCGAGATTGGTACCATATACCCATTTCTTCCATCGAAGGTAGCCACCCTTGATTTAATAAATCATCGTTTGATTCGTTTTCAGGCGTACAATAAACTTCACAAAAAACTCTCTCGTTAAAGAAAAAACCATTTTCATGTTTATACTGTACCCTCATTATCAAGTTTGTTGTATTCGTCCGACCTTAACTTGTTACTTTCACCCATTTCTAAATCTGTATGGTCGTAGTTCATAATGTCAGTATCCGGTGTAACCCACCTCATATTTCTCTCTGCCGTCCACAGAGTTGTGTTATATTTTCTATGGATAACCAACTCTTCTTTAACGGTAAAAGATGGGTCGTGAATGAGTAACCTATTATTTGGCTGAATTGCAAAGTTTCCATTATCCATTGCAATAAAGTGACCGCACTTGTGTTGTGATGGAAACTCACTGAGACCAAAATCGGTATCACTCATGTCTGATGACGAACCCCAATCTAATGTAAATAGATACCTACCACTGTATTGAATTCTTCTTCGTGATGTGAATTTACAAGTTTTATTTTTTAACATTGGGAATGATATTGCACCCACATGGTAAGAGAAAGAATCCCACAATACCAGTTCGTCAAGTTCTTGTTCTGGCGCATCTTCTTTCCAACAGAAAGCGTGGATTGGCATTCTCCACCACAAAGCGCCGTCCTCCATTATGAAATGAAACAAAGGTGCTTGTGCAGGAATTGAGGACATCCCAAAAATATAACAAGGAAATTTTTTTTCATGTGAATCTTCTTGATTTCTGAGGAAATTACCACGTATAAAAGCTTCCACTACTGGAATTGGTGTATTTAAATAAGACATATAATTTTTTTTAAAAAGATAAGAAAATTTTTAGTAGAAAACAAATCGTATCGTTAAAATTAATAATCCTCGTCACCTTCTAAGTAATCGTTTTCATAATCTTCATAAAACTCGTCATCACTTTCCTCTTCAGTCAGTTCGTCTTCTGACATGTCTATTTCTATCTCATCGTACAAATAATCATAAACTAAATCTTCAGTAACCCATTCCGGTAATTCTTCGGATTCGTCATTAGGTTCGAATGATTTTATATCGATTTCATAGTTTGAATTAAAATATGTCTCATCGTCTTCTAAATTCTCCGAATCAACTATTTCGTATGTAACAAACAATTCAATTTCATCATCGGTCTGTGAATTGTAGACCGTGATTACTTTTGTGATTAGACCCTTTTTCTTTACCATAACTTATTTTGAAATATTTATTGCTGTATGTTTAAGTATATATCTGAAATACTATCAAAATTCACACAGAAACAAAGAATTGTTGCTCTATGTGTTTTGTTATTATCAATTATAATTATTTCAGTTGGACCAAAAATCACAGAGTCTTTAACATACAATGATGAAGAATTAAAAATCAGAATCGAATCTCAAAATAATCAGATTATACAACTACATAATAGGATTGATGAACTAAACAATCAAGTGATAGAAAATCAAAGAGAGTGTACAAACGAAATGGTTAAAAGGGAAAATGAAATATTGAGTATGATAAGTGATATTGAGAACTACACCAATAAAATGAAAAACGAGACCCGAGTTGTGAACTCAATGTCTCGTAGAACTTATGAAATAAATCACAGTGATAGTTCAGAAAGAGTGTCTGCCATGATGATACCTGAATCAAACAACACAACAATTATTCATAACAAAAGAGATGAAAAATTGATTGGTATGATTAAAAATTTAAAAATTAAAGTAAAGTCTCACTAGTTATTTTGTACCCAAAATCTCACCTGTCTCAACGTCTGTAACGTAAATCTTCCCATCATCACCTTTACCAACAGCAATTGTTCTCATTATCTCTTGTTCGTCTTCATAGTCGTCAGCACCAGGTAATTCTTCAGGTTGTTGTTTCATGGTGAAATCATCTATTTCTGCTTCACTTAACGTTCTTTTAACGATACCTTCTATGTCTTTGATTGAAAGTTTTACTACTTTTTTCATTTTTTTCTTTTATATATAAATATCGTTCATAAACAAAAAACCCCTCACTCGAGGGGTTGTTTCTTTTTATTTGATACCTAATTTATTTTTTGTTTTTTAGTTTTAGTTTTTGATTTAGGTTTTCTTTCTTTTTTTGGTATCAAATCAGGATTAAAATCCAATTCAGTTTCAGGTTCTTTTTTGGGGTCGGGAGTGAATAACTCAAATGGTTCATTTTTAAAATACACAAATCGTATATAAAAAAATAAAAAGACCAAACCAAAAACGCCAGTAATAAATGATAAAATGTTTATCACAGTATTGGCAACAGTTAAACCAGGGAACACAACAAAATGGTACAGGACCACAAAAAAGAAACCAATCAAAAAATTAATAAAAAATTTTGACTTGACTATTTCGGTGAAAATTTTACTAAACATTTCAATCTCTATTAAATTTACATAACATTTTTTACATTTCCAAATCAACCCACAATATTTTGAATATCATCCAAATGGTGGTCAAGTGGTCCCATTTCCGAACCAACATCTCTTTTTTTCAGTAGTTTAATTACATCATTTAAAAGATATGGTTGAAAATCGGGGTTACCATCCATACCCACATCCATACGGCGACCATTACTAATCTTTGCGTGATTTGGTAAATGACAATGTCCGTGTAAGTGAATGCGACCCTTTCTTAAACTGTTCCAAGATGAAATTGGATAATGTAGACATTCTAAAGTTTCACCTTGGTATTCAAATTGTTGAAACCACTGCACTGAAGAAAATAAACTTTGGCAATTACCTCTATTTCTATCAATGTGATGGTCATGATTACCCAATAAAAGGTGGATGTTTTGACAAACAATTCGGTTTCTGAATTCTTCAATGTTTTCGAAACCACCAAATGACCAATCACCTAAGTGGATTAGAATATCTTCTTGTCCAACAATATTGTTGATATTATTGACAATTGATGCATTCATTTTTTCAACGGTCTCAAAATCCCTTGTTTGTTTTTCGGGGATTGAACCATCGGGCATTCTCCAATTGGTCACACCTCGACATATATTAGTGTGTCCGTAATGTGTGTCAGAAGTAATCCATACTTTCTTATCTGATTCTAACTTTATCATATTAACAAAAATCTGTTGATGTACTCACACGAAGTCCATCGATTATTAAATCATCGTATTTTTCGTTATCCATCCAAAACATTCCATGACCCTTCGTTCTTTGGTCTCTCCTGTATTCTTCATTAACAACTAAACCATCCGGTTCTCCCCATTCCAATGCCATAGTGATAAATTTTTCATTATCCCATTCTTCACCATATTCATCAACAACTCTACCTGAACGGATGAATGACAACAATTCCTCTTTATTGGTATAATATCGGTCTTTATGGAAATTCCAACAGAATTTCCAACCACCACTCCGTTTACCTAAATGGACTGATGTTCCGTCAGTAAAAATATCCCAAGGACTCATTGTGTCCCAAGATTCTTTATTTGGGTTAATAAAAGGGAATCCACGTTCAATATCACTAGTTGACATTGTCATCTTTTCTATGTCCATTTGGAGACGTGATTTACGTGACTCCATTTCCTCTGTGGTCGGTATGCGATAATAATTTGTTCCCATTTTTTAACAATATGGGACAAATATATGAAATTATTTTGGATATACAAAAATATTTCAAAAAAAATCCCGATTTCTCGGGATTTAATTTATCTATTCACTTTTTGTACAATTCTACTGATTAGTTTTCTTTTGACCGACTCATTCAGTTCGTTTGGATTTTTGTTTGAGATTTGATATCTCTTAACTGTTGCTGCCTTGAGTGTTTCTTTCGGGTCAAGAGAGATTACTTGTGATTTCAAATCTTCTATCGCCTCGACTAACGCGTCCACAACTTCTTTGTTGTCCATAACGGTATATGATTCACTAAATTGTGTACCGGGTCTTAATTGTGCGGTTGATGAAGATTGTATCAATTTATCATCAAGGAACCCACCTTTCAAACCGCTTTCGTCTTCAAGTTTCTTACCTAATTTAGTCACCATACGAACATTCCAAGTGTAACTATTTTCACCAATCATTTCTCCGGTGATTTGGAAATCCATTCTAATTGTTACATCTAAGTTATCTTGTTCTAAACCATACGCATCTAACATATACTTGTCGGTTTTACCCGCGTATTGTTTCAACATTTTTTTGTCCGCTCTCCAGTTATCATAATTCGTATTGTACTGACGAGCCATGTAGAATGTTTTCATTTCAGGTGTTTCTTTACCCTGAACACGAGCAATTGCTGCAACTAAGAAATCTTTTGCAGAAGCGTAAGCATTATTATTGTGTGTTTCGTATTCTATTTTTTCGTTGGAGAATTTACCGTATTGATTCACATTTGACCTATCTCTAGCAATGATTGATGGAATACTTCTCTTGTTTAATTCTTGTGCGAAAGACTCATCTTCTAAGTTACGTGCAATAACATCAAAGAATTTTCTTTTAATCTTTTCGGATTCTCCCATTTTTTCACCTGTTGGTTTATATCCGCCTTCTACATATTTTTCGATAGGTCTATGATACTTACCTCTCTTACATGCAGCTAACTGTGGTTCTAAATTGTGTAATGCTTGTATACTATCTAACCACTCTTTATTTGCATTTTTAAACGCTTCCAATTCTTGACAATCTAAGGGTACGACTAAAACTTCACCACCCTCTTGTAAATTAGGATTTGCAATCCAATAATCGGGAATATCGGTGTCATTGTCTTCTTTAAAAAAGGGCTTGTATTTTACTAACTTACCTTTGTCATCTCTTACACCTTTCTGTTTGTACGCCATTTCTTCAACATCAGAGATGTACGATTCAGAAATGATACGTCTTAAATATTTTTCGGTTAATTTATCCATAGAAATAATTCTTTACATATAAATACAACCAAAAAGAGAATTGTTAATACTTATCGGACAATCTTCTGACTTTTTCGCCCAATTCCATGTCGTTTGGTGTGTCTCTTATTAGTCTAATTGGGATACATAAGTTTTTAGTATTATCCGATTCATAACACCCTTTACACAATTGTCCAACACCTTCAACATAACCGTGTCTAAAATTGATGTTAGTTTCAAATTCGTATGGTGTTTCCACACCGCAGATTACACATGTGTCTTTTGCCATAAAATGAATATTTTATGAAAAGATATGTAAAAAATATTAAATTATAAATGAAATTTACGCCACATCAGAACTAGAGGTCTTTGAACCCGCCAATCTATCCATAATTGGTTGTGCGGTTCTATTTGCTTGTTGTGCAATACTACTAAGTATTTTCTCGTAGTCGGTTCCACTTGCATATCTATTTCCTTTTTGGTTTACAAAATTGTTTAATAGGTCTTTTGCTGTTTTACCTTGACCTAAATAACTTCTAGCAACTAAATTATAGTATGCGTCGATACCTCCTTGTACATCATTGTGGGATATATTAGCACCACTATCGGTGTTACCAACATTAAATGGATTTTTAGTTCTAATTGGTCTACTATCCATTTTACCATTTCTGATACCACCTTCAAGTACCAACTGAGCTAACGCTAGTTCGGGTGGAACATACCTTTGATATTTTTCATACGCACCCCTAGCACCTCTCGCCATCATTTCACCAGTAATTCCAAGTGGATTTGGTGAGTTACTATCGATAAATTTCTGACATATTTCAGCATATGCTTGAAATCCCTCATTAGTCATTACATCAATGTCGGTAAATTCCGCACCTCCACCTGTTTTAATTGAGTCGATGTGTTTTTTAAGGTCTTCAGATGTTACACCTCTACTTTTTAATTTATCAATTAAAACTTTGATATCATCAACGGTCATCATTGACCCCGTACCCGCAGCTAAAGAACTTAACTCTTCAGTCGACGCCCCTGAATTGTTTGAAACATGTAGGTGGTTGAAATGGTTACCACCTGTATTTGTTTGCCATAAAACCGCCTTATCGTTACCACTCTCAGTATTCCAAGTGTAACCTAATTGAGTCAAAGCGTCTTTAAGTAAGTTACCCTTTTCTCTGAATGATGGATTACCATTTGACGAATTTGATGCCCCATTTGAACCAACACCGTCTAATATAGAAATATCAACAGCGGTTTGGGTCATGTGTCTACTCTTATTTCCTGATTTTGTAAAAAATCCGTGACCTGTTTTTGCGGTTGTTATTGTTGCAACAACCCCAGCAGCACTGGCCGCTTTTTGTAGGTCATCTAATAAAGCTTTGTTTACCTCATCATATTGTGTACCATCTTTATCGAATTTTACATTAGGATAAGATGTATCATTAAGTTGTACTAGTTCAATTCTTTCTTTTATTAATTGAAAATCCTCAAGAATTGATAAAAGAATGGATTCAGAAATTGGTTTTGATTCTTTTTTATCTAAGTTGTTTTCTTTTTTAAATTGAGAAATAGCGTTTGCGGTTTCGGGTCCAAATTTACCATCAACACCATGTTTTGGTAACTCATACCCTAACAATAGTAAACCAATTTGAATAGTTTCAACATCTTTTTGATATTGAAAGTTACCGGCTGTTTGTTGTTTTAAATCGGTTTTGATATTTTCCAAAGTGGAAAAAAATTGTTTGACATCGTCTGAAACCAAATCAGCTTTTTTTGGTTCATCTATTTTTTTTTCATCACTTTTCTTCTCATTACCTTTTAAACCGACTTTCTGTAATAAAGTATCTAAGAAATCTTCAGAAATGACTTTCTTGTTACCGCTTATTTCATGAAATCTTTTTAATTCATCAATTAATGTTGTTTTTTTCATTATAAAACAATTCTATACTTAGATAAATATTCTAAAATACATAAAAACGTAAATTTTATGTTAGATAGGATAGTATTTTATCTTTTACACCTGATTGTTTTATACCTTCATTACTTAGTGGTGTGAGTACAAAGTTATCCAACGCCCAATCGTGTTCGAACTCCATACCATAATACACACCGGTTTTACCCATATTCAAATCATCGACCGAAACCCAATGGGTTATCTCAGGATGGTCATGAAGATATTGTTTAATTTCAATTACACGGGTCATCTCTCTGTCCCAATCTCTTGACCAAATCCAATTATTATACCATGTACATTGTCCCAAATTTGGGGTTATATCAATTGGTTTTTTTAAGATACCCATAGATTCATAGTACTGTCCAAGTTCTTCCACATTTGCCCATAATTTCCAATCTGAGGATACAACAATTTCCGCACCCGTACTTTCCAAAATCTCATTTAAAACTTTCACTGCTTTCTTATTGAAGTTGTCAAATCGGTATTCAATTGGGACTTCTCTATTATTCATCGATAATTTTCTACCTCCCCACTTCTTTTGTTTCTTAAATCTACCTCCCCACTCTGTTAATAAGCAAATCACACCATCGTGGTCTAAAAATATTACTTTCATTTTTAATAATTAATTACATGAACTTCCAACCCCTTTTCTTTTGCAATATCAATCATATGTTTTGTTCCTTTACTTTTACCGTCCCAAAATGCAATCAGTCCATCGGCATATTCTGACATTTGAATATTTCTTTTGTATCCCGCGGATTTACCATGTTTGTTCCAATTTGCAGGAAAAATTGTTGTTCTTATTTTATTTTCGGATGCCCATTTTTCTCCTAAACTGTCCGCACCTCGAGCATCACCTGAGATAACTTCTTGTACTTTTTGTAACAATAATAAATCACAAGATTCTTTTAGTAAATCATAGTTTGTAAAATCTCTCCCTCCGGCAATAATAAATTTCATATTACGTATTCTTAATGAATTTTTTAAAAACTTTTATAAAATCAGGTGAATACTTTTTGTATAAAGTTTCATTCCATTCGTGATGTTTACCTGTTGACATGTACGCTTGGATTTCATCAACAATGATAATTCTATCGTCAGAGTATCCTCCTTTCACTAAAACACTTTTCAATTTATCATAATCCTTAATAGAGATTCCTTCAATCAGATAGTCCATCTCAACTTTATAACTCAAGTTAGTGTAATAAAATCCGTGTGCTATTTCATGATTCATAACACCGGATTTTAATTTATCAACACCAATTAAGTACCATGGGTGATTTTCACCGTTATTTCTGAATCGAGATTCTTTTTCACAATACTCGATTATCTCGTTCATTGTGTAACCGTACTGATTAATTGATTCACCAAAAACACTTCTGGCATTTAATAATATTTTTGAAGGTATGTTATAACCCGACCAATCGCTTGGGTATGTAAAATGTGGTTTTTTATTTTTATGTGTATACAATTTCATGTATTCCTCTATAGTAAAAAACTTTCCTCTGATTTGTGGATAAGGGGATTCGTAAAATTCCTGATATCTACAGAATAAACTTGACCTATCGTATTGATTTTTAATTATCACGGCGAATATAAATGGTTTAATTTCCATTATTTCACCTTCAATTAAAGAATTATGAATACGCATTTTTAAAATATTTTTACAAATATAACTATTTTTATGAAAAAAAAATTAAATTTGACACATGAATATTTTCTTCCTTGATAAAGATGTTGGGAAATGTGCCGAATATCATTGTGATAAACATGTTGTTAAAATGATATTGGAAACCGCTCAATTATTGTGTAGTGCTCACCACGTAACCGACCAAGTAAACGGTCAAGTACCGTACAAGTTATCACACAAAAATCATCCTTGTTCTATATGGGTAAGAGAGTCTTTAAGTAACTATTTGTACTTATGTGAATTAGGTTTGGAACTATGTAAAGAATACACTTTCAGGTATGGTAAACGTCACAAATCACAAGAGGTAATTGAGTGGTGTGTCACAAATAAGTTAAAAATTTGTGACAAAGGAATTACTGAGCCGCCTAAAGCAATGCCGATAGAATATAAAACTGATTGTGTGGTGGAATCTTACCGTAATTATTACCGAGGAGCGAAGTCACGATTTACTACTTGGAAAAATAGAGAACAACCGTTTTGGTTTTAAAAAAAACACTGTTCGGTGTGTTGCTTGTTGTCATCCCAAGAATCATCATATGACTCGGAGTTTTCGTTTACAAAATCATCTTCATTAATCAATTCATTCTGTACAATGTCTTGATTAACACTTTCTTTTGGGTTTTTCATAAACATAAATACTATCAACCAACAAAGTATTTAGATTTCCAAAATTGATACCATTTTCTTTTTTGAACTGGTTTGCATTGTGAAAACGGATTGTTTCCAAAATTAACTTTACCGAGGTATCTTGAGGACATTACATTTAAAAAAACTTCGTGATATTCCACAGGAATGGTGTTAAAATCTGCTTTTATTTCAACTATTAATGTAACCGGATTCCCATCGTGTTGGACAACCAACAAATCATTCAATTTAACAACAGTAGAGGTTTTTATATTTATCCAATCACCCCCATAACCAACTTCTTGGTTGTCGATATTATTTGGGTCAACTAGTAACATTTCTTCATTTTCTTTTTTGGTTGCGTGTCTTTTACTACTCTGTTTCATTTGAATAAATCGATATAAACTCTTCAGCAGCTTTCGGGTTTCTTTCGTAAAATATCTCATGTGTTATTAAATCCCTATTTAATTCTATCTCATACATAAACAACAGGGCATCCAAACTATCAGCTCTAAGTCTCAATTGTTCGTACTTATTGTTTGATGTTTTTTCATTCTGTTTTGAATTGTACAACGCAATCAATAGAAAAGATGAAAGCAGTACCGACAAAACAAGATAAAACTTGATGTTTTGATAATATTTCATGTGTTTTTGTTTTAGAATATTTCTTCAGCAATCCCAAGTATTTCGGCGATAAAAAATAAAACAGCAGCAACGGGAAAATTTGTGAAAAATAAAAAATAACAAGCGATTATTCTCAAGGTGGATTTAACCAAACTTATGTTAAAGTGAGAATTTGATTTAGATTCTTTCGGTTCCATTTTAAATTGTATTTAGTAACCAAATGTATGAAATAATTTTGAATTTACAAAAAAATTTGAAATTATTTTAAAATGTATTCATATTTTTCTTTGTCCCAAACCATGTCCGAATATTTCATCATTTTCATGTTTAATTTGTTTATCGCCTCATTAAAATGTGGTTCAATTGGTGTATTGGCTTTACCTAATGACATTATAAAATTTCCTTTTTGATATTGCAAATTAATCTTTGTATTGTTATTCTTCATGGATATGTAAATGTAAACAACACCCTTACTAAACTGTTTACCTATACAATTTTTCATGAGAAAACCCTCGGTAAAAAAATCTTCTTCTGTTTTCAGTATCCTTACTTTATAAACCTTGTCTCCAATAAAAATATCTGATTCCACATCTTTTTGAAATTCTTCAGGAAAAGTATATCTTATTTTGTATCCCTTTTTAAAATGATTTCTAATGTTTTCAAATTTATTCAATAACAATTCCACCGAATCAGAATCTGTTGCATTAAACTTTAATTCAATTCCCTTACTTTCCAAAAACTCACGAATGATTAAAAGTCTATTAATTATCTCAATAAAATTGTCCCTATAAATTGAATTAGATTGCCAATCGTTTATTGCCTTGACCATTGATAATTTTTCTTTTTCATTCTTTAAAGTGTGGTATTTCCTGAATCGAGATGTTGTTGTAACTATTTGAGTCCATTTTGATTTTCTTAAGTAATCAACATATCCTTCACCAAATAATTTACACAGGTAACTTAAACAACGAATATTGATATCAAAGTTTTTGGATTTATTTAATTCGGCAATTAGATATTTTGATTTTATCCCGTAAGAATCTAACACAGCCGGTAAAAATTTATTATCGTTTAATTTTAACCACTTTGGTTTTGGATACTCTTTCTGTATTGTGACGTATATTTTATCGTGGTATTTTATTTTTTTCTTGGATAAATGAAAATCAACTAACAAATCGAATATCGGATTTACCACATATTTTTCAGTATAACTTTTATGTTCACCTGATGGTAAATCTATATGAGGTTTGATTTTTAAAATTAATATGTCAGTAATTTGTTGAATTGATTTATCATATCTTTTACCCCAATACCCTTTTCTTTTTTCACCCTTATACATACCATTGTCCACCAAACCAATTAACCATTCAAAATTATTTTTCTTTTTATTGTTATTGCTTCTACCGTGTTGGTTGGTATCCATACTTCGATTAGATAATTGGTAGTAGGTGTGTATATCTCCACTTTTTAAATTAAGTGTGAAACCATGATGAATTGTTAAGGTGTTTCTTACCGCGTATCTTATATAATCAAAAGTAAAATCTGCGATGTAGTGTATTAAATCATCGTATTGATACAACTGAATTTCACTAATCGAGGTTGAATTATTAACCTTTGATTTTTTTGTTTGGTAGTGTCTAATTAACAGGTCCACATATAAAATATACATGGATGAATTTTAATTTTGTAGTATTAAAATTCCAAGTTGTCACCATTTAAAAGTTGTTCAAATAAATCGGGTTCCGTTCTATCTGCAACCTCTTTACCATTTATTTTAACTTTAACTTTTTTCATGTCAATATGATTCAATAGTCTCTGACTAGCAAATTTTCTAACCCTTTTTTTCAATATTTCTAATGACTCACCAAAATACTCAGGTGGTAACTTATTACAAAAATGTCTTTCTTGTATACTTTCACCTGTTTTTTTATTAAACTCACACGTTACTCTATCGGCCCCACCATTAATTCTTAATGAAATTATCATTGACGATTCTTTATTCGCGTAATTAGCAACACAGTGGTGCATAAATGTACCTTCTTCCGAATATTCCTCTTCCCTTTTTAAAATTACCGGTTTGAATTCGTAATTATTGTTTTCAAAATTTGTATTTATACTCTCCTCAACAAGTCTGACCATTCGATTATCATATTGATATTCAATCGACCAACCTATTCTAATTAAGGAACATGTTTTACTGAGTTCTATATGTTCTGTGTGAAAGTCATTGTAGTTATTTGCCCTCATTTTTAAATTAGGGTCAAATTCCCTAACTTTTTCAATCATATCAAAATGGTCTTTTATGAGTGTATACAGACCTCTTGTCACATTTGCAAGACCGTGAACAACTTCAGATGATGAACCAATCAAAGAGTTAAGAATCTTAATAATATTTTCTCTATCAATATTATCAATAAAAAGATGTCGGTGGTGATTTCCCGCACCCCTTAATTCAAGAGGTGTGGCCATCTGAGATGAACCTTCGTTGTTTATAAAAAAATCAAAACATTCTGGTTTTAAGGAACCAAGGTATTTTGGGTAATCTTTTCCAAGTAAATCACAAAAACATGAAAATTCCTGTAAATTCAATTTAGGTTTATCATGAAAAAGTTTTAATGTGAATTTGGAATTTATACCGTAACTATCCAAAATGGATTGTATTAATTTTCTCTGATTTTTTTTGAGGAATTTTTCAGTTGGGTAATATAGTTTTATCAGTGTAATAAAATCATTTGGGGTCTTTATTTTTTTCTTTTCAACAAAAAATTCAATAAAACTAGTTAAGAATCCGTGTTTATCAAATAAATCTTGAATTGAATTAGGTATATTTGGAATGAAATCTTTTATAGTTTGCATGAACTTTTGTTCATTGAACGCTTCATTGAACTCACTTGAAATTTTTAAATTACTATTAAACTCTTTTTTTAAATTAAAAAGATTATTTGAACCCAATAAAATTTCTAAAGTAGTAAATGAATTTTTTCTAAATCTCTTGGATTTATTTTTACCAAAATTTAAATCCCCAATAGTAAAATCACCTTTATGTAAATCGATTGTAAGGGTCATTACTTTAGAAGATTTGCGAAAATACCTCCAATTAAAATCACGATGTCTTGTGTTTTTATAACACCTTATGTATAATTTACCATCACGAAGTTCTATTGTTCTTTCATATATGACAATATGTATTGATGCAAATGGATTTCCATAATGTCTTTTAAGATGTCTCTCTTTTGTTGTAAAAAAAGGTTGTTTAGTTAATTTTGGAAAAGAGACATATTCTTTTTCGTTATCGTTGTAGAAATACTTTGTCTTAGGACCTTTTTTAGGTTTAGGTTCTAACTTAACCGTTTCATACGGAGTATGAATACTCGTCACGGGCGAGATTTGATTTTTTTCAATCAGTTTATTGATAAACGGGTCATCGAATATCTCTTTTTCAGGTGCAACACTTATTTCAGGTTTTACTTGGGTGAACATGCAATTATCCCTGAGTAATTCTATTCTAAAATATGAGAACCTTTGTTTAATGAGTTGCATTTCTTTATTTTTTACAAATATACTTCTTTTTTAATGATATCCATATTTATTTTATAAAATTATCAACATGGCAGCAGGAAAAAGTTCAAAAGGTAAGTCTTCAAACGCTTCAGTTAAAATAAGTTTTGGTAAAAGAAGATTACGTAAAGCTAAAAAAGCCTTTAACAAACACGACAAGAGAGAAAAGAATTACAGAGGACAGGGTAGGGGTCGTTAGAGAACACTATTCAATAGTCCTATCAAGGTGTAAGATAACTTATATCCGGTGAACGCACCCAATGCTGAAGGGATTGGGAATACTATCAATTTACCCAAATCGGTTATGTACTTAGGTCGGTTAACTATTCTACCCATGTAATAATAGTAGACGATATAACCGATAAACACAGCAATGTCGGTTCTTGTTGCAATAAAAACAACAAGTGTCGCTCCAATGAAACCGAAAGTAAAGTTGTCTCTAATTCCTTCCCAAATTTCAAAAGTCGTAGCATTTTTATATTCCTTTACAATTTTACGGAGCTTCACTTGTTGTCAATTTTTGTTATTACTTGTCAGAATTTAAATTACCTTGAATTGACCACGTGAAATCTAACTTAACATCATTTTTAAATAACGAAGTATCCATCATGTCAATATACT
>Ga0169931_10001288_pt1 | contig 41467 bp, 33 predicted proteins | sample Kivu_15m_20L_FD_129675 | JGI IMG/M metagenome (GOLD analysis project Ga0169931, IMG submission 129675) | Freshwater microbial communities from Lake Kivu, Western Province, Rwanda to study Microbial Dark Matter (Phase II) - Kivu_15m_20L... | ecosystem: Environmental > Aquatic > Freshwater > Lake... | reverse complement strand
TTTCACTTTCACTGAAAGCGGTCGATCGGCCTTGGCTGTGTCGAGCGCCCCGGGAACCCCGTGCTTCGGTGGAGCAGGCGGACCGGCGTTCGTGCCCTGCGGAGAGGGCTTGCCGGAAGAGTCGCCTATTGGTGGGGTGGGGGAACGGCCTCGAACGGTGCCGTGGCTCCTCCTTGAACCATAATGGTCGGTGCGCCATTCCCTGACGCTTGGCGAATTATAGCCCTTGCCAAAGGGTCGTCAAGCGGACCCTTCTCCCGACCGCCTCAGCACGCAAAGTTAACCCAGATTGCGCGTTCCGGCGCTGCACCCCAGCAGGCGGCGCGCGAAAATGTGTGCCGCGCAACGCGCGCAAACCGCAGAAGTGGCGCGGCGGGCGCGCGGTCAGCGAACCAGTCAACCACAGCGCGGCCGGGGGTGAACCCCCGGCCTCTGCAAGGTGACGCCGTTGGCGTCCAACAAACACAGTGGGCGTGTGGTTGGTTTTCTGGTCCCTACGGGACCACCTTGCAGAGGCCGGGGGTTCAACCCCGGCCGCGCATCACTTGCGTGTGACGGCGCTTCGCGCGTGCCTTCGGCCCGAATCCGGTTTATCCTGTTCAGCCTGTCCAACATTCCGCCGGTATCACACCATGCGCTGCCTTTTGCTCCTCGCGCTCGCCGCGCCGCTCGCGAGCGGCGCGGATCCCACCCCGCTCGACCCCCGCGGGCTGCCCGGGCCGCTCGTCATCGTCGGCGGCGGGAAGATGCCGACCGACGCCCGCGAAGCGTTCTTCGCCCTTGCGGGCAAAGCCAAAGCGAAGATCGTCGTGATTCCCACCGCGAGCGCCTCGGCCGACGATGCGAAGGAAGCCGAAGGGTTTCTGAAACAGTGGAAAGACCTCGAACCGGCGTCCGTGGTGCTGCTGCACACCCGCGACGCGAAGAAGGCCAACGACGCGGAGTTCGTAAAGCCGCTCGCCGACGCCACCGGGGTGTGGTTCAGCGGTGGCGACCAGAGCAAACTCACCGCGGCGTATCGCGGAACGCTGGTGGAGAAAGAACTGCGCAAACTGCACGCCCGCGGCGGGGTGATCGGCGGCACCTCCGCGGGCGCGGCCGTGATGAGCGACACCATGATCGCCGGCGGCAAGGAGAAGGCGACGCTCGCGGACGGCTTCGGGTTCTTACCGGGGTTCGTGGTCGATCAGCACTTCACCAACCGCAAGCGCGAACCGCGGTTGCAAGGCGTGATCGCGGAGCACCCGAAGCGCGTCGGCTTCGGGCTGGATGAAGGCACCGCGATCGTGGTGAAGGGCCGCGTGGCGCGCGTGATCGGCGACGCGAGCCTGACCGTTTCTGTGGCGAAGGGCGCGGGCAAGCCGGCCGCGAACGACACCTACAAAGCCGGGTCGCTGCTCGATCTGTGCCAACTCCAGCGTGCCGCGTTCAACCGCGCTTCGAGCGAACCGTTCCCGCCGTCGAAGCCTCCGGTGCCCGAAGTGAAGAAGGGTGCGCTGATGATTGTCGGCGGCGGTGGGTCCACACCGGAGATGTGGAAGCGGTTCATCGAACTGAGCGGCGGCCCGGACGCGACGATTGTGGTCGTCACCACCGCGATGGAAGACCCGCTCGCGCCGGAGTCGGGCGAGGAGAAGATCCTGAAGCGCAACGGCGCGAAGAACGTGGTGGCGCTGCACACCCGCGACCGCAAGGAGGCCGACAACCCGAAGTTCAGCGAAGTGCTGACGAAGGCCGGCGGCGTGTGGTTCAGCGGCGGGCGGCAGTGGCGGTTCGTCGATTCCTACGAGGGCACGCTCACCGCGAAGCGGTTCCACGAGGTGCTGGCCCGCGGCGGCGCGATCGGCGGCAGCAGCGCCGGCGCGAGCATCCAAAGCGAGTACATGCCGCGCGGGCACCCGCTCGGCAACACGGTGATGGCGGCAGAGGGCTACGAGCGCGGCTTCGGGTTCCTGCCGGGCGTCGCGATCGACCAACACTTCTTCGCGCGCAAGCGCACCGCCGACATGACCGGGCTGATGAAGCAGTACCCCCAGTATCTCGGGATCGGCTTGGACGAAGCGACCGCGATTGTAGTGCAAGGGCACGTCGCGGAGGTGATCGGGAAGAGCAAAGTGGGCTTCTACGACACCCGCAAGAAGCCGGACGGCGAGAAGGATTACGAAGAGGTGTTCCCGAACGGCAAGTACGACCTCAAGGCGCGCAAGGTGGTGAAGGAGTAGCCGCACGACGCGGAAGTGTGAGGGTACGAGAGTAGAGGGTGTGAGGGAGAAGACAAAAGTGGAGGGTGCGAGAGATACGTTCTGGTCTTCTCTCTCGCACCCTCCACTCTCACACCCTCACACGCTTTACGGCTTCGGCATCGGCGGGGCGGGCATCGGTGCGCCGCCGGCTTGGTTCACGATTTGGTTCACGCCCTCGCGGAACGCGGCGTCGCTGGTCGGCCCCTTCAGCAGCACGTTCGGTTGCGCGCGCTCTTTCAGTTCCTTAAAGCACATCGGGATCGCCAGTTCGAGCTTGCGCGCGAACAGTTCTTTGTGCAGGTCGGCCTTGAGCTTGTCGTCGAGTTTCGCGTTCGCGTCCGGCGGGAGGATCGCGACGCACTTCACGCACATCAGCCCCGCGGGCACTTCGAGAATGCCGCTGATCTCGCCCATCTTCTGCTTGAAGAGCGTTTCGACCACGATCGCGTCTTGCCCTTCGGGGTGTCTGCCGACCGGCTTCACCAACCCGGCGGCGGCGGCGAGGTTCGGGTCCGCTTGCATGCGCGCGATCCGGTCGAACTCCACGTCGCCCTTGCGCGCCTCTTCCCATTGCTTCAGTGCGGTGCGCTGGTCTTGCGCGCTCCACGTGATGATCTTGGCCTGCCGGCGCTCGCCGTGGCGGTTCTCGAACGCCTTCTGAATCTCGTCGTCGCTCACCTTCACGCGATCGCGGCACATCTTGGTCAGCATGAGGCGCGGCTTGATGACGTCTTCGGTCCACTCGAACAGCGTCTTGTTGTACTTCGGTAGCACGTGCTTCACGAAGTCGCCTTTCTGGATGCCGAGTTCGCGCAGGTTCTCTTCGAGACCGGCTTGGATCTCGACCGGCGTGACGGTGATGTTGCGGCGCGCCGCTTCCACTTCGATGATCTTTTTGTTCACCAGCAGTTCGAGCTTCTCGTGCCCGCCGCGGGCGATGAGGAAGTCGCCGAGGTCTTCGCGCGTGATCGGCGTGTTGCCGTAGATGTAAGCGACGACGCGGCGGTCCGCTTCCGGTGCCGGCGTGGGCTTCGGCTGCATCGGTTGCGCGGCGGGGAGCATCCCGGCGGGCAGCGGGGCAGGGGGTTGCGCGGCGGCGTTCGGTTCGGTGACGCCGAAGACGTACCCCGCGACGGCGGCCCCCGCGAGCGCCAGCCCGCGCACGAAACGGCGACGGCGGTCGCCCAGCGAAAGCGTCATGCGATTCCCTCCGCGAAGTCCCGAGAGTTCGGGGCGGTTTATAACCGCCCGAGCCGGGGCCGCAAGGGAACTTGAGGAAAAATGCGCGGAATCGCGCGTCAGCCGTCCACGTCCCAGATGACCACGCGCCCGCCGAGGCCGCCCGCGGCGCACGTCAGGCCGTCCGGTGCAAAAGCAACGGAGTACAGCGGCTTCTTGCCCCAGCGCAGTTCCTTGAGAATCGCGCCGGTAGTGGCGTCGAAGGTGCGCGCGTGCCCGCTGTCGAACACCGCGCACAGCGTCGCGCCGGTCGGGTGGAACGCGAACCCGGTGACGCCCTTCGCCTTCGCCGCCCACCGCTTCCCGCCGGCCAGCGGGACCACCGACAACTGTCCTTCGGCGATCAGTGCGAGGCGCGCGCCGTCCGGGGAGAACCCGACGTGCGTCACTTCGCACACCTCCTCGTCCCAGTCGTCGCGGCGCACGGGCATACCGGCGGCGCGCGGGAACTCGCGCGCGTCCTCGGTCCCTTCGAGGTCTTCGACGGCCACCGCGCCGGACTGCGAACCGGACGCAACGTACCGGCCGCACGGCGAGAGCGCGACCTGTTCGTCCGACTCGCAGTGCTCGAGCCGGCGCGGGTCGGTCCAACCGCCGCACCGCATCTCGATCTGTTCCGCTTGGTACATCACGAAGTTCAATGTCGTGTCCGCCCTGCGGGGCGCTTTGGCGAAGCGGGCGAGCGCCCACCGGCGCGCCTCGGTGAAGTCCTCGTCCGGCGGGTTGTCCTCGTTCGTGTGGCCGACCGGGAGCGGGGTGTCGACCACGACCCACAGGTCTTTGCCGTTCGGGTGGAACAGTGGGCGCGGGTAGCCCATGTAACTGCGCGTGGCGATGAGCACCGGGTCGGCCTTCGGGCGCGTGCGGTCGGTGACGACGAGCACCGACTCCAGTTCCTCCATCGACGCCGGAATCGCGACGTACCGGCCGTCCGGCGACACCTCGGGAACCTTCGCCTTGTGCCCGTATCGCATGGCGAACGCGTCTTCGTATATGGGGCTGACGGTGCCGCTCGCGGCGCGCGCGTACACGGCATCGACGTGGGTCCAGCGCGGGCCGGAGTACGCCGGGTGGTACGACCCGACCCACGCGAGCAACTCACCGCCCGGCGCGAACTGTAAGCGGAGCACACACTGTGGCGACTCGCCCCCGGCGGCCGGGCACACTTCGAACTCGGTCATGGAACTCCCAAAGGGTTAGAACTCGACATCCCAAATCACAACCCGACCGTTGCTACTCCCGGCGGCGCAGGTCAGCCCGTCCGGGGCGAACGCAACCGAGTACAGCGGCTTCTTGCCCCACCGCAGTTCCTTGCGCACCGCGCCGGTAGTGGCGTCGAAGGTGCGCGCGTGCCCGCTGTCGAACACCGCGCACACGGTGCGCTGGTCCGGGCTGAGGACGAAATCGGTCGGCTTGCCGGTGGGCGGCTTGAACTGCCAGTTGGGGCCGTGCAGCGCGCCGTTCACCAGCTTGAACACACGCTCCCCAGTGTCGTCGATGGCGACGCGCCCGATCACGCGGTCCACCGTCAGCCGCGCCTTCTGGTGAACCGCGACGACGCGCTTGCGTTTCAGATCCGCGACGTGAACGTTCCCCGGTTCGTCCGCGACCGCAAGGAACCGCCCGTCCGCCGAGAGAGCGGCGCACGTCGGCCGCTCCCACTCGGCGTTATCGAGGAGCGTCTTCCATTTGAACTTCCAAACCGGTGAGGCGAAGGGCTCGCCGTTGAGACGATTGATCCCCTTCACGATGCGTGTGGGTGCGTTTAAGTGAGCGAGATCGAACCGCACCACTCGCGCGACGAAGTCTTGCTCTTCGTTCCATTCCGCGACGACAGCGGTACATGTCGCGGGTTCGCCGTGCATGAACAGCGCGTCCACGCGCCCGTTGAAGGAGTGTTCTGGAAAGCCTTGACCCGAACCGCTTGTATCCGCGAACAGCACCGTTTCCGGGTTGTCGGCGTCGCCGTACTGCGAAGAGATTGCGATCCAACGGAGGTCCGGGCAAACGAACGGGTCCACGTCGAACTCGACGAGGTAATCGTGCCACTCGTCCGGCAGCATCGGCACACACGCACCCGACGCGAGGTCCGTGCGGTACACGTCGCGCAGCCCGATCTCTTCAGTTGCTCTGTTGGTGGATTTTGGCGAGGCCCACGCGGCGAGTTCCGTGCCGCTCGCGCTGAACTGCACTTTGCGCACGCGAGCAATGCGCTTCACGACTTCCGGCGGCACGACAATCACTTCGCGCATCGCGGCACCTGTAAGGGGTAGATTCGGATCACGCAGCGCGCTAGGCGTCCACATCCCAGACGACCACACGCCCGCCGAGGCCGCCCGCGGCGCAGGTGAGCCCGTCCGGTGCGAAGCACACGGAGTACAGCGGCTTCTTGCCCCACCGCAGTTCCTTGCGCACCGCGCCGGTAGCGGCGTCGAAGGTGCGCGCGTGCCCGTTGTCGAACACCGCGCACACCGTGCGCTGGTCCGGGCTGAGCGCGAAATCGGTGGGCTTACCGGTCGGCGGCTTGAACTGCCAGTTGGGACCGTGCAGCACGCCGTTCGCCATACGGAACACCCGCTCCCCGGTGTCGTCGATGGCGACGCGCCCGATGACGCGGTCCGCGGTCAGTCGCGCCTTCTGGTGAACCGCGACGACGCGCTTGCGCTTCAGGTCCGCGACGTGAACGTTCCCCGGTTCGTCCGCGACCGCAAGGAACCGCCCGTTCGCGGAGAGCGCCGCGCATACCGGGCGATCCCAGTTGCCGGTGAGGAGGCGCTTCCACTTGAAGTCCCACTGCGGTTTTCGGGGCGGATGGGTAGGGAGCGTTGTCTTTGGGAGCGCATTGCTGAGTCGTGCGAGATTGAACCTTACGACGCGCGGTACCAATTCCCGATTCTCGTTCCGTGCTGCCGTGATCGCGGTACATACCGCCGGCTCTCCGTGAACGAACATCACTTCCACACTCCCGTTGAAGGAGTCTCGCCGTGACTGCGTGCCCGTGTCGGTTGGTACTTCAAATTCGACGGTACTCCACGGGTCAGCCGGGCCGTCCCGGAATGTAGTTCCAACCCACCGTAGGTCCGGCGAAACCGCTGAGTCACCACAACACTCGCCGCGGTACCACCAATAATCAATGAACGGAGGCTGTAGCCGCGCACGCGCGCCAGTTGACAGGTTGTAACGATAGAGTCCTTCGAGTTGGAACCCTTGGCCTTCAGGGCCGGGCGATTTTGGGTTCACCCACGCGGCTAGTTCCGCGCCGCTCGCGCTGAACTGCACTTTGCGCACGCGCCCGGCGCGCTTCACGGATTCCGGCGGCACGACTACCACTTCGCGCATCGCGGCACCTGCGGGTTTGGTGGTTCGCGGTAGAATGAACCACAGTCGTCGCGATTCCGCAATCACGGAAGCAAAGTATGTCGCAGCCGCGCATTCTGATGTGCCCGCCGGACCACTACGGGATCGAGTACGAAATCAACCCGTGGATGAACCGGTCGCTCGGGGCGGTGCGCGCGCTCGCGTTCCGGCAGTGGCAGCAACTCCACGACACGCTCGTGAACCTCGGCGTGCGCGTCGAAACGATGACGCCGCAACCGGGGCTGCCGGACCTCGTGTTCACTGCGAACGCCGGTCTCGTGTTCCACAACCGGTTCCTCAGCAGCCGCTTTCGGCACGAGGTGCGCGCGAAAGAGTCGCCGCACTTCGACGCGTGGTTCGCCGCGAACGGCTTCACCGTGGAACACCTACCGGAGAACACGTTCCACGAAGGCGCGGGCGACGCGCTGTTCTGCGGCGATACGCTGTTCGCCGGCTACCGCACGCGGTCGGACGCGAGCGCGCACCAGTGGGTCGGCGAAAAGCTCGGCGTGCGCGTGCTCCCGCTAGAGTTGGTGAACCCGCGGTTCTACCACCTCGATACGTGCTTCTGCCCGCTCGCGCCGGGCGAAGCACTGTACTTCCCGGACGCCTTCGACACCTACGGGAAGCGGGTGCTGCACACGCACGTCCCGAAGCTGATCGCGGTGGAGGAACCGGAGGCGCACCGGTTCGGGTGCAACGCGGTGGTGGTGGGGCGTACCGTGGTTCACAATTCGCAGTGCCCGCGCATGGGCGAGGCGCTGACGCGGGCCGGCTACAAGTCGATCGAAGTGGAGCTAGACGAGTTCCTGAAAGCCGGCGGCAGCGCGAAGTGCCTCACGCTGCGGCTCGACGGCGAAGAAGCCGCAGCATGGAAGCTGTAGGACAGGCATCTTGCCTGTCCCGTGTAGTTGGGACAGGCAAGATGCTGTCCGACGAGGTCAATACCGCAGGAGGAACCGCGGGGCCGGTTTGTCGCCGCGGGCGTCGAAGCACGGGCGCAGCATCGCCGCCAGCGCGCCGAGGGCGAGGAACGTGACCGCGAGGCACGCCCACGTGGTGTGCTCGATGTCGTACTTGCGCAGCTCTTGCTCGATTGTGTATTCCACCTTCTCCTTCAGTGCCGGGCTGTCGCCGACCTTCGCCAACTCCGGTTCGAACCGGGCCGACACTTCCCCCGCCACTTGCGTGCGGAGCGCGCGCTCCATGCCGAACCCGTAAGTCAGTTGGCCGATCAGGAAGAGCAGGCAGAGTGTGGCACACGCGCCGACGATGAACTTGCGCCACGGCCACAGCTTCACGAGCGGCGGAACCTTGCGCGGGTCGAACGACTTCAGCCCGCGCTCGGCCCACGCGAACGCGAGGCCCACCAGCAACAGGAAGAAGAACGGCAGCAGAATCTTCCAGTCGCTGCGCACCTTGTCCAGCCAGCCGCCCGGGATGCCCGCGTCTTCGAGCTTGAAGTTGCGCGCGGGCGTGCCGCCGACGAGCGCGCCCCACGGGCGCTGCGAGTACACCGCGCTGTTCCCGCGATAGCTCGCCACCCACGGGAAGAACGTCAGCACGAAGACGAGCGTGAGCGCGACGGCCGGCAGCCACGCCACCAACTGCGGCGGGATGCTGAAGCCGATTTCCTTCACGGTGCCCGCGGCTACGGGAAGTCCGCCGCTGACGACCGGTTCGGGCGGCAGGAACCCGGGCGGCGGTTCCGGCGGCGCGACCGGCACCGGAGCCGGTGCGGGCGCGGGCGGCGCAACCACCGCAACTGCGCCGCTCGCCGCGGCGCTCACCTGTGCGGTAAAGCGCGCCGGTACCGGAAACGTTTTGCCGCAGTACGAACAGGTGGCCCCTTTACCGGCCAACTCGTCGGCCACTTCGTTGTTCGTGTAGCAGTGCGGGCAGACTTGCCGCATTCGATTCTCCTACCAGTGTGATTCCAACTCGCGGAACGGGTGCGAAAGGTATTCGATCAGGTCCGGTGCCGTCAGTGCCGTTTGGCCGAGCGCGGTAGCCGCCACGTCGCCAGCGCGCCCGTGCACCCACGCGCCGAGCGCCGCGGCGTCGAAGGCGCTCAACCCCAACCCGACGAGCGCTGCGATCACGCCGGTCAGGACGTCACCGCTGCCGCCGGTCGCCATGCCCGCGTTCCCGGTACGGTTGATGTACAGTCGCCCGCCGTCGGATACGAGCGTCCCCGGCCCCTTCAGTAATAGGGAGCAGTTCGCGTGCCGTGCGAATGTGACGGCGGCTTTTGCGCGGTCTTCATCCGATTCCGGGGCCGGTGCGCCGGTGAGCCGCGCGAACTCGCCCGCGTGCGGTGTCAGGATCGTCGGCGCGGTGCGCTTGTAATCCTCCGCGAACGGCGACACCGCGAACAGCCCGTCGGCATCGAGCACGATCGGCTTGTCGCACCGCGCGAGCAGTTCCCGCACGAGCGCTTGCGTGCCGGGCGCGCGCCCGAGGCCCGGCCCAATGGCGACGACTTCCGCCCCGCGCGCCAGTTCCAGCACCTCGTCGGTGACTCCCTCGCCGAACGTGCCGTCGGCGTGTTGGCGAATGCCGAACGTGGTGTACGCCGGGAACGCGCCGGCCACGACCGCTTGCACTTCCGCCGGACACGCGACCTGCACCAACCCGGACCCGCTGCGCAGCGCCGCGCGCGCGGTGAGTGCCGCCGCGCCGCTCATCCCGCGACTGCCCGCGACCACCAGCACCTTCCCGAAGGTGCCCTTGTGCCCACGGGCGGCGCGGCGCGGCAGGCGCGGCGGATCGATGACCAGTTCCGGTTGCATTCGCGCCCCCTGTGCGGCAGTGGGGTTATACCGCGCCGCGGGCGCGCGAGAAGCGGGCCGCGCGGTTCGCACTCTTTCCGCTTGCGTGTTGGCGCGCGGCCCTTTATCCCTATCACTTCGTTATCCGCGGGTCGCTCTCCACCTGCAGCACGCCAAATGTCGCTACCGGTCCTGTTGTTCGCCGTCGTCGCTACCTCAACGGCGGTTTCAGCCGTGGGTGTCGTCGCGTCGCGGAACGTGGTGCGCATGGCCGTGTGGCTGTTGTTCACGCTCATCGGCGTTTCGCTGCTGTACTTCCTGCTCGGGGCCGAGTTCGCCGGGGCGGCACAGCTCATTGTGTACGTCGGCGGCACGCTCGTGCTCGTTGTGTTCGGGGTGATGCTGACCGCACACGGCCCGCTGCGGGAACTGCGCACCAAGAAGGGCGAATGGCTTGTCGGGGGCGCGCTCGGTGGCGCGCTCTTCGCGCTTTTGGTGGCCGTCTCGCTGCAACTCGGCTCGCCCGCAACGCCGTCGGAAAGCGACGCGCTCCCGGGCACCGGGCAACTCGGCCTCGCGTTCCTCGGCGTGCCCGACACCGCACCCGAAGGCCCGATCACCGGCGTACCGGCCGAGAAAGCGACCCGCCGCACGCGCGCGTCGTATCTGCTGCCGTTTGAAATCGTCTCGGTTCACCTGCTGGTTGTGCTGATCGGGGCCGCGTACCTCGCGCGCGCGAAGCGCCGGGTGAACCCGTGACCGAAGTGGGCCTCACGCCGTTCCTGATCCTCGGCGCGTTCCTGTTCGCGTGCGGCGTGACGTGCGTGACGGTGAAGCGGAACGCGGTCGGCGTCCTGATGGGCGTGGAACTGATCCTGAACGCGGCGAACGTGAACTTGGTCGCGTTCGCGCGGTTCAACCCCGCGTTCCGGCTCGACGGGCAGGTGTTCGCGCTGATGGTGGTCGTGCTGGCTGCGGCCGAAGCGGCCGTGGCGCTTGCCATCGTGCTGAACTTTTACAACAACCACGCGACTGTGGACGTGGACGAAGCGAAAGACCTGAAGGAATAGGCGAAGCGAAGACAAGAGTTTTCGACGGGATTACAGGGTGAAGAGGATACAGAGAGTAAAGACCCGAACTGCTTTCAACCGTCCGTATCCTCTTTTATCCTGTAATCCCGTCGAATACTGCCTTCTGACTCCCGACCACTGACCACCGACCACGCCGAATGGACTGGATCACCCAAACACCGGGTCGCCTGTACGTCGTCGGCACGCTGCTGCCGCTCGCGGCGTTCGCGCTGTTGCTGTGCGCCGGCGGCGTTCGGGCGCTGTGCCGACCGTTTCGCGCCGAACCGGGCCTCGCGGGGAAGGTGTTCCGCGCGCTCGGCGGCGACACCCCGCGCCGAAGTGGCGCTCTCCTCGCTACGCTCTGCATGGCGCTGGCGGCGGTGTGCGGGACTGCGGGCCTCGTGCTGTTCCTGAACGACACGAGTACAGGGGCCGAACACGCGGCCCGATGGAGCGCGCGAACCGATTGGCTCCGCATCGGCTCCGCCGACACGTTTTCGCCGCCGGTGTGGGACGCGCAACGGGCGACGCCCGCCCCGCTCACCGGGCTGGCGCTCGAAGTGGGCTACCGCATCGACCACCTCACCGCGGTCGTGTTCGCGATGGTGACAGTGATCGGCACGCTGATCTTCGCGTTCTCGCTCGGCTACATGAAGGACGAACTCGGCGCGGTCGAAGTGCCAGAGTACCAGAGTGCCAGAGAGGGAGAGCACGAGGGGCATTTGCACGGCGGACATTCGCCCTCGCACTCTCACACGCTGGCACCCTCAGACGCCACGCGCCGCGGCCGGTTCGGGCGGTTCTTCCTGTTCCTGTCGCTGTTCTGCTTCTCGATGCTGAACTTGGTGATCGCGGACAACCTGTTTCAGGTGTTCGTGAGTTGGGAACTGGTCGGCGTGTGCTCGTTCTTCCTGATCGGCTTCTACTACGAGCGCCCCACCGCGAGCGCCGCGGCGAACAAAGCGTTCATCGTGAACCGCATCGGCGACGCCGGCTTTCTCGTGGGCATTCTGATCGCGTGGATGGCGCTCGGCACGCTGAACTTCGAGGAGATGAACCGGCGCGTGCGCGCTCCGGCCGTCGATTCGCACGGGACGGTGGTGCTGGGGAATCAGCTCGTTCGCGTGAACGTGAGTGAGCGTGCCGACAAGTACCGGCTGGTGCCGATCGGCGCGCCGCCGGGCACGCACCTCGTGCTGTTCCCGCTCGCGTGGGAGGAACCGGCCCACTTCCACGGCCCCGGCTTCGGGAACCACCAGCAGCGCGCGTTTCACACGCCCGCCGCGCCGACGCTCACCGATTTCGGCGCGCTCCCGTATTGGGCCTTCGTGCTAATGGGCGTGGGCCTTTTCCTCGGCTGCGTGGGGAAGAGCGCGCAAGTTCCGCTGCAAACGTGGCTGCCGGACGCGATGGAAGGACCGACGCCGGTATCGGCGCTCATTCACGCCGCGACGATGGTGGCCGCCGGCGTGTACCTCGTGGGCCGGTGCTTCCCGCTGTTCGCACCGGAAGTGCTCCTCGTCATCGCGTACATCGGCGCGGTTACTCTGTTCGTGAGCGCGACGATTGCCCTCGTGCAAACCGACATCAAGCGCGTGCTCGCGTACTCCACGTGCAGCCAACTCGGGTTCATGATGCTCGCGCTCGGTTGCGGGGCGTGGGTCGCGGGTCTGCTGCACCTGCTCACACACGCCTTCTTCAAGGCGCTGCTGTTCCTCTGCTCCGGCAGCGTGATTCACGGTTGCCACCACGAACAAGACTTGCGCAAGATGGGCGGGCTTCGCGCGAAGATGCCCATTACGGCGCTCACGATGCTCGTGGGCGTGTTGGCGATTAGCGGCGCGCCGCTGATGAGCGGTTGGTACAGCAAGGACCAAATCCTGAGCGGGTCGCTCGCGTTCGCGTCGGTTCACCCGCAGCACTCGCTGTTGTTCGTGCTGCCGCTTCTCACCGCCGGCATGACCGCTTACTACATGTTCCGGTTGTGGTTCCTCGCGTTCACCGGCACGCCGCGCGACGCGAAAGTGTACGAGCACGCGCACGAATCGCCGCGTGTGATGACGCTCCCACTCGTGCTGCTCGCCGCGTTCAGCGTGTGCGTGGCGTGGGGTTGGCCGCTGTGGAACGCGGAGGCGAGCGCCCTCGGTCACGTTCTCGAACACGCGCAACCGGCAAGCGTGGGTGTCGATTTCAAGGCGGTGAAGGACAAGGAGCACGACGTTCACCTAATGGCGGGGGGCGCGGCGCTCGCGGTCGCTCTCTTCGGCGCGGTGGTGGCGTTCGCGCTGTTCTACCGGCGTCAGCCTTCGGCCGAAGTGCTGAACGCGACCGGCCCGCGGTGGTACACGTTCCTGCTGCGCAAGTGGTACGTCGATGAAGCCTACGACGCGGCGTTCGTGAAACCGACGGTCGCGCTCGCCCGCGCCGCGGCGGCTGCCGACAAGCGCCCTACCGATGGCGAAGTCGATCCGAAGCGAGTAGATTTACGCACGCTCGACGGGTGGCTGAACGCCGTGGGGCAGTTCGCGGGTGCAATCGGTGGGCTGTTCCGGCGCGCGCAAACCGGCAGCGTGCGCAGTTACGTTGTCGCGCTGGGCTTGACCGCGGTCGCGGTGTTGGGGATGCTCACCTACTTCTCGCGCTAATATACGCTTCAAGGGCCAAGGAATGCCCGAGTCCGATCTGGTTTGGCTGACGCTGCTCGTGTTCCTGCCGGCGCTCACGGCCGTCGGGCTGCTGCTGTTTCCTTCCACTTGGAAGGAGGCGATGCGGTGGTGGGCACTGTTCGGGTGCGCGGCCACGCTCGGCCTCGCGCTCACGGTCGTCGTCGGCTACTACACGCTGCTCGATTCGCACTTGGACGCGAACGGCCGGCCGCTGCACTCCGTTCACACGCGATTGGACAACCGCGCGGACAAGGCCGCGAGCGACGCGGCGCAGCCGATCCCCAAAGCGCTCCAGTCTGGGGATTGGGTCGCGCGGCGCGCGTGGATCAAGGCGTTCGACGTCGAATTCGCGCTCGGCGTGGACGGCATTTCGCTCCCGCTCGTGGTGCTGACCGCGTTCGTGATGCTGCTCGCGGTCGTGGCGAGTTGGAAGATCGAAGACTCCGTTCGCGGGTACCTCGCGCTGCTGTTGTTGCTCGAAACCGGGGTGATCGGGGCGTTCCTCGCGCTCGACTTCTTCCTCTTCTACGTCTCCTACGAACTGATGCTGCTCCCGATGTACGTGCTCATCGGGCTGTGGGGCGGTCAGCGACGGAAGTACGCCGCGATCAAGTTCGTCGTTTACACGCTGCTCGGTGGTGTGTGCCTTTTGGTCGCCATGATCGCGCTGTATTCGGTGAACGTGCGCGACTTCGTGGACCAAGCCGAAGTGAAGCAGCGGGCGGGCGAGTTCCAGAAGAAGAACCCGCAGTACACGCTCGCGGAGGCAGAAGAGAAGGTCGATGTTCACACGTTCGATTTCGTGACGCTCGCCAAAGCCGGGCGCGCGGTCGCACTCGTGCTGAGCGGTCAGGAAAGCCGGCTCGCGGTGAAGTCGAAGATCGTGGACGAACCAGCGAAGGACGACAAACCCGACGAAGTGAAGCTGTTCGCACCGGGCGTGGACCGCGCCGCGGCGATTGACCGCCTGAAAGCACAACCGGTGTGTACGCCCACGTTCCAGTACCTCATCTTCGGCTTGCTGTTCGTCGGCTTCGCGGTGAAAGTGCCGATCGTGCCGCTGCACTCGTGGCTCCCGGACGCGCACGTCGAAGCGCCGACCGCGGTGAGCATGGTACTCGCGGGCGTGCTGCTGAAGCTCGGCGGCTACGGCCTCGTGCGGGTTGCGTTCCCGATCTGCCCGTGGGCCGCGATGGAACTGGCGTGGTGGCTCGCGCTGCTCGGGGTGGTCAGCATCGTGTACGGCGCGCTCGTCGCGATGGGCCAAACCGACTTCAAGAAACTGCTCGCGTACTCGTCCGTTTCGCACATGGGGTTTGTGGTGCTGGGCCTTGCCAGTTGGGGCGGCGCGGCGGGCGCGCGCTACTGGCAGTGGGGCGTGGACGGCGCGCTGTTCCAAATGGTCGCGCACGGCGTCACCGCGTCGGCGCTGTTCTTCATCGTCGGCGTAGTGTACGACCGCGCTCACCACCGCGACCTGAACCGGTTGGGCGGCCTGAAGGAACCGATGCCGCTCTACGCCGGCTTCAGCGCGATTCTGTTCTTCGCGTCGATGGGCCTACCGGGGCTGTGCGGGTTCGTGGGCGAATTCTGCGTGTTCGTGGCGGCGTGGAACTTCTCACCGGCGCTCGCGGTGCCGGCGATCCTCAGTGTGATCCTCACGGCCGCGTACCTCCTCTGGACGTGGCAGCGCGTGTACCTCGGCACGAACGCGGACACGAAAGCGTTCCCGGAGCTGACGCCGCGCGAAGCGGTGTGCCTGCTGCCGTTCGCGCTCATGGCAATCGCGCTGGGCGTGCTACCGGGCGTGCTGCTGTTCAACTGGATGGAACCGAGCGTGAGCGGCTGGATCGAGAACCTCGCCCCGCTGAAGCCGTAGCGCCGGGTGTGCTGCCGGAAGGAGGCGTCGGTTCGGTGCGGTTCCGGCGCGGGTGTGCGGCGCATCGGTAGCGGTTCCAAGTTGGCCACAGGGTCGAAGGAGGCCAACTTTGGGCGAAGTTGGCCACCGAAGTTGGCCAACTGGCCAACTTGGAAAAACGCCTCGAAATCCCAGCACTTCTGCCGAAGGCGGCCAAAGTTGGCCAACCACTTCGCGCGCTATACCCCCCACCGATTTCGGCCCGCGGTTTCGGGCGCGGTGCGGTTCGCGGGTGCGCACGAACACCCCGCGGCCGAGTGCGCGGTTCGCGCCGGCTGATTGTATTGTATACGTGCGTTCATAATCGGTCAAGGCGCGAACCCGCGTTGCGCACGCGCCCTCCTCATTCCGGTGGCACCCGTAGCGCTGTGGAATTCGCCGCGAGCGTTGCGAACGGCGCGCACCGCGGGTACACTTCCACCTGATCGAAGGTCGCGTTTAGCTCGCTGCTTTGCAGCAGGGCGATGTTGCGTCGCCCGAGCGAATGCCTTGCGATACGACGCGAGGAAGGCTGTTCCAGCACCGCTACCGGAAGACTTCGCCAAGTACTTCGGACGGTCTGGTACAACCTCGCAAATCGCGGTTTCGTCCGAAGTACTTGGCGAAGTCTTCCGGCGGTGCCGTGAGCCTTCCGCGCATCAGGTTAGGAAGTAGACGCGCCTTCGATCCGCGGCCCGCGGGTGCCGGTTCTCGGTGCCCGCGGGTCGCACCTTCACCGCCATGAAACTGCTCCTCTTCAGCGACTTACACAACGACCGCGACGCGATGCGTTCGATTGCGAAACGCGCCGCGCGGTTCGATGTGCTCGTCGGCGCGGGCGACTTCTGCAACGCGCGCCGCGGCCTCTCGGAATCGCTCGCCACATTCACCGGCATCACCACGCCAACGGTGCTGGTCGCGGGGAACAACGAAACGACCGACGAACTGCGCGCCGCGTGCGCGAGTTGGCCCGCCGCCCGAGTGCTGCACGGCACGTCGAGTGAAATAGATGGCGTGACGTTCTTCGGGGTGGGTGGCGGAATCCCGGTCACGCCGTTTGGCCCGTGGAGCTACGACTTCAGCGACGCGGACGCTGAAGCGCTCCTCGCCCCGTGCCCGACCGGGTGCGTGCTGGTAGTTCACTCGCCGCCGAAGGGTTGCGTGGACGTGAGCAGTCGCGGCGCGAGCATCGGCAGCGAAGCGATTCGCGCGTGTATCGAGCGCGTGCGCCCGCGGCTCGTGGTGTGCGGGCACGTTCACGGCAGCGGCGGCACCGCGGGCGAGTTGTTCGGCGTACCTGTGGTGAACGCCGGCCCCGCGGGGGTGGAATGGGAGTTGTGACGCGCCCCACGGGCGAATAAACTCGTGCGTATCGGTGAGCCGTTTAGCTCGTCGCTTTGCGACAGGGCGATGTTGCGTCGCCCGAGAGAATGCCTTGCGATGCCGCGCGAGGAAGGCTGTTCCAGCACCGCTATCGTCGATCCACATCATGATCGCGATGCGTTCTGGAACAACCTCGCGGGTCGCGGTTCCGCATCGCGATCATGATGTGGATCGACGGCGGTGCCGTGAGCCTTCCGCGCCACAGGTTCTGAAGTAGACGCTCACCGATCCGAACGCCCCGGCCGCAAGCCGGGGCGTTCGCGCTTCACGACCGGTAGCCGCGCACGCGCGGAAGCCAACACTTCACGGCGGCGCGGTACGCGCGGTACGGGTCGCCGAAGCGGCGCTCCAAGTCGGTTTCTTCCCACGGGCGCACGAGGAAGTGCCACAGCGGGCCGCCCGCGAGCGCGTACAGCACCACCAGCGGCGAACCGAGAAAGAGGCCCACCGCGACGCCCTGCGACAACCCCGCAACGGCCATCGGGTTGCGGATGTAGCGGTACGGGCCGACCACCACCAACTCGCGCGCGCAGTCCGCGGGCAGCGGCGTTCCGCGCCCCTTCACGGCCATCACTGCGCCGCTCGTGAGGCCCAGCGCGCCGCCGAGCGCGAACAGCACTGCGCCGAGCACTTCCCACGGCGCGAACCGCCACGCGCCGAACCCGAGCGCCGACTCCAGTTCCCACACGCCCCACGGCAGCAGAAAGAGGAACGCGCCCCAGAACACGACGGTTTGCGCCCACGTTTTCAGGAGGTTGTAGCGGGCGCTCGCCGGTGCCGCTTCGCGCCCGTGAATGTAGCCCATCATGTGCGGTGCGCCCCCGGTCGCAACTTCACACACAGCCACGCGGGCACCACCAAACTCGGCGACATGAGCGCCGCACCGAGCCACCCGCTGCCGCCGGTGAGCAGCGGCAACGTGACGCAGTACAGCCCCGCGTACATCGCGGCCCCGGTGTGAACGCAGAGCAGCGGCCACGCCCACTCGCGCCGCCGCAACAAGCCAACCGCACACGCCGCCGAAAGCCCAACATACAGGAGCACGTCGGCCGGGCCGAACGCGAGTAGCGTGGCGTCCGGTGCGCCCGCGGCCACGAACGGCGCGCGCGACTCCGGCCACGCGAGCAGTGCGAGCCACCAACCAGCGGCCCCGGCCGCTTGCGCGAAGAGGTAGGCGATTGCGAACGCGCGAAGACTCATCGTGCGAATACTACCCGAACCGCGGGCGCGCTGCGCGTGTCGATTCCGCGACTCGGAACTCGGAACTCGGAACTTCCAGTGTTGCACTACCCCAAAATGCCCGGCAGCGCGGACGCGCCGAGCGCGAAGTGCGTCGCGTTCGAGAAACTCGACGGCACGAACCTGCACTGGTGCTGGCACCGCGACTTCGGGTGGCACGCGTTCGGCACGCGGCGCGACGAATTCGACCGCGGCCCGGCGGGCGTCACGGCGTTCGCCGACGCGCACCCCGGCATCGAGGGCGCCGACGCACTCTTCGACCGCACACTCGCGGGACCGCTCGACGCGATCTTGCGCGAACGGTTCCCGGAGTTCGGCGAAGTGAAGGCGTTCGCCGAATACCTCGGCCCGAACTCGTTCGCGGGCGCGCACGACCCGCGCGACGACAAGCGCGTCGTACTGTTCGACGTGTGGGCCGACGGTTACGGGTTCGTCGCCCCGGAGCGCTTCGCGGAAGCGTTCGCGTCACTGCCGGTCCCGCGGGTGCTGTATCGCGGGAAGCTAACGGGCGAGTTCCTCGAAGCGGTGCGCACTGGTAAGTACGGCGTGATCGAAGGCGCGGTGTGCAAGGGCGGCACCGGCGGCGCGGACGTGTGGATGCTGAAGGTGAAAACGTTCGCGTACCTCGCGCGCCTGAAAGCCAGTTTCGGCGCGCGGTGGGAAGACTACGCCGAGTGATCCGCGACCCAACAGCGAGCCACGGGGTTTATCCCCGTGGTAATAGACGTGCGAAATACCACGGGGGTAAACCCCGTGGCTCGCCAGTTCCTCAGTGGGACACCGAGTGATCCGCGACTGTCGCCGGTTCTGCCTCGGTCGCTTCGCCTTCGGCGGGCGGCGCGCCGGTGGCACTCACGGGCGCGCCCGGTAGCAGGTGCGCCGGCGGCATCTTGATGCCCCACGCCATGCCGAACAGCGCGAGCAGTTTGATGAACGTGTAGCTCATGTCCAGTTCGTACCACGCGAACCCGTGCTTCGCGGAGTGCGGCGCGCGGTGGTGGTTGTTGTGCCAGCCGTCGCCCATCGCCAGAATGCCCAGCACCGCGTTGTTGCGGCTGCCCTCGCCGGTGTCGAACCGCTGCGGCCCCCACAGGTGGCCGATCGAATTCACCGCGAAGGTGACTTGGAACACCAGCACCGTGCTGAGGCAGTAGCCGTACACGAGGCCGCCCCACCCGCCGAGCGCGAAGCACGCCGCGGCCATCAAGAAGCCGGGCACCATCCAGAACCGTTCGAGCCACACCAGTTCGGGGTACTTCGTGAGGTCGCGCACGATCTGCGCGTCCGGTTCCATCAGGTCTTGCGTGAACAGCCAGCCCATGTGCCCGTGAACGAACCCGCCGACAACTGGCGAGTGCGGGTCGTGTTCGGTGTCGGAGTGCTTGTGGTGCAGGCGGTGGTGCGCCACCCACCACAGCGGCCCCTTCTGCAGCGCCGTACAGCCGGCGACCGCGAGCAGGAACTGCACCCACCGCGGCGCTTTGAACGACCGGTGCGTGAGGTACCGGTGGAACCCGACCGTGATGCCGAGACCGGTGATGCGCGTGAGCACGATCACCCACACGACGTACCACCACGAAAAGTCGATGAACGGGATCGCGCACAGCGCGAGGTGAACCGCCATCAGCGGTGCGAGCGCGAGCGCGATGCGCACCCCGCGCCAGAAGCGGAGCGGTGCGGCACCGGTGGGTGCAGGGGCGGTCTGTGTTTCGCTGTGCAATGTGCGACCGGGTTAGTGGTGGCCCCGGCCGTCCGGGCTTCGTGCCGTCACCGCGAGCATACAACTATTCGGCCCCAATTGCTCGAAAGATTCAAGGCGAGTTTGCAGAAGTTAAAGCGGGCGAACTGCGCGCCTTGGGTGCGCTATCGCCCGCGCGTCACGACGACCGCGTCCGGTTCGCGAAACGCTTCCGCAACGAGGCCGGTGCTGTGGCTGCGCAGGGTCACGGCACCGGTGCTCGGCGTGTCCCAGACGGGTACGCCGTAACTCGCGCGCAGGTGCGCCACCGGCGCGCCGGCGCGCTGACTCGATACGACCAACCGCGGGCGCGCCCAGCGCGCAACGTCACCGCGCTCCGGCTTCTCGACGGTGCCGCGCGGCGCGTTCGCGTTTTTCGAGCCGTGGTGCGGCACGAGCAGCACATCGACCGGGGCGAGCGGCGCGGCCAGCGCGAGCGCTTGCCCTTCGCCCTCAAGGTCCCCGGTGAGCAGCACGCGGTGCCCGGCGTGCCGCACGAGCAGCACCAGCGACCGCACGTTCTCCGGCCCCGGCGGGCCGGCGCGCGGCGGGTGCAGTACGTCCAGCGCAACTTCCCCCGCGGCGAACCGGTCGCCGGCCACCGCGACGCGCGTCTCCACGCTGTGGCGCTCGAGTGCCGCGAGTACGGCTTCGACCCCCGGCGCGTCCTTCTGCGCGAACGTGGGGGTGAAGGTCACGCGCCCGACGTGAAATCGGCGGAGCAGTTCCGGCACACCGTTGAAGTGATCGAGGTCCGCGTGCGACAGGAACACTTCGTCGACGCGGGCGATACCGCGGTGCCATAGGAACGGCGCGACCGTGCGCCGGACGGCGTCAGGCCCGGCGACGGTGCCCGCGTCGTACAGGATCACGCGCCCGTCCGGCGCTTCGAGAACCGCGCACGTACCGTGCCCGACCGCGAGGAAGGTGATGCGCAGTTCGTCCGATTCGCGCGGCCCGCCGAGCGCCAATCCGAACAGCAGCCACACCGCGCACGCGGCGAACGCGCGCCGCGCCCACGGCGCGCCGCACAGCACACCGGCCGCGAGGAGCGCGTAGAACCCGACGAGCCACCACTGCGGCGGCGCGGGCGCGTACAGGTGCCCGCCGGGCACGCGGTCGCCGAGCCGCACGAGCCACTCGCACGCACTCAGGCTCCACTCCGTGGCGCGCGCGAGCGGCCACGCGAGAAACCACGCCACCGGCGCGACCAATAGGAGCAAGAACCCGGCAACGAGCGCGATTGACGTGAACACCACCAGCGGCGGGCCGAGCACGACACCGACCGGCGAAGTGACGTTCTGCCACGCGAGCACGAGCGGCGCGTTCGCTGCACTCAAGATGAAGCTGTACGCGAACGCGCGCCACAGGAATCCAACCAGCGCGCGGGCGGCGCGTTCGAGCGGCCCGCGCGTTTCTTCGATCAGTTGTTCGATTGGCGTGAGTTCGCGCGGCGCGAGCACGCGCACCGCGAACCAGAACAGCACGAACACCGAAAGAAACGAGAGCTGGCAGCCGACCGTGAACGGGTCGGTCGGGTTCGCCGCGATCACCACGAGCCACGCGAGCGCGAAGGCGTTCGCGGGGAACACCGGTCGGCGCAGCACGAGCGCGCCGCACGCGACCGTCACCATCACCGCGGCGCGCACCGCGGATGGTCGCGCGCCGGTGAGCAGGGCGTAGCCGATGAGCAACCCCGCGACGGCCCACGCCGCGTACCGGCGGCGCAGGCCACAGACGCGCACGAAGAGCCACACGAACCAGCCGAGAATCACGAGGTGCTGTCCGGAAATCGCCAACACGTGCAGCACGCCGGTGCGCACGAACTGGTCCCACTCGTCGCGCTCGAGCGCCGTGCCGTCGCCGAGCAACAGAGCGGTTGCGAGGCCGCTTTCGTCTGGCACTTCGCGCGCGAGTGCTCGCGCGCCCCAGCCGCGCAGGGCGGCGAGCCAACCGAACAGCGAGGCGCGCCAACCTTCTTCGAGGCGCACGACGGCATCGGCCCCGCGCTTCACGCGCAATTCGGCACCGATGCGCCGGTCGCGCAGCAGTTCCGCGCGGTCGCGCTCGCCGGGGTTGCGAGCGCCGTCGGGTTTCCACAGCCGCCCGGTCACTTCCACTTCGTCGCCGCAGTGCAGGTCGTCCAACCGACCTTCCACCACGAGCCGCACGCGGCCGCTTGCCGGTTCCGCGCCGCTCGCGGTGCGCACCTCGCGCACTTCGAGTACGCAACTGCTCGTTGCGGCGCGCTGCACAGTGAGCAGCGGGTCGTAGCGCGGCGGGCGATAGCGCTCCGGTTCGTCACCGAGTGTGCCGCGCACCGTGACCGCGACCGGTTCCTCCTTCGCGAGCGCGGAAATGTCGTCGGAATCGAAGACGTGGCGGTGCCAGTGGTGGTAGCCCGCGGCGAGCGCCGCGCAGCACACGAGCAGCCAACCGAGCGCCACGCCGGGCGTCGCGCGTGTGGCGAACCAACCCGCGAGCGAAACCGCGCACACGAGGAGCGCCGCGGGTAGCGGCACGCCGATGTACCGCTCGGCGATCAGCCCCACCGTGACCGCCAGCGCGACCGGCACCAGTGGCGCGCGGGCGAATTCGCGCCACGGGGGTTCCGGTGGTGTGGGTGCTACGGGCGAACTCATGGTGCAATCGTACCCGCGCGGCACTTGGCATTCGCGGGCGTTCCCGCTGAAATGTGTGGATGGAAACGGTTCGCGTGAACTTGGGCGCGCGGGGCTACGACATCGCCATCGGCACTTCCGCTGCGGGCGTTGGGGCGTTCGCGCGCGCCGCGCTGCCCAAGTCGGAATCGGCGCTCGTCGTTCACGACGCGAACACCGGCACGCACGCCGTCGCGGTTCGCGCCGAACTGGACGCGCACGGGTTCCGCACGGCAAGCGCCGCGGTGCCGGCCGGCGAAGCGAGCAAGTGCCCGGCCCGGCTCGCGGAGTTGTACGACGCGCTTTACGACCTCGCTGCGGACCGCAAGACCGCGGTGGTCGCGGTGGGCGGCGGCGTGATCGGCGACCTCGCGGGGTTCGCGGCCGCCACCTACAACCGCGGCCTTCCGCTGATGATGGTGCCGACGACGCTCCTGTCGATGGTCGATTCGAGCGTCGGCGGCAAGACGGGAATCAACCACCCGAAGGGCAAGAACCTCATCGGGTCGTTCCACCAACCGACAGGCGTGTGGATCGACCTCGGCGCGCTGAACACGCTCCCCGAGCGCGAGTACCTCAGCGGCCTTGCCGAAGTGGTGAAGTACGGCGTGATTCTGGACGCGCCGTTCTTCGAGCAATTGGAAGTTCACGCCGCGGCGCTTCGCGCGCGCGCACCGGCCGCGCTCGCGGGTGTGGTGTCGCGGTGCTGCCGTCTGAAGGCCGATGTGGTGGAGCGCGACGAGTACGAAACTACCGGGCTGCGCGCGGTGCTGAACTACGGCCACACGTTCGCACACGCCTTCGAGACGCTGAGCGGTTACGGTGCGCTGCTGCACGGCGAAGCCGTGAGTATCGGCATGACGTGCGCTGCCGTTCTGGCCGAGCGCGTGAGCTTGATCGGCACGGACCTCGTGACGCGACAGACGAAGTTGCTTCACGCGGTCGGCCTGCCGAGCGCGATTCCGACCGCGTGGCCCGCGGACGAACTCATCGCCGTGATGCGGCGCGACAAGAAGGCCGTGAGCGGCCGATTGCGGTTCATCCTGCCGACGCGGTTGGGCGAAGTGAAGCTGTTCGACGACGTGCCCGAACCGCTCGTGCGCGACGTGCTGGCCGCGAAGTAGCCAGTGGTGCGCGTTCGGTGTTCGCGCGGTTCGGGGCGAACAACCGGGGCGTCGTAACGTCGGCGGGCTTGCGCGGGTATACAACAGTAGCATTCCCGCCGGAACTCTCCCCTTTGACGGACGCCTCGGTCATGGCTCAGCGGCGCATCGGCTTGTGGTTCATCGGCGCGTGCGGTGGCGTCGCCAGTACGACGGCGCTCGGTCTCGCCGCGCTCGCGCGCGGCCTCACGAACACGACCGGCCTTGTGACGGCGCTGCCGCAGTTCGCGGGCCGAGACCTCGACGAACCCGCGTCGTTCGTCCTCGGCGGGCACGACATCCGCCAAGCGAACTTCCTCACCGCTGCGCGCGAACTGCACCAGCGGTCGAACGTGTTCGACACCAACACGCTGAATCAGTGCGCGAACGAACTGGAAGCGTGGAGCGCGAACATCCGGCCCGGCGTCGTGTACAAGCCGAACGCCGCGATCACCGCGCTCGCCGACCGGCCCGACGTGCGCGTCGCGAGCACCGCGCGCGAAGCCATCAACGCGGTGCAAACCGATCTGCGCGAGTTCCAGACCGCGAACAAGCTCGATCAGCTCATCGTGGTGAACGCGGCTTCGACAGAGCCACCGTTCGAGATCACCGACGACCAGCGCACGCTGGAGCGGCTACTTCCCGCGCTCGAACGCAGCGCGCCCGCGGCGCTGCCGACGAGCAGCATCTACGCGTTCGCGGCGCTCGACGCCGGGTTCCCGTATGTGAACATGACGCCGAGCCGCGGCGCGACGCTCCCGGCGCTCGAAGAGTTGGCGAAGCGCCGCGCGGTGCCGCACGCCGGGCAAGACCTGAAGACCGGCGAAACGCTGCTCAAGAGCGTGCTCGCGCCGCTGTTCGCGCGCCGCAACCTGAAGGTGCTGAGCTGGGTGGGGCACAACATTCTCGGCAACCGCGACGGCCAAGTGCTGCACGACCCGGAGAACAAGGCGAGCAAGGTGAAGAGCAAGGACGCGCTGCTCGCCGAACTGCTCGGGTACAAGCCGCAGTCGCTGGTGAGCATCGAGTTCGTGGAATCGCTGGACGACTGGAAGACCGCGTGGGACCACATTCACTTCGAAGGGTTCCTCGGCACGAAGATGACGCTGCAATTTACGTGGCAGGGCTGTGATTCTTTACTGGCCGCGCCGCTGGTGATCGACCTCGTGCGCCTCGTCGCGCGGGCACAACGGCGCGGCGAAAGCGGCCCGATGCCGCAACTCGCGTGCTTCTTCAAAAGCCCGGTGGGCGTGACCGAACACGACTTCGGTAAGCAGTTCGGGCTGCTCGAAACGTACCTCGCGTGAGCGGCCCGATGGCGAAGCGCAAGGCGACCGCCCCGACCGCCGGCGACGGCGCGGACCTGCTCGCGGCGATCCGCGCGCGGCCGGACGAAGACACGCCGCGCCTCATCTACGCCGACTGGCTCGACGAAAACCAGCAGCCCGAGCGCGCGGAGTTCATCCGCGTGCAGTGCGCCCTCGCGCGCGGCAGCGAGTACGACGCGAACCGCGCTGGGTTGCTCCTGCGCGAGAAATTGCTGCTCACCGACGCGCACAAGAAGGCGTGGGGCGAACTGCCGGTGAAACCGGTGAAGGAGAAGACCTTCGCCCGCGGCTTCGTGGATCGACTCTCGATGCGTGCGGAGGTCTTCCTCAAAGGCGCGGACGAATTGTTCGCTGCGATTCCCCTCCGGGCCTTGCGCCCGCTCGACGTGTGGGGCGTATGGGAACAATTCCTCGCGTCCCCACAGTTGTCGCGCTTGCGCGCTCTCGACCTTCACAAGTTGCCACTGAACCGCAAGAACGCCGCACTTCTTGCAGGGTGTCAACACCTCGCAAGTATTCACGAGTTGAACCTCGGAGCCAATCGGACGATTCGGGCCGAAGGCTTGTACGATCTCCTCGAGTCGCCGTACCTGCGCGAGCTGCGCACGCTTCACTTGAACGACTGCGATCTTGGTGACGACGCGCTCGTGGGGTTCGTAGGTTGCACGACCATGCCGAACCTGCGGCACCTGAATTTACAAGGTAACGGCACCGGCCCGGTGGGGGCGGCGCACCTCGCCCGCGCCGAATGGCTCTCGCAACTGGACCGGCTCGACATCGCGCATCAAAATTCACTCTGCGACGCGGGCGTTCGCGCGCTCGTCGATGCCGGACTGCTCGCGCGCAACACGCTTCTCGACTTGCGGTACGTCGGGCTAACGGTGGAAGGGCTGCGCGCGATCGGCCGTTCCAACCAACTTGGTGCGGTGCGCGAACTGCGCGTGACCGCGAACGGTGGCGACGTACTCGAAGCGGTGGCCGAATCGCCCGCGTTCGAGCACTTGAGCGCGCTGCTGCTGTACGACGGTGCGCAGGTAACGGAAACAGGCGTTCGCGCTCTGTTGCGGTCCCCACTCGCGGCTCGGCTTAGCGCGCTTAGCATTCACCACGCCCTCCGCCCCACCGCGTTCCGCGAACTTCTAACAGCGCCGGAGATGGGCGAGTTGCGGTGGCTTTTGGCGTGCGGAAGCGGCACCAGCAGCGAAGACCGCATCGACCTCGGCGCGGTGTTGCGCGACGCCATGCAGTTCTCGAACCTGCACGCGCTGTCTCTACACGCCGGGTGGATCACGGACGACGATCTTGCTGCGCTCGCGCGGTGTGCGCACTTCGCCAACCTCGCCGAATTACGCATCGGCAGGGGCTACGTCAGCGCCGAGGGGATGGACGTGTTCCTCGAATCGCCGCACTTCGCGCGCTTGCGCAGCGTCCACTTGCCGTTGAACTCCCACGACCCCAACGACCCGATTCGCGCGCGAGTCAAGGCGCGGTTCGGTGAGGGCGTGTATTCGTACTACTAACGCTACCCGGCCCGCTGGAATCCATCATGCAACTGGCTTTCTCCACCAACGCGTACCTCAATCACTCCTTCGCCGACACCTGCGAGCGCCTCGCGGGCATCGGGTACCGCGGCGTCGAGATCATGGCCGACGTGCCGCACGCGTGGCCCGCGTACCTGCTCCCCGAGCACAAGCGCGCGATCCGTGCTGCGCTCGACGCGAACAAGCTCGCTATCTCGAACATCAACGCGTTCATGATGCACGCGGTGAACGACCACCGGCAGAAGTACTGGCACCCGTCGTGGATCGAACCGGATCGCAACTACCGGCAGGTGCGCATCGACCACACCAAGCGCGCGCTCACGCTGGCGAAGGAACTCGGGGCGCCGTGCATCACCACCGAACCCGGCGGGCCGCTCGAAGGCCGGCCGTGGGGGGAGATGCTGAACCTGTTCGTGGAGATGCTGAAGCCCGTCGTGGAGCACGCGGAGAAGGAGCAAGTGCTGTTGCTGGTCGAACCCGAACCGGACCTGCTCATCGAGACCGCGGACCAGTACCTCGAATTCGCCTCGAAGATTTCGTCGCCGTACTTGGGCTTGAACTTCGACATCGGCCACTCGTACTGCGTGAAGGACGACCCCGCGGACACCGTGCGCCGACTGGCGAAACTGATCCGCCACGTTCACCTCGAAGACATCGCCGCGACCCGCGTTCACCACCACCTGATTCCCGGTGAGGGCGCGATCGACTTCGGCGCGACGCTGACCACCCTGAAGGAAATCGGCTACGCCGGCTGGGTGACGATCGAACTGTACACCTGCCACGAGAACCCCGACGGCGCGGCCCGCACCGCCCGCGAGCGCGTCACGAAGATCGCCGAGAGCGTTGGTGTGAAAGTCTAACGCGGAGGCGCGCACATGTCCGCATCGCGTCTCGGCTTGTGGAGGCCTATTCTGCTCGGCCTCGTCTACGGCTGGATTATCGGCATGGTGTGGTGGGCGGCGCTGGTGCTCGCGTTCGGCTCAAGTACCGTTGTCACGTCTGCGGGCGGCGTTCTTGTTGAGGAACGCCGTTCTGTGTTCGCACGCCTTACCTACGCGCCGTTGGCGGCGCTTCCGTGGGCCGCGGTTGGCGTGGTTGTGGGCGCGCTTGTGCTGTTCAGCGGCCGATTCGTCGCAATCGCGGCGTGCGCTGGTGTGTTGGTTGGCGGCGCGGTCCCGCTCCTCACCGACCCGTTCGACGGGTGGTTGTCGATCACTATGCCGGTGTGGTGCCTTGGCTCGGCGCTCGCGTCCGCGCTCGCTGCGTGCGTGATCGCCGTTTGCTGGCGTGTGCCGCCTCCAGCATCAAGCGTGTAGCAATTATTCTTCCTTGAGCAGCGATTGCGCGCTGCTGTCGCGCTTGTCTTCGAGCCACGCTACGTCGCCGCTGTCCGCGAAGCGCTTCACGCCGGCTTGCAGGATCGCGCTATCAGGCACCACGCTCAGCGGGGTGTATCGCGGGTGGTGGCTCTCTTTGTAAGGGTCGTTGGCGCGCGCGTTGTAGCAGCAGATCATGGCCCATCGCGGGTGGTCGCTCGTGTTCTGGTCGCTACGGTGCAACAGGTTCGAGTGGAAGAAGAGCGCGTCGCCCGGTTCCATCAGCACGTAATCGAGCGGGAATTGGTCGGGCCGCTTCAGCAGTTCTTCGACGCGCTCGCGGTCCGCGCCGGCTTGGTCGCCGGTGAGCACGTGGTTGATGCGCCCGCAGTGGTGCGAGTTGCGGATCACTTGCAGGCACCCGTTTTCGCGCGTGCAGCGATCCACCGCGACGAACACGCTCACGAGGTTCGGGGTCAGCACGCCGTTCTGATACCAGTAGCCGTAGTCTTGGTGCCACGCCCACGCGCCGCCGACCTTCGCGTCTTTCAGAATCATCTTCGAGTGGTAGTGGTACACTTCGCCGCCGAGTAGCGCTTCGCAACTGCGCACCATCCGCTCGCACCGGGCGAACATGCCGTAGATGCCGTCGCCGGGGTGGTTCCACAGCGAGAGCCGCACCACACCGCCCTCGCCGTCGGCGCGCCCGAAGCTGCGCTTGTCGAGTTCGTTGTCTTCCTTCGCGCTGCGGCGCAGCAGGTCGATCTCCGCCGGGTCGTAGAACCCGCGAGCGAGGTGCGAACCTGCGGTGTGGAACTCGCGCACCGCGTCGGCGCTGATGGGGGAAGGCATGGTGTTCCTCGTCGAACCGCCGGCGAAAGCCGGCTGGGTGCGCGCTGAAGAACCCGCCAGCTTACGCTGGCGGTTCGATGGCACTTCCGGTTAGCATACTCGCATTCGCACCCTCCCCCAACACACGATGCGCCACATGCGAACCGCGCTCGCGCTCACACTGCTCCTCGCTTCACACGCTTCCGCGGCCGACCCGAAGGCGGGCGACAAACCGGTGCCGGTGAAAGATGCCGCGGCCAAGATGACCGTTCCCGATGGCTTCAAGGTCACGCTGTTCGCGGGCGAACCGGACATCGTGCAGCCCATCGCGTTCGCGTTCGACGATCGCGGGCGCATGTGGGTGGTCGAGTGCCTCAGCTACCCGAAGTGGAGCCGCGACGGCACCGGCAAAGACCGCGTCGTCATTCTCGAAGACACCGACGGCGACGGCGTTCACGACAAGAAAACCGTGTTCATGGACAACGGGTCGAACCTGTCCGGTATCGAGATCGGGTTCGGCGGCGTGTGGCTGTGTTCGTCGCCGAACTTGCTGTTCGTGCCGATCCTCGAAGGCGACAAACCGGGCAAGCCGGAGGTGAAGCTCGACGGCTGGAACATGATCGACACGAAGCACAACATCTTCAATTCGCTGGTGTGGGGGCCGGACGGCTACTTGTACGGCTGCAACGGCATCCAAGCGAAAGCGTGGGTCGGTGCGCCCGGGACGCCGAAAGAGAAGCGCACTTACCTCGATTGCGGTGTCTGGAAATATCACCCTACGCGCAAGGCGTTTGAAGCGGTGGCGCACGGCACCACGAACCCGTTCGGCTTGGACTTCGACGACCACGGCGAACTGTTCATCACGAACTGCGTGATCGACCACCTGTTCCACTTCGTACCCGGCGGCCACTACGAGCGCATGTACGGGCAAGACCCGAACCCGCACGCGTACGGGCTGATGAAGAGCTGCGTGGACTACAAGCACTGGGCCGGCGGCGACTGGACCAGTTCGCGCAGCACCGGCACCGGCGGCGACCCGAGGCACTCCGACTTCGGCGGCGGGCACGCGCACAGCGGCGCGGCGATCTACCTCGCGGACAACTTCCCGAAGGAGTACCGCAATACGCTCTTCACCGCGAACATCCACGGGAACCGCCTGAACAACGACCGCCTCGAGCAGACGCAGAACGGGATGAAGGCCGTGCGTCGCCCGGACTTCCTGTTCGCCAACGACTCGTGGTTCCGCGGCATCTGCGTGAAGATCGGCCCCGAGGGCGGGCTGTATGTGAGCGACTGGTGCGACACCGGCGAGTGCCACAACTACGACGTGGCCGACACCAGCAACGGGCGCATCTACCGCGTCGTGTACAAGAACGCGACGCCGTTCAAGGGCGACGTGTCGGCCATGAAAAGCGAGGGACTGATTGAAGCGGTGAAGAGCAAGAACGAGTGGTTGAGCCGCAAGGCGCGCCGCGTGCTCCAAGAGCGCGCTGCGGTTCTCCCAGCGGCCCAAAAAGCAGAACTGGTGAACTTGGCGAAAAAAGAACTCGCCGCGACGTTTCGTTACACCGACATGCTGCGGCCGTTCTGGGCGCTACACGTGATGAACGGGCTGACTGACGAGGACTACGCGAAGGCCATCGGCTGGAACTTTGTACGGTATTCAACCATGCGCTGCTGGTTCGATTACTTGGCAGCGAACCCGGAGCGGTCCGCGCTCGATTTGATCGCACGAGTCGATCGGGCTACCGGCGATCCGGCCCTCCGAATCGCGATGGCGTCGGGCGTGTCGCGGTTGCCCGTCGAGCGGCGACTCGCGTTCGTCGATGCGCTGTGCTGCACCGAAACCGACGACAACGTGTCGCGCATGTACTGGTACGCCGTTCAGCCGCTTTGCGTGCAGAATCCGAAGGGCATGATGGCCCAGTTTCCGCGCATCCGCAACAAACTGGTGCAGCAGTATGCGGCCCGGTGCCTCCTCAGCACCGCGACCGACTTCGACGCGACGCTCGACCAACTCCTTGAACTCGCCGGGCGCGCGCTGAAGAAAGAGAACGAGCCGATCTGGTTCCTTCTCTCGCCGGAAGCTATCCTCCGCGGCATCCGTGAGGGGCTGCCTGTTGGACAAGTGAAGACTCCGCCCGCGTGGAAGAAACACGACTGGCTCGCCGGTCCCAAGTCGATCCGCGCAACCGTCGATGAAATCTCTCTGACGTTCGGTGAAGAAGCCACCATCCGGGAACTGCGCGCGCGCACCGCGGACAACACGAAACCCGCTGAAGATCGAATCCGAGCCATTTCCTTGCTCGCGGGCCGAAAGACGAGCGGATTCGCAGCAGACCTGCGCGCTTTGCTCGACGACCCCGCGGTGAGGGCCGCCGCGATTCGCGCGCTCGCGGGCTACCCGGAGGCGACCACGCCCGCGGCGCTGCTGAAGGCGTACCCGAAGTTCACCGCCGACGAGAAGGCCGACGCGGTGCAGACGCTCGCGGCCCGCACCGCGTTCGCCAAAGCGCTGCTGGACGCCGTGGAAGCCGGTACGGTGCCGCGAACCGACGTCCCGGTCACGGTCGCGCGCCAAATCATCGCGCTGAACGACAAAGCGACCACGGAGCGGCTTGAGAAGGTGTGGGGTAAGATCGCCCCGGTTGCGAAGGAGCGCGCGGCGCTCATGAAGAAGTGGAAGGACGCGCTCACCGAAGACGCGCTCAAGAAGGCCGATCTTGCGAACGGCCGCGCGGTGTTCGCCAAGAGCTGCGCGAGCTGCCACAAGATGTTCGGCGAAGGCCAAGCCGTCGGCCCGGAACTCACCGGCTCGCAGCGGGCGAACCTCGACTATGTGCTTGAGAACGTGATCGATCCGAGCGCCGTCGTGCCGCGCGAATACAAGTTGGTGAACTTCACCACGACCGACGACCGCGTGATTTCCGGCATCGTCGTGAGCGAAACGAAGGACGCGGTGACGGTCCGCACGACGAACGAACAGCTCGTGCTCCCGGTCGGCGACATCGCGGCCCGCAAGCCGACGAACCTCTCCATCATGCCGGAAGGCTTGTTCGACGCGATGAAGCCGGACGAGGTGCGTGACTTAGTCGCGTACCTCCGCGCGAAGGAACAAGTACCCAAACCCAAACAGTAAAGGCGAAGAGTGTTGATCCGCAGATTTCGCTGATGAACGCAGATTTGAAGACAAGAGAAGAGCTACTGCGAACGCTGTCTCCTGTTTTGAAATCTGCGTTCATCTGCGTAATCTGCAGATAACACTCTTCGCCTGATGGTGCGCCGATGCTCACTCGCACAGTCTGTGCCGTCGCGCTCGCGCTCGCTTTTTCGCCACTTCTCCCGGCGGAGCGCCCGCCGGGCGTCGCGGGGAAGGCCGGGCGGTCTGTCACGGTCGCCACGAACGGCATGGTCGCCACCAGCCACCCGCTCGCGGCGCAGGTCGGGCTGGATGTGCTGAAGCGCGGCGGGAACGCGACCGATGCCGCGCTCGCCACCAGCGCCGCAATGGGCCTCATGGAACCGACCAGTTGCGGCATCGGCGGCGACCTGTTCGCCATCGTGTGGGACGCCAAGACGCAAAAGCTGTACGGGCTGAACGCCAGCGGGCGCGCGCCGGGGAAGGCGACGCTCGAATACTTCGCCAAGGAGGAACTGAAGGACATCCCGCTGACCGGGCCGCTCAGTTGGTCCGTGCCCGGTTGCGTCGATGGGTGGGACCAGCTAAGGCAGAAATTCGGTACGAAAAGTTTCAAGGAACTGCTCGCGCCGGTGATCGACTACGCCGAGAAGGGTGTGCCGGTGCCGGAAGTGATTGCGGGGTATTGGAAGTCGGCGGAGAAGTACAAAGACGCCGGCATGCGCGATACCTTCTTGCTGCGCGACGGCGACAAACTTCGCGCCCCGCGAGCCGGCGAGGTGTTCAAGAATCCGGCACTCGCGAACTCGTACAAGCTCATCGCGAAGAACGGCCGCGACGCCTACTACAAGGGCGAGATCGCCGAGAAGATCGTTGCGCTCTCAGATAAAGTCGGCGGGTTGTTCGCGCTGAAGGATTTCGCCGAACATAAGTCCGAGTGGATCGAACCGGTGCGCGTGAGCTATCGCGGGTACGACGTGTGGGAACTGCCGCCGCCGGGGCAGGGCATCGCGGCGCTGCAGATGCTCAACACGCTCGAACCGCACGACCTCAAGAAGATGGGGCCGGAGTCCGCGGACTACTGGCACCTGCTCATAGAGGTGAAGAAGCTCGCGTTCGCCGATCGCGCGAAATTCTACGCCGATCCGATGTTCGCCAAAGTGCCGGTAGCCGACCTTATTTCCAAAGAGTACGCCGCGAAACGCGCGAAGCTAATTGATGCGCAGAAGGCGCTCACCGATGTGCCCGCGGGCGACCCGAAGCTGAGCACCTCCGAAACGATCTACCTCACGGTGGTGGACAAAGACCGCAACTGCGTGTCGCTGATTCAGAGCAACTACGCCGGGTTCGGCAGCGGGCTGAGCGCGCCGGGCACCGGGTTCGGCATCCAGAACCGCGGGTGCCTCTTCGCGCTCGATGCGACCCACGCGAACAAGCTCGAACCGGGCAAGCGGCCGTTCCACACCATCATTCCCGCGATGGTGACGAAGGACGGCAAGCCGTGGCTCACGTTTGGCGTGATGGGCGGCGACATGCAACCGCAGGGGCACGTTCAGGTGCTGGTGAACCTGATCGACTTCGGGATGAACGTGCAAGCGGCGGGCGAGTCGCCGCGCGTGGAGCACGTCGGCAGCGCGACGCCGCGCGGCGAACCGGAGAAGCCGAAGGGCGGAACCGTGAAGGCCGAGTACGGCATCCCGGACGCGGTGGTGAAGGAACTGGAGCGCCGCGGGCACGTCGTGGAGCGCGTGCGCACGAACAGCGGCGGCTATCAGGGCATCCTGATCGACCCGAAAACCGGCGTGCTGCACAGCGGCAGCGAGTCGCGCAAAGACGGGGCCGCCGTGGGGTATTGAGGCGCTACGTCCAGTCTTCCGGCCCGCGCGGGTAGCCGTCGCTGAGGTGCAACCCGCGCTCGGCCAGTGTTTGCATCAGTTCGCGCACCGCGATCGGACTGAAACTGGTGGCGAATAGATCGAAAAATGTGCGCGCGAGCAATTCACCAACAGTTGTGATACTGAGTCGGCGCACCAAACTTGCCGCGCGCGGTGGCAGTTCCAATCGTGCGAGCGATTCCTTCGTCCATAGTGGGAACGGATCGGCACGGAGAGAAAGGCCGCGCTCCGCGAGGCACGTTTGGATTTCTCGAAGAACTGCCGCCGCGGTTGCAAGTCGGTCGCTCCGCTCGTGCCCAGTGAGCCACGCTGGTTGCCACAGTAGTTCGCGCGGCGAAAGGCGACACAGGGCTTCGACCGTCGCAATGTCACGTTGCGCGAGGAACTGGACCGCGCGGCGACAATCCCAATGAAGCGAATGAATCGGGCATCACGCACCCAGCGGGGGCACGCGCTGTTCGGCGCGCGTGCGCTCGTAGCTCGCTTCGAGATCGAGCGCGAGGCACAAGCCGCCGGGCAGCCACAGTGGGAGCGTCGGGAGCGCGCCGCCGACCGCGAGCGGTTCGTGCCACACGTCCACGCCCTGCGCGCCGTCGCGCTCGCTCAGCCGGTACGCCACGGCGTACAGCGCGGCTTCGGTCGCATTCGGTTCGCCGCCGAGTTGGGCCACCAACTCCGCGTGCAAGTTCGATTGCCGATCCGTCACCACGTCCACCACGATCAGCCCGACCGCTTCGCTGATGTAGCTCACGCACTTCGCAACGAACGCGGCGCGCGCCGCGGGTCGGTCCTTGTTGCGCGGCGATACCAACTCGATCGCGCCCGCGAGGCGCGGCCCGCCGTCGCGCGCGTACACCTGCACTTCGATCACGTCGGTGGTCGCGGCGAAGGGGATCGTCGCGGTGGGCGCGGGCGGCGTCCACCCGCCGGCGCGCGACTCGGTGCCCGGCTCCTCGTAAGCCGCGACGTCGATTTCGATGCCGAATTGGACGTTCGCTTCCGCGAAGTAGCCCTCCGGCAGTCGGCGGTTCAGGTCGGCGGCGAGGTACGTCGCCCACGAGTTGTGGAACGAGTGCCAGTGCCGCCGCGCGCTGAGCGGCGGGCGGAAGTGATCGAGTAGCGGCATCGCACGGCCCCGGTGGAACAACCGCTAAGATTGTAACCGGTACGCCTTCGTCGCGGTAGCGCCCAGCACCGCGGTGCGGGCCTTCTGATCATCCGCATACTTCGATGCGAGCGCGAAAGCGGTTTCGTACTTCGCGTATAAATCGCTCACCGGCCAGTTGCTGCCGAACAGCAGGCGCTCCGGGCCGAACGCCTTCCGCACCGCGTCCGCGACCGGTTTGTAGAACGCCGCGTCGGTCGGCGCGCCGTCGCGCTTGCGCGTGCCGTCCACGAGCGCGGAGAACTTGCAGAACACATTCGCGCCGGCGTCCGCCCCGGTTTTGAGCGCTTTCAGCCACTCCGCGGACGGTTCCTTGCCGTCGATCAGCGGGTTGCCCATGTGGTTCACGACGACGTGCAGTTTCGGGAGCTTCTCGGCCACGCGCGCCGCGACTACGAACGTGTCCGCGCCACCGTTCAGGTCGAGTGTCAGCCCGTTGTCACTGAGAGCGCGCACGCGGTCGAGTTGCTTCGCGTCGTCGAGCGCGGTTTTCGCTTCGCTCGCGCTCGCGCGGATGCCGCGGAACAGCGGGTTCTTGGCGAACCGCTTGAGGTGCGCGCCGAACTCGGCATCGGAGAAGAGCAACCGGCCCACGACACCGACGATCACTGGGTTGTCTTTCGCCACGTTCAGCAGCCACTGGTTGTCTTCGACGAGTGGGCTGGCCTCTACAACCACGGTGCCAGTGACGCCGTGCGGTTTGGTGAGTTTCACGAACTCCGGCGGCAGCACTGGCCGGTACAGCACCTTGTCGCCCTTGCCCGGCCACGGCACGCCTTCCTTGCGCGTCGGGTCGTAGAAGTGCGTGTGCGCGTCGATGACCGGCGGCTTCTTATCGTCGGCGCGCACCGGCGCGACGGCGAGCGCGGCACCTGTGGCGAGCAGTTCGCGGCGCGTGAGCATGGTGTTCCTCCGTAGGACAGGCTTCCAGCCTGTCCAAGCTGGGACAGGCTTCCAACCTGTCCTACGAGCGGCGCAGGCGCGCGCCGTAGCGCTCCGTGAATTCGTCGAACACCCCGGTGAGGTGCGCGTCCAAACGCTCGAGTGCCGCGTCGGCGATGTGGTCCGGGACGCCGCTGTAGAACGCTTCGGCCACCGCGCCCGCGATGCACGCCATCGTGTCCGCGTCGCCGCCCAGCGAGATCGCGTTGCGCACCGCGTCTTCGTAGTCGGTCGATTCGAGGAACGCGACCAGCGATTGCGGCACCGAACCCTGACACGACACCTGAAAGCCGTAGGTCGGGCGAATCTCCGCGAGCGTTCGGCTCAGGTCGTAGCCGTACACGCTTTCGATGTGCGCGCGAATGTCGGCCTTGCTGCTCCCGGTGCGCGCGAGGAACACGGCCGCGGCGGTCGCCTGCGCGCCCTTCACGCCTTCGGAGTGGTTGTGCGTCACTTCCGCGCTGCGGGCCGCTTCCGCCACCACTTCTTCGAGCGTGTCGAAGATCGTGCCCACGGCGCTCACGCGCATCGCGGAACCGTTGCCCCACGAGTTGTACGGTTCGCGCCGGCCTTCCTCGGCCCAGCGGCAGAAGGTGCCGCCGTAACCGGCGGTCGGGTAGCGGCGCACGTAGTCGTGGAACAGATCGACGTAGTCGCCGCCGCGCAGCAACTTCTGCGCGACCGCGACCGTGAGCACGGTGTCGTCGGTGAAGCGGCTGTCTTCAACGAACAGCGGGAACTCTTTGGTTTTCGTGCCGCTGCCTTCGTGAACCGAACCGATCACGTCGCCGGCGATGGCCCCGAGCATGGCGAACCCTCCGATTGGCTAAAGCCACGCTAACGGACGCCCGCGCAGAGCACAACCGCGGCTATTGCTTCTCCACAAAGTACGTTTGCTTGTGCCCGCGGGCCTCGAACTCGGCGGCCACACGCCGTGCGTCTGCTTCCGGCAGGCCGTCGCGCACGAGGAACGTGTTCCCGGTGTCGTCGGTGCGCCACACCCCCCAGCGCTCCGCGTACGCGCCCAACGGCACGGGTCGGCGCTCGCGGTGCGATTCGTAGATCGCGCTGAACAGCTCCACCACAGACCGCCCGGATTCGCCAGTCACCAGAGGCGCGCGCCCTTCGCGGATCGCGCGAACGAAGTCCGCGATTTGCAGCGCGTGGTAGTGGGTCGTGCCGTTCACGCGGGCGAACGCGGCGCGGTCTTCGGCTTGGAACGCCGCGAGTTTGTCCGCTTCGCCCGGCACCGTCCACAGGTCGGTCAGCGGCGGCTCCGCGATCTGCGACACCCCCGCGATGAACGTCGCGCCGCGATCGGTCTCCACGCCCACGCTCGACCCGTTCGCGCCGTGAATATGAACCTTCGTGTAAATCCCCGGCTTCTGAGAGAGACTGGTGATGATGCTCCCCACGCCGCCGTTGCGGAACCGGATCGACGCGACCGCGGTGTCGTCCACTTCCACGGTCGGGTGGTTGAGGTTCGCCCAGTAGCCGCTCACTTCCGCCGCCGGCCCCATCAGCCACAGCAGGATGTCCAACTGGTGCGGCGACTGGTTCACCAGCACGCCGCCGCCCTCGGTGTCCCACTTCCCGCGCCACGGGTCCGACGTGTAATACGCCGCGTCGCGCCAACTGTACTGGATGAACACGCCCAGCGCCGGCGCGCCGATCTTCCCTTCGTCGATGGCGCGCTTCATGCGCTGAACCGGTTCGTAGAACCGGCGCTGGCTGATGACGCCGAGAGTAACGCCGCTCTTGCGCGCCGCGGCGAGCATCGCGTCGGCGTCCGCGAGTGTCGCGGCGAGCGGCTTCTCCACGAGCACGTGAACGCCCGCCTCCGCCGCACGAACCGCCGCCTCCGCGTGCAGCGGGTGCGGCGTGCCGATGACGATCGCTTCCGGGGCCGCGTCGCGCAGCATCGTTCCCAAATCCGAGAACGGCCGGACGCGGTGTTTGGCGGCGAACGCGGTGGCGCGGTCGGCGCTGATGTCGCACGCCGCGACGAACTCCGCGTCTGGCACCGCGGCGAGCGCCTCGGCGTGAATGCCCGCGACCTTCCCACAACCCACGAGTGCAACGCGAACGGGACGCATGTTTCACCGCTGAGACCGGAGAGAGCGCAGAGGAACAGAGAGAACTGTATTCTCACCTGCAGTTCTGGCTTCTCTGCGGTCTCTGCGGTCTCAGCGGTGAATCGCTTTATTTGAAGTGTTCGGCCAACTTGCGGCGGAGGAACGCGAGCGATTCGGCCATTTCGTCGAAGCCGTTCATGCCGTCTTCGATGCTCACCCACCCGCGATAGTTGTGCTGGGCGAGGATGCCGAAGATCGCGTCGAAGTCGTTCAGTCCTTTGCCGGTCACCCCGTGGCGCAGTTTGTCGAAGTAGCCGATGCTGCCGTCCGCGGCGCGAAGGTCGTCGAGCGTCGCACCGTCCACCAAGTAGCGGTCGCTCGCGTGCATGCTCACGACGCGGGGCGCGACTGCGCGCAGCAGTTCGATGGGGTCGTCGCCCGCGACGGTCGCGTTCGAGGGGTCGTATTGCACGCCGAAGTGCGTGCGCTCGGGGATCGCGTTCAACAGTTCGAGGAACACGTCCGCTTTCTGCGCGAACTCCGGGTACTGCCAGAACCCGTCCTTGTAGTGGTTCTCCAAGCCCAAAATCACGTCGCACTCGCGCGCGACCGGCAGCACGGCTTCGATGCACTCCACGCACCACGCGATGCCTTGTTCGCGCGGCACGTTCGGGTACCGCTGTCCGCTGAGCACGCGGCACACAGTTCCCGGTCCGCCGAGACGGCGCGTCACGCGCACCATCTCGATTTCCTTCTCGACGGCGCGCTTGCGGGCCTCCGCATCGGGGTTGGTGAAGTCCGGGGAGCAGCACAGCATCGGCATTTCGCGCCCGGTGGCGCGGATGGCGTCGGCGACCAAATCGAGGTAGCCCGGTTCGAGCGAGGTGAAGAACCCTTCGTACATTTCGAGGCCGTCGCAATCGAGGCCGCGCGACTCTTCGATCCAGTCGAACACGGTCATGGTGCGCGCGCCCGCGATGCGGTCGAGGTAGCACTTCGGGAACGCGGAGACGCGCGGCGGCATGGTGTTCCTCACGACCGGCTGAACGCGGGGCGGGCGTCGGCGGGCGCTTCGGTGCCGGGTTCGAGCGGTTCGCCGATGCTCACCGGCACCGGTGGCGCGTCCGGGTTGCGCACGCGCGCCACGAACGCGCCTAAACGGTGCAAACCCTCGCGCAACCGGCCGTCGTCACCCGCGAAGCTCACGCGCACGAAGTTGGTTCCGCTTGGCCCGAATGCACAGCCCGCGCCGACGAACACGCCCTCTTCGCGCAGCAGGCGCTCTGCGAACGTGCGCCCGTCGAGGCCCAGTTCGCCCACTGGCACCCACGCGAAGTAACCCGCCGGTGCGCTCGCCGTCAGGCCCATCGCGCTCAGACGGTCGAGCGTGTAGCGGCGCTTCGCACGAAGCCGCGATTCGCGCTCCGGTAGTTGTTCCGTCATCAGGCGCGCCGCGGCTTGTTGCAGAATTGGCGACACTTGCGGCGCGTTCAAGTTCGCGCACAGTTGGCACGCGCGAACGAGCGCCTTCGGCCCGCTCAGCCAACCGACGCGCAATCCGGGTTGCCCGAACTCTTGCGACACCGAACCCGCAACCAAGCCCGGCATCGCCTTCGGGCGCGGCCCTTCGCGGAACGCACCGAACGATTCGTCCTGATACACGATGACGCCGAACCGCTGCGCGGCCCACGCGAGGTGTTCGCGGTCTTCGTCGCTGAACGTGCCGCCGGTCGGGTTCGCCGGGTCCGCGAGCAGCAGCAGTTTCGCGCCGCGCATCGCGCGCTCGAGGTCGGCCGCGGCGTAGCGTGTGCGCCCATCTTCGGTAAACGTCGGCACCCACCGCACGGTTGCACGCCGCGACTTCGCCCCGAGCGCGAACAGCGGCGAACACGGGTCGAACAGCACGACGCGGTCGCCGGGGTTCACGAACGCATCCAGCGCCGCGGCCAGCGCCCCGGTCGCGCCGTGCGTGACCAACAGTTCTTCACCGGTCGCGCGCGAAGTCAGCGCGGCGCGCAGTTCCGGCAGCACGACCGGCACGCGGCCCGGCGCGCACAGCCCGTCGGTGCGCCCCACGCTGATCGCCCCGCGACTCGGGGGCGCGTCCGGCGTCGGTTGGTTCAAGTCGATGGCATCTTGGGGCGGTGAGTGGGGCACGAGTGCCGCGTCGAGCAACTCGTCGTGCGGTGCCGCCAGCACGCGATCCGAGTAGAAGCGGAGCGCCGACGTATCGTTTTCGGTGAGCGCTCGCGCGCGCCGTGAGAACCGCGCGAGCCGGGTGCGAATGAGAAGTTTCGTGAGCCAAAGCGGGAGTGCCACGCTTCCGCCTCCGTGCGTGTGGGGGCGGGATTGTCGCAAACCGCACAGCGCGCTGTAAAGCCCGTTCGCCGGCGAACGGGCGGGCCGGCCCGCGACAGAAGTCCGCCGTGCTTCGGCCCGATTCACTTCCGCTCGAAGACCACTTTTCCGCCGGTCACGGTGAGCAGCACTTTCGTGTCGGCGATCTTGTCGCGCTCGCTGTCGGCAAAGATGTCGCGCGAGAGCAGCACGAAGTCCGCGAGTTTCCCGGCCGCGATGGTGCCGCGGTCGGCGTCTTGGAACGCGCCGAACGCGCTCCCGTGCGTGTAGGCGCGCACGGCTTCGGCGACCGTGATGCGCTGCTCCGGGAACCAGCCCTTCGGGTGCTTGCCGTCCAGCGTGCGCCGGTTCACGGCCGCGTCGATGCCAACCAACGGGTCGAGCGGCGCGACCGGCCAGTCGGAACCGAACGCCAGCACCACGCCCGCGTCCAAGAGCGCCCGATATGCGTACGAACTCGCGCACCGTTTCGCGCCGATGCGCCCTTCGGCCCAGCGCCCGTCGTCTGCGACGTGGAACGGTTGCATGGACGCGATGACGCCGAGTTGCTTGAACCGCGGGATGTCGGCGGGGCGCAAGTGCTGCGCGTGTTCGACGCGGAACCGGCGGTCGCGCGCGCCGTTCTGCTTCGCCACCGTTTCGAAGATGTCCAGCAACTCCGCGTTCGCGCGGTCGCCGATCGCGTGAACGCACACGTTCAACCCGACGGCGTCGGCCGCGCGCACCAGCGAACGCATGTCGCCGGGTTCGGTCACGAACACACCGGTCGTCTTCGCGTCGCTCGCGTAAGCGTCGAACATCTTCGCGGTGCTGCTGCCGAGCGAGCCGTCCATGTAGCCCTTCAACCCGCCGATCCGCACGAAATCAGTGCCGAAGTCCGCGTTCACGCCCGCGTTCGCCAACTCGCGGTACTGCGCGATGGGCCAGCGCAGGTCGAGCCGGCACGTCAGCTTACCGTCGCGCGCGAGCTGTTGGTAAATGCGGAACAGCTTGCGCCGCGTTTCGGGTGCGCTGCCGTCGAGGTCTTGCGCGCTCGTCACGCCGACTTCGGCCGCGGCACTCAGCGCGGCGCGCACCGCTTCGCGAATCTCGTCATCATCCGGTTCCGGCACGAACCGCTCCACGAGTGACATCGCGTTGTCTTTGAGCACGCCCGCGGGCGCGCCGGTCGCGTCGCGCTCGATCACGCCGCCCGGCGGGTCCTTGGTGTCCTTCGTGACGCCGGCGAGCTTGAGCGCTGCGGAGTTGGCGACGCCCATGTGCCCGTCGTAGCGCCGGATGAACACCGGCCGCTCTTTGACGTACTTGTCGAGCAGCGCCGCGGTGGGCAGTTTGCCGGCGAAGGTTTTTTGTACGCGCCCGGCGGATCACGTGGTTGACGTGTGGTGTAGTTTGGGAGTCGTTTCTTTCCCCGTGTGGAGGACGTCTCCGTGTCGGAATCGTCAGTCGTACCCTCGGGCACCGATCCGGGC
>Ga0169931_10001287_pt1 | contig 41473 bp, 35 predicted proteins | sample Kivu_15m_20L_FD_129675 | JGI IMG/M metagenome (GOLD analysis project Ga0169931, IMG submission 129675) | Freshwater microbial communities from Lake Kivu, Western Province, Rwanda to study Microbial Dark Matter (Phase II) - Kivu_15m_20L... | ecosystem: Environmental > Aquatic > Freshwater > Lake... | reverse complement strand
TTTACCAAGCCGCAAAGTTTACCAAGCCGCAAAGTTTACCAAGATAGAGCGACCATTATAATTCACATAGGAGGAATCTTATAAAAGTCTTTGGTTAAACTTTCGACTTGAGTATTTTAGTCGCTATTTTCGGCAAAACTGTTGACCGACATACAACCGTAGCAACAGTCATATCTACTACAAGCGGCAAGAGTTTTGAGGGCCAGGAACGAAATCGCGATGAAGAATTCCCTGAAGTGGTTAGCTTACTCGACGCTCTTCAGTCCAGTTGTTCTCATGGGCTGCGTCTCCGCTAAATCCAAGTGGTCGGCGGGAAAGAATTCCCTTGCCTGCTCGGGTATCGAGAGCGCCTCTTCATCGCGCGAATATGCGTTGTCCCAGAGCGGTTCAGAAGGCATTGTTTTACCTGCTAGTTTCAGCGAATCCCTATTTTTCGAAGAGTCCAAGGGGGACAAAGCTGCTAGGGATACGGTCGCGGAAACGGATTTAGTGCCCATCAATTTACCGTCGGCTCTGGCGATGGTGGGAGGTCAGCATCCTGTTGTCGGTCTCGCCCAATGGAGAGTACGAGAGGCGTATGCGCAACTGGAACGGGCCCAAGTCATGTGGCTCCCAAGCATCCAACCTGGTATCAATTTTCGTCGCCGCGATGGTAACTATCAGGCCGTTGGCGGTGAAATTGTCGATGTGAATTTGAACTCGCTCAATTATGGACTCGGTTCGGGGGCCGTCGCTGCAGGCTCACCCGCTGTGCCAGGGGTCATGGCACGATTTCATTTGGCAGATGCGATATTTCTCCCCAAAGTCAATGAGAAAACTGCGTGGGCTCGAGGGCATGCGGCTACCGCAGCGTTGAATCAGCAATTGCTGACCGGGGCGCTGGCCTATTGCGATCTCTTGGAAGCATATCAAGCGACCGAAGTTTTGCGAGAATCTTTTCACCGCACCGAAGAACTGACCAAGATCACGACAGAGTACGCCACCGCGGGGCAAGGCTTGCAGTCCGATGCCGAACGGAGCAAAACGGAATTATCGTTGCTGCAGTTACGTCTATTGACCGCTCAAGAGCAGCAGTACTCGGCCTCAAGTCGCCTGGCCCGCGCTCTCAGTGTGCCGATGACGACGAAGTTCATACCGCAGGACGTGGTTGTACTACCCATTGAGTTCCGGCATGCAGAAATCGAGGAGGGAGAACTGATAGCACAAGGGTTGGTAACGCGACCTGAGCTAAAGGAATCACAAGCTTTGGTGGCTGCTGCCTACGCGGCTCACAAACGCGAGAAGTACGCACCTTTCGTGCCCAGTGTTCTGCTCGGATTCAGCACCACCAGTTTTGGAGGAGGCCTTGGGAGTCACGCAGAGAATTTTGCTGGCCGTTATGATGTGGATGCCATGATGGTGTGGGAAACTCGAAACCTGGGTTTCGGTGAAGGTGCGGCACGTCGCGAAAGGCATGCACAGATCCAGCAGGCAACTTATGACAAATTGCGTATCATCGATCAAGTTGCCCAGGAAATAGCCGAAGCAAAATCTCAGGTGGCCATTCGAAAACAACAGATGGCCGTTATGCAAGAGGCAATACAGGCAGCCCAGAAATCCTATGACCTTAATGTCGAACGTATTCGCCAAGGGCAAGGACTGCCGATCGAAGTACTACAAGCCATTCAGGCTCTGGAAACCTCTCAACGTTCCTATGTAAAAGCGGTGGTTGATTACAATCGAGCGCAGTTCCAACTTCAGTGGGCTTTAGGCTGGCAAGTGGATTCCTACGAGATACCATCTCCAGCGAATTTGGCGGATTCTGAATGATCCGCCGCGAGCTTAACTGAAAAACATTTTGAATTGTTTTGCCTAGAACAACTTGTCCTTAAGTCTTGATCGGAAACAATATCCGGTCTGATCAGAAGGAAGCGATTGTGTGATTGTTCTAGGTGTTCCATGCAAAATGTGAAAGATCCAAGTTCCGGCCGAGATCATCCTGTTTGGGTGTTGCACGGATTTGGAGCGACAAGTATGTGGGTACGCCCACTGGAACTGCGATTGAGGGAATACGGCTGGAATGCAAAATCCTACGGTTATCAAGCATTTGTAGGAACTATTGAGGCTCGCGCGGAAAAATTGATCGAGCAGATACGACTCCACTATCTTCAAACGCAACAACCGCTCTATCTCATTGGGCATAGTATGGGAGGGATTGTGGCCCGTGTGGCTGCAGATCGACTTGGGCCCCAAATCGTTCAGAAACTTGTCCTTATCTGCTCGCCTAATCTTGGCTCTCATGTAGCCAGCAAGATAGAAAAGTTCGTGGGTGTTTTTTTTCCCATGGTGGCTCAAATGAGCGATCGCGGTGACAGTTTTGTTCGCAATTTACCTGCGCCGCAAGTTCCGTGCGCGATTATCGCTGCAGCCAACGATCTGGTCGTTAAGCCGGAGAACACAAAAATCGCAGGCGTCGATCAATGGATGCTGGTGCCAGGTATGCACAGCGCCGCGCCGTGGCGAAAAGATGTCGCAGAGGCGATCGATTGCTTTTTAAGAACCGGTTCTCTGCACGAGACGCGGTTAAGCGATCAAGTCTAACACGGGGTTGCCACCGATCACCAAAGGTCGAGCGTTGCGGTCTACAATCTCAGTCGCTGGATCAATCCCCATCAAATAATAGATGGTTGCCGCCAAGTCCTCGGGCCGCACCGGCGATTCGGCTGGGTACTCACAATGTTTGTCTGAGGCTCCATAGACGTAACCTTTTTTGCATCCACCACCGGCGAGCAGCGCCGTGTAACAATCGGGCCAATGATCGCGACTCTTATTATCATTGATCTTCGGAGTACGACCGAATTCTCCCATCCATACCACTAAAGTTTCGTCGAGCAATCCGCGGTCGTGCAAATCGTCCAGCAGAGTAGGGAGGGTTTGGTCCGTGATGGGCAAATGGTATTTGTCGACAATATTGTACATTCGGGTGTTGTTGAAACCGTGTGTGTCCCAACCACCATCGGTCGTTTTTTGGCCTCCGATTGAGGGTGAAAAATAAACAGTGACAAATTTTATTCCCGCTTCTACTAAACGCCGAGCGAGCAGGCAACTTTGCCCGTAGGTATGCCGGCCGTAGCGATCGCGCAATTCGGTGGATTCGTTCTCCAATGAAAACGCTTTTTGCAATCGATCGCTCTGCAACATGGCAATCGCACGTTCGTAGTAACGGTCCAAAGTTACAGCAGATTCCGCGTGATCGATTAAGCGTCGCTGTTGATCGATCAATTTTTGCAAACTGCGACGCCGCATCAAGCGATCGAGATCTACACCCGCCGGAAGTTGTAACTCGGGCAATCGAAAATCATCCTTGGCTGGATCGGTGTTGAAGAAGAGCGGATCATGCTGTTTACCGAGAAAACTTGCATGTTGACCGGGCACAACCGAACCGTCGCTGATTCGATAAGGATAGGAGACGAAAGTGGGCAGCTAGGGATCGCCGGGCGATAGATGATCAACCACACTTCCATAGGCTGGGTAGAGATCCAGAGAATCGCGCAGCCGTTGATCATCGCTAGGTGGCTCATGTCCAGTCAGCGCATAGTAACCTGCGGATGCATGGTTTTTCATTTTGTGCGTCATGGTACGAATCAACGCCACATGGTGCATGCGTTTAGACATCTCGGGCAAGTGCTCGCAAACTTCGATTCCCGGCGCACTCGATGCGATCGGCTTATAGGGGCTGCGAATCGTATCCGGAGCATTCGGTTTCATATCGAACATGTCGATCGAGCTTGGACCACCCCACTGAAACAAAAAGATAACCGACTTGGCTCGAACTGGGATCTTTCCCGCTCCCCTACCCTGCTCTTCGGCTCTCAACAATCTTGGGGTCGACAAGCCAAGTAAGCTCAATCCACCCAATCGCAATATCGAGCGGCGATGCACTTGTTGACTCCAACGCAGTGCGGCGTTTCGATGGCTGGATCGCCAGGGATGATGTGGTTGCGGAGAGTTCATGTTTGGGTGAGTCAAAATATAAAAGCTTAATAGAGTATCGGATTTCAGTGATGCAGCAAAAATTCCTGTGAATTCAGCAGGGCCCAAACCAGATCTTCCAAGCCCTGCCGCCTTGCGCCTGCCATGGTGATCACTGCATTGCCTTGCCTGATTTCTTCGTCGGACGGAGGACGACTCAGTGCGGTCCAATAAAGTTCACGAATAACTTCGTCGGTCGAAGATTCGCTCTCTGCCAAGCGGCCAATGCGTCCCTTATTGTCACGAATTCTCTTCTCGACACTTTCTCCTTGCATCAACTGAAGTACTTGTGACAAGCTGAGTTCATTGGAGCGTTCGCATTCGCAGGCGGTTAATCGCTGCGGTTTTCCGAACGAACCCAAAAAAGCATCTCCAGCACTCTTAAGGTAGCGTTGTTCGCGCTGGCCAGCGCGGAGTGCGATAGCGCGAGTACCCGGTGGTTGTTGATCGAATGGTAGGTGCACCTCAAGCACATCGCTCTGAGCATCTGCTAAAACTTCGGCCGAATGACGCCGCACGACTCGATGTCCAAAAAAGGACTCGTCCAGTGGAGTGTCCGTTTGCGGCGCAGCGCTCAATTGGTACGTCTGTGAATGCACGATTTCGCGTATCATCCACCTCAGGTCAAATTCGTGATCGATCCAACGCTGCGCCATTTCATCCAGTAAATCAGGATGGCTTGCCGGATTGGTGCTGCGAAAATCGTCGACCGGGTCGACCAAGCCACGCCCCATTACATGGTAGAAAATCCAATTGACCTGAGCCCTGGCAAATTGAGTATTTGATTTCGAGGTAAGCCACTGTGCAGCCTGTTGTCTTGGATCGGGTTGCTGCGGCAATGGTTCGCTGCCGCGTTCCAAAACTCGAGGGGGCATTTTCTGTCCGCTGCGAGGGTGTTTTTGAGGATTGAGATCTTTGATTACGACGATCTGTTCGCCGCGAAACTCGTTTTTATCCAAATCGTCCTTGCGGTCGTTTGCTTTGATCTCATAGTCGATACCCGAAAAGAGACTCGACCAGGAATAATAATCCGCTTGAGTCCATTGATCGAACGGGTGATTGTGGCACTGGGCGCATTGCATACGATAACCGAGGAAGACACGCGCCACTGCCTCACCTCGACTTTGAGGGTCGCGAAGCGCACGATAAAAATTCGCTGGCGCATTTGCATACGTACTGCCGGATGACGTAAGCAACTCACGGACCAATTGGTCGGTTGGTTTAGCCTCAGCTAAAGATTGCCGCAACCAATCGCCAAAATGCTTGACTCCTTCTGGATCGAGCACTTTCTCGTCGCAACGGAGTACATCGCTCCATTTGAGAGTCCAGTATAGAACAAATTCGGGAGAGGCAAGCAACCGATCAACCAGCAGGCTGTATTTGTTCTCCGAAGTTGAGTAAAAGAAATCTTGGGCTTCAATAGCGGTTGGCAAGCGACCGGCCAAGTCGATATATAATCGGCGGGTGAGGATATCATCAGAAGCTCGATTCGCAGGCTTAGCGCCGATGGATGCAAGTCGGGCTACCATCGGCTCGTCGATCCAAGTTGCTGCGGGAATGGACGCCGCTTCCGCAGAGGAAGTGCGCACATCTTTGGCAGCGAAAAAAAGTGGCAGAGACTTTTGCGATCCGAGATAACGGACGATCACCCCTACCGCGCCGCGGCGACTGGGGCTGAGCAATCCGGTTGAAGAAATTTTGACTGAGGGATCGAGCGGTTCGTAAATTGCCATCGGTGTCACATCGGTCGAGGTTCCGTTGGGCCAATTCGCGATGACCGTTAATTGGACCGAAGCTTCATCGGCATTGAAGATCGTTTTTTCGGGCGAGATATGAAGGCTTGTCGGTAACTCGACTTCCGCAGCCGGTGCGGGTGCCCCCTGTCTTAGCCAAGCCAGCAATGCTTGGTAGGCTGGTGCAGATTCGTTGAAGCGTTTTCCTCCTTCGTGAGCTACAGCCCCCTTACCCTTCAGGAGGATCAAACTTTGCTCCGGTGTGAGTCGGTCGACGCGGCGTCCAAAGTCAGCTTGTACCAAGTTCTGAAAATCTTCGCTGGGGTCTTCGCCGCGAAGTGATAAATGAAAGCCTCCCTTGCCGCGTTGATTTCCGTGGCATGCACCGAGATTGCAACCTGCTTTGTCTAAGGCCGCTGTGACGTTTCGGGAATAGCTCACGAATTGAGTGGGATCAAGAGGCTCGGTGGTAAAGGCGGAACTCGCTAAACAGCAGATCACAACCGCGCAAATGCCGGTCCTCCAGAGGGTCTGCCATCGGCCATATGTTTTTGGCATGTGCACCGGCAGACTCCAGGAAGTGGGTGGCGGGAGGAAATTGGGTGGGAAAACAGGTACCGATATTAGTGACCCGAACATTAGCGACCCGAACATTAGCCCATAGTACGATGTCGTCTAGCTATATGACTTGGTTCACGCAGCGAAATGTTGGATCGCGTATTAGTTTACTCGATAACCGTCGATTCGGCCAACAGCTTAACGCCGCGAGCGGGAACGGCGTCGTGCAAGATGATCACCGTGGGCGAGGTGGAGCGGGGGTTTCTGCTGCGGGGCGGCTCGCCTTCTTGCGGCGAACTTTGGCCAGGATTGGGACCGCGATTATTGCCAGAAAGACTGTGAATTACGGCTACGTGGCCGATCACGTTTCCGAATTGATCCAGCACCGGTGAACCGCTGCTGCCGGGTGCCCAGTCGGTACTAACGTTCACTCGTAAGTCCCTTGCTCCGCGAAGCGTTTGCGGGTCGCCGCTATTTTTCCCTGGCAGCCAAAAGAAACGATTGATCATCCCACTGCTGAAATATCCAGAGATGCCCAAAGGATCGCTCAATAGAAAAGCTGGATCTCCCGGCGATGTTTGATCATTCAACGGAAGCGGTTCCGACTGCAAACCTTCGACTCTCACAATGGCAGCATCCATCCCCTTGTCCGCTCGCAATACGGCGGTCACCGGACATACATTTTGTTCTGAATCGATAGCAATCAAATACCCTTCACGCATCGTTTGCGAATTCGGCTGAATGCAGTGGAAGCAGGTGGCAACGGCACCGTCGCTCGTGATTGCATAACCTCCTGCGAAATTCAAATGCCATTTATCGCAATTGGGACAGAGAAAGTACCAACCGATTCGAACTACAGCCTTCCGCGCGTGCGCCGCGACCCATTTGGGATCTTGAGATTCTGTTCTACGCGGCAACAATTCAATCACGTCAAGTGTCGGTTGACTGAGCGCTGCGGAAACCAATTTATCATTCAGCAATTTCCCCTCGATCCGCAATTTTTCTGCCTGCTCGACCCATTGCGGATCCATGGGTGAAAGTTGCCAAGGCTCGATCGGCACGCCATCCGCCTGCGCCCATAAAGTACTAGAACTTAGAACGATAACCGCCCCAAGAATAAAAGATGAGATGTAGGATAAAGAGGTTACGGTCGTGCGCGAAACCAACATAGAAATCCCCTTCTTTATCGAACCCACAGCGATGCAAGCGAAACTTTAGCATTGCGCGCAAACGCTGCAATACGGGCAAACGCTGTGTTACAGGCAAACTGTTTGGTGCAAGACAATTTGGAGACTAGGGCAAGCACATCGCAATGAGCACATTTTTGTCATGAGGCACACCGTTGTGCATCAAACAAAACTCGATCATTCTCTTTCGATCCAGAAAATGATTTTGTGGGCGGCGAAGCCCTCGTCAAACCATACCTAATTATGGCGTGGGAAAGAGAGCAAAAAAAGTCGGACGTCAGCTATTCCTGAAAAATCAGGGTAAGAGATGTACCTGCTGGCGTCATCTTCGCGCTGAACGAGAAGGTTTGCCATGGTGGCGATTAGGCAAGAACTCAGGGATCGAAGGTTTTTTAGGTCACCAATATCGTTCGACCACCACGTGGCCTGGGCTTTTGGTTCGATGGCGTTGCAGTCCTCGCTGGGCCAAAAGGTTTTCCATTTCGTCGAGCATGGCGGGATTGCCGCACAGCATTATGGTTGAGTATTGCGGGGTGATCGAAATTCCGGTTTCCTGCTCTAAGGCAAGAGAGTTGAAGCAATCGGTGATTCGCCCGCTGAGAAACCGGCTGGTGTGGCCTTCAACTTTGCTTGGAACTCGGGACACGACGCCGACGTACATAAATTTTCCGCCATGCTGGTGTTGAAGTTCCTCAAGTTCGACTTGATAGGCTAAGTCGGCGGGATAGCGAACACCATGAACCAGAATGACTCGTTGATACTTCTCCCAAATGTTTTTTTCCCGCAGCATGGCGATGTAAGGGGCAACACCTGTGCCCGTGGCTATCAACCAGACATCGCGAGACTGGGGTGCGTGGGAAAGGGTAAAACTTCCGGCAGCTTTCTCGCTGACCTCGACCGAGTCGCCCACCTTGAGGTTCCAGAGATGAGGTGTTAATTCTCCCGTTTCCACAAGAACGATGAAAAATTCGAGGTAATCGGCATGAGGCGAAGCAACGCTGTAGGGGCGATGCAAGTGTTTTTCAGGGAAATTAAACCCCAGTTGCAGAAATTGCCCCGGTTCAAAGGGAACTACTCCGGGGGCATTTACGCCGAGCGTAAAAAGGCCTGGAGTCCAAAGGGTTTTGCGAACGACGGTTGCTGGGATCCAATTGAGTGCCATAGCCGATGAACTCGTCGCGTTGAAATTGGGTAGTTGGAGAAAAGACTAACGCGGTTGTATACTGATCGGGTTGGCAATTCATCCCCTCTCCGAAAAAAATTTCGACAAGTCGGATCCATTATGAAATCGCAACGGTTTGTATCAATTGTTCTTTCAATGTTCTGTATCTCGATGGCCGCCGGCGTTTGGGGGGCAGAACCGATCAAGGCATTGATCGTAGATGGCCAGAACAATCACGGCAATTGGCCGCAAACGACGGAAATGATGAAGAGTTATTTGACGGAAACGGGTTTGTTTCAGGTCGATGTCGCGCGAACGGCACCTTCGGGTAAAGACCCGAATTTTGCTCCCAAGTTCAGTGATTATCGCGTCGTGATTTCGAACTACAACGGAGCCGATTGGCCGGAAAGCACGCAGAAGAGTTTTGAAGAATATGTTCGTGGCGGCGGTGGTTTTGTGGTGATTCATGCTGCCAACAATGCGTTCGCCGATTGGACTGAATACAACCGGATGATCGGGCTTGGTGGTTGGGGAGGTCGGAGCGAGAAATCGGGGCCCTACGTTTATCTGGACCGGGAAGAGAAGCTTGTTCGCAGCGAAGATAAAGGGCCAGGTGGACATCATGGCAGTCAGCATCCGTTTCAGGTTATCGTGCGTGATGGTGATCATCCAATCACATTAGGAGTGCCGCGAGCTTGGTTGCATATGCAGGACGAGTTGTACGACTATTTGCGTGGCCCAGCGGAAAACATGGAGATTTTGGCAACCGCGTTCGCAGATCCCAAGTTCGGCGGTTCCGGTCGACATGAACCGATGCTGATGGTGCTCGAATATGGGAAAGGACGCATTTTTCATACACCGATGGGGCATGGAAATAACAGTCAAGAATGCGTTGGCTTTATCACGCTTTTTGTGCGCGGCACAGAGTGGGCAGCCACCGGGAACGTCACCGTGAAAGTCCCCTCGGATTTCCCGACGGCCGATGCGACCGCATCTCGACCCTTCAAAAAATAGCAATTTCGGTCATGTAATCGCGTTACAGTTTGGCCTGCCCCTTGTCATTCAGGGCATTGCGTTTCACACTACAACTAAAGTTAACGTTGAAACGCGAGCAAATGATGGAAAGAGATCGGTAACAGAGTGGGGCAGAGCGAAAACGATTCGATAGGACCTCAGGACCAAGATGGCTTGCAAGATGGCTTGGAAGTGAATACGACAGAAACTGGTCTAGAGACGAGTGAACCCGCTAGCCCGACTCTGACCGCTGCCATCGAAAAAATCGGATTAGAGATTCCAGGGGAAGCCATCAAGCCTCTGGAAGAGTACTGCCGTCGGCTTTGGGATTGGAATGAAAAAATCAATCTCACACGCCACACCAATTTTGATCTGTTCGTTCGCCGCGATCTTTTGGATGCGTGGCACCTGGCAAATCTATTGCACGCCGGTGAAGATATTTTGGATGTGGGTAGCGGTGGTGGGGTCCCCGGTATCGTTGTGGCGATTTTGCGACCCGATGTCCAAGTATCGCTGTGCGACAGCGTCGGAAAAAAAGCCAAAGTGCTCGACGATATCGTAGACAAAATGAAGCTGCCCATTCCGGTTCACGCCATGCGAGTTCAGGCCGTACTGGAGGATTATCGTTACAGTTCACTGATTGCCCGTGCAGTAGGTTCGCTCGAGAAAATTTGCGAATGGCTCAAAGAAGATTGGCATAATTTCGATCGCTTATTGGCACTCAAAGGGCCTAAATGGGTGGAGGAACGCGGAGCGGCTCGACATCGAGGCTTGCTCAAGGGAATCGAACTGCGTCGCTTGATCAGTTATCCGATGCCGGGTAGGGAGTCCGAGGGTGTCATACTGCAGTTGCGTCGCCTTAAGCCGGGTGAGAAAGAAAACTCACACGACTGATTCGTGACAAGGTCACTAAGCGGGGGCTGCGTTTCTCATTCTTTTTGCGGTAACCCCGGGAGGTAAAGCGTCCCTTAAGGGTATGCTAGCTGTCCGTTTTTTCTGCTCTTTTGCTAGCAAGAAAACTCTATTTGTTGATCAACATATGGCTTGTTTTCTGATTGTCGGGGTAGCGGACTGAAGGTCGAGTGAATCCCTTGCCGAATTCCTTCGAGGTGTAGCTGTGGCTGCGCAGGGAGTGGTCATTGGTAGGGTGAGGGTTTGACGCAGGCGGGGTGGTTTGCGAGTTTTGCCCCCGTTGCGAAAAGAGATATTGCGATTTACAAACAAGCAGTTTGGTGCTCGCCATAATGTGGGGCTGTAGAGCGACTTAAAAACGGGTCGAGATTCCAAGCGTTATTTCCATAGCGATAGATTTCTGAGCGATAGATTCGAGCGATAACCGAGTAATTATGACATCGTACAATTTGACGCATTTGAAGCAGTTGGAAGCTGAGAGCATTCACATCATTCGCGAGGTGGCAGCCGAGTTTAAGAATCCGGTGATGTTGTATTCGATTGGTAAAGACTCATCGGTGATGACTCATTTGGCTCTCAAGGCATTTTATCCCGCGAAGCCCCCGTTTCCGTTTTTGCATATTGATACGACTTGGAAATTTCGCGAGATGATTGCTTTTCGCGAGAACTATGCTCGCAAGGAGTTGGGTCTCGATTTGCATGTGCATATCAATCATGAGGGGTTGAAGCTGGAGATTGATCCAGCGGAAAACAGCGAGAAGCATACCGAGGTGATGAAGACCGATTCGCTGAAGATGGCTTTGAACAAGTACGGTTTTGATGCTGCCTTTGGTGGAGCAAGGCGCGACGAGGAGAAGTCGCGGGCGAAGGAGCGAGTCTTTTCATTTCGAGACAAGTTCCATCGCTGGGATCCGAAAAACCAGCGTCCCGAATTGTGGAACTTGTATAACACCAAGGTGAATCCGGGCGAGAGTATTCGAGTTTTTCCGTTGAGCAACTGGACCGAGTTGGATGTGTGGCAATACATTCATTTGGAGAAAATTCCGATCGTGCCGTTGTATTTTGCCAAAGAGAGACCAGTCGTTTTTCGCGGTGGCACTTGGATCATGCTCGACGATGATCGGTTAAAACTCCGGCCGGGAGAAAAAATCGAGATGAAGCGAGTTCGCTTTCGAACTTTAGGTTGCTATCCACTGACGGGAGCAGTGGAATCCGATGCGACGACGCTTCCCCAAATTATTCAAGAGATGTTGCTGGCGAAAACTAGCGAACGTCAAGGTCGAATCATCGACAAAGACGCCGGGGGAGCAGGCATGGAAGAGAAGAAAAAGCAGGGTTATTTTTAACCGTTAAGCTTCTGGTTCTCTGTTGAGCGGGCCGATCTTTAGCGGCCAAACTTTCTCTCGTTGGTAGTAAAAAAAACATTCGGAAAAGAAGAAACGGACATGAGCCACCAAAGCGAACTGATCGCAACCGATATCGATGCTTACTTGGCGCAGCATGAGCGCAAGGAATTGCTCCGTTTTATCACTTGCGGCAGCGTTGACGATGGAAAAAGTACCTTGATCGGTCGATTGCTGTACGATTCAAAAATGATCTACGAGGATCATTTAGCGCAGCTTGAGAGCGAATCGAAAGTTCACGGTACGGTGGGAGGGGCGTTTGATCCGGCGCTGGTTACCGATGGGTTGAAAGCGGAACGCGAGCAAGGTATTACGATCGACGTGGCGTATCGTTATTTTTCCACTGCTCGCCGCAAATTTATCATAGCGGACACACCGGGACATGAGCAATACACTCGAAACATGGCCACGGGTGCTTCGACGGCCGACTTGGCCGTGATCTTGATCGATGCCCGTTATGGGGTGTTGACGCAAACCAGGCGTCATTCGTTTATTGTTTCGTTGCTCGGTATTCGGCACATCGTTGTGACCATCAACAAAATGGATTTGGTCGGCTTTAGTCAGGAACGATTTGAAGAAATCTGCAATGATTATCGCGAGTTTGCAACGCGGTTGGATCTTCCAGACCTGCACTTTATTCCTATCTCGGCACTCAATGGCGATAACGTGGTGGAACCGAGTCCCAAGATGCCCTGGTATCGCGGTACGACGCTGATGAACTTTTTGGAAACCGTTTACATCGGTTCGGACCGTAACCTGGAAGATTTTCGTTTCCCGGTTCAATACGTGAATCGGCCCAATTTGGATTTCCGCGGTTTCTGCGGGACTTTAGCTTCCGGAATCGTTCGTCGCGGCGATGAGGTGATGGTGATGCCCTCGCGAAGGACAAGCCGTGTTAAGCAGATCGTTACTTTCGATGGAGAACTCGAAGAGGCGTTTGCACCGCAATCGGTCACGCTAACGCTGACCGATGAAGTGGATTGTTCTCGCGGCGACATGTTGGTTAGGCCCGGTAATCTACCCAAATCGAGCAATGACTTTGATGCGATGATTGTGTGGATGAGTGCTGAGGCGATGGTACCTGGGAAGACCTATCTCTTTAAACATACAACTCAAACTTGTGCAGGACAAATTGATTCGTTGCGTTATCGAGTCGATGTCAATTCGATGCATCGCAATCCTGCCCCAGATCTGCAACTGAACGAAATTGGGCGTTGTCATGTGTCGTTGAGTCAGCCGATCTTTTTCGATGCGTATCGCCGCAATCGCGGAACGGGCGCGTTCATTATCATCGACCGCATCTCCAATGTCACTGTGGCCGCGGGCATGATTCTTGACCGCGAGATGATGAAGCGGTCTGCCTTTTATGGAACGGATGCTGAACTGGCCGAAATGGAGGGGCAGGGGGTAAGCAGTCTAACCCATGTTTCTGCTGAAGAACGCGAAGCAAGGCTTGGTCAATCTCCTGTGACCGTACTGCTAACTGGCCTGAGTGGATCAGGTAAGTCGTCGATTGCCTATGGCGTGGAACGAGCCTTGTTTGATATGGGTCGAATGGTGTCCGTCTTGGATGGTGAAGTGATTCGTCGCGGCATGAATCGCGATCTCGGATACTCTCTGGAAGATCGGAGCGAAAATTTGCGCCGCTCGGGGCATCTCGCAAAACTGCTCAATGACAACGGTATGCTGGTGATGGCAGCCTTCGTCGCACCGAGCGATGCGGTACGAGAAAAATTTGCCGATCTAGTTGGAAAAAGTCGCTGTATTGTCGTCCACTGTCAGGCATCCAAAGCCGTGTGCCGCCAGCGGGATGCGCGAGGGCATTATGCTGCCGCCGACCGCGGTGAGATTTCGACATTTCCGGGCGTTTCGGCTCCCTATGAGGTGCCGTCGACTCCCGATTTAGTTCTGGATACCGAGCAGTTGTCCGTGGCAGCTTGCGTGGACAAAGTGGTGGGCCTTCTGAAGGAACGAAAGTTTATTCGCTAGGCCAGTGGGTTGCTGGGGCTTTCCTTGGAACATTCCTTCTGCTTTACTGAAGGCCTATCTGAAACTTGCGAAAACCGCAGCGAAACGCGAGGGGTCTAATAGGTTTCGGATAGGCTTTTGGGGACTAAGCCATCTTTTGGGGGCTAAGCCATACTGCGACGTAAGTTCACTCTCTACCATTCATTTCGGAGCCATTACACTATGTCTTGCTGCAATCTCACTAAAGCTGGGTGGATTTTCCCACTCATTGTCATTGGTTTGTGCCTCGGTATTGTTGGAACAGTGATTCGACAAGGTTCGGTTGCAGACGAGAAAAAAGCGGTGGCTCCCATGTTAAGGCACGTGGTACTTTTCAAATTCAAAGATTCATCATCGCCGGCCGATATCGAAAAGATACTTGCTGAGTTTGCGACTCTGCCGAAAAAGATTCCGCAGATTGCTTCCTTCGAATGGGGAACCAACAACAGTCCTGAAGGATTGGCAGATGGTTTCACCCACTGCTTTTTCATCTCATTCGCATCGGAGAAAGATCGCGACGATTATCTTCCCCATGAAGCGCACAAGGCGTTTGTCGACATCGTGAAGCCGCATTTAGACAAAGTATTGGTGGTCGATTACTGGGTAAAGTAATTGGCGGATCGCATTTCGATCAGTTGCGGTATTCTGTGTGGCAATCCGCACAATTCTTAGCCAGAGCCTCCAGCAGTGCTCTGGTTTTTTGATGCGCTTTGTTTTGAACTTGCTCTTGAATCTCCCGAGTCTCCTTTTCGCATTCGCTTAACCAGCGGACTAATTTTTCAGTCGCCGCAGGATCGCCATTGAAATCTCTATCGTTACCGGCAACCCGCGCAGATTCGCGAAACGCTTCGGCTATGATGGCCAGTTGACTTGCATCGATTTCCGTCTCGGCTTTTTTTTGTTGCTGTTGAACGGTTTCCCAGGCGCGGTCTAATTCGGCCATCCATTGAGCCATGGACTTTGGGCGAGATTTTGTCAGTAACTGTGAAAACTGTTGTGGCTGATAGGCGGATGTATTTAGTTCTTCGATCGAGCGATACAAACCCGCATACTCTTTCGCAGTTCCCGCTCCACGCATGAATTGAATCGCATTTTCTTTCGAGACTTTCTTCGCGATCAACAAGCACGCAGCAACCGCAGCGGGACCTCGATGTTTACCATGATGACAATGGAAGAAGATTTTGCTTTGTTGCTGTGTCATCAATGTAACAAAATCCTGGAGCTGGACCGAGTCGATGCCATCGTAGCCCATGGGAATATGAACATATCTCATTCCCAATTTTTCCGCCGCTTCACGATCAGGCGAGAGACCATCGACACTAACGAGAATCTTGACGCCTAAAGCTTGGAGTTGTTCCAGGCCAGCCAAGTTTGGTTCACCACCGCTATAGATTCCGTCGGTCACCTGAATAAGGTTCTCGATTCCAGAGGCTTTTAGTCTCTGCATTCCGTCAGGCAAAGGAACGATTTGAGTTGGAGTACCCTGCCCTACAGACTGAGAATAAAGTGCTTGCGGCAAAACGGCAGCGCAAATAAAAGTGATCGCCAATCGGATTTTATTGATATTGCACATGATTCGATACACGCAGGCTTGCCGGCGATCTTGTTGATATTTGATTTACGTTGCTTGCCAGAGTCCGCTGAGATTTCCGGGAAGGCGTCGATTGATTTCGGTTTTCTGGGAGTTATCGAGTTGCGATGATAGCTGCGAAGCTTCAGATAATTCGAAGTTACTTTTCTCTTCATCACCCTGTTGTCGATAGATTGATGCCAATTCAATCGACGCCATGATATGGCAAACCACCGGAACTTGGCTCCCTTTGAGTCGTCTCAATACGATAATAGCCTTTTCATCGAGTGAATGATCTCGATACCATTTGGCAAGTTGCAAATCGGCTTTAGCTCCATAAGCGCGATTCAATTCGTTGTCGGCTGGAGGAAAGTAATCGTTAACGGCCCGCCAATGAAGTTCAGTGTTGTTATACAGCGCAAATAGATATTGATTTTGCACATTATCTTGCCGCTGTACGATCAGAGGATTCGCTTGAGTCGGGAGCGGCGAAGGGTTGGCCCGCAAAAAGCCGAAGTATGCGACGCTAATTGCTGCAAGTGTCGCACATGCCAGTCCAAAAAGCGGTAACCATTTCGATCGCGAGTTATGAATTTTGGCAATGGCTACCGTCGCTGCATGAATCGAGCTGTTGACTTGTAACTGGGGTTGTACTGTGGGAAGCGGGATCAAAGTCAACGGCCAAAGCTCAAGTGGTAATTGTTTCCGAAGTTCCTCCAGTTCGTTGAGTAGTTCTGTGGGGGATGCAGGACGATCCTTAGCTTCCTTCGCCATTAATCGCGAAACCAAATCGACCAGAGGCTTGGGTAAGTCGGGACGCATCTCCATTAAATTCGGAGCGGGGGACTGCAGATGTTGGACGGCCAAACTGAGAGGCGTATCACCTTGAAAAGGAGTCCGACCACTTAGGATGTGAAACAGTGTCACGCCCAACGAGTATAAATCGCTGCGTGAATCGACGGTTTCGCCACGAATCTGTTCAGGGCTCATGTAGAGCGGAGTGCCGAGCGTCATATTGACTTGGGTTAATTCACCGGAATCAAAGTGAGCTGCGCGTGCCAAACCAAAGTCGGCCACTTTGGCCTCTCCCTTAGGCGTCAACAAAATGTTTTCAGGCTTGATGTCGCGATGCACGATACCCGCTAGGCTCGACTGCTGCAGAGCGGCAGTAACTTGCAAAAGTATACTGAGCGTTTCACGGACGCTGAGTCGATGGCGAGGGTTCTTTTGCAAATGCTCCTTGAGATTCACACCCGCAATGTACTCTTGCGCGATATAGTTCAAGTTATCCTGCTGACCAATATCGTAAACTTGCACGATGTTGGGGTGGACTAAAGCGGCCGATGCGCGGGCTTCTTGCAAAAAACGTTGGAGATTGGTCGAAGTCGCCAGCTCGAGTCTTAAAACCTTGAGGGCAACCTGCCGATGCAAGCGCTCATGAACTGCCAAATAGACTTCGGCCATGCCACCCTGGCCGATGCGTTGGAGAATCTGATAGGGGCCCAGTTTTTTCCCAATCAGTTCAGTCTCTTGTAAGGGCTTCTTGCGATGTTGGCCGGAGTCTGTCATATCGATCTTGTTTCTCGCGATTGGCACGGTCACATCGAAGAACGAAAATTGTTTGAACCGATTATTTTGAAGAAGAGGGGCTTTATGATTTCGAGCACACAAGTTTGTGGCAAAGACAGGAGGCGACAGGACCACCATATTTTACGGGGTGTTACCGCATTTTTCTATTCTAGTTTTCGTTGGACTCAACGATCTGGCGAAGTTCCCCCAAAATTGTCTCACCAATCTTTAAGGATGCTGTGGCAGCAGGGCTGGGTGCATTGCAGACGTGGATGATTCGCTCTTTCTTTAAAAACAGAAAATCATCGACAAGGCTCCCCTCGGCGGTGACTGCTTGGGCGCGAACTCCCGCACGGCACGGGATCAAGCATTCCTCGCGAAGTTCGGGAACCAATCGCTGGAGAGCCCGCACAAAGGCTCGCTTGGAAAGTGAGCGTTGAATCTCGCCGAGTCCTTTGTTCCAATGTTTGCAAGCCATTTTCAGGAAGCCCGGGTAGGCGAGGCTTTCGAGTAGATCTTTGGGATTGAGGGTCAACCAGTTGTAGCCTTCACGGGCGAGTGCCAAAACCGCATTCGGGCCGCATTCTACCGATCCGTCTACCATTCTGGTCAGATGTACGCCAAGAAAGGGAAATTCTGGGTCGGGAACGGGATAAATAAGATTTCGGCAAAGATGCCGATGTTCGGGTTTCAGTTGGTAATATTCGCCGCGGAACGGAACAATTTTGGCCGGAGGTTTATCGCCAGCCATCCGGATCAACCGATCGCTTTGCAAGCCACCGCAGTTCACAGCAAATCGAGCAGTGACGGATTTTTTAGGGGTTGTAATTTCGATCGAATCAGCTCGCTGTTTCAGCGAGACGACTTCTGATTCAAGCCATACTTCCTGTCCACGTGCTCGCAAGATATCGGCAAGTCGGCGACAGACCGCTGGGTAATCTACAATACCGGATTCGCGAACATGGATTGCCGAAATGCCGGCTGCGTGTGGCTCCAACTCGCGGAGTTGTTTTTGATCGATCTTTACGCATTGGACTCCATTGCCTTGGCCTCGTTCAAAAATTCGTTCCAACAATGGCAACTCGCGCTCATCCAAAGCGACGATTACTTTGCCGCAGGTTTCAAAGCGGATAGATTCATGGCGGCAAAATTCCTCCATCTGTATTTTGCCTTGGCGGCAGGTAATCGCCTTGAGAGAACCGGGTTTATAGTAGATTCCGGAATGCAAGACACCCGAATTGCGTCCTGATTGATGGGCGGCGACCTGTTTCTCTTTTTCCAGCAAAACGATCCTTGAATCAGGATAGTTATTAGATATTTGATACGCAGTGGCTAGACCTACGATCCCGCCACCGATAATGGCAAAGTCGACTTGATGCTGGGGCATAAATCTTTTGTCTCAAGAGCATTAATCGTTCATTGGGATTGGCAGAGAAGTCACCGTGACGGGATGTTCTGAAGGACCCAGTCGAGTGCCTGCTTCAAAATGGCTGCGGCGGGCAAAGCCAAGGCCGATCCCTTGGTTGGCGCCAAGTAGCACTGCAGCTGAAGTGATCGTGGCAATCTCTTTATCATCTTGCTTTATCACCCATGGTAACTCTGACAGTGCATTTTCGAATCGGAAGCCGACGAGTTTTCTTTGCACTTGTCCCAGGGCGTCTAAACGGGCAACGGTTTCCTGCCCTATGTAGCAACCTTTGTTGAAGGAAATAGCGACATCGTTGCGACCCAATTCTTGCGGAATCGTCTTATCGTCAAAGTCCGTTTTTTGTTTAGGCCACCCCATGACAATGCGGCGAAACTCAAGTTCTTCGTCTGTCACCCGGACGATAGAATCCGGGATGCTGGCAGAAAGCTCACCGATCACTTTTCGCGGGCCATACAAATGGACAACGTCGACTCCAAAAATGGGAAGGCGTTGCAAGTAGATCGTTTCACCCTGCAGTTGCGTCGAGGTGGCGGCATACATGGGCGCCGGTGCACTCGCCTGCAACGAGGTGAGCTGTGGCAAGGAATCAAATGGATCGCCCAGCAAAAGTAATTCTGACCAGTTCGGACTTAGATCTTCCAAGGTTAGTTCTTCTCGGAAGTGATACCGATCAAGATGAGCGAACAAACGATCCTGAACATCCGCAGCCGTCGCAATCCAGTAGGCTTGGTCTAAAAAGGTCAGCGTCCAATGGAATAGGATTCTACCTTTGGCGTCACAAGCGAATGCTTCGCAGCCTTCACCATTCCGAAGTCGTTCGATGTGATTGGTGCAAAAGTTATGGAGAAACTTTCCCGCATCCTTGCCTGCCACACGCAGCAAAGTGACTGGACGAGGCAAGGAGCATTGAAAAGTATGGAGAGTGGTCATGATGAAATAAAGGTTACCAATGAAAGTGACTGGTGAGTTTGTCCTAACGTCCCTTCCCGACTGCTGCGGCGATCAGGTCGTATTCGCGGGACATCACGACTTCGCAAGGAACAATCTCTCCTGCCGAGAGTGGTTTGTTCTTTTCGCCGGTCACATAAACGACTGAGTCGACATCAGGCGCATCGGCGAAACTGCGTCCGATCCAGACGTTTTTTTGACCTGCTACCGGTCGGTCCAGAATAACATCGATCGTGCTGCCGATTTGAGATTCTGCCCAAGCGAACGCATTTCGCTGTTGGATCTCCATCAGCCTTCCGCGACGCTGCTCTTTGACTTCTTCCGACAAATGATCGTCGAGTTTTGCAGCGGGCGTATCAGGCTCAAAAGAATACGTGAAGACCCCTGCCCTTTCAAATCCGGCCTTATCGATGAACTGGCACAGTTCTTCAAACTGCTCGTCGGTTTCACCAGGAAAGCCCGTGATGAAAGTCGTTCGCAAAACCAAGTTAGGGATTTTTTCGCGCATCCTTCCCAGCAATGCTTCCGTATCGCGTCGATTCACACGCCTCGCCATACGTTTGAGCATAACGTCATTGATATGCTGCAATGGAATATCGATGTAAGGAAGAATTTTTTTCGCACTAGCGATCGTTTGCAGCAATTCGTCATCGATATACATCGGATAAAAATACATCAACCGAATCCATTCGATGCCTTCGACGTCATCGAGTTTTCTCAGAAGTTCTGAGAGCTGAGGCCGACCATCGATATCGATTCCGTAGTAGGTGGTATCCTGGGCAACAATCACCAATTCGCGGACACCCGATGCGGCTAATTGTTTGGCCTCCAAGAGAATTTGGTCCTGAGGCTTACTGGCATGTTTGCCTCGCATTTTGGGGATCGCACAGAAAGTACAAAGTCGATCGCAGCCCTCGGATATCTTGAGATAGGCAAAATGTTTCGGAGTTACTTGCAATCGCTGCTCGTCGGATAAAGCGCGAATGGGTGCTGGGCGGAAGATTGTTCGTTGTTCATGAAGTCCGCCGATCAAACGGTCTGCAACTTTAGTGATTTCTTCCCGTCCAAATACACCGACCAACCAATCGATCTCTGGTCGATCCTCTAGCAATTTTTCTTTTTGTCGTTCGGCTAAGCACCCCGATACGATGACGCCACGTATTTTTCCTGCCCTCTTAAGATCCAGCATTTGGTCGATCGCCGACATCGATTCCTGGCGGGCACTTTCGATAAAGCCGCAAGTATTCACCACTACGAAATCGGACTTCTCAGGATCGCTAACCAACTGATAGCCATCGATTTTGAGCAGCCCCAACATCCGTTCGCTATCGACCAAGTTTTTGGGACAACCAAGGCTGACAAATGCATACGAGCCCTTGCATTCTTCAGTTGTACCGGCGGGTTGAACTGAGTGGGTTTGGGCTGATTTAGTTTCGCTGACGATAGGAAGGCGTGTCATGCGGAGAATGGCTCAAATAGTCGATTAAAAAAGTAGCAACAACGAAAGAAATCGTTTTCAAACGTTAACCATCGTCGATTAGAAGTCCGCGACCATATTCTGTCAAAGGCAACCCTTGAAATAGGACAATTAGGTCGTGTTTTTATCACCTCTTTTGCTTCGCAGGTATTCGCTCGCTTTGGCAAGGATTTCTCGTTCCTCGGGATCCAAGCTTTCGGCTCCGTGAGCATGGATTTTGGCCAAAATCGCATCCATTTTTTGGAAATCGGAGAATGGGGGTTCCGATGGGGGTTGCGTGGCTTCCATCCAGGGATCGGTGGCCCAGTCGTCGCTCGGATCGTCCTCGTCATTGGATATTTCTTCGTGAGCGGCGGAGAAGGGGTCAAAACTGGAATCGCTTCGAATATCCGAGTTGCGGCGGGCCGAGGCAGGAGGGACACCGATTGAAACGGATCGGGGTGAGTGTTGTCGGTTGTCCTCTTGGCTGAATTCGATGTTGGAAATTCCGTGCAGAGCTCCCCAGACGAGAAAAACCGCAATACTTGCTGGGATAATCCAATCCGGAATCAGGCCAGGATTACTGGCCCACAGAAATGCTCCCAGGCTGAAACCGAACGCCATCGCCCCCAGCAACAAGCTGATATGGCGAACGATCAAACCGGCCCAGATGCTGGGAAGATTGGGGCGAGAAATACGCAGCAAGCTAAGGAAAATAAGATATCCGTCGAGGGGCTGGGCTGGGAGTAGCTTCAGAAGCGCCAGTGACCAGTTGATCGTCCACGTTGCGATTCCGATTTGAGACCACTCCCAGCGTCCTTGAAGGGGAGGGGGGGTAGCGGGGTTAAGCCAACTCCATTGTGGATCGATGCCGTAGGATACGGTGATCAAGAGCCCAAAAAGTCCTAGCAGCAAATGGGTCAAAGGACCTGAAGCTGCAAAAAAAAGATCGCGTCTAGGTGAGAGGGATGGACGGCGGGAAACCATATTTCCCATCGGTCCGATGCAAACGTCCCCTTTATCGATACCGCTGGACTTTGACAGCATCCAGTCGAGCAGTTCGCGCGCCACAAGGCTCAGCGAGAAGACCACAACGACCAACGGACCCAGTATGGAGAGGTCGGCATCGGCTGGCGAGGGTGATCTCCAGAAACTCAGCGTGAGAATGATCAGGCAGACGGTCAGCAATACCCAGCTGATTCGCCAGCGACTCCCCAGCATGTTTCCCAGTGGTAAGCTCCATTCGCTCGTTGCCATGAGCCGTTCTTGAATCCTAACAGGGGTGCGGAATTGAATCAAAAGCGTTGGTTGGTGCCAACAGGTGGGGAGGATTCTCCCAACTAACCATTTTGTACGGGTTTGGGAAAGAAGGCTACCTCAATCTCTGCTGAATTGTACGTTATAGGGGGCTTGGGTGTTCAATCCGCTAGCAATTTTGATGCTACATTAGTGGACATATTGTGACGGTAGGGTTGCGTTAAAGCTGTATCGTTTATGCTGATTGAGCTGGAAAAGCAGTCCGGCAGGTGGGTCTTTGACTTTTGTGGTAATGGTGAAGTGATGAATGTTCAACAGTTTCTTTCGCATCACAAATTGCAGAGAAATCCGTTCGCGGAGGAAGACGCGCAGACAGATGCCGTGTTTAAGAACAACTGCATCGTTAGCACTTTTCATCCTGCCTGGGACAAGGTCTATGGGGACCCCAACGATCCGGCGACTTCGCTGGTCTTTGGTCAAAAAGGCGCTGGCAAAACGGCGATGCGTTTGCAATTGGAAAAGCAGCTCGATCACCATAATCGAACTTTTCCACAAAAGCGGGTCTACATTATCCCATACATTGACTTCAATACTTTTTTGGGTCAATTCGAGCAGAAGGTGGGTTGGTGGTATCGCGGCAAGCCAGAGCGGATGTTGCAGGCTTGGCATCTCTGGGACCACATCGATGGAATCCTGTCGGCGGGGATCACCAAATTCTGTCAGCGGGTCGAGCAGAATGAGGTGGCCGATGGGAGCGATGCGGGCTTAGCCGACCAGCTTAATCGATTGGATCGAGGGCAGGCTCGGGATTTGTTGTTGTTGTCTCTGATCTACGATCAATCGACGGCCACAGCGTTCGACACACGGTTTGATTTCATGCGCAAGAAACTCGGCTATCGCCCCTGGCGTGTCTGGCTTGATTTTATGGGTGGGATAGCGTGGTCGAGCTGCATGATCATCCTCATGATTTGGTTGCTCAGTCAAAACCATGTTTCGTTCAAGACGAGCTTGCTAAGTTTTCCTTGGATCATATTGCTGGGTTGGGCTCCCTATCTTTATCGTTTGTTTCGCAATCTGTGGATTGCTTCGGGAATCAAAAAGCACGTAAGGGTTGGCAGGAAGAGTATCGGTCAATTGGTCTATGGCTTGATGCGTATTCCGCTGTCGGAGCTTGCAGGGCAACCGATGCCGACTGCGCAAAGAAGCGATGATCGCTATAACTTGCTTGAAAAATTTCAAGGGGTTTTAAAAGTTCTCAATTATCGAGGATTGATTGTTTTGATGGACCGCGTCGATGAACCGAATTTGATCAATGGTTCACCGGAGCGAATGCGGCTTTTCGTCTGGCCAATATTGGATAACAAATTGCTCAAGCATCCAGGCTTGGGAATCAAAATGATGCTACCGCAAGAGTTGTATCGTTTTGTGGAAAAGGAAGATCGGGATTTTCATGAGCGGGCGCGTTTGGACAAGCAAAATGTGATCGCTCATTTCGGCTGGACGGGACAAGCGTTGTATGATCTGGTTGCCGATCGCATGAAGGCATGTGCGGAGCCCAATGCGGTTGTTTGTCCGGAGGATTGGTTCGACGCTCGCATTCACCGCGAACGGTTGGTCCAGGCGATGCAGAGTCTTGGCGTGCCACGGCACTTATTCCGATTTCTGTATCGTTTGGTGACGGAGCATTGCAAGCGATCGACGTCGAGCCAGCCCGATTTCAAAATACAGCCTGAAACATTTGAATCGGTGCTAGCCGTCTATCAGCGGGATCAATTGAGTTTAGAAAGTCCTTAGTTTTCGCAAGGGCTGATTTCTGTGGTCCCTCGATACTCTCATTGCCCACCGATTTCAAGCAAGGGAATTTGTTTGCGGTGAGGACTTATCGCAGCTCAAGGGTAACCACGGGTTTCGCTGTGGTTTGCTAGGTTTCGCTCTGTTTTGCTCGCTCACATCTCGTCATCGTCAAACTTGGGAAGCAGGTGCGGCGCGGGATTAAATTTAGCTGAAGCGGGTAGTTCGGAAATGCGCGAATCTTGGAAGGGATTCACATAACCGGGGGAATCTCCGAAGCTCACCCCTAGAGCCTTAGCTGCGATCACGATGGAGCTATCTGGATTCACTCGACCGAGGCTTTGGATAGCGTCAGAAATTTTGACACTGCGAATTTCGGGAGCATCATAACAGACCATTTCGCCGAAACGTCCTTCTTCGATGAGGCGGACGGCATGGGTACCGTACTGGGTTGCCAGAGCGCGATCAAACGTGGTCGGGCCGCCACCCCGTTGTAGGTGGCCCAGTACGACACAGCGGGTTTCGATGTTCATATGGCTCTGCAGTTCTTCGGTAAGATAGTTTCCTATGCCCCCCAAACGCGCTTGCCGCAGTTCGCCTCCTTCTTCCTGTTTGATCAGTTTCCCCCCGGGCAGTTTGGCTCCTTCGGCCACCACGATGATGGTAAACTTTTTTCCCATCTCACGGCGATGCAAAATTTTGGCACAAACATTTTCCAGCTTCCAAGATATTTCCGGAACCAAGATAACATCCGCGCCGCCTGCGATGCCCGAATAGAGTGCGATCCAACCGGCATGACGCCCCATCACCTCTAGAACCATCGTCCGTTCATGGCTGGCTGCAGTTGAATGAAGGCGATCCAAGGCATCGGTTGCACAAGCGACGGCGCTGAAAAAACCAAAGCTGAAATCGGTACAGGATAAATCGTTATCGATAGTTTTTGGGACTCCGACGATCGGAAGTCCTGCTTCATATAATCTTTGGGCAATGGTCAGCGATCCGTCGCCACCCACACAAATCACGCCATCGAGTTCAAGTTTAGAAAAAGTTCGGCGAACCGCATCGATCAAGTCTGGATCAAGTTGCACGCGTTGATCTTCGCCTCGAGTTGCGTTGAAACGTCCTTTGTTGGTCGAGCCTAAAATGGTTCCTCCCTGGACCAGAATGCCAGAAGTATTTTGCGAGTCCAATAGAATGTAATCGGCTGGATCGGCCAAGCCTTCAAAGCCACGAAGAAATCCGAGGACTTCATAGCCAAGATGACCGGAGGTCTTTACCACACCGCGGATGACCGCGTTCAGACCAGGGCAATCCCCTCCACCGGTCAAAATTCCAATTCGATGGCGTTGTGACATGAAGTGCTCCTCGTGATTCGTTCCAGACTGGGTACTGAGGTTTACGATCATAACAGTTTATGAGGGCCATGAGTACACAGCGGCACGGGATCCCATTATCATTCTTCTCCAGTTATCTTCGCTGGCCGGAGTCGTTACATGTTTGATGCTCGAGTGATTGCCATTGAGAGCGCCGAGGACCCTCGGTTGGAACCCTTTCGAGATTTGAGAAATCGCAATTTGACGCGAGTCAGTCGCCGATTCGTGGCTGAGGGTTGGAATGTGATTGAAAGGTTGTTGCGAAGTGAATTCGAAACCGAGATCGTGCTCTGTTCGCCTAAATATGTGGATGAGGTTTCGCGCGTATGGCAACATCCGGGGATTATTTATTTGATGGAGGACGAAAAGTTTCCACAACTTGTCGGCTTCAATTTTCATCGCGGAGTTCTAGCCTACGCTAAACGTGCCGAATACGATTGCGTTGAAGCGTTGGTAAGCGATCCAGGAGCAATTCCCAGGTTTGCTTTATGGTGTGGTGTCATGGGGGTGCAGGATCCTGAGAATCTGGGAACCATTCTGCGGACCTGTTCCGGCTTGGGGATCCAGCGGGTGTGGATAGGTCCTGATTGTTGCGACCCCTTTTCGCGCCGGGTTCTGCGAACTTCGATGGGAAATTCGTTGAAGCTTAAACTGGTCGGTTCGGAAAATGCTGCCTGCGATTTGAAATTGCTGCAGGCCGCAGGGGGATTTCAGATCTTCGCATCTTCGCTAACCGACGATGCAAAGTCACTTTCCGAGGTGAACTGGGGTGAGAGGTCATTGATTCTTTTTGGAAACGAAGGACACGGCCTGCCGGTTCCTATTCAGCTTGCCAGCGATATGAGGCTAAAGATCGATATGTCGCTGGGGACCGACTCCTTGAATGTATCGGTAGCCGCTGGCATCATTTTGCATTATGCCGCAAGGTTAACTTCTGTGCCCTACAATCGTTAACGTGCGGACTCAAATCAAGCCGGCCTTAGCCTCCTGCCGGCTCGGCATTGGTCGGTGGGGTCGGCGGGTTGTCGCTCGTTGCGTTTTCGGTTTTCGGTTGCGAACCCTCCGCCGCTGTTTTCGCAGTTACTTCCTCTTTCGACTTGACCTCCGGGAGTTCTAGCGGAGGCGATGTTTCTAAAAGATCGACCTGATCGATGTCGGTTTGATCGACCGTATTGCGCAAGATCAAATAGATGGCTGTTGAAGCGGTAAAGAAATAGCTGAAACAAAAAGCGCGACTGAGGTAAAACGCGGCATTGTTGCCGATGATCATCCACAACGGCATATTTTCGGCCGTCATCAGTCCGATCGATTCCGCTTGGCTCGCTCCTGCTCCCCAGATGTAAGTTCCGGCGATAAAGCTCCAGACTGTGGCTATGCCGTAATATAACGCGGTCTCACCCGCCAAACTGATCGCCTGCGCGATGAGGACCGCGATCAACATGGGAACTGGCGCTTGCGAAATGTATGCGAAGCCTCGCGAGAAGCCTTCGAAACCATCCGCTTTTTTCTCGGTCGCAACCGCCGAAAACAGCAGGGGTAGACCGAGAGCCCAGTTCATGGCAACTCGCGTGATCGGAAATAAAAGCAGCAGCGCGGGAATCATCAGAATCGACGAAGCCACTGCGCCGATCGATCCGAGCTTGGCCAGCGTTCCGATCAGCCAGACCCCAGCCAGCAGAGCGAGAATGATGCCGATCGGACTGAGCAGCGCGAGCATGAAGGAAATCCACCGATCGCGGACGACCTTCCAAGTCGATCCCCACTCCTCGGTCGCGCGGGTGCCGAGTTCTACAACCGACCGCCGTGCAATCCAGCCACCGATCGCGCTCCAAATCAGCAGGCTGCCGAGAGTTCCAAAGGAAATGGTCGCCGCCTTGGTCCAGGTCCAGGCCGCGCCGCTGTAAGCCCCCGTTCCGACAACATTGCTGAACGGTGCGAGCCATTGACGCCACACGCCGATATATCCCGTGTTGAGCGTATTGCGAAGATCAAAATCCTGCGGCCCGGTGCTTCCCCAATACGTCACAGGTTCCGAGAACAGCCGGCCACCCAATTCCCAAACTTGGTGGGTGAGCAGAACGCCTACCAGCGAGGGGAGAAGCCACGTGCTCCGCCAAGCCAATGGCAACGAGCGCATCAGCGGATACCAGCCTGTCAGAGATCGATACCAATCGACCTTAACAACCGGTACTAAGGGGGGCTCGGGGCGATCGCTCATTTCTATTCCTTCTGCATTCATGACATCCAGTTTCCCGCCACTGCTCAAGAGTCTGACAAGCTTGCGCTGCGCTGGCAAGATAGAGAGGAAACTTGAGACCATTTTTGGTTTTTTTGGAACTTTTTTCGGCTCGCTATCTTGGACACTTAGGATTTGAGTTTTTTAGGTTTGCACAAAAATTAGGCAACTACATCGCTGCGCGTTTTTGGGCAGTCGCTGCACGCAAGTTGGGCACGGGTGAGTCAAGCGACGTAAATCAAAGCTATCAAAGAGTTTATGAGGAGGCGATTGACGATGCTGGCATGATGGATTCGCACCGATCGCGGAGGTCGGTGAAGCGGAACGAGGAAGCTCCAGAGGAACTCTCTCAGTAGAACTCGGCCGATGGAGTATCTGACTTGGAAAATCCGTCGGACGTCCGCAGGTCAGGATTTAGGTATTTCTTTCATGCAATGGAATGAACCACAATGCAATCATCAGACGCATTCGGATCGGCGCCCAATTCGTTGGCAAGCACAGAAGGCGCAGCTCGCTTCGAAACCCAAGAGCCCAATATGGGCAATTCGCTCACCGGTCTGGCAGCTCGTGCAGACAACGAGAAAAAGCGTTTGGCCAGCGAGTTGGCTAATTTTGAAATGATGGCCAAAGAGGCTCGCGAGCCGCTGGTCATGGGTGGGGACGTCGCCAGTCGAGCCGCCCGGGTTTACCAGGTCGCTCAGCAACTCTTTGCCGCCGCGCCTACGTGGATGGCCTTTTACCGTGAGATCTTAAGTTTGACCGGGGTCGCGTATCGGTTGTTTCCCAAGGACGAGTTGCGTCAATTTGAAGCGACGCCCGAATTTTGCGAAATCCAAAAAATGATTACCGTTCTGCGGGCTGGATCTTTGCCTGAAAACGATCCGATGGAATCGCTGCGTATGATCACCGTTCGGCTCCCGTTGTCCCTGCACAAAGCGCTGTGCGACGAAGCTGAAACACGCGGGGTCAGCGTCAATCAGCTCTGTATCAGTCGCTTGCTCAATTCGATTGCCGACGATTACATTCCCAATTCGAGCAAAGGCCGCCGAGGCCGACGGCCTGGTCCTCAGGGGCCACGACGAGATCGTAACGAGCGAATGGAAGGGTACTCAGAAATGAATGGCAAAATGGATCGGCCAGAAGAGATGCTCGGCAACTGATAAAATCTCAATGAGCCAAGCTAGAATTACCGAGACTGAGAACGGAACCGAGAAAGGTGCAATTGGCCGATTGCACCTTTCGGTACCTGTCGACAGGCTAGATTAGCGCTTTGAAGCCTTTTTCTTTGGAGCACTTTTCTTAGAGGCAACGGCTGTACTTCCCTGACTGGTTTTCTTGGGAGAAGACTTTTTCGCAGCGAGGCTCTTGCTGGTTGATGCCTTGGCGGTCGCTTTGCCTGAAGCTTTCGAAGCTACAGCTTTGGTGGCAGGGCTTTTCGCGGCGGCGCCTTTGCTGGCTGAGCTCTTGGTTGAAGTCGATTTCTTGCTAGATCCGAAAACTTTCGACCAGCCGTCCGCGTACTTAGAATTCGTACCGACTCGAGTGATAGTCACTGTCCAATTCTCCTGAATAAAACCAAAACCAGCGTTGAGATAGAGCAATCACCGTGATTGCGATATCTCATAAGCCAGTGTAAATAGCTAAGACTTCTTTGCGCAGTGCGCCGCAATGTCGATTTGTTATCGATTTCCCGCTTTGCGGTCAACCCTTAACCCCGCTTCATTATCTCGATTCGACGAAACAGTTCTAGTGCCAACTCATTGGAACTCAGCGGCGCGTCGACAGCTCAGCAGGCTGAAAGGGAGGCGTTTCTGGAAGGCCAAAGAAGAACAGGACGATTTGGCCGGGAATCGATGTCAGTGATTTTTGATAAGGCGCGAGTTGTTCTGTCTCGAAGCGGCGATAGGCAGCGACCGCCGTTTTGTGGGCCGTGCGAATCCGATCTACTTCGCTCGGCTCCAGTGATTCGAAAACCTTATCAAAAAAAATCTTCGGTTCTCCACCGGTTGGAAGCGGCTTTTGAAGAATATCCTCGAGCGTCTGTGCGGAGCGAACTTGTTGATGCCAGAGCCGCTGAAAAAGAAAGTTGCGGCGTTCGCTGTGCCACTTCTGCAAAAAATCTGCAGTCGCCTCGCGATCGGCTTGGCTGGCGGGATTGCCCGCGAGAGCTGAATTGTCTGAGCCCGACTCGGTCAGGTGTTTATCAATAGCCGCATAGACCACGTTGAATTGGGTCGCCACTTCGGGCCAGTCTTTCTGGATCTGTTTTTCTCGGTCCGAGATCCCCTGATAGACAAAAAGCCCCGCTGGTATGGTGATGGCCGAGAAAAGTGTAAAGACTCCTATCACCCAAGCAACTCGGCGGCCAGAAAGGCCGGGAAGCTTCTGAGAGACTGCCCCCACTTCTGTGGAGCTAAACATTGCCGAGCTGCGAACTGTGTTGCTGGGAGCTGTGGGGCTATCGGGATGGCCGGAGCGATTTACATTATTCGTTGGCATATTGGGATCCATAGATGAATGGCGCGGGCAATTGGATTACACTGACGCCGACAATTCTCTCCTTACTTTGCGGAGTTCAACGATGAAGAAAGACTTGGTTTGGCTTCTATGTTACGGATTGATCGGAATCATATCCACTTTTTCTGCAGGACGTACCATGGCACAAAACTATTTGGGACGAATCGAACGCAATGATCCCGCCTTCGATAAGCTACTGCCTCAAGATAGCCAGTTGGAAATCTTGGCCGAGGGCTTTACCTGGACGGAAGGGCCTTTGTGGAGAACCGACGATCGAGGCGGATATCTCCTTTTTACCGATATTCCCAGAAACTCAATCTTTAGTTGGAGGAAAGGGGAGGGGATTAAGCTCTTCATGAATCCTTCGGGCTACACCGGCATTGAGTACTACGGTTTAGAACCGGGGTCCAATGGCTTGTTGCAGGATAGCCAAGGGCGTTTGGTGATGTGTGAGCATGGCGATCGCCGCGTTAGCGTCTTGACCAACGGCGGAGGCAAAAGAACGCTGGTCGACAACTATCAAGGAAAACGGCTCAACAGTCCGAACGATGGGGTTTGCAAATCCAATGGTGACATTTACTTCACCGATCCTCCCTATGGACTGCCGAAGCGTTACGACGATCCTCGACGCGAACTGGATCATTGCGGTGTTTATCGAATCAGCCAAACAACGGGTGAATTGACTCTGTTATCTACGGCTTTGGCTCGCCCGAATGGAATTGGTTTTTCGCCGGACGAAAAAACGTTATATGTTGCTCAGTCCGATCCTGAAAATCCAATTTGGATGTCGTTTCCCGTCAAGGAAGATGGAACGCTTGGCGAAGGTAAAGTATTTGCTTCAGCCAAAGATCGGGTTATCAAAGATCCAGGTCTACCCGATGGTATGGCAATCGACCGTGACGGTAATGTCTGGGCGTCTGGACCAGGTGGCATTTGGGTCTTCTCCCCCGCAGGTAAGCTTCTCGGAAAGATATTCACGGGCGAGCGAACGAGCAATTGCACCTTTGGCGAGGATGGCAAGACGTTGTTTGTAACAGCGGACACGTACCTTTGTCGAATTCGCACCTCGGTGGTTGGCACTAAAGTAGCCGGCGTCAAGTAGATTGACAGCCAACGTCACAGCGATCGCGAGTCACCCGAACGGTTTCTCATACCGGCGGTTGGCTCGCTGTGCGAATAATCAAACACGAACCATTTATCATTTTCTCGATAGAGAGTCAGCGAAATAAATCGAGGGACTCGATACGACTGACCATCGACGGTGAGGGCCACGAAGACGTTGAATTCCGCAACGGCGCGTGGCCTTTTGGTTTTTGAATCGACATCGATATTATGTATCGTAGTCACGCGGGCTTCGCTGAAATGATATTTGGGCAACTCGCTGCGGGCGGATTGAATCGAGTTTTGGGCAGCGGGATGAATGGCCGCTATCACCTCTTCCACTTGATTGTTTTCTAGATATTCGGCAACTTCATCCAAACGCAATTCAAGCTCTTCTCGATAGGTCACAACATAGTTTTCGACCATCAACATGACCAAGGTCAGCAGAGTTGCACCGATGGCTGACCAGGCTGCGTATTTGTTGGCCGTATTGAACCAAGCCACCGTCGAGATAACGACGAGAAACAAGCCGCAAAGCCCAACATACATCGGGCTCTCGAAGAGGAAGTTCATGAAGTATCTCCTAATTCGGTCGAAGCATGTGGCGATATCCCGCTGGATCGAGTCCGTTCCGCGGCCCGCAATCAGCCACCCTTGTCTTCCCTCAGATTTTTGAAGTAATCTCGAGTCTGATCTCGACGAGAGCGAGGGAGATTTTCACTTTCGAGAGCATCAGCATCCTCTAGGACCGAATTTTCGACGGCAGCTTTGACGTCTTCTCGAGAAACGCCTTTCTTGTTGGCGCCTCCAACTTTGCCTCCAAAAACGGTTTCTCCTTTTTGCATTTTGTCGCGCAATTGTGATTCGTATGTATCCGTATCATTTTCTTTTTCGGGTCGGTCTCCTGCTCCTTGTCCCTCTCCCAGGCCCTCTCCTTCGCTCTCGCCTCCTTTGCCTTTGCCCCCATTACCTTTTTTGCCGCTGCCGTTACCCTCATTCTCCCCTTTACCTTGGTTGGCTTTAGAGCCTTGTTTCTGGCCATTTTTGCCAGATGAGCTCTTGCCCCCTTGGCATTGCGAACAACCTTCTCCATCGCATTCGCCGCATTTCATCGAGTCTTTACTTTGCTCAAATTCCTCGAGCATCTGATCGAGTTCATCGGATTCTTGGGCTTGTTCGGAGAGTTCTTGCAACTGTTCGGAAAGCTGTTGCAGTTGATTGGCTGCTTCGGCGGAGTTACCACTTTGCATATTCTCTTTGGCATTCGCCAACTGTTCGGCTATTTCCTGCAGCTTATCCATTTGGGCGGCGCTGTTTTCCATTTTATCGAGTTTGCTTTGCAGTTCGGCAGCCTGTTGTGTATCGCCGGCATTTTTGGCCGCTTCCAATTTTTTCTCGAGTTCCTTTTGTTGAGCTGCATTTTTCTGGACGGCATCTTTGAGCGCTTTTTCCATTTGGTCTAGCTGCTCGGCGAGTTTTTGTTTTTCTTCAGGACTCAATTGATTGTTGAGCAACTTATCTTTCAATTCATTCACTTGCTCGCGGGCCGCTTCAAAGTCACCTTGTTCCATGGCTTTGGCGAGTTCTTCGGCGGGACCATCGGTGAGATCCTTGAGTTTGTCCAGGTTCTTTTGGAGGTTTTCACCCGATCCAACCTCTTTGCGTCGTTCTTCCATTTTCTCCTTCAGATCATTCAGTTTGGAAAGAACTTCCGATTTCTCGAGCGTTCCCTGCTTTTGCAGTTTTTCAAGCTCCCCTTCGAGTTGCTTAAAAAGTTCAGCCGTTTCGTTGAGTCCTTTTTCCTCGGCCTCCATACGTTTTTTTCGCAATTGGTCGAGCAGCGGCGTGGTTGCATTTTTGACTTGAGTGGCTGTGGTTTGATTTTGCTGCGCTACTTGCTGTTGGCTTTGCGAGACGGGGTCGGGAGCAAACCAAAACAGGGCCAAGCAAGCCGCAGGTAGTATCGGCCACAGAGCGGGTCGTTTAAATCGAATCGCGAACTCGTCGCGTAAATCAATCATTTCGCTTTTCTTGCTCGCGTCAGCCAGCAGTGCTTCGCCAAGCGGTGATGTTGTGTCATTGGATTGAATCATCAACGCGGATGAAAGACGTTCCTTGAGGCGATAGCGATGATCGATCTCAATGGTCGCTTGCAACAGACTGGGATTATTACGGACTGCCCACACGATTGAGTGCGCAAGCGTTGCCAAGACTGCGACTAATACACTGCCAACAAACCACTGAGTTCCATCGACACCGATAGGCCACAGTTTGCTGATTGCAATCGCGATCCCCGCCATGCTCAAATAGACCAGCAGATACTTTGGGACTGCATCCAGCAGGCCGTTGAGCATCATTCTTTTTCGCGCTTTTCGGCCGATCTTTTCGATCATCTGCGTCATGGTATCTACCTAAACGATTTCCTCGAACGAGCCATGGGTAAATTATAGGGGAACTGAGCAAGTGCCGTAAACAAAAAAAGGGGGAACCTTTCGGTTCGCCCCTCATATTTCTTTTTCTGGAATCGGGAAAGCTTAAAAAATTGCCGCTTCGGCGTCCGCGGCGATATCCTCATCAGGATTGTATGGATGGAAGTTTCTGGCCACGCGTTTAGCGACGATTCCCAAAAAGACGCGGCGGAAAGAGTTTTCATCAGTGCCTGTGGTAGGCTGACCTCCCATGCTGGGGAACGAAAAGTTTTGCATCGAAGGAGCTCGATAAACGGGCTTGTTCCCCTTTCCAACTTCATAAACGGTGGTGAAGCAATCGCAACGACCTCGATAAAGCGTTTCTCCCTCTTTGAGTTCCAGGCCGATCAATTCCACGGCGACCACATAGTCCGCTTTAACTCCCTTGCCGATCGCTTCATAATCGACGTCTTCCCAGTCTTGTTCGTTCGCCCAGCGTTCGACTTGATTTTGCGGTATCAGTTCGATGTCCTTGACTTTCGCCGAGAGTATTTCTCGAATGTTTCGACCCAGAATGACAACGGGCATGTCGTTCATTCCCGACTCACTATTGACCACTAAGGCGACTCGTTTATCTACCAGTTTGTCGCAGGGGGCGGGAACGTCTCGACCATGAATAATATGCATAAGATTGGCGACTAAGGAGACGCAACCCGTGCTTGCGAAGATCGAAATAAATAGCATAGCCGCGAAGGTAAATGACCCGGACGGGCCCATTTTAGGCGCGCGAAGATAGGGCGAAAACGCTTGAAACATCCCTGTTTCCCCAATCGATGAACGGTGTTAATTCTCAAATAGATCCAGCAACCCATCCACTCAGAACAAAGGCCTCCGGAACTGAATCTGCCAAATCCAGAAGCTAGCGATAACAAATAAAATCAAGCAAAGCCAGAGCAAAGTGAACCGGCTGAGCCAATTATTCGTTGTGGACACTCCTGCCCAAGCTCTCCAGAGGCAAATGGGAATTGCCAGCATTGAAGTCAGGCCAAGGAAAGCTCCGCCGGGGTTGCTTTGAAAGGCTGAGGGTAGATCGGCATGCAGCAGATGGCTCCACGAGGTCGTCATCCCGCACATCGGGCAGGGTATTCCCCAGAGCACAATAAAGGTGCATTCTGCGAAACCGAGTTGGAGATGAGTACCGTAGCCCCGTGGGTTGGGTTGCAGATTTCCGGCGATGATAAGCAGAGCCGATAACGCAAGTGATAGTATTACTAGAAAGAAACGCAACCACATCGGCATGCGGTCGACATCTGAGGGAGAAGATTCGGAACTAGCAGATTCGGAACTAGCAGAATTCTTTATCATCATCTCGAACCATTATTCTGCCTACGGCGACTGCCAAACCGGTGGAGCGACAAGCATCGACCCAAGTGCCGGATAAGCGAACATCTTGAATAGCGACTGGGAAACTGACTGGATTCAAAGTTAATGTAGCTTCCAGTACCGCGTCAATCTTGCGTCCCAAGATGCTTTCGAAAGGGCCCGTCATACCGACATCGCATTGAAAAGCGGTCCCTTTGGGTAAGATCTGCTCATCGGCGGTGGCAACATGGGTGTGTGTGCCGAATACGGCCGTCACTCTTCCATCCAATAAGCGTCCGAGCAGTTGTTTATCGCTGGTCGCCTCGGCGTGAAAGTCGATGACAATAAAACGTTGTGTTACCTTTGGCTGCGCTGGGACCTGCGATGCTAAAGAAGCTTCATGCTGTTCGATCTCCTTAAGCACTCGTTCGGCAGCATGAAATGGGCAATCGACCGGTTTCATGAAGACCCGTCCGATCAGGCTGACGACATAGAGTCGATAGCCTCCGGGGAGTTCGACCGCTTGCCAATATTTGCCGATGGACGAAGGGGGAAAATTAGCAGGGCGAACAATATTGGATTTCTTTTGTAGAACATCCAGTATTTCCCTTTTTCGATAGATATGATCTCCCATGGTGATCATATCCACGCCAGCATCGATCAACCGCTGATAGTCCTTCAAGGTTAAGCCCGAACCGTCGGCCGAATTCTCCGCATTGACGATAAGTGCGGACAAATGCAACTTTTGCTTCAGTTTACTGGCGATCTCGCAAGTGAACCGTGTGCCCGGTTTGCCGACGACATCGCCGACCAAAAGAATTCGGTCATGGCCTGGGGAAGGGGGTAACAGCACGTTATCGAGCAACCTCAGTAAAGCGAGCTTCTCGAACGACCGTGACCTTAATTTCTCCTGGATAAGTCAACTGCTGCTCAAACGCCTCAGCGATATCTCGGCAAATTTTGGCCGCTTTAGCATCATCGGTTTCACGCGAGTTGGCGATCACGCGCAGTTCGCGACCTGCCTGGATCGCAAACGCTTGCTCGACACCACTAAAACTCTTGGCAATCGATTCGAGTTCTTCCATACGTTTGATGTAACGTTCCAAAGATTCGCGACGAGCACCGGGGCGCGATGCGCTGCAGGCGTCTGCGGTGGCGACGATCAACGTATAGGGGAAGTCGGTCACCAACAGATCATGGTGTCCTAATGCGGCATGCACGACCGTTTCGTTCTCGCCATGTCGTTTGAGTAAATCGGCACCGATTTTCGGATGACCACCCTCCAGTTCATGATCGGCCGCTTTGCCGATGTCATGAAGCAGGCCGCACCGCCGAGCCAAATCGCCATTGAGACCAATCATTTCGGCCAGCATTCCCGACAGAAAGGCGACTTCAATACTGTGTCGCAACACGTTTTGGCTGAAACTTGTGCGGAAATGAAGTCGTCCCAACATATAAAGGACGCGTTCATGAAGGCCATGAATGTTGACTTCTTCGGCTGCTTCTTGCCCTTTTTTGCGGATGAATTGTTCAATTTCGCTCGTGGTAGCCTGAACGATTTCCTCGATTCGCGATGGATGAATTCGTCCATCGGCGATGAGTTTATCGAGCGATTGACGAGCGATTTCGCGACGCACCGGATCAAAGCCGCTGACGATAACAACACCAGGAGTGTCGTCGATGATCACATCGATTCCGGTCGCTTTTTCGAATGCTCGAATGTTGCGGCCTTCACGCCCGATGATGCGCCCCTTCATTTCGTCATTCGGAATATCGACCGTGCTGGTCGTAGAATCAGCTGTATGACCGGCTGCGTATCTTTGCATTGCGGTCAACAAAATTTCCTGCGATTTTTGATCGCACATTTCCGTGATTCTGCGTTCATGTTTCAGCAATCGAGCTCCGATTTCTTGCGAAAGCTCTTTTTCTAAAACTTCCTGAAGCTGTTTGACTGCCTCCTCTTTGGACATTCCGCTGACTTTTTGCAGCACTTGTTGCTGTTGCTGATAGATCTTTTCCAATTGCTCATTTCTTCGGTTCGCATCTGCGACACGATCAGCCGCTTTCCGCTGATTCGCTTCTACCATCTTTTCCTGTTTTCTGAGATCATCTCCCAATTGTTGAAGACTTTCTTCGCGGCGATCAAGCATTTTTTCCCGCTTGCGAGTTTCTTCCCGCTGGGCAGCCAGTTCGCGATCGATCGATTGCTGTGCAACCAATTGCTTTTCTTTCGATTCAAGCTCGGCCTGTTTCTGCAAATTGCTTGCGTCGCTGCGCGCTTGATCGAGGATTCGTTTCGATTCCGAGGTTGCATCCTTTAATCGGAGTCGGTCGATAACTTTGATTAAAGCAGCGCCCAGGATAAAGGCTACAACTCCCACCAGGATGGGAAGCAGACTGTTGGGGCCAGTTTGTGCAAACAAACAATGCTGGAGCGGAAGATAAGTGGTCGAGAGTTCTGCGGAGAAGAACTCGGTCGTCAGAGGGAACAACTGCATAGTCACGAAAGAATCCTTTTGATTCAATCGTTACAACGGCTCCGCAACACATGACTTCTTACAACCATGAGCCGAACTCAATTCGACTGTGTGGACTTGGTTTTACAATTGCCTCGAATTTCAAGTAGCCAACCCGCCAAACCACCACTGCCACTTTGGCAGCACTATCGCTGGCGGCGACATCACTGGCAACAACATCAACAACACAATCCTACGCTTGGGCCAGAACGTGCCATCGTAAGTTACATGTGTGCAATTCGCAGGACACAAGTTTGCAGGACACAAGTGCAAGTTGTCAACGAACGATTCAGGAATTATTCATTCAAGCATTTTTCTGGGTTGCCAAATTCATCCTCGCGTCGATGGTTCGCACGCTGCGATCCTCGTAGAGTTGATCTGCGAAGCCCAATTTACATTTTGATTGAAAATGTTTCAGATGCTTCAATAATGCGTTGATTCTGATCTGTCCGAGTGCATCAAGGTCGGCAACCAGTTCACTTCTCTGTGCACGTGTTCGCTTGTTGATGTTTCTCCACTTACGTTAGGATTTAATGGGATTGGCAAGCAATTTTCGAGAGGGCAATTTTCGAGAAGGCAATACGGTGTCGTGTAACTTTTGGTTTGGTAAATGGTCAACTTCTAGAAAAATATAGTTAAGAGCGCAGCCGCTCGTTCCACACAATGTACCAGACTTGGAGTCGAGGTGAAATGCAGTCCGGCAACTATCCGCAGGAACCTAAACAGTTTTTGGCCGGTTTTTCCGATTCGTACCTTTTTGAGAGCCCCCTCTGTTTTTGTGGAGAAAGCGAATTTTGCTGCGGCAATGGCCAGTTCGAGCCCAGTTTGCTTCTCTTCGCAACGCGGTTTTTAATTTCCCAAGCGGAGTTAGCTCACTGATGGAAGCCACACCTCGCGAATCGTTGGAAACTATTTGGCCCCACCAACGTTGGCGGGATGTAAAGGTAGTCGTAGCCGTCAGTGGTGGAGCAGATAGCGTAGCGTTGATACGGCTCCTGCACCAAATGGCGCAAGAAGGAGTCGGGAAAGGCTCCATGGTGGTCGCGCATTACAATCATTGCTTGCGGGCCCAGGCGAGTGATGGGGACGAACGCTTCGTGAAGGATTTGGCGAAGCAGTTGGGGCTGGATTGTGTAGTCCAGCGAGCCGATCAAGGGTGCCGAGTCGCAATGGAAACGCTGAAAACGACGCGAGCAGAAATCGAGCCTGCAGACGTTGAGCCTGCAGACGTTGAGCCTGCAGACGTTGAGCCTGCAGACGTTGAGCCTGCATTGGTGGCAGGGACAGCAATCGCTGCCGACTCCGAAGAGCAGTGGAGAAATGAACGATACGATTTTTTCTATCGACTTGCGTGCAGTACGGGGGCTCGTTACGTAGCCTTGGCGCACCAAGCCGACGATCGTATCGAAACCGTCCTGCATCACATACTCCGCGGGACAGGAATCTCTGGATTAGCCGCATTGAAACCTTTTCGAAATCTAGGCGATGAGGTGGTCATCGCTCGTCCGTTGTTGCATTGCAGTCGAGCCTCGCTGCTTCAGTTTCTCAACGACATGGGGCAACCGTTTCGCGAAGATCAAAGCAATTCGAACAATCGTTTCACCCGCAACAAAATCCGCAATCAACTGATTCCCTATCTCAATGAACTCGGATTTAATCAACATGCTGCGGCCGTCTTGAGATTAGCGGATCAAGCCCGCGATATGGAAGAATGGTTCAACAAGATTGTCGACAGCATTTATGATCAGACGGTTCTATGCGAAAAAGGACGAGTTTTGCTGAAAGTTGATCATCTCAAGCAGCAACCTCAAAGCGTGCAAAGAGAGCTTTTAGTTAGAGTTTGGAAGAAGAATGCTTGGCCTCTACGCGATATGAGTGCTCAATCTTGGAAAAGGGTTTTAGAGCTTTTAAATCACTCAGATACTTCGCCGCGAACCGTGCATTTGCCTGGAAGTTTGGCGGTTACTGCGGCCGCAGGGCAACTCAGCATACACTCGATCAGTTAAATGATAGGAGCGACTCGGATTATGGATTGTGTCCAGGCATAGAGTCGCATTAACCCGACGGGGTGGAACGGATGGTTCCTCCCCAAAGATTCTTGGGGAAGAAAGAGAAAATCATGCAACCTCATCGACCCGAACGATTGATCATTCGTCAAGTGCAAATGAGTTTTGAAAATGGTCTTGCTGAGGGTTTCAGCTATCGCTGGCCCGAAGGTCAATACTGCGCCATACATACCGATCATGGAGTGGTGGGGTGCGGAATTTTTGATACCAAAATTGCAGGAGTTTTTTCTATGGCCTTTGCGATCGCTCGCGGCACACCGAGTCATCCATTGGTCGAGCCCGAGGATTTACTTGAGGCGCGAATCGTTGAATTGAGTGAACCGGCTGCAAACTTGGGTCTGGTTGTAGGGATGTCGGGGAGAGAAGCGGTTGAAAAATTGCTGAGGTTTGAACAGAAAAGTTAAGCTTAACCTGATATTAGAAAAAGCCAAAAAATCGAGCAGAGCAAGGCGTTACTTTCGTTACATTTGCTAAACCATAACCTCTGCTTTCTTTCTAAAAGGCTCGCCATCTTACGCCGATAACCTACTCTGCCTGACCTTGTTAGGTACTTGATCTTTCCTAAAACAAATATTCTCGCAGGACGCGGAGAAATAGAGAATTATGACGGAACATTCCAACGGGCAACCCAAACTGCCCCTGGTTCGTGAGTTAGTGAAGGACGAGATTTGTGAACGCCATCAACTGGAGAAGAACGCTTTCCCGATGACCGAGCGGATGATTGTTCGCCAAGGTCGTCCCTGTGGTATGTTCTTTTGCATGCATGGACCGCGCAGTCTGCGGATTACTGCGGTCTGGGATATGGCTCGGCAAGCGGTGATATTGTACGACACGCTGGGACAGCGTGACGCCGTTCGCTTATTGCCTTCCGATTAGGTGATCATCAAACAGGAGTGATGAATCATTGATCGGAACGTGCCAGAAATCATGCAATCAAACATACTGACAGAGGAGCAAAGGAATGCTGATACTATCCCGCAAAGAAGCAGAGAAGGTGTATTTGGGTAATGACATTGTGCTGACGATTATCCGGGTAGCCGGAGATAAGGTCCGCATTGGCATTGAAGCCCCGAATAACGTTCGAGTTCTGCGGAATGAACTCCAGAAAAATGATGAGCCAAAGGAGTTGTCGACTGTGGTGCAAGCTTCGCGACGTGCGGCTTAACGCAAGTCTGCATCCAATCGACGGCCAGAAAAACCGGTGATGGAACCTCAGGTAAAAGGTAGCAGCTTATTAGGAAACGGAGGGCGAGTTTAGCATACGAGCAATAGAAGCAAAAAGTAACCTTGAAGAGTGGTGCGATAAAAAGTTCCCGCAAGGTTCGCCAGCAATTCCAAGCGAATGTGGTCTACATGCCCGACTCGATGTTAAAACCCCTCGGTGACCCAAAGCTCATAAAGGATCGTCAGGTTTTCGAGCAAGACTTCTGCAACCTTCTAACGAAGGCTTGAAAAGGATTTCGTCCCTGCAAGCGGCTGTACTCGGCTGACCCACCGAGTCCAGCCGCCTTTTTTTGCTGACTATCCCAGCTTCTCCGTTCCGCATGCCCCCTTTCCGCATGTCGCCAGAGTGCGGCATTTTTTAATTCTCGGGCCGCCAGTCTAGGTTTCTCGAAGACAAGTTCTCTATCTTGCCTATTTGCACTGAGCCTAAATGAGCTTCGCAACGAGAGACTTCGCTTCAGGATCACGATTTTCGGCTAGTTTTGTAAAAAAAACATCCCGATGTGTACAATTTTGAGGCCTGAGCGTTTATCATGATGATGGATTGGGATGGCAATAAAGCCTGTTACCCCCATCTAGAGAATGGCCTTGGTTACCCGAGATGTTATGCAGTATTTGCTGAAATAAGGCAGTATTTGCTGAAATAAGGCAGTATTTGCTGAA